>CERD01071205.1_pt1 | contig 82632 bp, 76 predicted proteins | sample 530931 | NCBI WGS metagenome assembly CERD01 (sample SAMEA2621101, study PRJEB7988) | marine metagenome | isolation source: saline water (ENVO:00002010), including
TTATATTTTCTAAAATATATTTAGTCTTGTAAATGTTCAAGTTTCGCAACATTAATTAGACTAGTTATATTTTCTAAAATTGTTTTTTCTTTGAAATCCAACTTCTTCATTTTCTTTTTTAATTTTTTAATTATTCCTCTAATATTATTCTTATTTTCAAGTTCTAAAATTATATAACTTATAAATTTATCATTATTTTCAAAAACTCTATCAATTTCAGTCTTTACTTTTAAATTTAATATTAATTTATTTAAATCTTCATTTACCAAACTATCTAAATTTTCTTGTGAAACTTCTAAAAGCTTATTTAATAAATCTATTTCATTTTCAAATAATTTGGTTGCGATATATAAATGATAACTTGATAAATTCGAAACTTTTAAAATACTATCTTTTGTAAAAAAATCTAAATTATATATTAAATTAACAATATCAATAGGTATATTATTATAATCTTTTTCAAAAATTTTTATTTGAGATGTTTTTATTGGTCGATATGAAAGTTTTATAAAAAATAAATTTTGATCATATATTATTTTAATTTTCGATTTTGAAAATTTAGTTAGAACATTAATCTCCTCAAAATTTTCAGGATCTTGACGCATCGCCTGATTAAAATATATCATATGTTCTTTACTTGATATATCTAATCGTTCATACTCTTTTCTAAAAGGAAAATCTTGATATAAATTACCCCACATTAATAATTCTGTAAAAGGAGATGACAATATTAAATTCTCAAAATCTAATAATGATAATTCTAAACTTTCAGCACTTCCGACGTATGCTACAATTTCATCTAAATTATTTTCATATGAATGGGGGTTATAATAATTTATTATTTTTTCTATTTCATTAACTTCACCTATTTCATACCATAGTATTGGATGACTTATGTGAATTGAAATAAATAATTTACTTCGATTAGTATTCGTTATAAAATACATATAATAGTTTTTATTTTCATCACCAAATGTTAATTCTTTTAAATTTCTATTAAGTTCACATACCCCTAAAATTTCCCAGTTACTGTATTCATCTACTTGTTCTAAGTTCTCTGGATATCCTTCCCATTTAACTTTATTTATAAAATCATTCATTGTAAATAAACTATTACCAAACTTTGGTTTAATCGCATATTTTGATATTGTTTTAAAACTATATTTCATTATATTTTATATTTAATGATTCATTTCTTAAGTTTTGAAACTTGAGAAATGAATAGTTTTTAAGTTTTGAAACTTGAGAAATGAATAGTTTTTTAAGTTTTTATTCATAGACAAATCTTTTAAAAATATTCATATATTGATTACTATAATTAGGAGTTCCATGGAAACCTTCTAATTTAAATAATTTTATTTTAGGATTTTTTATTTTATATTTATAAAGTTTTAATGCATGTTTAAAAGGTATCACCTCATCATAAGTTGAATGAGATATTAGAATTGGTAAATTATTAATTTTTCTTATATTGGTTTCATTATTAAAATCATCTTTCACTAAAATATTAACCATATTTCTAGGTATCATATCGTAAGCCATATCACGAATTGAACTAAAACCACTTTCTAACACTAATGCATAAGGTGAGATTTTCTTTTCATATAATTTAGCACATAAATAACTACTTGGACCACATCCAATTGATGTACCATATATGGTTATTTTATAAGGTTTAATTTGACGATTTATTATTAAATAATTCCATACAGTTTCAATATCATCATAAAAACCTTCTACACTAGGAATTCCAGAACTTTTACCATATCCTCGATAATCAAATATTATTATACTTGAAACTTTACCTAGAATTTTTAACATATTAAAACGATGTGTTATATTACCATAATTACCATGTGCATACAATATACATCCTTTTTTATAAGGATTATTTAAATATACACAATGTATTAGATTTTTATCTTTTGTTTTTAAAAAAAAAGAACTTATTTTAATATTCTTATTAATACTTTTCTTTAATTCTAATTCTAAATTATTTAATTTTAAATCTTTATTAGAATCAAGTTGTATTGGCTTAAACATCATCCAGTTTTGAATAAGATTTAATGATTGATATGATATGAAAGTAATGAGAGGTACTAAAAATATATATTGTAACATGGTTTATATTAAAAAACTAGAAAATTATTATCTTACTTTAATTTATAATTTGATGAAAATCTCAAGAGAACTTATTTTTTTCGTCATTGTTATAATTTTATTAATTATTGGTAGATATGATGAAGATTTTAATAATAAAGATATAAAATGCACACATATCGATAGTAAAATTAATACTATTCAAGAGTTATTTCAAAATAATACTAATAAATATCATAATAAAGTAGCATTTATAGAAAATAACCATAAAATTACTTTTTCACAATATCAAATTTTATGTAATAAACTTGCATCGGCTTTATTAAAAATAAATTATGATTCAAAACCTATTGTCGGTATTAGAGCTGATAATAATTTCTTATATCATATTGGTTATTTTGGTACTATACTTACTGGTGGTGTATGTGTATCGATTTATAATAATTCAACAATAAAGTTATTTTTAAAAAGTATCACCGAAAATAATATTAATATATTAATTCTACAAAATGATTCTATTTTACATAATATTAAGGAACTACCCAAAACAGTAAAAGCTATATTACTAATTGAGGGATTAAAAAATAAAAAACTTCGTAAACAATTTTCTATTGATATTTTATCAATTGATCAAGTTATTCACTTTGGAGAATTAAAATATAAATCTTATCAAAATAAAAACCAAGTTATTTCAATTTCATATACATCTGGAACAACTGGAACTCCAAAAAAAATAAAAATAAATAATAATGATATTATTAATACTTTACAGGGAATAATGTATCAGTTACAAAAATTTAAAAATAGATTTAATCCTTGTATCATTAGAGATAGTGAAGAAAAAATATTATCATACTTACCATTAGCTCATATTTCAGGTCAATTAATGGATATATATTTTCCTTTATTAATTGGTTGTGAAGTTTCATTTAAAAAAAGAGATTTAATAAATGATTTAAAATTAACCAAACCAACTATATTTTTTGCAACACCACAGATTTGGAATTCTTTAAAAGATGAAATAGAAGATATTAAAGATAAAAAAATGTTTTCAAGATCACTTATTTTTTCGTCAATAACAAATTCAAAAATAAAAAAAGAAATTGGATTAGATAAATGTAAATATTTTATAAGTGGAAGTTCCAAACTAGATTCAAATTTAAAATTATATTATCGTGATTTATTTATTAATATATGTGAAATATATGGTATGACTGAATTCGCTTCTATTGTATCAATACAACTTCCATCTGATAATTGTTATAATTGTGTAGGTAAACCTTTACCAAATATTAAAGTCAAAATTATTAATAACCAAATTTATTTTAATAAAAGAAATAAATGGATAAAAACTAATGACTTGGGTAATTATGATAAAAATAATAATTTAATTATAAATGGAAGAATTGATGATATGATCACATTATCAAATGGTAGTACAATAAATCCTGTTTATATTGAAAATGAACTTAAAAATAAAATTAAAATAGCAAAAGATATATTTGTTTTTAAAAATAATATTGGTACTCTAACTTGTGTTATTGTTATTTCACAACATAAAAATACAATATTCATAAATCATCAACTCAAAAATATATTACAATCGATAAATTCATCTGTTGAAACTATATATGAAGCTTTAGAGGATCCTAAAATTAAAAATTATATAAATAAACAAATTAAATTATATAATTCTGAAACATCATTTAAAAATTATAGAATCTCTAATTTTATTTTAACTGAAAGTAATCAAACTTCTAATAGATTATCTTATAAAAAATTATTGAATATCTTCAATGGTAATAGTACCTAATAATCCATCAGTATACTCACTCATAGGTTCTTCATTACAGTAATTTCTTTTTTTCATTTTACTAAATATACCTAAATCAACAATTTCATTTCTTAAAGATTCTTTTAATTCTAAATCTGGTTGATTATTAATATCTTCATAACTATCGTCCAATGCATTTAAATCTTCAATACTACCAAATTTTAAATCATCATTAATATCACTAAAATTATCGTAATCTAAAGTTACAGGTTCAGAAGTATCTGAATTTATCGCTCCACCATATAATGTTTTTGGTTGAGATGTATTTTGTCCTACATTATACATTAATCTTAAATTATTATCAATATTTTGAGCATATCTTGATGCCGATTCCATTATCAAATTAATATCATCATTTGTTAACATAACACGATTTGTAGGAGTTTCTCGTAATATTTTCTGATACTCTCCATAATTTTCTCTTAATGCACGTAAATCTGGGGAACTATCTTTTACATCTAAGGCATCTAAATTTTCAAATAATTGTCCATCACTATCTTTTCGCATAAATAATAAACTATTACCTTGTGATTCTTGTTGAAGACCAATTAAAATATAATAAGGGATACCATTAACTTCTATTTTTTTTACTCTATTGTAAATTAAATCCTTTGATTCAGGTTCTGAATTTAAAATTTGTGCATAACTCCAACATGGTATTTTTAATTTGTCTGAATTGATTGTTTCTATACAATGATTAAATAATAAATAGTTACCTGCTGTTGTTTTAATAATAAAAACTTTATTATCAGGTCTAATAATGTTTAAAGCTCTAATTACTCGATTAATAACATCGGTCATAATATATTAAATTAGAAAATTTTATATATTATTTTTTTGATGATTTATATACTGGTATTTCTATATCTTGATCAAATTCTTTTGTTGGTTTATATGTTTCAATATATATAGAACTTTGAGAATCTTCTATTTTTTCAACTTTCTCTTTTTTTGGTTTTATTTGTTTTGCCTGTTTTGGTTGTTTTAAAATAGGTTGTTTAATAATATCTTTATAAACAGGTGCTAAATTTGGTCTATTAATAATTTGTGATCTATAATTAATATTTTTTTTAGGATCATAATTGGCGAATCTATTTATACGATTTAATACTAAAACTCCACATAAATCTAAAAAGAATAAATATGCAAAGTATAATTTTATTTGCTGTAATGGCATTATTTTAGATCCAAATTCACTTTCGCTTAATAAATATAAAAATAAATATAATACTAATCCACATACTAATATTTTTAGTATCTTATATTTACTTTTATCTTCAAATATATCAGTGTTATAAATACCTACAAAAAACATTATCAATTATATTTTTCTATAGATATTTTATCATTCAATTAAACATAAGATTTCTAATTATAAATCTTTTTTATCTAATTATAAATCTTTCTTATCTTTTCTTAAAGAAAATGTAATAAATTATAAATCTTTCTTATCTTTTCTTAAAGAAAATGTAATCTCAGGAGGTTTTGCATTAGAATAATCTAAACCATAATATTTTTCTCTTTTACTATCTGTATCATCTGCTAATTTAATTAACATTGATTTCATAGCTTTAGTTTTCAAAAATGATTTAAATGTTTTGATTATATTTTCATCTCCTTCAAATACATCTATGTTTTTATCTAAAGTTTTAGTTTTTCCTTCAATCATTATTTCAGTTATAAATTTACCATTAATATCATTATTTAGTAATTCTTCTTCACTTTTAATATCTTCAGTTAATTCGAAGTTTAGATAAATTCTAAATAATTCAACCTTCAATAACTGTTTATAATAGTAAACTACAAAACTATAAACTGGCTGTTTCTTTGAACTCATTAAATATTCACTTGTAATATTACATGCAAATACTTCAACATATATTTGTCGTTCTTGCATAATAAAAAAAGAATCAACTAATGAATCTCTAACTTTATCATCTTCTTTCATAACAAAAGTTTCTAAATGTTTAACTTTAACAGCACTTTTACCATTAACCCCTTTAATTGTATAAATTCCAATTACTTTTTCAGACATACTAAAAGTATATTACTAATTATTTTTAAAAAATAAACTCATCTAATTAAATTTTTTAATTTAGTAGGAATTTTAGATACGATATTTAAATCTGCTTTACCTGAATTTATAAATAATTCATGATAAATTACATCTTTTACACTTTTATTAAATAATGTTGAACTTTTACTTATATTAGTTTTTAAATCATTACTAAATTGTGTTGAATAAAATCTTTTACTTTTATCAATAATCGCTGTTTTATTACGATATCCTAATATTAATGATATTATAATTCTTTCTAGTAATGGTAAATTATATACATTTTTATCAATATTAAATCCAAAATTTGGTGTTATTGTATCAAAATATTTACTTACATTTCTTTTTGTAGATTTTATAGAAGTTTTAGCTTTTATGAGCATTGATAAGTTAACAAAGTTTTTAAAAGCCCATTCATTTATTTTATTTCTATCTTTTTCAAAATACTTTCTATGTATATTATTATAATCATCAAATAATTTTAAAATTGTTACATGATCACCAGTAGAACTTATATATTTCTTAACTTTTGATTCGTATTTTTCTTTCATTCTATTTAACGCTCTATTAAAATCTTCGTTTGATTTATATTGTGATTTTTTACTTCTTATTAATGGTATTGGATCATTAAAATATTTCCCCATATTACTTTTTCCTGCTTCTATCATACCATTTATTACAATAAGTTCATTTTTACATTTTAATTCATGACCAATTGCAATTGATACACCTAAATTAGGATCTATATTTGTTTCTGCAATAAATCTTCCTAAATCTGTTATTTTATCGTTTTCTACTAATCCAAGTTGCATTAAATTCATTATCGCACTTCTAATATAATTTTCTTTTGGTGGTTCTATCATTTTTCCATAAATAGATAATAATTTATCAACTGTTTGAATTTTTTCCAAATTAAGAAATCTTAAACTTTCGTTAGTAATATCACTTACTCTAATATCTGGTTCTGGAAATCGTTTCATAACATTATCAAATATTTCTTTAGTATATAAATGGTAGCAAATACCTTTAGAAGTTCTACCTGCTCGTCCCATTCGTTGTTTAGCTTGTGCATGTGTAATCAATTGCTTATCGAGTCGTCTTGCTCTAAAAACAGGATCATATGAACTTGATAATTCTAAACCTGAATCAACAACATATTTAATACCATCAATGGTTAAAGAAGATTCGGCAACATTTGTAGCGATAACTAATTTACGACAATAATCTCCTGTAGATTTGTATTCATCTAATTCTTGAGCTAATATTTGATTATCAGCTTTCATACCTGCAAATACTTCAATACAAAAAGCTCCATCTTTACATTCAACTAAATTATATTCATTCCTATTTGATTTTAATATTGGAGTTATTTTTTTACATACATCAGATGTCTCATTCGCAGAAGTTACAAAAAATAAAATATCACCAGTTCTATCTTTTTTCATTATATCTAAAATAGTTTCAATACCTTTATCAATATAATTTCTTTCTGAAATAGGGGTATCTAGAAATATTGATTCAATTGGGAAATTAGTTTTTCCACCAATATTTATTTCTTTAAACTTAAATTGGTCAAAATAATTATTAAAAATAGAAGCATTAATAGTAGCACTCATTATTATTACCTTAAATTCAGGTCTCAATTTTAACGTTTCTTTTAATAAAAAAAGTAAGAAATCTATTTGTATTTTACGTTCATGTGCTTCATCAATTATTATCATATCAAAATCACTTAATTTAGGATCACGTAAAAGTCTCGCAACTATAGTTCCATCAGTTGCATATAATAGCTTATTTTGATTTGATACCATATTTCTAGGTGAACCTTTATACTGATAACCAACTTCTACACCTAATGTTACATCTAAAGTTTCGGCTGCAAATGATGCTGCACTTTTTGCAATTATTTGTTTAGGCAAGGTTATACCAATCTTCCCCTGATACTTATTTACATGTAATGCATATTTTGGTGTTAAAACAGTTTTACCACTTCCAGTACCCGATATCATTAAAATAACTTGATTTTCATCTATATCTTTAATTATTTGTTCTGCGTTTTGATAGGCAGGAAACGTAGACCATTTTTTAGCTAATTTTTTATAATTATCAGAATATTCTTTATTTGTTAATGGATTTAAGTTTTTTCCTAATGAATCTAATATACCAATATTACTCATTTAATAATAAGTAAGATTAATTTTTATACTATCAATTAATTTTTTTTAATTTTATATTTTCCTCAGTCGATGTTTCATCGTCAAATATAGCACCATCGTAATCAGAATCATATGGATCAGGTTCAAATGTTTTCAAACTAATATATGTTTCATCTACTTCTGAATCACAATCACTATCCCCATCAAACTTAGATTTTAACTCGAAAACTTTTTTCTCTGTATGTTGCATTTTATTTATAGGATTAGATGTCTTGCTCATATACCTTAACTAATCAATTTTTTTTTCAATTTGTAACGAACTATTGATACAATAATATAAGTTTAAAATCATAGTTATAGCTAATTTTTCTTTATTATCTACTTTACTACTATTATATACACTTTCAAATGAACTTAATTTCATATAATTTACTATTATTGGATTAAATACTACCTTTAATTCATCGAAATAAGTATCAACATACGATTCTATATCCATCGTTATAATAAATCATTTAATTAAAATAATTGAATTAAACCTGAATTTTAAAAATTTCTATATATTTTTTAATTCTATTTATTATTATTTATTATTATTTTTACTATTTTAAATCATTAAAAGTATACCTATCAACAAAAACAATTTATAATAATAGTACTTAAAATGTGCCTAAAATAAGTTGTTTAATAAAAGGTAAAGTTCAAATTGAATTAGATTTTTTTCATTAACACACACACAAGAATTTTAGGTTAAAAATGGTTAATTTTTTGGGTTAAAAAATGGTTAATTTTATATAATCTTATAATAAAAGTATAATAGAATGGTAAATTATCAATGTGAATTATGTGGTAAAACCTTCAAACAAAAAGGACATTATACAAGACATAGGTTTTATAAAAAGAAACCATGTAACAAGTTGCTCATTCGTGAGCAAAAAAGGTTAATTCATAACCCAAAAAGAGCAGAATTTACTCCACAAAAAGCAGAAAATTTAACTCCAAAAAATAAAAATTCTGCTAAAAAGAATATGAATAGCCAAATTCTAAGCTCCACATTTAACCCAAAAACTAACTCAATTTTACTCAAAAAAATGAGCAAATGTAAAAATACTGAAAAGTCAAAAGGTGGCGAAATTAACCAAAAACTTGCTCAAATTACTCAAAAAAATGAGCAAAATTCACCAGAAATATTAAATAATGATATTAGTTGTCCATTTTGTAATAAACAATTTAACCGAAAATTCAATTTAAATAGACATATATTAAGATGTAAAAATAAACAATCTACAAAATTAGATAATGATAAATATGACCATTTTTTAGATGTGATAGATACATTAATGGATCAAAATACAACTTTGATGAATAAATTAATTAATGAAAATAATAACTCAGGAATAAACAACCTTAATAATGCTAAAATGGCTGCAGGAACTGTAGGAGTACAAAACTACACAGAAGATAATAGTAAAAATCAACATATCAATATAGATAACTCTCATAAAGAAATTAAAGTTGTGGCTTTTGGAGAAGAGGATTTATCATTTATTACAGATGGTTTATGTAAATACTTCATTGATAGAGGATTTAAATCAATTCCTAGATTAGTTGAATATGTACATTTTAATGATAAACATCCTGAATATCAAAATGTATTTATACCTAGTGTCACACGTAAATATATAATGATTCATAAAGGAGATAAATGGGAAGTTAACGATCGTGACGAAACAATTGGACAATTAATAGATGATAAAAAGGATTTTTTAACAGAAAAATTTAATAATTTAAAAAAAGATTTGAAACCATCGTCAATAAAGAAATTCTCCCGTTTTTTAGACTCTCAATATGATGATAAAGTTATTGAAAATCTAAAAAATGATATTAAATTAATTTTATATAATGGAAGAGATAAACCAAGAAGATATAATATATTAGATTATTCAAATCGTAATAAGAGTTATTGATAATTTAATATCTTCTATCGTCGTATCTTTAGTATCAATAATTTTATCAATATCAATTTTGTCTTTATCATCTAATAGTCTAGACCCTAAAATATTTTCAATTTTATCTTTGTATCTTTCAATAATTCCATTAAGATTATCATTATCTGTATCAATTTTAATATTAATTTTATTCCATACCTTTAATCCACATGTTTTACGGAATTGTTGAACATGTAAATTTAATGTTCTAATCATGAATAAATCTTCAATTTCTTTAGTAACTGTAAAATCTGTTAAAAATGCAATTTGTCCTACGATTTTAGTCTTATAATTTTCACCTTCATATTTTGAAACATCAATACTACTATCAAATTTCAAATATTCATCATTAATTGAAATAGTTTCTTTGAATAATTCTATTCCTAGTTCTTTCAATAATTTATTATATGTATTGACTAAATCAGTAATAATTAGATTTCGGTCTTTGCGAAATTTTTTACCAATTACCGACACATCAGGTAAAATATGATATTTCATAATATTCTTATCATGTATAACTTCTAAATTCAAAATATTAATCTCCTTTTTAATATAATCACTTACATTTATAATATCATCTTTTGTTTGTTCATCACATACTAAAATCTTAGCATTTAGAATACCCTTTTTAGAATTTGTATGGGTTGTACTTTCATCACGAATATTACGATAAGTTAAAATGATATTTTGAAGAAGTTCCATTTTTCTAATAGAATCATAGTTTACATTGAATTCATCTTTTGAAACGTATTTTTCATTTGTGATATCTTTCATTGTTAATTCTTGATACATTGTTTTAGTAGTAAATGGTGCAAATGGATGTAGAATAATACATAACTTACTTATTGTAAACTTCAAAACACTTAGAGATATGATTAATTCTTCTTCTCCATATTTTCCTTTCATTCTTTCTCTATTAAGTTTAATATACCAATTAGTAATATCTTCAATAAATACCATTATATAAGTAAGAACTCCACTTAATTTAAATTCTTTCATAGATTTATCAATTTGTGAAACAATATCACCAAGTTTAGACATAATCCATATATCCATATCATTAGTTGATTTAAGATACATCATACTATCAATATCCTTTCCTGTTTTATCATAATATGTTTTACAAGATTCCAAATAAAAATTGAGAGAATTCAAAAGTTGATGTAGTTTTCTATGATTGTATGCAACTTTCAATTTATTAAATTTTAAAGGTTCTGCTCTAACTGCTGGTGAATTTACAAGATATAGACGTAGAGCATCAGCACTATATTCATCAATAATACCAGCAGGATCAGGATAATTTTGTAATCTTTTACTCATTTTTTTCCCATCATCAGCTAAAATTAATCCTGTTACAATTACATTTTTAAAAGCAGGTTTATCAAATAACGCAACACTTAATACATTTAATGTATAAAACCATCCTCGTGTCTGATCAATACCTTCACATACAAAATCACATAAATAATCTTGTTTATCAAAGTAATCGGCATTTTCAAAAGGGTAATGAAGTCGTGCTAAAGGAACAGCTCCACTTTCAAACCAACAATCCAAAACATCACCACAATGTTTAAGTTTCCCTTTTCCTTGTTTTGAATCAATTGTAAGATCTTTAACAAATTCCAAATGAATATCTTTAATATCAGAAACACCTGTTAATTCTTCTAATTCTGCGATACTTCCAATACTTATCATTTCTTCACCATCATCTGAAACCCATACAGGAATAGGAGTTCCAAAGAATCTATTACGCGAAATACCCCAATCTCGAGTATTTTCTAACCAATTATTAAATCGAGATTTTCCTACATGTTCTGGAACCCAATTAATTTTTTTATTATTTTCAACCAATCGATCCTTAATATCAGTAACCTTTACAAAGAAACTTGAAACAGCTTTATAAATTAGTGGTTTATCTGTACGCCAACAAAATGGATAAGAATGTTTATAAAGTTCTTTTTTAACAAGTAGATTATTACTTTTGATATTTTCAATGATTAATGGATTCGCATCAAAAATATTCATTCCATAGTATTCTTTAATAATCTCTGTAAAATTACCATTTGCATCAACTGGGCAAATATCACCAATCTCTTCAATAGTTAATAGTTTTTTATCAATACATACATTCATATCATCTTCACCAAAAGCAGGAGACATATGAACAATCCCAGTACCTACTACTTTAGAAGGATTAATTTCAACAAATGAATCACATTGTACAGAATAAGCACCATTAGAACGATATTGTTCAAAATATGTAAAAGGTTGCATATATTCAACTCCTTCATATTCAATACCTTTTTTTTTATTAACAACTTCATATTTCTTTTTTTTACCTAAAAGTTTTTTAATAGAAAATTCAGAAATAATATAAATTTCATCAGTTCCTTCTGGTTTAATCTCTACATAATCAGCATCTGGATTCAGACATAATGCGAAGTGTGAAGGTAAAGTCCATGGTGTAGTAGTCCATGCAATAAATTTTTTATTGGGATTATCCATAATTGGGAACTTTACATAAATACTTTGATCTTCAACTTCATGATATTCTTGCGTAGCTTCGAAATTTGATAAAGGTGTAGACGATGCATAAGAATAAGGCATAATACGATATCCACGATATACTAAATCTTTTTTCCATAATTGATTAAAAATCCACCAAACAGATTCCATAAAATTAGTATCCATAGTTTTATATTGTTTAGAATAATCTGGTTCACGACCAATAGATTCATAAATATGTTCCCAACTTCCTGAATACTTTTGAATAATATCTTTACAATATGAATTATATTCAGCGATACCATATTTCAAAACATCTTCTCGTGTATTTAATCCTAAAGCCTGATTAACTTTCATTTCAATAGGTAAACCATGACAATCAAACCCTGGTTCATCTTTAAATTCAAAACCATTCATTTTAAAAAACCTTTGAATACTATTCTTTGTCATCGCTACTAAAATATGTCCATAATGTAAAGTATCAGAACTAACAAATGGAGGACCATCTACAAAACGCAATTCTTTTTTATCCATAGTATCCATTTCTAAATATATAGGTAAAGATTAATACCTAAAGTATGACTCATTACAAATAATAATAAATCAATTTTTTTAAATTAACTTATTATTTTTTACCATGCTCCAATTTTTAATTTTTCATAATCACCAAGTGCTGTTGCATTAGACCGTTGAACAAAATGACCATCTGGTGCTTTTTAATTACTTATTTCTGTAAAATCTAATTTGCCATGTATATTTGCACAATTTATTTAATAAAATTATTCCTACGTGGAACTTTTAATTTTTCATTATACATTGCTGATAAATTAACTTCTTCTAATATTTTCTTTAAAATTAATAAATGTTGAATTAAAATAAGTTTTTTATTTTAACTCTTGTTAATAAATTATAAAAATGGAAAAATTATTTACTTCTATGTCCTGTTTTAGGTGTAGGATCAATAATTCTAAAATCTCCTATACGCCAATTTTCAGGTGTAATATTTTCATCCTTTACACTAGCCATATAACCATCTTTCCAGATACCTAATGTTTTATTTTTATGTTCCGCCCATGTATTATTATTTGTGCCTTTCATTGTAATATTTATAATTTCACCTTTTAATACTGGTTTTTTACCACTTATATTAAGTCCTTTTACAGATATGTTACCTGTAACATTTAATCCACCATGTATAGTTGTACCATTTATACCTCCTTTTAAATTACTTCTTCCTGTAACATCTAACCCTCCATGTACAGTCGTACCATTTATTCCGCCTTTTAAATTACTTCTTCCAGTAACATCTAACCCACCATGTACAGTTGTACCATTTATTCCACCTTTCAAATTGCTTCTACCTGTAACTTCTAATTCAGAAACCTTTAATTTCCCATTATTATACATTGCAGATAAATTAGCTAATGCTTCAGGATTAACTGAATTAGTCATACCTTCAACAATTATATTTTTTTTATATAATAAATAAATTGTTATTAATAAAATTCCTATTTGAATATATAATATAATCAATTCTTTTTTTAACATTATAAATTTATATTATAAAAAAAGATATTTAATAAGCAAGTTCATGATTAAAAAAAGTGTAAAAACTAGATGATAAATCTTTATAAACGTGAATTCTACTTCTAGGTAATGATTTTAACGATGATAAAATAGTTTTTTGATTATTAAAGTGTATATTTTTAATTCCTAAATCGAATACATTAATAATATTTTTTTCAGTATTCTTACTAACAAATAAGTTATATTGGTTATTTAATAATAATTTATAGGTATTATTGATAATTGGACTATGCAATAAAAATTTAACATTATCAAAATATGATTTGTGTAAATTTTTTTTAATTTTAGGTATAACTTTAATAACAGGTTCAATATATATATATTCAGAAGTTTTAATATTTAATATACCAATAGTTTTTTCTATTTCATCATTATTTATTGAAATAATAAAATTATTATTATTTATCCTATCAAAACAAACTTCAGTTTCAGAATTAATAATAAATTCAGTTTCAGGAAATCCAACTCTACTAAAAGAATATTTTTCCTTAATTTCATATAAATTTTCATTGTTTGAAATAATATGTTTTCTAAATTTTAATATGTTATTTTTATTTTTAAAATATTTACATTGTATTGAAACTTCCTCTTTTACTTGATCGTTACCTATAAATTGTATATAAAAAGTTATAGAAGTCAATTCATTAGAATTATTATCACAAGGAATTTTTAAATTAATCTTCTTATTATCATTATTTCGAATATCTAAATTAGTGAAATAAAGTTTATATAATTCTGTTTCTGGCACTTGGGAAAAAGTATTACCCATTAATATTATAATATAAATTATTTTTTTATCTATTTATTACCCATAATAATAATAATTAGATAATTTTTAAAATACTCTAAAAATAGTATTAATAACGAACATTACATTATCTTTATTTTCTTCTAATAATATCGTTTCAACAAAATCTTGATCATGATGTAAATTATTAACTTTAACTGTTCCAACGATTGTAATTAATATTCCCTTTTCACCAACTGGTTGAGCATCTATTTTATTAATATCATGTTTAAATGAATTTACCATATAATAGTTTACTAATCGATTATTTAAAGTTTCAAAATTTAAAAATTCTTCTTCACAAAATGTAAAAACTGATTTATTATTGTAGAATTTTAATAAACTTTTAAACTCTGTATCATACGCATAATAATATTCATTACAGAATTGTTTAGCGATATCTTTATAAAATGCTCGAGTATTACTAACTATCTGAGTAGTTTGACATGGTTTTCCAAATTGAAATTTCATACTAATATCTATTTATCTATAAATTATTATAAAAAAACGCATTAATTATTTTTTGTATATTTGTAACATTGACAATAATCATCTGGATATACACCATCACCAGTTGATGCTACATATTTTTTACAACACGAACCATCATGGTATCTTTTTTTTTCAACCCATAATTGATCATTTTGCCAACGTTTACATAATTTTTTACCACATCTATAACAAAAATCTCTTCCACATCCATCATTATTTTTTTTATAAGGTAAAAACCCACAAACACTATAAGAATCATTTCCATTTTGTTCAACCTTTCTATTACAATGAGGACATTTTCTAACTTCTATTTGCTTATTATTCATAACAACTTCACTTAATTTAACAACACGAGGTTTTTCATCAATAATTCTTTTAACACTTTTTAATTGTACTAAATCATTTGTTCTATTTTTAAATTGATTAACTTGATTATCAACATCTTCCTTTTTAGTTGTCTCCATAAAAATATTTAAATTATGAATAAAATCATGAAAAGGTATAGTTTTTTCATTATATGTATGATTACTTATTAAACTCATCGAAAGATCTGAATCAAATTGATCTTTTAATTCGCCACATAACTTCATATATATATATTGAGCATCAAGTTCATTATTTACTCCAGTTAATATAGTTTTTAGCATATTATAGCATTTATGTTTATCTGACATAGTTACTGGTTAGAATATTTCTAACCTTAAATAAATTAAAATCAAATTTTATAATATAGTAAAATGAATAAGGAGATTTGTACCGATGAATTAAATGATGATATGTTTGGTTATGATAGTAGCTTACCATGTACATCCGAGTTATCCGATGAACTTTCAACTATGTTAAAATCTAATAATTGTGATTCAACATTTAATAAAAAAAAAGAAGAGATGGAATTAGAAAAATTATTAAGTGAGGTTTCTGATATTCACCCAAAATATTCAAAGAATTCAAGTAGTTTTTGTACTAAACCAAAATATGATAACTCTAAAATGATACATAAATTAAAAAATGATATGTATAAAATGTTAGATTTAATTCATAATTTAGACGAAGAAGTAAAAGAGGCTAAAAAAATGTGTTATTCAATGAAAGAAACATGTGATACTCCAAGTAAACCATACAATAAACACTATGATATAGATGATAAGATTACTGATTTTATCCAATGTCAAATAAATCAAAAAATGGACTCAATATTAGATACGATGAACACTAAATTTGAGGATATTGAAAAAAGAATTAGTAAAATCTATAAAGGTTTTACAGCCGTATCTTGTCGTAAATAAATTATTTATTATCTTTTTTATCTTTTAAAGAATCTTTATTATTTTCTTTAGAAGACGTTTCTTTTCTAATATTTTTAAATGGAGTACTTTTAGAACTTAAAAATCGTCCTGTTTTAGTATCTCTTTTGACATATAATTTTGTTTTTTCATTATATACTTGAGTCCTTTCATTAGTTATACCTTTTCTATAACCTTTACCAGTATTTTTAGCCATATTAAAATATTAAGAATTATTTAATTCAGAAGATTTTTCTTCATCAACTTTTTTTTTATTAATATATTCTTGATATTGTTCTTTTGTAATTTCAATAAATTCATTTTCATTTGGATTAATAATTGATTTTTTAGCCATATTTTTAAAAAGAATTTTCATGTTTGTATCGTCCATTCTCAATAGCATTTTATGCAATTTCTCTAATTTATCTTTATCCATACGTTTAGCTTTAATATCAGTAGGAGCATCAAATACTTTTAGTTCAGACATTTATTTATTAATAGATAGATATTTAATATTATAAAATAATTTCAACATTTTTTATAAAAATTGAAGTTAATAAGCCTTATTTGAATTAATAAATATTAAAATTAAAATGAGTAATATTTCAATAGAGGTACCTATTTATGATTCATCTAAAGAGTCAATGTCTCAATATTTTGATAGAATAGAAAAATTCAAGAATAGTTTAAATAATGATAAATATAATATTGTATTAAAATTCTTTAATGATTGGTTTGATAAGGATTTTCATTCATTAACAGAATTTAAATCAATTAACGAAACACAAATATTTCTAAAACCTAAAAAAAATAGAAAACTATTAAGAAAATACTGTCCTATTTTTAAAAATAAATTAGGTATCGAAACTAATATTGATAAAAAAACAAAAAAAGAAGATATTTCACCAACAGCAATACATTTAATAGGTAATAAAATATTAAATGTATTAGAATATAAAATGTTAAAAATAAATACTAATAAAAGTTCTTTTTATAAAATTGTAAAATTATAATGTTATCTTAGCTATTTGATTATGTTGTAAATCTTTGATACGATAATTATAAGCATAATAATGTAATGAACCTGTTCCTTCTACACATTGAGATAAATCAATAATAGACTGATTTTCCATAAATGTATTTAGAGTAATAACATCTATTTCATTTTTCTTTGCAACTCTTAACAAATTTTCAAATAATTTATAAATAGTTGTCTTTAATGAAGAATAATAATATAGATAACCAACTGATATAATTTTATTTTTAGATTTACAATTTAATTTATAATATGAAATAAAATCAATAACTTTATCATTTTCTAACATAACATAAGAAACAACTTGATCATTTAAAAATAAATATTCGAAAGTTTTAATATCATAGTTAGGACAAAAGTTATATTTTTGCATATATTCTTTAAAACATTCGTATGCATCTTCAATATGTTTTTTTTCCATCAAAACAAAATTATCATCATTCGTATTATCAAGATCATAATATTTTGATGCGGAATTTAAATCAGCATCTTTATCAATTGTACAAAATCCAGTTTCAACTAATTTTTTAAAATTAATAGGTCTATGGAAATAATTTACTGATGTAAATGGTTTTGGTAAATATCTTGCACTTGTATATATACCTACACTAATATTATCACAATTGGCTAGTCTAGTTATTTCTTTTATTAAACTTGTTGACATTTTTTTATTTCTCATTTTATAATCTACACAAAGAAAGTTAACATCAATAGTATTAACTATTTCTTGATTAATAATCATTTCAGTTTTAACTCCACTAATAAATCCATATAATTTATCATTTTTCATAATACCCACAAGATAAATTCCTCTTGGATTATTGAAAACCCATTTTAAAAAAGAATATGTATAATTAAGTCTAAAATCTTCTTCACCATATTCATAATAATTTTTACTTAGAAAATCATAAATAAATTTAGTATCTTGGTCATTTTTGTTATTAAATATTTTCCATTCAAAAGTATCTGGTAAACCAATAGATTTTGAAGGTACATTAGTTAATTTATTTATTTCACCTTCTTCAATAACTTCTTCATTGATTTTTGTAACTGGTTGGGTATTCCAAAATGAATATTTTTTTTTCATAGCAGATAATTTATCAGTAGGAGGATTCAATTCACAATAAATTTGATCAGGTGTATAACCAGATTTTAAAAGTTTTGCAACTTGTTTAAGTTTTGTTGTTTCATCCATTTATCGAATTATGTAATTATTTTTTTAAGTGTGGTTCTATCATACATAATTGATAAATTTCCTAATGATTTAATTTCAATAGTTTTATCATTAATAATAATACGATATAAAGGTTCTTCAGTGTATGTAGTTTTAAAAATTAATTTTGAATCATGAAAAATAAGAGTTTCATACAAAGCATCAATATCTCCATTTTTTCTTTTTTTAACACTAATACAGTTATCAGTATCTAGAGATGAGAAGTAGAATTTATCTTCCATATGTTCATAAGCTTCAGTACCATAAAAACCATTTTCAGCGAATTTATATTTTATATCTTCTGTATAATTTTCATCTTCTTTAAAATATACATCATTTTTCTCTGGATCATCTTCATCCATTAATTGAATAGTTTCAATAGCTTCTTTTTTTAAAGAATATTCATGATAGAACAATTTATTAATATCTATGTCTTTAGGAGAATTAACTAAAATTTCATAATCTCCTTCTTCAAAAACTAATTCTCCTTTAGAATCTATATTAACTTGATATAGAGAACCATTAAATATATATAAATTACCACAAGTATCAAATTCAACCGCCATTTTATATATCGAATTAAATTTTATTCATAATTGTTTTTTTTATCAAATTTTATTTCTAATTATAACATATAAATAATGCTAGATTGGCTACTATTTGATAATTTACATGGAATATTTTTCATAATATTTTTATTATTTATGATAAGAATAGGGATGAAATATTTAGATATGTTATTTATAAGATACGATAAAGAATATAATCATAATACAAATCATGAAGTTGCGATATCAAAGGAATCGTTAGATAATTTAAATCAAAAAGTAATTGACATAAAAAAAATACTAACAAGTTCAACTTTAGAAGATTTAAAAAGAAGTTTAAATGATTGTACTTTTTCAAAAAAATCAATAAAATATAGAATACCAAAAGAAATAATAGAAAAAATAGATTATCAAATAGAAGAGTTATTGATAGTAACAAAGAAAAGTAGAAAAGAATCAAAAATAGAAATAAATTCAAAAGAATTAACAAAAGAAGATACCTTAAAATTAAAAAATAAAATTAAGGAAACTTTAAAAATGTTAAAATTATTAATAAAGAAAACATGAATGAACTTTTAAAGAAGAAAAAATGTTCAAAAGTTGTAAATATTCATCAGCACCGTCAATAAGTTTTTTCTCAGTATCTGAGAAATCTTTTGAAATTAATGATTTTTGTTTATCATTTAGATCTGTTGTTATAATAACTTTTTTAATTAGTGTATTCAAAATATTGTGTATAGGATATCCATATTGTTTAATTTTTTTGGTAAGATTTAATATATCAGTTGAAGTTGTTGATTTATTTTTGATACATACATTCCATATATATTCTGAAATATCTTTTTTAATATAATTTGCCGATTCATAAACATCATTAGCAGTTATATCTTTTTTATCAAATGTATAAGTATAACCAAGATTTTGTAAAAATGTAATAGCTTTCCGCATATCACCTTCAGAAGTTTCAACAATAGTATTTAATGCTTCATCAGATAATTTAATTTTTTCTTTAATAGCGATATCTTTTAATTTTTCTTTCATACAACTATGTTTAAGAGGTTTAAATCTAAATTTTACACAACGAGATGTGATAGGGTCAATAATTTTATTAATATAATTACAAATGAAACAAAATCGAGTAATAGTAGAATATTCTTCCATAACTTTTCGTAATGCACTTTGGGCTTCAGTAGTCATTGCATCAGCTTCATCTAAAATGATAATTCTATATGGTGGACAAAGATAATTAGGATCTTTTTTACCAATTGCTGATTTAGCATCTTTAACAATTTTATCACGAACTACATTAATACCTCTTTCATCTGAAGCATTTAATTCTTTAACACGTTCATAATATACATTTGGACCATATAATTCTTTAGCAATCGCAAGTATAGTTGAAGTTTTACCAGTTCCAGGAGGTCCATGAAAAAGTAAATGAGGTAAATTACCATCTTTTAATGTTTGTGATAACATTTTAATAACTTCATCTTGGTATATAATATCATTAATTTTCTTAGGTCGATATTTATCAACCCATGGAATATTTTTTTTTATTTTTGAATATGTATCGACATTATTTTTTTTCTTTGATTTAACTCCAAATAGTGAATCAAAACTTATCATTTGTTGAATTATATTACTTTTCTCTTAAATCATTCTATTATCAAATTTTTTTCAAAAAGTTGATTTCACAAAAATATAGTTCGAATCATAAATTAAGTTAAAAAATGGTTTTGATAGGTATAATTGGAAAAAAAGGTCATGGAAAAGATACAATTGGTGATTATATAGTAAATAAATACAAGTTTAAAAAAATAGCATTTGCCGATAGTTTAAAAAAAATTTGTGGAGAATTATTTGGTTTTACTGATGAACAATTATATGGTAATTTAAAAGAAGAGATAGATTCTTATTGGAATGTATCACCTAGAACAATATTTCAATTCATAGGAACAGATCTTATTCGTAATCAAATAAATCAAGTAATACCAAATATAGGAAAAGATTTTTGGGTTAAAAACACATTGAAAAAAATAAAATCAGATGAAACAAATAATTATATAATTTGTGATGTAAGATTTGAAAACGAAGCAGATAAAATTACCGAGAATGGTGGGATATTAATAAAGGTTATTAGATCAGACGACGAATCTGACGAATCTAATGATTTACATATAAGTGAAAATTCGATAAACGAAATTAAAAATGTTAAATATATAATTGAAAATAATTCAGATTTAGAAGAATTATATAAGAAAGTAGATAAAATATGTAGTTCGCTTAATTTCGTTTATTAAAATATTAAAAATAGTATAGAAATAAATATGTCTGAAAATAAAGTCGCGGAAACAGTTCAAAAGGTTGCAGAAACAGTAACTTCTGCATCAGCTAAAGTTAGTGAAGACACAATAACAATTCTAGGACAAACATTATCAAGAAATACTGTTTATATGTTAGCAGCAGTATTAGTATTAGTTATTGGTTATTTTGTTTATAAATGGTATTTTGCCAAAGATAAAAATGTTCCTTCTGAGATGGACAATTATGATCAATATAACCAACAACCAGTAATGCATGATAATATGCCTATGACTGATGCACAATTACAACATATGCAACAAATGCAACAATTACAACAAATGCAACAGATGCAACAAATGCAACATATGCAACAAAATAAACAACAAAATGTTCAAGAATATGAACCACAGGAAAATGAACAAGAATTAGAGGAGATGCCTGTAGAAAATGAACAAGTTCAACAAACCGCAGAATAAATAATTAAATTATATAATTTGAATTATTTATAAATAAATTATTGCTGCGCACATTGTACGTTAGCTCCTTCATCTTCATCAACATGTGATTGACTAAATGGATCTTCATGTTTACTTTGAACATATTCATCAACTGGAATGGATGATACTAATGTAGCATCTTGGTCTGTAGGTTTAATATCATCATCACCTTGATGTAGAATTTTCCAGATTTCTTCTTTTTGTTTAATTGTTAATGTTAAAGGATAATTAATTTTATATTTAATGAAAAGATCACCATATCCTACATCATGCGTATGACTAGAATATTTAGGAAGTCCCATACCTTTAACAATTTTAAGATCATTATCTTTAATAATATCAATTTCAGATAAAACCATTTTTTTACCATCTAGATGATTAGTTTCAAATTTAAAACCACATAATGATTCTTCCAAAGAAATTTCATGTTCCATAAAAATATTTGCAGGATCACGACTATCATTAAATACAAAACCTCGTTTGAATTTTTTATGATCAAGAGTTTTTACTACAAATACTAAATCTGAACGTTCACCAGATTCATCGATTTGATGACCTTCATTATGAATTGTTATATCTTCACCCTCATAAATACCTAATGGTACCTTTACTTCTACAGTTTTAGTCTCTGTTACGAATGCATCTTTATTTAAACCACTACCACCACATTGAGGACATGATTGTTGAGCAATTTGTACACCAAATGGGGTTCGTTGTTGTAGGGTTACACGTCCTCGACCCTTACACATTACACAATCTAGAGAACCTGAAAATCCTTTTTTCATAGTTCTACGACTTACTTTAATATTTTTAGTAGCACCATTATAAATTTCTTCCATTGTTAAATTAAGACGTTCACGTAATGGATTTTTCTTATTATTTGTTGGTTCATTATTACCAAAACCAAATGGGAAACCCCCCCTACCACCAAACATTCTTTCGAAAAGTTCACTAGGATCAACTGACATACCTTGACTATTTAGACCATCTTTACCATATTGATCATAAACTTTTCTTTTTTCAGGATCAGACAGAACTTCATAAGCTTCTACAATTTGCTTAAATTTTTCTGCTGCATCCTTAGATGGGTTTTTATCAGGATGTAATTTTCGTGAAAGTTTATAATACGCTTTTTTAATCTCTGATTGTGTAGCACTTTTTGATACACCTAGATTATCGTAGTACTCTGTATTCATGGCTATAATTGCTTATAAATAAATACTTAAGTCTAATTATTTAAAAATCAAATTTTTTTAACATTCAACTTTAATTTCTCTACGTATATTTCTTCTAGAACGAATTTTTTTACAAGAATCAAAACATGTTGGAAAACCCCCAATTTTCTTTTCAAATTTATTATTCCATAATATCATCAGTTTTTCAACATGTTTATTAATTTTCTTATCATCTGTTATTTCTATTGATTCTGTTGATTCTGTTATTTCGATTGAAGATTTTGGAATTTGTGCTAATTTTAAAAAAGATATAATTGCTTCTTTATTTGGCTTATCCCATTTAATTTCAATATCTGCAGGATCTTGTACTTGTGCTTCTAAATAATATTTTTTAGCATTTTTCCAGTCTGATAAAAAGTTAGAAGGAATACTATATTTCTTAGTTTTTTTAGTTTTATTTTCAACTTTCAAAATTCTATATAAATATGGAATAATATAATCATCACTATTTTCTAGTATCATATTATCTTCTATAATCATCTCAATTAAAATAGGATCAATTTTAAGTTTATAAAAATTATTTAAAGTTTTTTGTTTAATATCTTCAAAAAAATCATTTATTTTTTCATCAAAATCAGGAATATTTAAAACAAGTGTTAATAATAACAAAAAAATATTTTTAGAAGTTTCTTTATTCTTATTTATTGTTTTACTATTTATCATTTGTAGAATAATATTATTAACCATCATAAATGATCCATATGTATTAAGTTTTTTAATATCAGATTTAAGAGGAATAAATTCATCACCATTTAATTTAGTTAATATATCATCCAAAATAGATACTAGATAATTAGTTGAATATTTTATTTTTTTATTTAATTTTTCCATTTCGATACTATCTATAATTATTGATAATTCTTTAGAATCATATAAATTTTTAATAAATAATGATGTAAATAAATGTTGAGTATTTTTAATATAACTTTTACAACTATGATATTTCTTATAAGCAGTAGAAGCTCCAAGACCTTTAATTGTAGAAGAATACTCAGTACCTAATAAAATGCAAAAATCAATAAATTCTTCTTTTGTAAAATTTAACTCTTTTAACATTTTATTACTATCAATTAACGTAATATCTTTTTTATGTGAAAAATCTTTTAACATATAAGGTGTACCAAAAGCTAGTAAATCAGTATCTTCACTAACAACACCCCATACTTTAGATGATTTTGAAATAGATAATGCAGCACATTGCGAATCAGCTTCTTCTGGTGACTGAATCCATGGAAGACCCATTAATGAAAGCAATGTTTTAAGTTTATGAATAATTTTACTATTAATTGTAAATGATCTTTTACTCCATTTAATTTTCTCTTCACTTACCGATTCATCTGAATCTAAATTATCTTTCTCTTTTAATTCAATTAGTTTATCAAGAGCTTTCTTTTTATCATCTCTCCGTTTTTCTAGTGTTTTTCTACGAATTTCTGGTTGTTTACCATCAAAAATAAAAATAGGAACAATATTATTAGATAAATATATCATCACCCTATAAAATATTGCAGAGCTTATAAGCATAGATTCATCATAATCTGATGATGTAGTTCTACCTCTAGTAGCGATTGCAATTTGATAAATTATTAAAGATGCATCTACTGCAAGATATTTATCTGCAAAATAAGAAATTTTATGTTTAGATATTGAACTAGATGCATATTCTTCGATAAATTGTTTAGCTTTTTTAATACCCATAGTTACTTATATTTGGATAAGTATATAATATAAATTACATATTATCCTCTTAAGCTTTTGATTTTCAAATTTTTAAAATTATTCTTCACAAAATGCATTTGAATAATCTACCATTTCATATTTAAATTTATTTGAAGGATGTGTTGATTTACAATTATGATCAAATCCTATTAATACATTTGTTGAATTTATTACACATATTCCCTCTGGTTTTGGTTCAAATTTACATGGTATTGTACATTTAACTTTTTCACAACAACATTCAATTTCTTCATAATGGTATTGTTTATGATCAATAGATGATGATGAATTATCACAAGTAGATTTTAAATTATCACCTATTGTATACTTTTTAAAATAATTATCAATTAATGATTTTTTATTATTTGACGATTTTTTATCATTTGATGATTTTTTATCATTTGATGATTTTAATATTTTAATATCTTTACAATTACATTCTTTCTTAACAACTTCTTCATTTGTCGCAATTTGTAAATTAAAACCTAATTTTTTTATACTATTATACCATTTAGTTTTAAATAGATAACCTCCAAGTTTATTAGAATGACAAAAAGAAGTTGTTATTAATAAACTAGAATCATTAGGATTATAAGAAATATCTGCTAAATGAAGTTGATGATTTATTTTATTACAATTTGCAATAATATTAAGATCGGTATCTAATTCAACTTTAAAATTTTTATCCAATATAATTTTACCATTATCAATTTTATAAGTAGTAGAAATCAAAATACTTACATCTTTTATTTTATTAGATTTACCAACTTTAGATATTGCGAATAATAATATATTACTTTCATTGATACTAGTTATTCCAGTTACTTTAATATAATCAATACATCCATAACAACTATTTAACATAATAGTGTTAATAATTTCATCTCTAATTGTTCTAGAATCAGACATATCATTACATTTATCAACATTTAATAATAGAGGTTTGTTAGGAGAATTTTTATGCCAATAAATAACATTATTATTACCTTCTTTATTATTTTCTAAAGAAGTTGATAAAACTATAAAATGACCAAGGGTAGAAGCACCTTGATAATCTGTTGATTTTTTTACTAATGAATTAGTATAATATCTTGGTCCATTACAAGTATCAACAAAAATATTTTTTTTAGTATTAAAACGATAAGAAAATACTGAAGAATATTTAGCATTATTTCTTTCACATGTAAATATAATATCTGTAACATCTTTATTTTTTTGCACTGGAACTAATGTAACACTTGTAATTTCTGCAGATATTTTACTTTTATAACATTTACCACAATTACAATGTTGATCAATCCAATTTAATAATCCATTTTGAATAACTTTAACCATGGAACTTTATATAATATTTGTTTATATTTTCTTTTTAATTAAGGAATAAAATAAAATTGATAATTATTATGAAAGTGATATTATACGAAAGAATCTATATATCAATGGATCTTGATAAATTAAATTATCTTCCAGAAGAAATAGAAGAAGGAAACGTAGAATATAAATTTCGTGTTTCGAGTTATAAAAAACGTCAAATTGAATTAGCTACACAACTCATATGGAGATTAGAAGAAGGTTATCTTGAAAATGGTTCTCATGAAGCACATTATTATATTGGTGTAAATGATGATGGAACTTTTGGAGATCAATCAAAAGATGAAATTAATGCAAGTATTATTAATTTTGAAAAAGTAGTAAATATTGCTAAAGCAGAAATGGCTAAAATTTCCCTTTTTAAAAAAAAGAAAGGATATTTAGCATATATTAAAGTTCGTAAACATGAAGAAATAAAAAATTTTGAAGAAGTAAAAGTAGCGTTATTAGGAGGAACAAATAACGGAAAAAGTACAACATTATCAGTTTTAACTTATGGATATACTGATAATGGGCTAGGTAGTGCAAGAAAAAATGTATTTAGATATGATCATGAAATAAATTCAGGTGAAACTTCATCAATAAAGACTGAAATTTTGGGTTATAATGATACTTTTATAAATTATTCATCATCAATAAAAAACAGCTGGAAAAACATCGTAGAAAATTCATCAACAATAATTAATTTCATTGATCTTCCAGGAAATCCAAAATATATTAAAACAACATTATTTGGTCTTAATGCTTATAAACCTGATTTTGCTTATATTTTTGTAGAACCAAAAGAAACGAATTTTTACACAAAACAAATGATATATTTATGTGAAGAACTAGAAATACCATATAAATTATTAGTTACTAAAATTGATTTGAAATCAAATATTATTAAAGATCATAAAAAACTTTATATTTCAAATGTTACATTAGAAGGATATGATAAATTATATGAATCTTTAAGAACATTAAAACCAATAAAAAAAGATATTAATGAAGAGTCAAAACACTTTCAAATAAATGAAGTTATATACATTCAAGAAGTTGGAATTGTATTAATAGGAAAAACAATAGATTCATATATTGAAGTTGACGATAAATTATACATAGGTCCATTTGATGATAAATTTTATGAGGTTAATATTGAAAGTATTCATCAAAAACAGATACCAATTAAAAGGTTAAATTATGGTGAGAGTGGTTCGATAAGAATTAACTTTCAACATCATGAATCTCATAATATATCCAAACATATGCATTTAATTAGTGAAGATAAAAAAATTAATTTTAAAAGTTCATTAAAAGTATCGATTGATGAAGTAGAAATGGGTATTGGTGAAGGTTCATTAATAATGATATTTACTAATAATGTTATAGAAATGACATTAGTAGAAAAAATAGTTGGAAATATAATTCATCTTAAGTTTATAAAACCAAATATATCTCGTTATCTAAAATTGAATGATAAAATAGTTCTTAAAAAAGATGATTCGATAAAAGTTGGCACAATCGTAGATTAATATTTATAATAGATTATCTTTTTTTATTCTCTCTAAAACATCCTTAATTGCAAACTTTTCTTTTATTTTTATTTCCTTTGATTTTGTTAATAATTCAAGTTTTGTATAAATTAGATTAGCTGCAGATGGAGATTTTTTACAAAATACTTTAGCAACTGTATTAAATAATGTAGAAAGTGAATATATTACTAAAAATTTATTATGAGCAATTTGTTTTAATAACATAATAAGACATGATTGCATAATTTTATCAGTTAATAGTTCATGATTATATAATTCACCTATAAAATTCATACAACCAAAAACATCTTCTTTAAATTTAAATCCAGATTCTACCATATGGTTTTCATCATTTAATGACGAAATAGTTTCAAATATATTCTGACACTTATTTAATAATATCTCTCTAAAGTAAACTTTCTTTTCTTCACTATTTATAATGTAACAACCAGATAATTTTACAGATAATGATGCATAAATTTCACAAAACTTACTTTCCTTGATTGCTTTATTAAAAATAATATCAATTAATTTAGTTAAATGTTCTTCTTTCGTAATATCCAAATGTAATAATAAATCTAATAACTCATCATAATTGTCATTACTTAATTTATTTAAAATTCCTTGAAATTTGGAATATAATTTTTCATCATCAGTTTCATTAACTTTTTTTTGTAAAATCCAATTAACTTTTTTTTTATTATTCCAATTACCCATATATTTATTTCGATAAAATTTTACTTTACTTTTAATTGATAAGACGTATTGTTTCAAATCATCAGGAATTTCACTATTTAGTGGTTTAAATTTGTTAAATTCCTCTAAAGTATAAACAACTTCGCTCATAACTACTTGTATATATTTAACTGTCTTTAAGTTGATTATATCAAAAAATCAATTTTTTAGAAAAAAAGATGAAAAAATTTATTTTAGTTAAGATCAATTATGTATTTATATAAATTCTAATGGATTTTATTGAAGAACTTAATCTAGAAGGTGACGTTTACTTGGTAGGAGGGATTGTTAGAGATCGTATTTATAATATTATTTATGATTCGCAAAAAAAACCGAAAGATTATGACATAGTAATAACAAAAATGAAAATTGATCGTATTTATGATATATTATTGAAACATGGACATGTTAAGAAAGTTGGAATTAAATTTAGTATTCTATCTTTTTATAGTTCATCACTTGATATTACATTTGATATTGCTACACCTAGAACTGAAATAAGTACAGGTCCTAAATATAAAGATTTTATTATAAAAACAAGTGAATTAGTTACTTTAGAAGAAGATTGTATTAGACGTGACGCTAGTATAAATTCTCTAGCTCTACAAATTTATAAAATTGATGATTTATTTAAAGAAGACGTATCAATATTAGAAAATGTAAAAGATTATATCGGAGGTATTGATGCTATAAAAAATAAATTATGGAAAGCTATAGTTCCATTTGAGAGGTTTCAAGAAGATGCGACCCGTATTCTTCGAGGTATACGTCAGTGTTCACAACTAGATTTCGAATTAGAAGATGAAACAATGAAATCTATGATTATTAATTTCGATATGATAAATGAAATTTTAAAAGAGAGTTCATCTCGTGTAACAAATGAAATTGTAAGAACATTAATATCATTCCGGAGCGATAAATGGATTAACTTTCTAGTAGAAATTGATAAAAATTCTATTCTATCCTTACAATCAACTGATTTAAAATATGCAGATGAACAAAATTATGAGTCATGGATAAAACTACCACTAATAATAAAAGGTAATCCAATTAAATGGATTAAAAAATATAATCTTAATGCATGTCCAAATTTTCCAGTAGAATATTCAAAATTTGTTGAACATGTTGAAAAAGCATATAATATTTTTCAAACGAACCCTCGTCTAGGAATCTCATATATTAAAGATAAAGATAACAAAACAGATGATTATACAAAGATGTTTTTAAAATATATTTTACTAAAAGATTCATCAAAAAGAAATTCTACTTTTATTAGTGAATATATGGATAATATAAATGTACCAAAAAATGTAAATGCAATTATGATAAATGGTAAATATTTAATGGAAAAATATAACATTTATGGCAAAGAAATCAATAATATTAAAATAAAAGTTTATTATGAAATTATTAATAATAAATTAAAAAATGATGAATCGAATATAAAAGAATATTTGAAAACTTTTATGCAACCATCTCTGCCTTAATAGAACTCTCATGATTATAATTTTCTAATTGAAAATCTTTATATTCAAGTGATTCTAAATAATTTAGTTGTTCTTGTATTGTTTGTCCTTTAAATTCCTTTAGAATATTTAATTTGGGAAAATGGTGTGGTGTTCTCATTAATTGTTCTGTAACTTGTTTTATATGTGAATTATAAATATGTGTATCACCAAATGACATAATTAATTTTCCTGGTTTATATCCTGTAATTTCACATAAAAGATATACTAGTAGCGAATGAGATGAAATATTAAAAGGTAATCCTAAAAATGAGTCAACTGATCTTTGATACATATGTGATTCTAAATATTCACCATTTACATAAAATTGTACAATTAATGAATGACAAGGTGCGAGAACACTTTCTTTAACTTTAGAAGGATCATAAGCAGTTAACATAATACGACGTGAATGTGGGTCATTTACAAGTAGATCAATTACATTAGCTAATTGATCTACACCAGAACCTTTATAATTATGATTCATACCTTTATATTGAGTACCAAAGAATCTCCAATTCCAACCATACATAGGACCCATATCACCGACTTCATAATTTGTAAGTCCTCTTTGATCTAAGAATTCTCTAGTTGTATTACCTTCCCAAATTCTAACTTTTTTATCAGTAAGATGGTTAGAATTAGTATCACCACGTAAGAAAAATAGTAATTCTTCAACGATACCTTTCCAATACATTCTTTTAGTAGTTAGAATAGGAAATTTATCTTTCAAATCGAATTCAAGTCTTGGTGCAAATATAGAATATGTTTTAGCATTTCGAGTTTCACGACCGTTGCGATCAGTAATTAAAACATTTCTTAAAAGGTCTAAATATTTCATTTCATCTAAATTATCATTATTATAACTATTTATAAACCGAGGTGTATTAATAATGCTTTTAGTTTCAAATTTATAAAAATCAAGTTTTGTTGTATTTTCATATTCTGTTTTTAATAATTGTTCATTAGTTTCATATAGAACTTTCATATTAAGATAAGGGAAAAATTGATCACAATCATAGTCCTTATTAATTTTAGTAATATAAATATCTCTAACTAGATTCGAATGTAGAGCTTTTTCATAAAGACCAACACCACCAATTACAAAAATATTATGTGAATCTACAAATTTCAAAACTGCATCTTCAAAGTTTCTTTCTAAATACGTATCTTCAAATTCTTTAACTTCATCTTCATGCATTGTAGATGACAAAACTACATTAATACGATCTCCTAATGGTCTATAATGTTCAGGAATTGTTTCCCATGTTTTACGTCCCATAATAACAACATTTTTATTTCCATTAGTAGATTTTTTAGTAGTATTTTGAAAAAATTTTAAATCAGTTTTAAAATACCATGGAATTTGTCCATCTTTAGCAATACCATTTTTTTGGTCAATAGCAACAATTAGATCAAGCATTTATAATATTAAATTAATTTACTAATTTAAGTATTTTAATTCAATTTTTTATATAAATTAATTAGATTTACGTCTAAAAATATAAAATCGATTCATCATAGTAATAGTGAAACTTGCTTTATTAACACTATCATTTTGATTATAAAATTCTGCTGCATTATTTAAGAATTTCCTTGTTTGTGGGTTATGTTCAAATTTAACATAATTTTCAAAATATTCTCGATGAATTTCAAATTGATTATCAAATAAGTCAGTTTCAACTAATTCTAAATCACATTTTTCTAATAATTCTTTTACTAAGAAACGTTTATCAACTAAATATTCTGTTAAATAAACACCTTCATGAGAAATAAATGCATTATGTACATCAATAGGATTACCTAACCCAATAGGTTTTTTAGTGTCAATTTCACCAAATTTTTTATTAATTTCAAATAACTTCTTTTTCTCTCCTTTATTATTTGTATAAAATGTAGAGAAGGAATCTTTTTCACCTAAAGTTTCAATAATTCGTGATGCATCAAAACATGATGTTAAGAAATATCCTCCAGGTTTCAAATGATTCTTTAAATTAGTGGTGAAGTTATTCCATTTAGTTTCACTTTCTAAGAAATAATGAATAGCGAATTGACAATTAACTCTATCAAACATTTTACGTTTTGATTGATCTTTTGAGAAAAATTCATCCATTAATTTCATACTATTTTTAGAACGATATCCTAATGCTTTATTTTGAGCTTCATTATTTAGTGGAGTAGTAGCATCAGCATGAATAAATACCATTCTTGGGAATCCAGGATGTGTTTTACTTAATTGTCTATATCTACTTAATGCACCATCAGTTTGTGATTCAATACCATTTAAATCAATATCTAATCCAACTAATAATTTTACTTTAGCATAATAAAACTTCATAATATCACCACCACGACCACATGCAAAATCTAAAACTTCTAATTGTCTTCCTTGAGTATATTCTGGATTACAATTAGTATATATAACAATACTTTTAATCCAGTTATGGAAGTTTCTCATAGGTTTAGCTAATGAAGTTTTCATTTGATAATAAACATTTTCTTTATATTCTGATACAATAACACTATGATCAATTTTATTTCTAAGAACTGATAAATGTTTTTTAAAAGTATCATCTTTGGATAATATGACAATATCATTAAATAGTAAGGGATTAATAATATTACGCCAAATTTTATTTGCAGTATCAAAATAATTTCCATATTTTTTTCCAAATCTTCTTATAGATTCTGTTTTATCAAAACGAGTTCTGAGAGGTGTCCATCTAAAGTATTCTGATATATTGGGATCTGTATTATAATAAAATTCAACAACAGTTTTATCTTCAATTAATTTACCCTCTATATCTCTAATTTGATTATCAACTAAATTTAAATTAGCTATATATTTTTTTTCTTTTTCTTGAAATAATACAGGTTTTTCTTCACCTCTAATTTTTTTTCCAACATATAAATTGCAAATACGATATGGTTTACCTTTTATAAGTTCTTCTCTTGAATTATCATATAATGTTAATATTTCACCTGTCTCTCTATCTCTTTCAAATTCAATATAGAAATCAATAGAATTTTGAGTTGGTGGTTTCCATTTATAATCTAAAAATTTAGAATCTTTAACAGATACTACATATTTTTGATCTAATGGGTTATAAATAAGACCATCTAACATATATAATGTATTTTTACTATCATATAGATATTTTTCCCATAATAATTTAGAATACTTGAATATTTCATTATCTTCAATACCTAATGCACCCATAAAATATTTACGGCGAATTAAAGGGAATTTTCTATCAATCGTAACATCATGATTTAAATCTTTTAAATGTGATTCTAATTCTTTTTCATGATGTTTCATAATTAGAGAAATATCAAATTTACCATTATATTCATTAAATTTATGTCCTTTTTGTTTACCTAATACAAAACAATTATCAATAACTTCATCTAAATGTGATATACGTTTCATAAATGAACTTTCATTTCTAATATCTTCACCACCTTTAAATAAACAATCAAAAGCCATAAATAAGTGACGATTATATTTAGGTAAAAATATATATTCACCATCAATAATAGTACCATTATATTTTGAAAGTTTTGAACTTATTTCAATACCCATATCTTGTACTTCTAATACATCTGTTATCATATACAAATGATTATTACTTATCATTATAAAAGTACGATCACCATCAGCTTTATCAGTAACTGCATATTTATTAGGTAATTTATCTACTACATGTTGTACTTCTAATGTATAAACTCTTCTACCATCTAATGAAACCATTTTATCATTTGGTATTGACATTAAATTTTGATAATCATTTAAAACTCTTTTTTGAGTATCTAAATCAATTATAAAGTTACTACGTTGTAAAATTTTTAATAAAACACCAACTTCACGATACAATGTAGTTAATAATTCTTTTCTAGCAGAATTAGAACTTAAATCAATTTCAAGTTCATATGATGGATTACCTTTAGTAATTTTATTTATATTATTATTCATTTTAACATTTGTTAAATCAATTCGTAATGTAGTATCTGTACTTTTTTTAACAAATAATGTAACACGTTGTTTAAAACGAAATGTAACTTGACTTCTAGAACTTTCACTTAATTTTTTCAATTTATCAATTTCTGAATCTGATACTTTAGTTTCTGAACTCATACGACATCGAAAGTTCAAATTATCAACATCATGAATATTATCGAAATTTTTTTCTTTTTTAATTAAAGTTATATTTTTATCACCCTTTAACATTTTTGATAATAAAACTTTAAAAATTAAATGGTTATTTCTATTACTAACTAACTTTATATTATTGTTAATATTTTCAATACCATCGATAGTTAACCTATAATTTGTTTTCATATCATCAGACACGTAATTAATATCTAAGTTAATACTTTTTTCAAGTGAAACCGTTTTATCTAATTTATTACGTGTAGACAAATATTCTAAAACATGTAGATATTTTTTCATAGGCATAAAGTTCTGATTATCCTTTTTATAGTTAAAAAACATAAACTCAAATTCAGAGTCTTTATTTAACTTACTAAAGATTGTTTCTATCTTTTTTTTATCATCAGGTTTTAGGAAATCTATAACGCCTTTAGATGCACTCATTCTATTCTATATTTATAACAATACATATTTAAGTATAATTAAAATAAAAATCAATTATTTTTGTTAAATTATAGGAAAATTAAAATTGATATATAAAAAGATAAATATAAAGTTCTCTATATATATTAATAGATGAGTAGTTTAAAAGACGATTTTAGTCCAATTGTATATGAGTTTCCAGAAATGGAAGAGGATATTTTTAAAACAAAGTTAAATGCTAAATTTTCTAATAATATTGATTATCCTAATTTTTCTCTTGGTTTTCATCATTATATTCATCAAAGTAAAGATAAGATGGAGATTACAAAAGATTTTGAGGGAAAGAAAAAAGTTTATTATGTAATTAATAAGTTTGAACATCAAGTCGATAATTATGAAAATAGTATTAAAAACAAAACTGAAACATTTTTAAAATTAAATCCTTCACCATTAATTTTATCAAGAGCATTTTATAAGTTATGGGAAATGTTTTTTATGTTTGATTTGGTACCTACTGATAAAGATCAATTTGTATCAGCACATTTAGCAGAAGGTCCTGGTTCCTTTATTCAAGCAACGATGCAATATCGTGATACTTATGCTACGAAATTAAGTTCTAAAGATAAATTCTATGCTATTACATTACATTCTGAAGAAAAACATGTACCACCAATGGCTAAAAGTTTTATTAATTTTTATGAAAAAGAAAAGCCACAAAGGTTTTTTCAACATAAGACACATTCAAAAGTAAAAATTGGAGGTTCAAAAACAAAGACTAATGGTGATTTAACTGATTTACGAACAATTAAAATTTTTGGTGGTGCGATGAAAGAAAAAGCACATTTAGTTACTGCTGATGGTGGATTTAATTGGAAACATGAAAATACACAAGAACAAGAAGCATTTAGATTAATTATAGGTCAAATAGTAGGTGCATTAAATGTACAAGAAAAAGGAGGTTCATTTGTATTAAAATTATTTGAAAGTTTTACAGATACAACATCAAAATTAATTTACATATTATCACATTTTTATAAAAAAGTTTATGGAGTAAAACCATTAATGAGTCGAAAATCAAATTCTGAAAAATATATTATTTGTAAAGGGTTCAAAGCATCTGAATCTAGAATAAAAATAATGGAAAAATTATTAGACTTAGCACATAAAAATGATAAATTAAATTTAATATCAATATTCGATGAGTTTATGCTTCCTAAAAAATTCAAAAATACTTTAATTAAGATGAATACAGATATTGCTAATAGACAATTTCAATCCATAAACGAAATGATCACATTTATAAATGGGCAAAATTACTATGGTGATGAATATCAATCTCGACGTAAAATGCAAATTGAAGCAAATGAATATTGGAACTCTACATTTTTAATTGATTCTAAAAACTTACCAAAAGCAAGATTAAATGTAAAAGAAAAAAGAAATAAATTAATTGAAGAAAATAAAGAAAGAGTTAAAACTATTTCTAATGTTATTGTTTAATTTATAAAATCATAAATAATTTATATTATTTATAATTTTTCAGGTGTATCTATTTTTTTCCATGTTCCACTATCCATTGTCCATTCTTTCGCTTTTATACCTTTCCAATCTCCTGTTGTAGGATCACCTAATTCAAATACTGCAGAAGCTCCTATATCATTTGGATTTAAATCAATAATTTTTAATACACTGTTTGTCAATTTTCCAGTTAAATTATCATCACCAAATCTATTTATTATTTGAATTTTAGATATATTTGTAATATTTTTATTTTCATCTAAAATTATATCTGCACTCCACCATCCTGATTTATCCGTAGTATGTGTAAAAGTATTATAATCATTATCAAATGCATTTTGTGGTAAATATTCAGAATTATAATTTGATGATTGTTTTGAATTTTCTAATTTTAATAATTTATCATTTTTATCATAAACTCTAACTTCATTTAGTGATAGAATATTATCATCAGAAGATTGTATTATAAGTTTAGGTTTATCTGTTTCAGTTATCCATTTATTTAATGATTTTTTCCAAATTAATTTATCTATATAATCCCATATTTTATTTACCGCACTAGATGTTGAAATTTCATTTTCATCTTTATCATTATAAAACTTTATTTGAGAAGTTTCTAATTCATTACTTTTATTTAAATCGTTATATATAATGATTTTAGTTATTTCATTAAATTTAACATCAGATGGTAATGTCACTTCAAAATAATCAGATTCTTCATTTGTATTTTCAAATTCTAATTTTTTAGAACTTCTATAAACTTCTATTTTTGAAAATGTTAATAATTTTCCCGAAATATGTAATTTTAATTTATATTCTTTTTTAATTTCTTTCTTATCTTTTTTCTTAATTTCTTTTTTTACTTCTTTAGTATTTGAACTAAATATGTAACTACAAGAAGAGAAACATAATAATATTAATATGACAATAATACCTATAATAAATTTAAATTGCATTTTCTATTATAAAATATATTTATATATTTATTCTACAAAATCCCATTTATTTGTATCTTCTGTCCATTGTTTAACTTTTTTATCAGATTTGAAAGTTCCTACATCACCAAAATCTTTTAATTTTTCAGTAGCATAAGAATAAGCAAATACCTTATTATTAAAAGACCTACCATAATGATACTTATGATTATGTGCATAATAAACTACTTTATGTATATCATCTAAAGTTACTCCTTCATTAAATTCAGCACTCCACCAACCATTAGTATTATTTACGTCTGTATGATTAGCTCCATTATAATTTCCATCTATTATTATTTTTGCATTATGATCAGGATTAGCATTTCTATATCCAGTATTTTGTTTAGCATTTGATAATATTAATTTTGTACCATCCTTTTTAAATACTTCAAGTTCACCAAAAGATAATATTGAACGCCCATCTGGTGTTTTTACAAAAATACGAACTTTATTATGATTATCAACCCGCCATTCTTTTGTTTCTTTTGTCCATGTTTTTTTTCTTAGAGCATCCCATTTATCTCCAAGATCACCTAAAGGATATTCATAATTATTATTATAAAATTTAACTTCTGATTTATTTAATCTTTCTTGAAATGCATCCTTTCTATTATGTATAACAACTTTATCAACACTATGTAATCCTATATCTGCTGGTAATGATGCCTCCCAAAAAGCAACATCATCAACAGTTAAGAAATATGAAAAAGTATCATGATCGTCGTCTAATGCGAATTCCGGTTTGAAATTATTACCTTCAGCTTTACTTACTACTGGATCTGTTAATTCTATCTTATTACCATCATTATCAAATATTTCTATATCTGCAAAATTATTAGTATTTGTTGATTCAATTCTTATTTTTAAATTAGTAGCATTTTTAATTCCATAATTTTTATCATTAGTATCTGTTAGTCCACTAATATCCATTTCTTCTTCTTCTTCTTCATTTGTATTTCCTTCATTCGTATCTCCTTCGTTTGTATCTCCTTCATTCGTATCTCCTTCGTTTGTATCTCCTTCATTTGCATCTCCTTCGTTTGTATCTCCTTCGTTTGTATCTCCTACGGTTGTATCTTCTTCGGTTGTTTCACTAGAACTATAAAAATAATATCCTAATGCACTACTAGAACATAGTAATAGAATAAAAATAATAGCAATAATTATAATTTTATTCATTTATATATTTTAACTTATATAAAATTATAGGAATAAATTAATTTTTTGCTTTTTTGAATCTTTCAATACTCTCTTTTCGATTTTTAGAATAATTTACAACTGGAGCAGGGTAATCAACATCAGGATAATCTTTATATTTTTTATCCCAATTAAGAATATCTTTTGGAGGTATATCTTTTAATTCTGGAATCCATTCTTTAATATATTTACATTGTTTATCAAATCTTTCAATTTGACTCTTTTCACTCATAACCCTAAAATATACTTGTGAGTGTGGGGCTGTACCAATTACCCAAAACCAATTTCCATCGTTATTACTTCTCAAATGATCAACTAGTTTTTTTGAGAAATATTGTTCACCCATTCTCCAATCTAACATTAAAATTCTACTTAATAAAGTTGCACTGACCATTCTAACTCTATTATGCATAAATCCTGTTTTATTCATTTCTCTCATCCCTGCATCACTTAATGGGTAACCAGTTTTACCAGAAGTCCACGCATTAAATAATTTTTTATCATAATCCCATTTTACATCTTTGAAACTTTCAGTTAAATATCTCTTACTATACATATCAGGAAAATGCATTCCTAATTCAGTATAAAAACAGAACCAATACATTTGAGTTATTAATTCAGTATCTTTACCTAATTTATTTCTAAATGTCCAATAACATTCACGTAAACTTACACAACCAAATCTTATATATGCACTTAGATTAGTATTATTATTAGTTGGTATATCTCTTGTTTTATTATAATCTTTTAAAGTTGGAACTATATTTTTAAAAATTTTCAATGCTAATGCTCTACCACCTCTAACTTTTATATTTTTATTTTCTTTATAAAAATCATTCATATCAGAATCATTAATAATTTCATCTATGATAGTTCTTTGTTTACTAAAATTATAATTTTTAATTTTTTTAGGTTTTTTTACATTAAATAGTTCCTTTGCTTTTTTCATATAAGGAGTAAAAATAGTATAAGGTTTTTGACTATCAGTAAATACTTTATTAACTGGATATAATAACATATCATCTATTTGATTAAATATAATAGTATTTTCATCACAAAATTCTTTTATTTTAAGATCTCTTTTTTTACTATAAGGGGTATAATCCTCATTAACATAAATAGCGTCAAAATCTTTAGCATCAGTTAATTTATCTAATACATCTATAACTTCACCATAATAAACTCCTAATATTCCATTTTGTTTTTGAATTTGTTTTTTAAGATCTCTTAAGGATTCAACTAAAAATTGGACACTATTATTCGATTTATATTTATTTTTTTTATCATCAATTTGTTCAGGAGTAAATATAAATATAGGATAAACATTTTCACTATTTTTACAACATTCAATTAAACCATAATTATCAACTATTCTATAATCTCTTCTAAATATGAATAAACTATTTTTAAATTTCATTTTAACTATTTATTATAAATTTATAATAAATAACTAACACAAATCAATTTTTATTTCATTTTATGTTTTAATTGTTTCTTAGCAACTTGTAAATCATCTATTTGTTTCTTAGATAAAACAGGATGAAGAAATTCTTTTTCAAGTTCATTACCTACTATTTCTTCAGCATTATCAATACTAATATTTCCTTTTTTTACTTTTTGTAACATTTCTAACATTCTACATAATGGTGTAATATCATCACCATTAATAACTTTTTGAAAAATAGAATAATATCTATCAGAAAATTCAGGAAATTGTTTCATCGCTTTAATTTTATAATCATCTTCATTTTCTTTTTTTAATGTTAACATACTATCGGTTGTAATAAATTCCATAATTGTAGCGATCTTTTCAACTAAAGTATCAACATCAGGTAGATCATTCGGGTTAAAATCAGCACCACGTGAATACATTTGTTCCATTTCTTGTTCAGTCATAACATAACCATCTTTAGTATTTTTTACATCGTCTTCAGTGAAAAATTTTTTATCCATTAATAGTTCATAAAATTATTTTCTTAAATCTTTAATTATCTATTATTATAAAACTATTAATTTGATATTTTTATATAAGAATATCAAACTAATAAATCTTTTTTTGCAACGTTACAAACAAATAAACAAATCACGATGAGTTAGGCAGAGGCTGAAGCCATCTCCAATGCTGAAGCAGTCGTCTGGAACTTGACAAACTCTTGCCAGAATGCGGGGTTTACACGAACTGTATAAACGTTGTTGACGATCCCTGTGACTCCGTACATGGTTCCTGAAAGGTGTCCCTTAGTACTCTCGTAACATGTGAGAGCTAGGTAGGTTTGCTTGTCAACGTTCACTTGGAAACTCTGTGTTTGTGACTGAGGCTTGTCTCCACCGGGTGCGTTGGTTCCACTCTTGGATTGTGTCTTAGTGGAATCAGTAGAACGCCACTTTCCAAGGATCTTGAAATCGTTCTTACGCCACTGGAACCAGTCACTTGGGCGAACAGATTGAGACTTGGTCTTGATCCGAGTTGTCACGATGAACGTGTACAAATGAAGGTCTTGAGGCTTGAATCCGCGGTAGATGTTCTTGGCATCCCACTTTGGAGTCTTGGCCAGTGCAATGCTGATCTTGTGGAAGAACCGCAGAGCATCGCTTGGTAGATCAACGAACACCTCGTTCACAGGGTACTCCTGAAGACTCGTCACGTACTCGTCGTATGTAAACACCAACTCATCAGAGTAGTCCTTTGGCTCGACGTCCTTGAAGAACTTCTCATCTCGTCCCTTCATGAACTCCTCAATGGCACTGTTCACCTTGAAGTACCCGTCGCTGAACGTCTGGATGACTCCTGCGTTGAACTCGCGATCATCCTCCGTAAGATCGTCTTGAGTAAGACATTGGTACTCGGCCTTCTTCTCCCCCTTTGGGTTCATGAATTGCAACCAGTAGGACGGGATTTGAGCAGCAAGACTCTCGAACGTCTCCTTTCGCTTCTGCATATCATGAATGCGTCCAGGAGTGGCAAACACCTTGAAAAGGTTGAAGGTCATAATGTTGGATGTAGTAGATGCGGCCATGGTTGATACTTTACTTCTGATTTCAATCTAACTGAGAGATGAATACGTAGGAAGTGCTAATTACTTTTATTTATTCAAAAGGATACACAGTTAGTTAGAATTTCAATTTTTTTTAATTAATAAAGTAAATAGTTCTTTTTTGGTTTTATATTTAGGTTTTCCATTCTTTAAGATACCTGCAGTAATATCTATATTATGATTTTTTGCAATTTCTTGAAGTTTTTTAACTGTCATACTCATATTAACTTCAATAAACGTTTCATCATTTTCTTCAGTGAGTGCTGAACAAACAGAATCTGAATCATCTAATTCAGTATCTAATATTTCATCAAATTTATTCGAAACTTCTGAATTTTCATCTTTAGATATTTCTTCTTTAGATGTTTCTTCTACAGTTTCTGTAGGAATATATTTAGAAAGGTTTTCAGAACCTAATTTAAATTCTTTATCTTTTAAAACTTTAAAATTATCAGAATTATTATTAATAAAAAATTCGAAGAAAGGGTTATCATATTTAATTAATTTTTCATTTTCAATAATTAAAGGTTCAAATCCTCCTTTATAACTTGTTAAAAATATATTCATTTTAAATCTATTAAATTTTTCTTCACCATAATAAATATTAACATCTTGTTTATCAATATCAATAATAAATATATTTAGATTAAAGTAGTCAGAAATATAATGTAAGGTTTGATCATTATGAATATAGTTTTCAAGATCTTTTTTCATATTAATTTTCTTAAAACCTAATTCACGATAATTAAATTCATGATATAAATTTTTAGCAATAAAATCTGTTAAAACAGTATCATGTAATTTCTTTGCTAAAGTAACTTTCTGATCTTCTAACATATTTAAAAATTCAGAATCTATTAAAGTTAAAAGACTCATATAGAGTGATATATTGTAATTTTCTTTTTTATTAATAAAATATTGTTTTACCCCATAACGATAAATTACAGTTTCAAAATTCTCGAAGTATTCTTTTAATGTATCAGGAAAATTTGTAATTCTCTCCATTTCAGAACTTTTTAAAATTTTAATTTGGTTATCAGGAGGTATATAATTATATTCATCAATTGTATCGCCATTTAAACCAGCTACATACTCAATTAATTGTTCAAGAGATAACTTACTGATATTTTTAGACATTATTTAATTATATTAAGATATCTTTAAATAATACTTTAAGGAAGTGAACTTTCAAATATCAATTTTTTTAATTAACCTGATCACTATCCGTAACACTAACATCAAATTTTGTATACACAATATCTTCAGAACCATCATTTATTTCATTATCATATATTTTTCTTTTAATAATATTCTTTTCTCTATTACTAAATCTTAGTTTAGGACTAAATCCATTTTGTGAAGGAAAATCATCTGCAGAATAAGGTTTATAATCAGACATTGTATCTGATAAATTATTATCTTTATTAGTTTTTCTTTTTTTCTTTAATTCTGTAATATATTCATTTAATTTATTGTAAGTTTGATTAGAAAAATTATGAAAGAATAATAATGTCTTTTTATTACTTTCTCTAGTTTTACAATATTCATTATTCTCTTGAATTATTTTTAATATTTCAAATGAATCTTTTTTATTTCGAATCTTTTCAATTTGATCTTTGAGTTTTTTTTTCTGTTCAAAGGAGAATTCCTTCATGAACTATATAAGATACAATAATATTATATAAAAATAACCAAAACGCAAATAACTAAGCTTTAGAACGAACAATATCAAAGAAAGTAAGCTTAGCAACCCGTTTATTTTCATTTTTAATATAATTCAAATCAGTAATAGATTCTAATTCTTTTCTTAATTCATGAGAATTTTTATTAATATCCTTAATAACTTTTAAGAAAGGATTCAAAAATTTAAATGGCATAATATATAAGTTATCATCAATAAATTTAGATTTTTCTAATACTGAAACTAGATTTATTTTAGAGTAATCAATATTACTTTTTTCAAATTCTTGATTAAATAATAAATCAAATCTTGTGATAAGAACTAATTTGTAGTTTACATTATTTTCAGATGAATATTTTAAACAATTAAGAACACCTGCTTTTATTAGACTATTTCTTGATAATCTTCTATTTGTATTAAAATGATGAACAAAATTAGTTGATACAGGTTTAAAATCATTTAATAATTGTTTTTTTAAAGGATTCAAATAAGTAGATAAATAAAAGTCGATATCATAATATTTTGAATAGAAATCAATAAAATGTTTTTTATAATTTTCTACACTTTTTCTATAATCAATATTTAGAAATTGATTATTCCAATGTTTATAAGATTTTAAATATGATATTCCAAATAATATAATAGCTATTTTAGGCATTACTTATATATTATATGTAAATAAAATTAATAATTAGTAAAAATATATTATCTTTATAAATAGTATACATTCAAAATCAATGTCTGATAGTGAGAAAAATTTAGAGAATCTGATGAAACGTAATTTCAGTTATCCAGACCCTGTAGATAAAAACTTTCAAAGTAAAATTTATAAAAAAAGAGAATTTTATTATAATAAATTACCTAATAGAGATAAGCTTGAAACTTATGATGATATAAAGGAAGTTCGAGAAGAGGCGTGTTCGGGTAAATTTAGTATGAGAGAATATCAGTTATTTTTATCAAATTTTATAAATCCAGATACACCTTACAGAGGAGTTTTAATATATCATGGTACTGGTTCAGGTAAAACTGCTTCTGCAATTGGTATAGCTGAAAAATTCAAAGATATGGTTCAAAAATATAACACCAAAATATTTATTTTAGTTAATGGTCCTATTATTAAAGAAAATTGGAAAAGAGAACTTATTAATGCTACTGGTGAAACTTATCTTAAAATAAAAGATAAAGGAGCTTATATTCCTGATAATGAAATGAAAAAGGCTAGAAAAGAAGCTTTAGTTGAGGCTATGCAATATTACCGTTTTATATCATATCGTTCATTTTATAGAAAGGTAATAGGAGAGAAGATAGCAGAAACTACAATAGGTGACGATCAAAAAACTAAAAAAAAATATAGAAAAACTGAAGATGGTGATTACGAACGTGATATATCTGTAGATAGAATTTATGATTTAGATAATTCATTAATAATAGTTGACGAAGCTCATAATTTAACAGGGAATGCATATGGTGAAGCTTTAAAAAAGATAATAAAGAATTCAAAGAATTTAAAGGTAGTATTATTAACAGCTACTCCAATGAAGAATTTAGCAGATGATATAATAGAGTTAATAAATTTTATAAGACCTCCAGAATTTCCAATGACACGTGATAAAATATTTACAAATGAAAAGAATTATGAAATGGCGTTTAAAGAAGGGGGGATTGAATATTTAAAAAATATGAGTAGAGGTTATGTTTCACATTTACGTGGTGCTGATCCATTAACATTTGCAAAGATGATTGAAATAGGTAATATACCAAAAGGATTACAATTTACAAAACTAACAACATGTAAAATGAAACCATGGCAAAAGAAAGTTTATGAAAGTGTAACAATTGGTTCTGACGATTCTTTAGATAGAAGTTCTGAAGCAGTTGCAAATTTTGTTTTTCCTGCATTATCAGAAAATAGGAAAGAATTAATAGGTGTACATGGAAATGAAGGTTTACAATTAGTGATGAGTCAAATAAAAAATAATTTAGATACATTAAATAAAAGAATTGCATTAGATATTTTAAAAGATAAAGATTTGGAAGGATCATCCGACTTAATATATATGTCAGATATAACCAAAAATATAACAGGTAAAATATTACATGAAAAATATTTAGAAAACTTTTCAAGTAAATTTCATAGAGCATTATTGAATTTAAATAAATTATTTTGGGGTAATAAAGGACCTAGAATAGGATTTTGTTATTCTAACTTAGTAAAAGTTGGAGTTGAAATATTCCAAGAGATATTAATACAGAATGGTTATTTAGAATATCAGGAAGTTGCGGGGGCATACATTATTAATCCTGAAACAAGATGTTATTATTGTGGAAAAAGATTTGATGAACATAAAAGAACTGTAACACAATCTAGAGCAAGTGAAGGTTCACAAGTTTTATATAAATTAAAAAGAACAGAAAGTAAAAATAATCCACCCCCTCATGAATTTCATCCTGCTACATTTGTAACTGTAACAGGAAAATCCCAAGATGAAGGGATTGATGTAATACCAGAAGATAAACATAGAATTTTAACAGAGGTATATAATCATCCTGATAATATTGAAGGAAAAAATATAAAATTTGTATTAGGTTCAAAAGTTATGCATGAAGGTATTAGTTTAAAACATGTAAGTGAAGTTCATATTTTAGACGTTTACTATAATTTAGGTAAAGTAGAACAAGTTAAAGGTCGTGGTATTCGTCATTGTTCACATTATAGATTTATGACACGAGAAAATCCATATCCATCGGTAAATGTTTACAAATATGCAATTGATTTGGATAAAGGTATGAGTAGTGAAATAGATTTATATAGAAAAGCTGAATTCAAACATTTATTAGTAAAGAAAGTAGAACGAGCTATAAAAGAAGTAGCAGTAGATTGTCCATTAAATCGTGCAGGAAATATATTTCCCGAAGAGTTAGAAGAATATAAGGATTGTGGTAAAGAAGGAAAACCATTTTGTCCATCAAAATGTGATTATATGGAATGTACATATAAATGTGATGATGAGATATTAAATTCAAAATATTATGATCCAACTAGAAATATTTATAAATCTATTGAAAAAGAAAAATTAGATTATTCAACTTTCACTCATAAATTAGCAAAGGATGAAATTGATTATGCAAAAGATAGAATTAAAGAATTATTTAAATTAAAATATGCTAATGTATTAGATGCAATTGTTGAATATGTTAAGAATTCATATAATAAAGAAAAAAGAATGTTGTTTGATCCATTTTTTGTTTATAAAGCATTAGATGAAATGATTCCAGTAACTGAAAATGATTTTAATAATTTTACAGATACAATTTTAGATAAATATAATCGATCTGGGTATTTAATCTTTGTTAATAAATATTATATTTTTCAACCATTTGATCAAAATGAAGATGTACCAATGTACTATAGAACTAATTTTAATAAAACAATAGTAAGTAAATTATCAATCGGAAATTATTTACAGAATATGGAGGAATATAAAATATTCAGAGGAACAAATGATATAGATGAAAGTGATGAAGATGATGGAACAACAACATATTATGATTTTGAATCAACATTAGAATATTATGATGAGAGACCTGATAATAAATATGTAGGTATTATTGATAAGGAAGCATCAAGAAGAAAGAGTAAACGTTTAGAAGATTTAAAAGATGTATTTAAGCTTCGTGAAAAGAGAAGTAAAGTTTTAGAGAAAAAACGTGGTACTGGCATTCCATCTTTAAAAGGTGCTGTTTGTGAAACTTCAAAAGATAAAGATTATTTAGAAAATGTAGCGAAAACACTAAAGATTAAATTAACTGGTAAGGAAAAACGTTCGGAGATATGTGCAAAGATAAAACAACAATTATTATTTTTAGAAAAATATTCAGAAGGGAAAGATAATAAAACATATATGATGATACCTGCTAATCATTCTAAATTCCCATTTCCATATAATTTAGATGATAGGTTAAGTTTCTTAAAGAAAAAATTAAATAAAAATATAAAATTTAAACTGGATATTAATATTAAAAAGAAAAAAGATAAGGATGGATTGAAATTTTATGAATTGAGTTTTAAAAATAGTTCAAAACTTAATGATAATGTTGAATTCTTTAAAGAAAATGGTGGAAAATTAGTTGGTAAGAATTGGTTATTTATTCTTGGTTAATTAAAAGTTGAAAATAAATAATATAAAGCTTAAATATATATTATACTTATTAAATGACAGTTGAGAATCCCTATATAAATACAAAGTTAAATGTAAAATGTATGTTAAGTCCTGATGATTTGAATAATGAAATTTATTTAAATATTAAAAAAAAGTTAGAGAAAAATAAAGAAGGTCGTTGTTTTAGTAATTATGGTTATATAACAAAAATTCATGAAATAACAGAATATAAAAATAATTTATTGCATCCGGAAAATATGACTGCGAGTGTATTATTTAATGTAACATTTTCATGTCAATTATGTCGTCCTATTAAAAATCAAATGATAATATGTAAAGTTGATAAAATTAATCGTATGTTACTAAGATTAAAAAATGGTCCTATTAATGTTATTGTAACAAATGATCGTATTAATGATCAGATATTTTTTAGTGATAATATGGGTAATTTACGATATAAAAAGAATGATAAAAGTATTGAATTAATGCCAAGTGATTATGTAAAGATAACTGTTATAAACCATCGGTTTAATGACGGTGATAGAAATATATTAGTTATAGGTTATTTAGAAGATATTGCAAATGATAAGGAAATTGAAGATTATATTAAGACAAACGTCACAATTTAATTAATTTATAATTCGTTTTGATACTTAAAAAATTATCTTGATTATTGATTAAGATGAACAATCGAGATAAGAAAAAATTGTTTTGTAAAAATTGTGGTGAAATTGGACATATATATAAAAAATGTACAGACCCTACTACAAGTTTCGGTATTATTGCTTTAAAAATTGATAGTTTAGATAAGTTTAATGATAATATAATATCAAGTTTAAAAAAAAAAATAACATCTAAAGTATGTGATATAATATCAACACCAAAAACAATACCATATGATAATTTAAATATAGATACTCAGAGTTTTTGTTTTTACAAAAATAATATTAAATTTCTATTAATTAGAAGAAAACATACATTAGGATACTTAGAATTTATGAGAGGTAGATATCAAGTTGATAATGAAGATGGTATTATTTTTTTATTTCAACAAATGACAAAAGAAGAACAAGAAGATATATCAAAAAAAACATTTGAGCAATTATGGATTGAATTATGGGAAAATAATAATTATTCTCATGAAAATGAATATAAAATATCAAAAGATAAGTTTATGAAGTTAAAAAATAAATCTCGATTAGAATTTTATGTAAATGAAGTTACACCTAATTTTAATACTCCAGAATGGGGATTTCCTAAAGGACGTCGTGATAAAAATAAAATAAATGAATCTAATTTAGGTTGTGCATTAAGAGAATTTGAAGAAGAAACAGGTTTTACTAAAAATGATTTAATTATTTTAGATGATAAATATACTATATCAGAAGAATTTCATGGAACTAATGGTGTTAGATATAAACATGTTTATTATTTAGCTTTAACTAATACTGATAAAGAACCTATAATAGATGAAAATAATCATGGACAAAAAAATGAAATTGGAGGGATTGGATGGTTTTCTCATCAAGAATCACGTGATTTAATTAGACCATATCATACCGAAAGGAAAAAAATTTTAGATGAGATTTATATGTATATTATTAATAAGATCATATGTATAAGACGGGATGTGAAATAGTTTTTATTAAAATAAAATAAATCTATATAATATATCAAAGGTATTATATGGATTATTCAACCTTTAATTTGATTTATAATATTGAGAAACGATGTGTAACACCTAAAAGTAAAAAAAGAAGAATTAAAAAAAATAAAAAAACTAAGATAATATGTACTAAACGTTCTAAAAAAAGAACAAGAAAAAAATCTAGATGTAATAAATGTTCTCATAGAAAATGTAAATGTAATATTTTTGTTGTTGATAATGATTTCTTTGGAGGTTCTACTGGTCCAACTGGTCCTATTGGTATGAATGGACAAACTGGTTTTACTGGTCCTATTGGTTTTACTGGACCTACAGGTTTTATTGGCCCTACTGGATTTAGTGGTCCTACTGGATTTACAGGTCCTACGGGTATGAAAGGAATAGATGGTATGACGGGGGCAACTGGTATGAAAGGTATGACTGGTGCTACAGGACTACCTGGACCTCCGGGAATGAAAGGTATGACCGGAGCTACTGGTGCTATAGGACCAACTGGTATGAAGGGTGATTTATTTGCAACTGGATTAACTCAAATGTTTGGAACTACACAAATAACTTACAATAATGAATTAGGTGGTGTAAAAACATTAAAATTTGAAAATTATAAAATAGAAAAAAATCCAGATATAATTGAAGCTGATTTAGATAATAATAAATTCATAATTAAAGAAACTGGAATTTATCAAATTTCATATAAAGTAAATATGCAATATGATAATACTATATCAACAGATAAGGAATTACAATTATGTTTACAAATAACAGATAATGATGGTGAATCTTATGTAGATAATATAGGAGTTACAAGATTTATTATGAAAGGAAATGATATAGGAAGTTCAACTTTATCATGTGTATTTTTATTAGATACTGAAAATTTCTTAGATGGAAATGAAACTATACCATTAATAATACCAATTAATATAATTTTAAAAAGTCAAGTACAATTTGGAGGTATTATAAAGTCTCTAATTTTGAAAGATCAATTATTTACTATAATGAAAGTTTCAGATTGAGTATGTTTTATTTTAATATTTTATTTATAAGATTAATTTAAGTATGAATACTCAAAGAAGTAGAAGAATTGGAAGAAGACGTGTATCTGCAAAAAGAAAAAATCAAAATATAGAAAAAGAAATAGATGTTGAAAGTTCTGATAAACCACAAGAACAAATTAGTGAATCAGAAGAAATTAAAGTTAAATTTATTACACAACCAAAAAAAATAGCAGAACATCGTCGTGTTGGAAGACGAAAAAGAGGTAGTAAAAATATAAACTCTCAAGAAGATAATAATAAGATTATTGAAGAGAATAATAAGATTATTGAAGAAGATAATAATAGGATTATTGAAGAAGAGAATAGTTATAATTCTGATATAAATAAAGAAATAGATGAATTTGAGGAAATAGAAGAGGATATAATATCTGAAGAGCCAATAAATGTAGATAAGATTAAGGATAATTTTAATTTAGAAGATACGATGATAGTTGAAGACGATTTCGATAAATTACTTCAAATAGAAATGGAAGCTAAAAAAAAAGCTGAAGAAAAGGTAAAATTATCTCAAAATAATAAATATGAGATTGATCAAAAGAAAGCGTTTGAAGAGGCAAAAAGAAAAGCAGATGAAATTTTAAATAATAATAGTGATGTTGTGAGTGAATTAGATGAATCTGAATTAGAAGAAATATAATTTAATAAAGTTATTTATTTTTAAAAACCTTTATTATAGATGTTTGATTATAATAAAAAATTGTTTGAGTTAATAAAGAAACAGAAATGGATAGAGTTTAATGATATAATAAATAAAAATAGTGATATTGATTTGAATATAAGAGATGATAGTAATAATTATCTATTAACATATGCTGTTTTATTTAATAATTTAGAAACTATTGAAAATTTAGTAAAAAAAGGCTCGAAAATGGATATATTAGATAACGATGGTAAAACAATTTTATATTTACCTATAAAATATAATTATGAAGAATCTTTAAAATTATTGTTAAAACTTAATAAAAAATCTATAGCTATTCCATTAATTGATAATCAAGATGAAAAAAGAAATTTACCAATACATTATGCTATAGAAAGTAAAAATATTAATATAATAAAAATATTATTAGATGAAGGTTCTGATGTAAATGCTTATAATGGTAATGGTTATAATTCACTTCATCTCGCTATATTTATTAAATTAGAAGAAATTGTTGATTTGATATTAAAAAATAAAATACATTTAAATGCAAAAACTCCAAATGGAGAATCTGCATTACATTTAGCAACTAATTTTGAATTAGAAAATATTGTTAAAAAATTAGTTAAAAAAGGAATCAATGTAAACCTACAAGACCATGAAAATGAAATAACAGCATTAAATTATGTTGTTTCATTAAATAATTCTAAAATAGGAAAATTTTTAATTGAAAATGGTGCAGATCCAAATACACAAGATTTTTATGGCAATACTCCATTACATTATACAATTATTGAAGATAATTCAATGATACTACAATTACTTTTGTTTAATCCAAATACAAAAAATATTATTAATTTTAATTTACATAATGTTGATGGAAGATTACCACTTCATATATGTTTCTTAGGTGATAGTTCAAATATCGATACATATATTAAGTTATTAATTGGAGGTACAGATTTAAATAAACAAGATAATAATGGTATCACATGTTTACATTTTTTATTAAAAACAGGTAAATGGAAAGATTACAAAGATATTCTAAAAAAGAAAAAATTAAATATATTTATAAAAAATGATCGAGAAACTAAACCTATTGATTATATAAAAAAAGAAGATCTTGAAGAATTTTTGGAAATAGTTACAAAAAGTTATATTCATATATTACGACGCGAAAAATTAGTATGGAAAGAAGATTGGGAAAATTTATGTAAGGAAGAATTATTTATTGATAATTTAGAAGATGAAAAAATGAATAAAATTAAAAAATTAATTTCAAAAAATACTGATAAAAGTAAAGATTTATGTGAAAATATAATTATGAATAAGCTTAAAAAATTAATTAAAACTTGTGATAAAGAATGTGAATCTAAATCATATCCAATTGAAAGAAACTCAATTTGTTTATTGGTTAATGAAGGTAAAACATTAGAATTCTGTACTTATACAGGGACTACATTAGATGTTTTAGTTGGATTACTTTATATTTTAAGAAAACATGAAAATACATGTTCAACATTAACAACAAACTTTATAAAAAATCCTGAATTATGTTCTCAATATAAATCATTAGGTATATCTTCAGGTAAACAATGTGATTTCTTAAATTTTGAAATAATATGGTTATATAAAAAAATACATTTCCCTAATGAATTTATTAGTGAATTTAAAAATTGTAAAAGAAGTGATTCTAGATTTATTATTATTCCTCTTGGTATTGAATTAAGAAAAGGATCTCATGCTAATTATTTAATATATGATAAAAAAAAGAATGAAATAGAACGATTTGAGCCTCACGGATCTTCTAAACCATATAAATTTGATTATGATCCAATAACTTTAGATTTAGTTTTAAAACAAAAATTTGAGGAACTAGATGAAAATATTCGTTATGTACCTCCTAAAGAATTTTTACCAAAAATTGGATTTCAAATGTTCGATATATATGAATCTGGTTGTAAAAAAATAGGTGATCCTGGAGGTTTTTGTGCATTATGGGCAGTGTGGTATGTTGATATAAGAATAAAATATCCTGATATAGATAGAAAAAAATTAGTAAATAGTATAATATCACAAATAAAATTACAAAATATATCTTTCAAAAATATGATAAGAAATTATTCTCAAGATATTTTAGAATTAAGAAATGAAATATTAAGCAAAGGTAATATTAATATTAATGATTATATTAATGATAACTATACCAATGAACAAATTTCTCATATCATTAGTGCATTATCTGAATTAATTTTAGATCTTAAAAAATAAATAAATAATACAACCAAAATAAGTATTAAAACTATTAATAAAATATAATGGTAATTTTTATTTTTTTTATTATATTCACCTTTATATTCTTTTATAAAATCCTCATATGATTGTTCTGGTTTCCCTGTACAACGATTAACTTCATTATGGATTTCTAATAACCATTTAACTAATTTTTCTTTATCATCTAAAATATCATCAGTTAAAGGATATTTATCAATATGTTTGCAAAAATTATTCCTACATTTTTGACATGGTAATACATAATCCAATGAAGAAAAAAAGTTTTTTATTTTAATTTTATCTTCCTTTGTCGGACATTCAGGATATGCTAAAGTAACAGAATGAAAAAAGAACCATGCTTTTGGTCCCCATACAGTAGGATCTAAACTCATATTTATATAATTGATATATATTTTATAAATCAAATTTAAAATTTTTATTATTTTCATTTACCATTTCTAATGTATTTATAGCATTAGATGAATTACTACTTATTAATTCTTTTAAACTATCTAAACTTTTAACATTTTTTGAATTGAATTTTGTTAATATTAAATTATTCGTGATACATATTATTAAATAATTATTTGTATCATCTCTAAATGGTGTTTTATATATGTATTTTTTTATATATTCAGGAATTACATTAAATTTTTTAATATCATCAAATGTTAATCTTTTAAATGTAAATTTTTGATAAGAAACATATGAACCAAAATCATTATTTATGAATAATATAGATTTTAGAGGTCGTGTATTAAGTTTAATATTACTAATAACATATGAATCATTTTTTTTACGTACTATTTCAAGTTTAATAACATCACCTATAATATAATTCATCGCTATATAAGTTTCAAAAGGTAAGTTATCTATCATTCCTTTTTTATCAAATTCTTTTTCACCAACTTTCTTGATAATATCATTATTTTTTAATAAGTTTAAATTTGTTGATGTATTTCTATTATGATTAATTTTAAATGTATCAATTAATAATAAACCATAATAATCTTCAACTTTCGAATATACAACTTTAGAATCAGATATAATAGTACATATACCATTTGATTTATTATATTTAATAAACTCTTTAATACATCTTAATATAATTTTACATGGAATAATATATAAATATGAATTCTTCTCATATGATAAAAATCCAAATATATGATCATCTTCATTAATAACAAAACTACCACTCAAACCTTGTTTTTCTTCAACACTACTTTCTAATTCAAACTTTAAAAATGGAAACTTCGGATAATTCATTAAAATTTTTTGAAGTGAATATTCACCATCTTTTAATTTATAATTGTATTGTTTCATATTAGGATTAATACCTGTTAATTTGTAATTTTGATCTTTTTCATAATCATAAAAAATATCTAAATTTTGACATAGATCTAATAATGATAAATCTTTTAATTCTATAAAACTTAAATCAAATTCTTCAAAATGAGTTATTCTTTCATATTTTAAATTTTTATCATATTCTGGAGTTCTTATTTTTATTTTTTTTGTAAGACCGTGATAACAAGTTAATATATATGGTCTACTATTCAAGTTTATTAATAAACCTTTACTTAATTTATATTTTATAATATCATCATCAATATATGATGCAGATATTATGACAAGCGATGATCGCATGATTTTTAAGATGATTATTCAAAGCGTATCATGTCAAAACTTCAATTTTTTTAAAATATTTCTTTCAAATCTAGTTAGATTAATTCTATTACCCCCACCTTTTATTATTCTAATCTCTTCATTCATACGATCTTTTACTGTTTTTTTAAATATTTTGGATCCTTCTATCTTACCTATTTTTTCCCAAATACTAGGATTAAATGCATTAGTCATACTATTTTTTATATTTATTAATGTTTGTTTATATTTTGAAGTGATGCGAGACACAAATTCATTATCTGATAATTCATTTAATTTTATTTTTTTTAATATATCTATTACTAAAAGTTCTCCTAAATTTGAATTATATACTGAAGAATTAAATAAAGAAGGATTATATAAACCAAATGATGATAATTGTATTAGTTCTGGTTCTATATATCCTACTAAACTTATAGTTTCAATATCAACTCTACTGAAAAATACTAAATATTGACCAATATAATCCTTTTTAACTGTAGTAGATAAAATATTAACATTAGGATTAATTTTTTGAATACTAACAATATTATCTAAAGATGGATTTCTAACTTGAAGATAATAATTTCCTGTCAAATGTTTTACTAGATTTTTAGCATCTCCTTGTAATATACAACATGATAGTAATAATTCTTTATTATTTATTCTTATTTTAAATTGTGATAAATTAGATTCAAACCAACTATAATCTTCATTTTCAATAGCATTTTTTAGTATAATATAATTTTTTAATAACGATATAGAATTAATGTCATTTAAATAATTTTGTTGAGCATATTTAGAAATATCTTTAGAATGCTCATCCACTACTTCGATTCCTAATTTGTTTTTTGTTTTTATTTTTAAATATCTTAATAATAATTCACCTATTTTAACTATTGTCATGAAATCTGATGTTGTATTGTAAACTTCTTGTAATTTATCTAATTTTGTTCTAAATTGTCCTTTAGATGTTAAATAAGTACTTGCATATGTATTTATATTAACATTAGTTGTAATACCTGCAATAAATAAAAGCATCATATCATAGATTCCATTAATTTTAGAAAAGATGATTGATGTTGCGAGATTTATAGATAATGTAAAGTTTTTCATTATAGATCCTAATAATATACTTAGTTTGATACCATATTTAGTTTTCATCATATTGTTATCTAATGTTCTAATTACTAATAAACTATCTTGCATATTTTTCCAGAATGAAATCATTTTATCACTTTTACATTCTTCTTTATTTATTATCTCACCAAAAATATTTCTATCAAAACATAGTTCATTTGGATGAATTATATAGAATTCACCATTTTCATCTGTTAAAGTTTTATAATCATATCCTGTTTTATAATAATCAGGTGGTGAATTAATTTGTTCATTACCAAAGTAATCATAATATTCGTCATTTATAAAATATTGATCACGAATCATTCTATCTATACCATTTTTGAATAATTTTCTTAAATTACCTTTTCTTATTTTATTTTTTGGATTATTTGGATCAGTTGTTATCAATTCTTCTTCATCTAATTCATTTTTAAATAAACTAAATAATACATCTGTAATATTATCTAAAGAAATATTGTAAGCTGTTTTATTTTTTGCCATATCACCTTCTTTATACATATAATAAACCATACCATCAGAAACTCTACCAACACGACCTCTACGTTGCATTCTAGATGATTCAGATATAGATTGTAGTTCAATTTTAGAACTTCCAGATCTATAATCATATTTTGATACTTTTTGTGATCCAGTTTCAACTACAAATTTTAATGTACCTAATGTTAACGAAGCTTCTGCTACATTAGTTCCTACTATTATAACTCTTTTATAGGTTCCACTTGGTACAAATTTCTCATCCTCTCCATCTGCTGCATCATAAGGTATTCTTTTATTAAGTCTTAAATCAAATTTAGATTCTTTAGAAAGAGATTCAATAAAATTTCTTTTTTCATCTATCATACTACCATAATAAGGTAATGCTATAACATCACTTCTAGGAATTATACGATTTATTTCCTCAACTCTTTCCTTAATTTCTCTTTGTCCGGGTTCAAATAATAATATATCACCTTCATATGTTGTATTTATAATTTCTTTGATAATATCTATAACTTTCGCATCATGAACATATTTTTCATCGATTCTAAAACGTGTAGACTGTCCAGGAGGTGAAATATGTAATCTTCTATCAATATTAATTCTATTTAAATTTTCTTCTTTTATTAAATGATTTAATGGAAACATACGGTTATCATCAATATCACGGTAATATCTTCTATATGTTGGTTCATCTTCCTCCATAGTTGCACTTACAATTACAAGTTTAATATCATTATTATAATAAGATGTATATCGCATTAATGTTAAAATTAAATCCATATTAGTATTATGTTCATGTGCTTCATCAACTACAACTACATCATATATATTTTTATTTGAAAATTTACCTCTTCGTAATCTTTTTAATAATGGATTTTTTAATTCTTGTAAAAGTGTTCCATCTGTTACAAATTTTACACTTAATTTATCTGTTTTAGATATATGGTTTTTCGATTGATGTTTAAATTGTACAGAATAGTTATTTGTTGGTTCATCATTAGTATTTCTAATAGGTAGACCTAATTCACTACTTACTCTAATAGCACCATTTTCAGTTGGAGGCTTTCTAGGCATAGTTACAATTACTTTACCTATATTTTTATAATCAACCATTTTTAAACCATATAATAATAATTTAGGTATCTGAGTACTTTTACCAACACCTGTAGAACCTGTAACCATAATCATTCTATTATTGTAGTAATGATGAAAAAAACCTATTTGAGATATCCAATCCATCGCATATGTTGTAAACCATGATTGACGATCATTTTTCATTATATCAAAATATGATTGTCCATCTGTTATTGTATCTATATATTTTTTTCCTGATAAAAAATAATAACTATTAGCAAATTGGGATTGAATAATTTGAGGATTTTTAAAATATTTTTCATTTAATTTTTGTTTAATAGATTTATTTTTTTCAGGTCTTAAAATATCGGAATTTGGAATGAATTCATTTAAAACACCTCTATATATCAAACTTTCGCAAACTATATCAACTATATTATCTTTTATTACTCTAATTAATTTACCATGATAATCTGTTAATTCTGGTTTGGTAACATAGCCTAAATTTCTTGCATATCTAGAAATATTAAAAAAACTCATCGCTTTATTTCCTAAAAAATTATCATCAACTTCTTTTGTTTTGGTATTTCCTATAGTTATTTTTTCAATTATAAATTCTCTATCAATCTTATTTAGAGAACGATAAAATTTAGGTTGTCTTTCTAAAAATGTAGTTGAACCATTATCAATAATATCATTTACAATACTCTTTGAATAATTATAAATATTTTTTAATGTAACAGTAATTATTTTATTATTAATTATTTGTGGATTAAATTCATTTAAATTTGGAATTTTTTCATTTTTAACTAATTTATGGTAATACCATGTTGATTTAAATTCATCTACAGAATCACGAATAAAATTATAAATATGTTCAAATGTTGGTAAACTTTCTAATGTTTTTGCTAATGCTCCTGAATTAATATCAAATTTACCAATTGATTCTTCTTCTAATTCATCATCATTATTATCGTCATCGTCATCATCCAAATCAATATAATCTTCAATTTGGTTTATATTTTTATAAAATCTATTAAAAAATATTATTATTGACTTTAATACTCTCACTAAATCAGAATTTTTTAACTTTAAACTTGGAATTCCTAAAGAAGTTTTTGAACGTTTTATCAAATCCATCCATAATTCATTTAATTCACGTTGTTTATCTATTTCAAGTTCATCATATGATTGTTCTAAATTATCAAGTTTAAATATAGAATTCAAAATAACTATAAATGGAACTTGACGGATTTTATTTTCTTCCTCAATATTTATTTCAAAAATTAACCATTTAATATCTTTTATATTTTCGTAAAGATCATTTGAAATTGTATCATATATTGTTTCTATTGATAGTCCTCCATATATATATTCTTTTACATTTGGATTGAAATCACTAATTTTATTATTATCTATAAAATATTTTGTAAAAGTATATAATGATGTATTTTTGTATGTATCGATACTGTATGGAATTATATTAATCCAATTAACGAATAATTTATGTGATACTGAATTAATAGTTAATTTTAATAATTTATAAGAGTCTTCTAAATGTTTTCTATTAAATCTAATCTCTTCCTTAGTATTTCTATTTATTCTTCCAAATTGTATATTACTAAATTTATATTCTCCATTCGATTTTTTACTAACATAAATATCATTTAAATTTTTAATTTGCTTTTTAGCATCACCATGTGGATCATCAATATAAGGTAATAGTAAATTTAAAATCCCTATTACATCTCTATAATTATTTAATCGTAATTGATTAAAAAATATAGGTATATTTGATGTTAATATTGAAAATCTTATTATAATAAAAAAAATTATATCTTTCAAATAATCAAATAATAAATCTCTTTCTGTAGTATTTAAAATAGGGAATTCCCTATCTAAAAGTATTTTTAATTCATTATAAAAAAATTCTTCATAGAGTTTATTTTTCTCCATTTTAACTTATTATAAATCTAGAAAAAAAACTTGATATAAAAATTGTAACATATCATTAATAATAATATATACAAATTAATGGACTTTAACAAGATAAACCGTAGAATTGATAATTTTATTGATAATGATATGATTGATAGTTTTTTGAATATTGAATTAAAAGATAAAGTTAATTCATCTCTTTTAGATTATCAATATTTACATGTATTTAATTTAATCACATCATTAAACAATCATAACGTAATTATAGATGGTTCTGATACTGGAACTGGAAAAACTTATTCTGCATTAGCTGTATGTTCTCAATTAAATTTAAGACCATTTATTATTTGTCCTAAAAGTGTTATGTATTCATGGGCGAAAGTTGCAGATTTTTTTGAAGTAAAACCCTATCACATTGTAAATTATGAAACTATTAAAAATGGTAAAGTTTATAAAAATAAAGATAATATTGAAAGAGAAGATTGTAAATTTTTAGAAGTAAAAAATAAAAATGAATATAAATGGAATCTACCTAAAAATGCATTACTAATTTTTGATGAAGTTCATAAATGTAAAAATAAAAATACATCAAATGGTAAATTATTATTAAGTGTTAAAGATGTATCAAAAGTATTATTATTAAGTGCAACTTTAGCAGATACATTAGAGTCATTTCACATATTTGGTTATTTATTAGATTTCTATAAATCTATAAGAAAAGCAAAAAGTTGGATTGAAAGTGTAATGAGAAATAAAAAAACTTTAAATTCATATATTTATCCTGAATTTGGTTCACGTATGGTTATAGCAGATCTTAAAGATGCTTTTCCAAAAAATCAAGTAAGTGCAAAATCATATAATATTAATAATGAAATTGAGAAAGAGATAGATACATTATTTAAATATGTTGATAAAAAATTAAAATTATTAGTAAGTAGTAAAGTAAATAAAGAAGATAGAGGTCGTATTTTAGCAAAAATAACAAAAGTACGTATGAAAATTGAACGTTATAAAGTTCCAATATTTACAGAACTTGCAAAGGGATTTTTAGATGAAGGTAAAAGTGTCATTATATTTGTAAACTTTATTAAAACAATGTTTGAATTATCAAAATCATTAAATACTAATTGTCTAATTAATGGTATTCAAACTTTGAAAGAAAGAGAAAATAATATCGAAAACTTTCAAAATAATACAGAAAAAATAATTATATGTATTATGAAAACAGGATCTCAAAGTATTAATTTACATGATATACATGGCAATCATCCTAGAGCTACATTAATATCTCCTTCTTTTTCAAGTGTTGATTTAACACAAGCTTTAGGAAGAGCTTATAGATCAGGTGCAAAAACTCCTGTTTTACAAAGAATTGTATTTTCTGCGAATAGTTGTGAACAAGTTATATCTGAAAGACTTCAAGAAAAATTAAAATTCACTGGTCAAATTAATAATGAAGATTTATTATTATAATTTTTTTATATTTATATATTAAAATGGAAGATATAAAACAGAAACTTCCTAAAAGTGTAAATAATAGACAATGTATTACACATTGTTATGAAAAAGGAACATATACAATTCATCCAGTATCATTAAATTGGATTAATTCAAATGAAGGACCTTTTTGTGCAACTGATCCTTATCCATATATTGATGCAAAAACTGGAACAGAAACAATGTTAGATATCGATTATTGTACAAAAGCAACTATTAAAAATAATGATAATAAAGTTAGTGATATATCATATGATATAATTTTACCAACTTATAATTTTAATCATAAAATATTTTTAAAAATTCATTATAATATATTTTCATTTGAAGATGCTATACAATGGGTTAATGAAAATGAATTTACTTCATATCGGACTATAGAAAGAATATTAAATTGTGCATGGTTATCTTATGGATTAGAAGTTGATTTATTAGATGAACGATTAATTAATACTCATTTAAAATTAATAAGAGAATATAAATTTAAAGATATAATTTCTAAAATAGGTAAATATATTTCAAAAAAAAATGATAAGATAATATTAAGTTCTGAAAAAAATAAAAGTGAAGTTGATGATAAAGAATTAAAAGAATATTTAGATAGAAAATTAATAAATAGTAATAATTTAGGAAAATTTTTATTTAAATATAAAGATACAAATGTAAAAAATTGGGAATCGATTAATTTTCATTTAAATAATATAATTAATGAATTTATAAAATATATAGAGGTTAAAGTTTTAAAAAGTATATAATTTTTTTATTATTTAATATATATAAATTAGTAAATGGTTACGGATATTTACGTAAGTTCAGTCAGTCCAGTACTAACCACAAGTGAAATAGTATATCCTACATATATTTATGATACGGTATCATCATCTTCCACAGATACAATTTTAGTATCACCAGTAAATGATGTTTTATTAACACCTAGTAGTGAAATAATTGTAAGTTCACCAAATGTTTATTTAGATTCTGATAGTGTATTATTTGCAGATCCTACATCTTCATCAGAAGTATTTATCCCATCTGTGAATTTCAGTTACACCAATCCAAGTTTTTCAGTTTATAAAAATTTAAATGCAGATCCTGAAGTTCATGAAAGAATGGCTAAATATTTCTTTTATAAAATTTTGGATAAATATCTATACAAAGATTTACAAGAAGTTTTAAATTTCTTTGTAATTAAAGATGGTAAGGCTCAACTTATTAAAAGTCTTGATGATTATAAAGAAACTACAGTTGATAAAGATTCTGAATCTGATAAAGATAAGAAAATTGCATTTATTGAAAAAAATATTTTAAGTGTGAGAATAGTTAAGAAAATTTTAAAGAGATTTGTTGACGGGTCTTCTACAAATTGGTATGATTTACCTAAAAAAACTATTTACTTAAAAGAATTCTTTGGTAAAGCATTAAAAGAATTAATTAAAAGAGAAATAAAGAAATAAATATGAAAACTATTTTTAAGAATAATTTTATTAATAAAAATAAAAATATAATAATAAATGAAGTTGTTTGAACATTTGATATTAATAAGATTTTCGGTAAAGTTTGAAGAACGATGGGAATTTCAAAATAAAAAAAATAAACTTTTTGAACCATTAAGACTTGAAAAAAGATTAGAATTATTTGAAAAATTTTGTTTAAAAGGTATTATAAATCAAACTCTAAAAGATTTTAAAGTAATACTTTTAGTTGATAAAAATTTACCAGAAATATATAAAAATAAAATAGAATCATTAGTATCTTCATATGAATATATTATAATACATGAATGGAATTTAGAAGATAGATTAAATAATAATAATTGGTTACGAAAATATTGTGAAGAATGTAGATTTTTGATAACTACAAGATTAGACGATGATGATATTATAAATAAAAATATAAATCAAGTTTTTAAAGATTATATAAAAGTTAAACTTATTAGAAAATTAGTCGATCAATGTATAAGTTTTAGAGGTGGAAGATTTATTCAAAATACAAATGATAATTATAAAATTTTTCCATCTAGATATAAAACTGCAGGAATATTTTTATCTTATATTACTAAATCGGATTTTGATAAAAATATTTATAATGTAGAACATGATAGTATTAATAAAAAAGTTCGAATATTAAAACTTCCAAATTGTTGGGGTATTTTGAATCATGAATTTGAAAATGATAATAGATACTATAGATATTCTAAAAAAAAAATGGAAGAAATAACTTTAGAAAAAATTTATGAAATTTATATATAATGAATAATTTGGAACATTTAATTATTATTAGATTTTCAGTTAAAATAAAAAATTCTGGATTAAATGAAAAAAATCTATTTTCTGATGAAAGATTAAAAAATAGATTTTACTTATTTGAAAAATTTTGTTTATGGGGTATTATAAATCAGAGTTTACATGACTTTAAAGTTATAATTGTTTATGATGAAAATTTACCACAAAAATGGAAGAATAAACTAATAAACTTAACTTCAAATTATAATTATATATATCTTCATAAATGGAATTATAATGATTTTATAGGAAGTGTTAATTGGTTAGAACAATATATGGATTCTAATAAAAAGTATAAATTATATACTAGACTTGATGATGATGATATTATAAATAAAAATATTAATAAAGTTCTTAAAAAATATCTTAATAAAAATTTAGAATTAAATATCAATAAATATATATCATTTGCTGGAGGAAAGTTTATTAATTATGATTGTGATAAATTTAAAATATTCAGGTCAAGATACCAAAAACCTGCAATATTTTATTCTAGATTGACTACTTCAAATGATAATAAAAATGTTTTTACAGGTATATCACATGATTGTGTTCCTGATAATATGATTAAAGTTTTAAAGTTTAGAAATTCATGGGGAATACTAAATCATCCCTTTGAAGATAGTAATAGATATGATCGATTTAAAAATTTATCTAATAATATCGTATCACTTGATAAAATTTATCAAATATTTTCTAATTCTGTTCTGTAAATAAAAAATCTATTGTTTTATCTTCTTGTGAAGTTTCTATATTTTCTAATTTGATAGTTTGTTGATTATTATCCGAATTATCAGAAATTGAATCTAAACTATTTTTTATTTTTTCAATATCTTCTTTTATATTGGTTTCTTTTATCTTGAATTTATTAGATTTTATATTAGAAATTGTATCGGTATCTTTTGAAAATATTTTAATATTATTTTGATTTCTTACAATTTGATCTTGAGATTTGAAACTTACCGTTTGATCACGAATTGTATCTACTACTTCTATTTCACCATTAAAAAATTTATTTTCAGAATGCATCATTACATCTAGAAATCTTAATTCATCAATATTATATCTTGAACCATATAAATAAATTATAAATAATCGTATTAAAGTTATTGGTAACAAAATTATAAAATCTAAAACGAAAAGAGGTATATTCATCTTATTTATATTTTAAAAATATATAATTATCGACCATCTTAAACACATAAAATAATAAATAATTTATATTAGTAATGAAATTTGGTCGTTTCAATAAGAAAACTTTACATGAAGAATATTTTTGTGAACAAGAATATTTCGAGAAAAAATATGGTATTGGTAAGACAATTGTTTTAATAAGAGTAGGAAGTTTTTATGAAGCGTATGGAACTGATAATTTAGGATTTGATTTAGGAAAACTTGCTGAAATATTAAATGCTAAATTAGCTAGAAAAAATAGTAAAAATGGTGATAAAATAAGTGTTGGTAATCCTTATATGGTAGGTTTCCCTGCTGTATCTAAACAAAAACATGTTAAAATATTACTTGAGAATGGATTTACAATAATAGTAATTGATCAGGTTTCACCTCCTCCAAATCCTAAACGTGAAGTTACTGAAATTATCTCTCCAGGAACATATATTGAAGAAACTAAATCACCAGACTCAAATAATGTCGTTTCATTATATATTGAAGATGAATTACAACCAAGTGGAAAAATTTTAATAGCGATTGGTATGAGTATGATAGATTTAACAACTGGTAAAAGTCAATTTTACGAAGTTTACTCTATTAATGGTGATGAAAAATATGCTTTAGATGAAACTGTACGATTTGTTAATAGTAATAATCCTAATGAAATTATTATTCATCGTATTGAAGATCCTAATACAAAAATGAAACAAGATAAATTATTAGCATATTTAGAACTTGAAAATAAAAATTATCATTTTGTGGATAAAGTAAAAAAGGAATATAAAAAAATTTCATATCAAGATAAATTCTTTGAAACTATATTTGTAAATCGTGGAATGATGAGTGGAATTGAATATATTGATATGGAGAGAACTTCATATGCAAGACTAAGTTATGTATTATTATTAAATTTTGCTATTGAACATAACCCAAAAATTGTTAATAATCTACCAAGACCAGTAAGTTTTGAAAATAATCAACATCTTATTTTAGGTAATAATGCAGTTTTTCAATTAAATGTTCTTGAAAATAAAACTTTAGAAACTAATCAACGATTTAGATCATTATTTGATGTAATAAATAAAACATCAACAGCGATGGGTAGACGATATTTACGTGAAAATCTGATAGCACCATTAACTTCAATAAATGAAATTAATTTAAGATACGAGATTATTGAAACTTTCATTAATAAAAATAAATTATTAGAAGATATTGAAAAAAATTTACAACAAATAACAGATATTGAAAGATTAGGTAGAAAATTAACATTAAATATGTTACATCCCCAAGAGTTTGAAAACTTTTATTCAAGTTACCAAAATATTGCAAATGTTTTAAAAATTATTAATAAAAATTCGAATACTAAAAAATTAATTAAAAATAAACAACTTATTAGTGATATTAATAAATTTATTAAAGAATGTGAAAAATATTTCGATATGGATATTATGAAATTATTTTATTTAAATGATATTGAAGATTCGTTTTTAAGAAAAGGTATTGATAAAAATGTTGATAAAATTCAGGATAGTATTGAAGATAATATGTTATTTTTAAAAAATATTAGTTGTGCATTATCTTCATATATTGATGATAAAAAAACTGATGATATTAAATTACAACTTAAAAAGAATGATAGGGACGGTTATTATTTATCAACTACCAATAAAAGAGGTGATAGTTTAAAAAAAAATATTGCTAAATTGAAAAATATTAAAATTACTGATAAAATAAGTTTGGAACCTAAAGAATTAGTATTTAAAAAATTACCTAAAAGTGGATATAATATTACTTGTGATAAATTATGTGAAACTTCTACAAAAACTGTTGATTTTAGAAATAAAATAAAAGAATATGTAAAGGAAAAATATTTAGAAATTCTAAGTAAATTAAATGATAAATATTCATCTATGTTTCAAGAAGTTTCAAACTTAATATCTGAATTAGATTTTCTAAAATCAGGTGCTAAAGTTGCGATTCTATATAACTATACTAAACCTAAAATTGTTTCTAATGAAAAAGCTTATATAAAAGCTGAAAACTTAAGACATCCCATAGTTGAACGAATTCATGAAGATAAAGAATATGTTCCTGTTAATATTCATCTTGGTATTGATGGTTTAGATGGTATATTATTACATGGTATTAATAGTAGTGGTAAAAGTACGAATATGAAATCAATCGGTTTAAGTGTAATTCTCGCACAATGTGGGTTATTTGTTCCTGCTACTAAATATGAATTCTCACCTTATCATTCATTATTTGCACGAATTACAGGAAATGATAATATATTCAAAGGATTAAGTTCATTTGCTTTAGAAATGACAGAATTAAGAGCTATTTTAAAAAGAGTTGGTCAAAAAACATTAGTTATTGGTGATGAAGTTTGTCGAGGTACTGAACAAATTAGTGGTAATGCAATTGTTGCGGCGACAATTATAAAATTATCAGAAAGTAAAAGTAGTTTCATTTTTGCTACACATTTACATAAAATTGCTAAAATGGATAAAATTAAAGCATTAGGTAATGTTTTACCATATCATCTAACAGTAAGTTATGATGAAGAAAGTGATTCATTAGTATTTGATAGAATTCTTAAAGAAGGTCAGGGTCCTGATATATATGGATTAACAGTAGCTCGTTTTATAATTCAAGATAATGATTTTGTAAAACTTGCAAATTCTATATGTGAAGATTTAGAAGGTGAAAAAAATGAGATATTAACAGAAAAAAAAAGTAAATACAATTCTAAAGTTTATTTAAATAAATGTCAAATATGTGATAAAAAAATGAATAAACAAGGAGATTTAGTTAATTATTTAGATACTCATCATATTAACTTTCAAAAAGATTGTGAAAAAGGATTTGTTAAAAATAAACCTCATCTAAGAAAAAATTCTCAAGCTAATTTATCTGTATTATGTAAAAAATGCCATGATGCAGTACATAATGATGAAATTAAAATATTAGGATATAAAGATACGAGTAAAGGAGTAAAATTAGATTATAAAATTAAAAATAAAAAAATCAAGAAGAAAAACAATCAGGTTTGTTAAGATGGTAATTAGAAAATTTATTAAAATGTACTTTACCTTTTTTGAAAATTTCAATTTCTTTTGTAAAGTTAGTTTTAACATTATATTTATTTGATCTTTCTTCAATTTCTTTTACAAATTTATTTATTCTTTCTTTTACATCTTCAATTATTAACCCTGATGATACGATACGATATTTTGGTGGTGAATTAATAGTAAGACTAATTTTATCATGTTCAACATTTAGAATATCTTTTAAAGTAGTAACAGCATCTTCTTCAAGACAATAAATCGAGAAAACATATTCTAAAACAGTTTCATCAACTTTCATACGATTAGTTAAAGTTTTAAGACATCGAGTTTTAAATACTTCATCAAAAGTTGTTTCATTAAAATAATCAATCCATAGTTTATCTATATTATCAAGAATATCTTCATATAATTCTTTATAATTTACACGTTTGAAAGTATCATATAAATTCCATATTGTTTCATTTATTACAGTTTCTTTTAAATTTTTATCATCAAAAGTAGATTCTTTTTCATTAAGATAATGACGATATAAAATATATATGCTATAAGCTAATTCCAATAACTTTTGAGAATAATCAAAGTCAATTTCTGCTTGTCCTTCTAAATCTTCATCAATATGTTTTTTAGAAAGATCAATATAACCTTTTTCTTTATCAACTTCAATTACTTGTAAAAACATAATTTTATCAATATCTACTAACTGTTTTTTTGAACGAATACGTCTTTTTTTGGAAATATGACTCAATGGCATAAATGCTTCAATATTATTGTATTCTAGTAATTCTGCATGATATCCATGACAATCAATATCTTCACTTGTAATTCTAACTTTAACATAGTCATCTTTTTTAGGGAATTTATTTTTGTAGAACCTACAATTCATCTTGATTAAATATGATAAATATCATTAATCAGGAAGATCTAATTTTTTCAAATTTTTTTATAAAGAAATTTCTATATTATTAGTATCATTATCTTTTTTTGAATTATTTTTTGCTCTTATTACTATCCATGAAAGTTGATCTCGATGTTTAATTTTATATCTAACTTTTATATTCGTAGCTATCATATTAATTATCTCAATAAGTCTTTCTAAATACAATAATGTATTTCTATCTTGATCATCAGTTCTATCAATTGTATTTTCAAAATAAACTTCATCGTTATCTAAATTATAATCTGTTGATGTCGCATCATAAAATCTCCATTCACGATCTTCTATTAAAAAACCACCTACAATATGATGATATCTTGATAATATATTTTTTGTCTGTTTGATAAAATCCTTAAATTCGAGTTTTTCAGGAGTTGTTGATCGATTAAAAAATTCATATCGTAATAACTCACGTTTATAATAAATATCATCATAACATTTTGATAATATTCGTTTCATCTCTTCACTTGTCATTTTATTTAAATCATGATGAATCATCTCTACTAAAATATCATTTTTTTTACAATTGTTTTGTAATGATGATATTGATTCGAATGTTTGAAGATTATTATATTTATTCATTTCTATTGTTTGGTTATTTGTATTAATCGTTTAAGCAATAAATTTCAATTATTTTTTCGTCTTGAGGGTCGTAATCTACTTGTTTTTGTGTTTTTAGTTTATTTTCAAAAACCATTTTTTCTAACATTTTGTATTTTTCACCTTTCTCTACATCAGTTTCAAAAGTTTCATTACAAAATTCCTTAATTTTTACAAGTTTATGACTTTCAGAAAGTCTATTCCATTTTTTTCTAAATGCGTATTTTTCAATTTCTTCAATAAATTTATCCATACTACTTTTTTTTGTAGTAGTTTTGGAAGTTTCAGATAAATTTTCTAAAATTCTTTTTAATTTTTTAATACGATCTTCTGAGAAACCTTCTTTAGTTAAATATTCTAATTCATTCTCAAATTTTTGTTTCTTTAGATTAGTTTTTATCTTTTCAATATTGATCTCCATATATACTTAGTTAATTATATAGGTTTAAGTGTAGAAGTTTTATTGATCAAATTTTTTATAGATCTATAATAATGAAGTTATATAATGCGATAGAGAAATTAGAAGGGGAAACTTTATTTAAGTATATCGCAGTTATTATTTCTAGTATTTTCTTAATAGGTAGTATCGATATTAGACTTAATGTAATTTTAGCTATATTTATTGCTGTTACTATTATATTATATTTAGAAGATAAAAGGGTTACAAAATCTGAAACTTTAAAAACACAACATGAACTTAAATTAAATACAATAAAACCTATACCAAAAAATTTTGAACCATATTATGATATTGTAGATTTCTTTTTTTCAATTCAGGATTTTTATCCATTTAATCCACCAGTTTATGAAGAGGTTATTGATAATGTTGATAATTTTTTAAAGGTATATGAATATGTTAAAAAATCAGGGGTTGAAACTCCTGAAAAATACTATGATATTGCTGAAAATAAAAAACAAAATGCTATTAATGCATTACACTCTATGATATTTAAATTAGAAGTTAATAAAATTGTTACAAATAAATTAGATAGATCATGTAAACAATTAGATGAAATATTAAGAAGATATCTTGATGAAATGTACGATATATATAAGAAAGATATTTATAAAAAAGGTTATGATTCTACAAGAGGTTTAATTAATACAGGACCAAGACCAGTTAATCACTATACAAATATTGTTGGCGATGTTACTTACGATATATATTAAAAATTTTTATCTATACAAGTCTTATATAAATGCACGATTTTGATACAAATAATAGTTGTTCATTAAGTAAAGATGGTAATAAAAACTTTTATCAAGTTTGTCATTTTGCAGATCCTGATACTGGAAAATATCATGTTAGAAAATTTGTTATAAACTCTGATTATATTATTAAAAAGGTAAAAAATTACACAATTAATAAAAAACTTTTTAAAAAACTTTTAGAAACAAAAAAAGATCACGAATATAAAATATACTCTACTTATGATTTAAGTAATGTTAATTATCCCGATCCATCAGATATTTTATTACGTAAATCCGAATTATTAGGGACTAATTATGATTACTCTGGATTTGCTCCATTTTAATTTTATTATTCCATATCTAATGATAATTTTATTTTAGGTGTTATTTGTTTTTTTTCATCTAAATTAAATAGATATTGATATAGGATAATAATAATACCAATAACAACTAAAGTTAATCCTATAAAATATGGTCTATATCCTTGAGTGAAAGTTTCAGCATTATATTTACCTTGTAGAAGATCATCTAATAATTCAAACCAAACATCTTTAGTAGCAATAAAAGTTTCACCTATAGAATATTTATAAAAAGGTTTCTCTTCAGGTTTTTTAGCCAATTCAGCTAATTTTGATTTTTCTTTTTCTCTCGCTTCAAGTCTCCTATTCAATTTGAATTCATCAAAAGCTTTATTAAATTTTTTTATATTAAATTTTCCACTTTCATCTACAAATTGTGATTCATCCATCGTTATACTATCTAACAAGAAAATTTGATTTATTAAAAGTATATAAATAATAATCTCTTTACATATTATAACCATGATGTATTTTAAATGCCCCGGATGTCGTACTATTCTAGCTAATCGACAAATACCTTATGAAAAAGGACTTGATAAGATTCATAATGATAAAAACTTAAATGATGAACAAAAAGAAAAGAAAAAGATAGAATTAGTAAATAAGTTAGGTTTAAAAAGGTATTGTTGTCGTATGCGTATGATGACTTATACAAAGAAAGTTAATATTATTCTTTAAAAAAAATGAAAAATAAACATTAGTATATTAATTATTAAATAAATATACTAAATGTCTGAAGAAGATACAATTCCTAGAATACCTAATAATTTAACAGATGTTGTTAATGATATAGAAATGGGTATAACAAATAAAGAACAACCAACAATTCTTAATACACCATGGAATTATCGCATTAAAATTTTATTAAAAAAGATTGGTGAAAAAAGTATGGGTTATCGTTGGATGCATGAACAGGAATCTATATATTATAAAAGAATTGATTATTGGGTTGGAGTTATGCAAATTGTAATAACAGCTATATTAACATTATTAAGTAGTGGAACTTTAATTTTACTTTTAACAGAGACTAATTCAAATAATAATTTAACTTCAAAATTGACTTTAACATTAATAGAATTATTTTTAACATTATTATTAAATATAATAAATGGTGTACAAAATCATAGTGATTATAAAGGAGTAAGTAAAAAACATTTACAATCATCCTTTAATTTTATTAGAATATATCATACTATTCAGGAACAACTAACTTTACCAGTTTTACAACGAGAAAATGATCACGAATTTTTACAAGAAAAAATAAAGGAATATGATGATTTAGTATTAGAAGCTCCTGAAATACAAAAAAAAATAAGAGATGAATATTTAACAGCAACAAAAGATCATAGTATATTTAAACCAAGTATATTAGGAGACATAGAAAATATAGAAATTGATGATAATATTGAAAGACAAAATACTGATTCAGAATATCAAAATGAGTTAAATCAATATAAATTTCAGATAGATAGATTTATACATAATTTTTAATTTTATCATCCAAAATATTTTTTTTATAACCCTTAGAATTATAAAGATGAATGTTGAGTTATATGAGAAAATATTAAAAGACATGAGTTTTTCTATTGTTGTTTGGAATAAACAACATGACAAAATAACTTGTATATTTTCAAATAATAATAATCAAGTTTGTATTAATTCCGATTTTAATGATTACATTATAAAGTATCCATATTTAAAAAATAGTTATAATAATTTATTTGATACTAATAAAGATCAATATAATAACTATGAAAATAAAAGAATTAAATTATTTTATTTAGATGACGGTTATTATTATGAAACACGTATAGTAAATTTAAAAAAAAACTCATCATATGTATTTGAAATGGCTCTATTAAAAAATTTATCATCAAGGTTAAGAGAACCATTAACTAATATTTTAGGTTTGATAAATTATTTAGAAAAAACAGTTACATCGTTAGAACAAAAAAAATATATTAAAAATATTTCTATTTCTACTCTTAAAATAGTTGAACTTGCTAATGATGTTATTGATATTTATAACTTAAAAAAAAATAATGCTAAATTACAAATGAAACCTTTTAATTTAAAAAATAGTATTGATGAAAGTGTTAAACTTATTAAAGGTTTTAGAAATTCCAAAAAAATAAATATATCTAGTATTATTAATGATTCAATACCTTTGAACATTATAGGAGATAAAACAAGAATTCAACAAGTATTAGCAAGTTTATTATCTATATCATATGAAAATACTGATATAGGTAGTATAATAATAGAAGTAAAAGAATATACATTAGAAGATAGTAAAGAATCACCATTTGAATATTGTAAAGCTAGAAATAATGAAATTAATTTGATTTTCAAAATAAGAGATACTGGTATTAATCAAAATGATGAAAAATATGATATGATGAGAACTATTTTAGGAATTCATAGAGATTGTTCGACTGTTAAAAAAGAAAATTTTCATTTTAGTTTAATCATAAGTAAATATTTATGTAATCTCATGAGAGGTAATATTTGGATTGATAGATTACAAGACTATGGTAATATGTTTTGTTTCAATATTATTCTTAAAATAAATTAAATTCCAATTATTTTTGGCTTTTTATGTTTATAAATTTTTCTCTTCTTAATAGGTTCAGGGCCTCTAGTATCTGATTTAATAGGTAAAATATTAGTAATAATCCCCGTACCTTTTGTATTACCTTCACGAAATTTAAATTGATTACCAACTTCGATAAATTCCGGCCTCTGTAAAAAGCGAAATTTTACAGATGCTTTATCACCATTTTTTAATACTTGATCACGTTCAAGAATAATTCTAGCTGATTGTTTAATTACTCCACAATGAATAACAGAACAAAAACGCCCAGAAATAGTTGTTGAATGATGTAAAATTTGTATATCTGCTGAAAATTCAAAACATATATTCTTTAGTTGATTTTGTGATGATACTACTATACATCCTTTTTTAATTTGATTTCTACCAAATTCTACTTTTTTATCTATAATACGTACTGCCAAACATCCGCGTTGGGTATTCTCCAAATATTTTACATCTTCGTGTGTATTATTATGAATACTTCTGACTTTAGCTTTTACAAATTCTGAATTATGTGGACCAATTAGAATTTCATCATCTACCTTTATTTTATCTCCTTTTAAAATTCCAGATAATACTAGACCTACACCTTTTACAGCAAATGTTGTATCTATATAGAAAACAGAACCAGTAAAACGCCCAGTTTCATGATCCTTAATCCATTCATCCTTACGAGGATTTAAATATGATACTAATTTACTTAATGGTTCTACATAATATCCAGTTTTTGAACTAATAGTAATAACTGGTGTAATGTTATGATTAATACCTATTTCATTCGCAATTTCTTTAACTTTTTCATTTTCTTGTTCTAAATCATATTTTTGTTCCTTATTCTTTCCATTTAAAAAAATGACCTTTTTATTAAAATTTTTCAAAATTCTTTTAATTGATTTTACAGTACGATCATATTCACTTTGAGGTGCTATATCCTCACGTGTAATAGTAATTATAATTGGAATATCCATATATAGAAGTAATCCTAGATGTTCACGGGTCATTTTTAAAATACCACGATTCGCCGCGATAACTAAAATCGCATAATCAGGAAAATATCCATGCATTCCAAACATCGTCGTTTTTAGATACTTTTCATGACCACATAGATCAACAAAAGTAACTTCTTTCTTATCATTTATCTTTAATACTCTTTGAGAAATATCTGATGTACGACCTGTATCTTTTTCATGTTGATGTTTAGCAATTTTCTCACGAGCTTTTCCTTTTCCATCATCAAGATCACCATATACAAGAACACTCATTAAAGTACTTTTACCAGAATCTACACTACCTGCGGTGATTATACAGAATTCTTTTTTCCTATCTGAACTTAGATCCGACATAAGTTTATATATATTTATTTATACTTTAGGATTAAATCTATAAATAAATCAATTTTTTTTATCAATTACATACGGAAACCAAAATTTAGATTGATTCCATAATTTCCATTTCCACCATAATTTGAATTTAGTCCATATGAATACTGGCCAGAATGACTATTTGAACCACCTCCAATACCAGCTCCAAAAAGAACTGGACCACCTCCATGAACTTTTCCAATACTTCCATTAATAGAATGATTACCGTTTAGTCGATGACTAGCTCCAGTTGATGTTACATTAATTCCTCCCCGATGATTCTGATGAGTAATAAAACTACTTGTATCAGAATCTCTACCAAATGTTCCACTTACACCACTAGTTACACAACGTTGTAATGAATCAGAACTTGTTTTAGTATCTACACCTCCAAAAATTTTTACATCTGATGACGGTGTATGAAATGTTTTATCAATACCTACATGTAGGTTTGTTTCAGGTGTTGTACTATCATATCGTTTGAATGTACTACCACTAACATTAAGATTACCAGTTTTCTTAGAAGCCATTTTGGATTAAAGATAAAGATTATAATCCCTTAATAATAATGTATTCAACGTATTTATAAATCAATTTTTTTTAAAACTTCATATTGAAAGAAAATCCGCCACCATATCCAAATGTATTATTGATTGTATGAACATTTAAATTACTATTATTTGTAGATTTAGAAAAATTCATCATCGCTGATTTTACACCATTAGATGATTTGGAAATAGTGGTACCTATATTTATATTTTTCGGAAAAGTTTTATTAACTTCGGCACTTCCAGTAATTACACCATCTAAATCTTTATAAACTGATGTTTTTACTGATAGATTTTTTGGAAAAGTTTTCTTTATATTAATACCACCAGTTGATGTATTATTTGAAGATTTTGAAACAGTAGCACCTATATTTAAATCTTTAGAAAAAGTTTTATTAACTTCAGCACTTCCAGTAATTACACCATCTAAATCTTTATAAACTGATGTTTTTACTGATAGATCTTTTGGAAAAGTTTTTCTAATATTAATACCACCAGCTGATGTATTATTTGAAGATTTTGAAACAGTAGCATCTATATTTAAATCTTTAGGAAAAGTTTTACTAACTTCAGCACTCTTAGTTATTTCACCATTAAAACTTTTATTAATAGTTAATTTAACTTTTATATCATTGGGTAAAGTTTTTTTCACAACTATACTTTCAACAATTGGTTTAGAAGAACTTTTAGTAATTTTAACACTTGTTGTATTCTTATTTTGATAATAAGTTGACTCATCTTCATTATCTGAGTCACAATCATCAGGAATAAGAGTAATATTATTTGTATTAAGAGCCATTGATATTAGAGTTTATTATTAATACTTAGTTATGTATTAATATTAATATTAATCAATTTTTTTATAAAAAAACATTTAATCGCTAAAACCATATGTATCATCATCATCTTTAAATTCAAACTTATCAAAATCTTCTTTTAATTTATTACTTTTTTGTTTTATATCATCAACTTCAGCTTCTTCTTTTTCTAATTCACTATTTTTTACACTATCAATAAATTCTAGTAATTCAGAATATTTATCGTCATCCAACACTTTTTTAATTATTAAATCAACTTTATCTTTATCATCATCAAAGAATTTACTTAATGATAATAATTTTGATTCATAATTACTTTTTTTAATATTTTGTTCTCGGTCTTTATCAATATGTTCATGTTGATCTTCATCTCTAACTTCAATTTCTTCAATATTTTTAATTAAATCGTCATACCATTTTTTATAATCTGGTTTATCTTTATTGCATAATCTATCAATAACATTCATTATTTCAACATTTCTTTTATAAGTTCTGGAGTTTACAAATCTTACTAATGTATTTAAAGCTTCTCTATCTTCACGTAATTTTTCAACATACTTCCACATTTTTTCAAATTTAGGATAATTTTGTTTAAACCATTCTCTATCACGATTTAGAGTTACATTTTTTGTATCTTCCATTCTCCAATATATAACTTTATCAAAATAGTAATCACGATATTTTCTAGGTTTATCTTTTCTATCATATTTTCCATCCAACCAATATTTAGCTAATGTTTTCTCAACCCATTTATCACAATCATTAGGAGTCATTTCTATTTCAGTTGGATATATGAATATTGCTTTATCATAAACTTCATTCCAATAATCTCCTTGTCTAATTTTTGGTATTGATGAATATGGTAATAGTTGAATTAAACAACCCTTTTCTTGTTTATAAGTTTTAGATCTAAATGGTTCTTTTGGATCTGTATCTTCTATAAATTCTTTTTTTGAATCATATTCTCCAATTTTACATTGCCAAAAATCACATTCTTCTAAATCACAACATTCTAATTGTAATTGTACTTGAATCCAATAATAAGATGGACATATAACTTCTTTATTTCCTGGATTATCTAAATCTGTAATTGGTAAACCTTCTTTTTGCCATGTAAAACGTGATAATGGACATTTAATTTCTAACATACGACCAACATATTTACTTCGATGTTTTTTATCGTATTTAAATTTATTACAAATTCCATCTGGACTTGCACCTAAAAATGGTATTGTTGGATGACCCATTAAACCAAATTCATCTACTCTTACATTCATTCGATAAGCATATACCATCGTTGCAGGTTCTTCTAACTTCTTTCCATGATAACAAAATTTATTACTATTAAAAGGAGCTCCAATAGTTTTTTTTAAAATAAACTTATATTCAGGTTCATATTTATTTTTTCCTAAAACAACACCTCCATCACTAGCTGTAATTTTTCCCTCACGCATTCTAAACCATTCAGGTGTACGTTGTTCGGGTAATTCAATCGCTCTTAAAAAATCAAATTGTTTTGCACGTTTTTCAAGTTCTTCATCCCAATTATCATCATATTGTTTATCATGAACCCATTGTGTACCAAAAGGACCAAATTTATTTTTATTACATATGAAAGATTCATTTTCAGGAAATTTGTATTCTAAATATTCATCTGAATAAGACTCTTCATCATCAAAATTTATTGTATTTACTATTCTACTTTCAAATGAAATTGATTCAGTATCTTTATTTACTTTTTTAATATTAAATGAATATCTATTATATTTTTTAGAATAATGCAAATAATTTTTTAATTTTTTTTTAATATTATCTTCATCATAAATATCTTTAGTAATTTTTTTAAAATTTTCTAATAAAGATGGTAATTCATGTTTCTCAAACATTTTACCATGATAATTTTCTGTTACTATTTCTTTAGTCTTTTTGATTGTTAACTTTCTTTTAGTCATAATATATATCTAATATTATTATCGCCTCTATGTAAACGTGATTCAATTTTTTCAAAAAATTTGAAATTTTAAAGGTATTTACATTAATATTAAAGAATTACTAGAATAATGTTTAAAAATAAGGTTGAAAGTGTTTCTAAAAGAATTGATAAATTAAAAGTAAAACATCAGATAGATATTATTAATACCAAACAAAAAATCATTGATGATTTACTTATTGAATATCCTTTTTTAGAAGAATATAAAAAAGATATTTATATGAAATTTTTAAATAAAGAATCTCCAGAAATCAAAAAAACTAAAGAAAAAGAAATCATATTAGACCAATTTAAATACAAAGATAAGATATATTATAAGGATGATAATAATAGTATATGGGATGATAAAGCTAATTTGATTGGAGTAATACGAAAATATAAAAATAATATACCTCAATGTGATTTTTTTAACGAAAAACAAATTGACAATATTAAAAATTTTGATTTAGTATAAAAAATAATATAATTTCATACTACTATCACCACTAATTTTTCTTTATCTATTTTATTAATGGTTGCAGAAGACAAAGATAAAAAATGCTCTCCAGGTAAAAAATTTACAGCTGGTAGTTGTTATACTTTAGATGATTTAATAGCAATTGCAGTTGCATGGAATAAAGCTAACCCAACAGATCAAATTAAGTTATCTCCTAAATTAGATGCATTAAATCCTCAAAAATATAAATTAGAATTAGTACCACAACTTGAACAAAGATTAGAATCATTATGTGATGATCAAAAATGTTGGTTAAGACAAGATTTCGTTAATAGTATCGAAGAATCACGACTTTATCAAATGAGAAATAATACATTTAGACCAGAAGGACCAATGGGTTATGATGAATGGTTATCTAATTTTGACATAGAATCATCAATGAAACAATACGAAACAAAATATACCGATTTTAAATTTTTGGGTGCGGTGCCATTAGATTTTGAAGATCACGATATTTTTAAAATTGGGAAGATGAACTTTGATGATTTACTTAAAGAAGGTAAAACAAAAATTGGTATTGTTATTAATTTAGATAGATACCATCAAGGCGGTTCTCATTGGGTTTCTGCTTATGCCGATCTTAATAAAGGAGATATTTTTTTCTTCGATTCTTATGGTACTAGACCTGAAACTGAAATAAGAAAGTTTTTACGGAGAATTGAAAAATTTTGTAAAAGCAAAGGTATCGTACATACCACTGTTAAACATAATAAATATCGTCATCAATATGGTGATGGTGCTTGTGGTTTATATTCTATGGCTTTTATTTATAGATTGTTGAAAGGTGATACATTTGAAGAGATTATTCAAGAAAAAGTAGATGATAAAGAAATGAATGATTGTAGAAAAATATATTTTTCATAAAAAATTGATTATATAATATATTATGATAGGTATTTAAATTAGATTATTATGTTACCTTACAAACGATGAATCCTTATCAAGTTAAAAATCCCCATTTCAAAAACAAAATCAATCATAATTTCCATGAATTACCAATAAATACAGATGATTTTATGAAATGTGGTAAAACAGAGATTGATAATGAAGGAAATACATATATTATTTGGAGATATCATATGAAAGGAAAATCATATGAATCTGAAAGTGATTATGGTGCGAATGGTATTACTGGATGTGATTCTATAAAAGCAAGATATAGATAATTTTTTTATTTATTATTAGTAAATATGAATAAACAATATGAACTTTTAAAAAGAGAATATTTTTTATTAAAAGAAGAAAGAGATCGTAGAATTGAAATGACTAAAAATGAGAATGAAATAAATGATATTATGAAAGATTATTATGCGAAAGTTGAAAGAGGTAATTTTGTTGAAAAATTTCAAAGATATAAAATTAATATTAATGACCAATTTGTATTATTAAATATGAAAGATAATGAAGTAGATAATCTTAAAAATTTATATCAATCTTTATTGGATTTGTATAGGAGTTTATAAATTAAAAATTTTTAGAAGTTATAAAACGTAATTCGTTAAATTGTAAAGATATTATTTTATCCTTAGTAACATTTAATCTTTGAGATAAACTATTTACACAACTATTATAATTTGGATCATTTTCTAAATTATCAATTATATATTCTTTAATTAAAGAATAAATAAGTTCAGGATGATTTAAATTATCTAATGTACAATAATTCATTATATGGTATTTATAAGTAAAGAAATTTATATTTATATCATCTTCTATATTTTTAGATTTTATACAATTAGTATAATCTGATAATTTTCTAAGATAATTATTTATTGATATAATACTTTCACCTTTATTATTTGGTATTTTTAATACATCTTTATTAATATATTTTACTAAATGAATGAAAATAAAATTTAAGATAGAAAGATTATTTGAATTTACAACACAATGTAAAAAAGTATCACCATCTTTATTTTTTTTATACCAATCAAATTTAGAATTTGTTATTATAGTTTTTAAGTTTTCTTGAATATTTATATTTTCAGGATATTTTATTAAATTCATACAAATAGTATTAGAATAATTATCTTTTAAATTAATATCATACAAATCAGATTCTATTATATATTTTATAATTGGTAAAGGGGCAAAATGAACTAAACCATAATTCCCTTCATTTGTAAAATCAAAATTCATTGGAGACATATAAAAATCATTAAAATGGTCAATATTATTAAATACTAATTTATTTTCATTTCCCTTAAAAAGTTTTACAATATAAGTGTTTTTATTTATTAATTTAGTTTGAAATTGTACATCTAAATCTATTTTTTCTTTTAAAAGGTTTTTTACTTCTTCATGCATCATTTTTAAAGCCATTAATGTTAAATCTATTTTTTCTTTAGTAGTTTCTGGTATATATGATGTTTTTACAAAATTCATTAAACTTTCAAATCCAGTACTTTTAATCATAGTTGTAATAATTCCTGTTATTGACATAATATTTAAACATTTTAAAGAAAACCGTTTCATTTTTAATATATCATATTTTGATACTTTAAAAATTTTTCCATCAATAAATTTAATTTGATATTCATCTAGAAGATCATTCATAACATTATAATTTGATAATAATATGATATATTTATTACTTTATTCAACTTTTATAAAGTAGCGACTTTAAATTTCAACTCATGATCTTGATCTTGGAAATCATGTAAATAATTATCACCCATATCAGGTTTATTTTTAAATTTTATATGTAATTCGTTTAACTCATCTATTGGAACTTCATAATTTGTATTTATCTGTTTTTCTATTGTTGAATCATTTATATCTAATACTGCAAATGGTTGGTCATCTATTATATTTTCTAAATACATATATAATTTATTCATTAGACTTATGTTATATTCTTTTTCAGAAACATATTTTTTTTTACCAAAATATGATAATTTTGTAAAACCTAAAACTTCACATAATGCTTGATCGTTTACTAATATATCGAATGATTGTTTTGCACTTATTTCTATCTTATTATTTTTTAATAATTTAATCTTTAATTTATCTTCTCCATCATTAAAAGCATTTTGCAATTCTCTAATTAATTCATTAATATCTTTTTCAGGCATTAAAGAAATTGTTCGTTTCTCTTCATTTCCTACATATGTAAATTGATATTTACTTTGTGGTAATTTATAAGATGAAAGTTCTAATTTTACTACTTTTTTTAATGGCTCTTTTAATTCTGCTATATAATCATTATAAAATTCTGGTTCAACATATTCTCCAGATGATATTTTTATCTCATGAATATCTGTATCATTTTTTTTTATTTTATTTCTGTCTCTCATAGATATTTTTTTTGGTTTTATTTCTTGATGATCAATATCTATATCTATATTTTCATCATCAGAATTTACACTATCTATAAATTTCTCCTTTATTATCATTTTATCTTCAATATCGCTCTCATAATCACTATCTTCACTATTTTTACTATCTTCACTATCTTCACTATCTTCACTATCTTCACTATTTTCATATTCTTCAGAATTATTATTATTTTGATGTTTTAAAAATAATTGTTTTAAAAATTGTTTTTTTGTACTCGAAAGACCATTTTCATTACTTTCATCATTTAATTCACTTATTAATGAAGTTTTTGGTCTTCTTTGTTCGGCTATTTTAGCTGGTTTTGATTCATATTGAATTAAAATATCATCTAGTTGTTCTGTAGTTAGATTATTGATATTATTTATGTGCATATTTAAAAGAGGTTCAAAGTTATGCATCTTGCCTTTCAAATTGTCTATGTGTTTTTGAATGTCATCGGAACTCATATTAGAAATGATTCCCGTGTTTCCCACCCTTGTATTGTTTACGTATTGTTCCCTACCATTGTTGTTTAAAAAATTATTTGAACCCATTTGTTGTTGCATTTGCAACATTTGATCAGTTGACATATTATGATTCATCATATTCGCATTTGTCATATTTGGCGACATCATTGGATTGAAATTACCATTTCCATTTGAAGATGGTGTACTATCCATTCTCGATCTTTCATTTAACATTTGTTCCATTTTAGAATTCGCTTCATGAGCAGACATTGATGATGAATCAAAACTATTATTTTGATTATTCATTTGTTGCGAATTTTGCATATTTGGCATTTGTTGCGAATTCTGCATATTTGGCATATTTTGCATATTTGGCATTTGTTGCATATTTGGCATTTGTTGCATATT
>CERD01085392.1_pt1 | contig 81730 bp, 75 predicted proteins | sample 530931 | NCBI WGS metagenome assembly CERD01 (sample SAMEA2621101, study PRJEB7988) | marine metagenome | isolation source: saline water (ENVO:00002010), including
ACTCGCTGATCATCCCCTGCGCAGAGTGCGCCAGCCTCAACCGTATTCCCGCTGATCGGCTGCATGACGCGCCGCGCTGCGGACGTTGCAAGTCCGATGCATTGCCAAACACACCATTCGAGCTGCAGCAAAGCCAGTTCACCAATCAGATCAAGGGCGATTTGCCGCTGCTGGTGGACGTCTGGGCCAGCTGGTGTGGCCCGTGCCGCAGTTTCGCCCCGATCTTCGCCCAGGCCGCCGCTCAGCTGCAGGGCCGCTGCCGATTGGCCAAACTGGACAGCGAGGCCAATCCGCAGCTGTCGAGCCAGCTCGGCATTCGTTCGATCCCCAGTCTGATCCTGTTCAAGGGGGGCAAGGAAGTAGCGCGCCAGAGCGGCGCGATGCCGTTGCCGCAGCTGCTCGCCTGGCTCCAACAGCACGGGATATGACGGCCGCCGTCCGGTAGCCTGTTCGGCTGCTGCCATGCGACAGAAGGTTAGGCGGCCGAAGCGGCTTTGCCGCTTGCATCGCCACGGAACGCGAGCGTCGTCGCCCAACCGCTACGGGCAAATCTAGAAGAGACAACCGATTCCGACCGACGGTTCCGTGCATTAGGCCTGCCTTTTATCCGGATATTTCACGCAACGTTTGCCTAGGTTCCACCGCGATTGGATAATGCCGCCGTTTTCACGGCAGACATTTACCGATAGTCGCTGTACAGGGACGTCGACACGCCAATAACAAGGCTCGAGGATGAGCCGGTGAGTTCAGCGTGATTCAATTCGAAATCGATCAATGGCAGGCCTGGGCTCCAGGCTTGGTGAGCACTGATGACTGGACCGACTGGGCCCGGGATCCGTGCGAGCTCGAAAGTGGTGACGTACAACCGGACGTCAGCTTCCTGCCGGCCATGCAACGTCGCCGCCTGAGCCGCCTGGCGCGCATGGTCTTTGCCGTGGCCACACCTCTGGCGGCCGGCCGACCAGCGATGCCGCTGGTCTATGCCTCCCGTCACGGCGAGACCACGCGCACCTTCGCCATCCTCAATGAACTCGCTGGTGAGGAGCCGCTTTCCCCCACACAGTTCAGCCTGTCGGTGCACAACGCGATCATAGGGCTCTGGTCCATCCAGCAGCAGGACACGAGCGAGATGACCTCGCTGGCCGCTGAAGGTGACGGGCTGGAGCATGCCGTGCTTGAAGCCACCTTACTGCTCGGCGAAGGCGCTCCCGAAGTCCTGGTGGTGGTCGCCGAAGACCAGCCCCCCACGGTCTATGCGCCCTGGATCAATGACGTCAGCTTTCCCTATGCCGTGGCTCTGTTGCTCAAGCCGGGCAGGGCCTGGCAATTGAGCCTCGGAACCGCCGAGCCAACCCCGACCAGCGCCGCGCATCCGCATGCGATTAATCTGATCCGTGCACTGCTCAACAACAAACCGACCTTGCAAAACCAATGGGGGAGCCGCCAATGGAACTGGCAGCAGACTCATTGAACCGTCGATACAGCGCGCCGTGGCTGTGGCGTCTGGTCGCGACCGGACTCTCTTTCATGCTGTTCGGTGTCGGCGGGCTCTGTCTGCGATTGATCGTTTTCCCTCTGCTGGCTCTGCTGCCAGGCGATAAAGCCGAACACCGCCGTCGGGCGCGCCAGACGGTAAGTCGGCTGTTCTGGCTATTCGTTCAGTTCATGTATCGCAGCGGCGTACTGACCTACGAGGTCGAGGGCGCCGAACGCCTCGGCCGACCAGGACAACTGGTGATCGCCAACCATCCTTCGCTGATCGACGTGGTGGTGCTGATCGCGCTGATCCGCGATGCCAACTGTGTGGTCAAGCAGAGCCTGTGGGACAACCCCTTCACCCGCGGGCCGATCCGTGCGGCTCAGTACATCAGTAACAACGGCAGCGCCGAAATGCTGGATGAAGCCGCAGACGCGCTGCGCCAGGGCCAGACGCTGATCATCTTTCCCGAAGGCACGCGCACTACGCCAGGCCAGGCACCGCAGTTTCATCGGGGTGCGGCGGCCATCGCCTTGCGCGGTGCGCGTCTGGTGACACCCGTAGTGATCAGCGTGACGCCCACCACCCTCACCAAGGCCGAGCCCTGGTATCGCATCCCAGCAAGACGTTTTCATTTCCATCTGCGCGTCGGTGAGGACATCGACCCGCAGGTGTTCGCTTCGCGTGGCGCAGCACCTATCGCCTCGCGGCAACTCAACGATCATCTGCATCGACACTTCATAAAGGAGCTCGCACTCGATGAGCCAACTGCAGCTTGAAATCAAGCAACTGATCATCGACGCCCTGGGTCTGGAAGACCTAGGGCCGGACGACATAGCAGCCGATCAGCCCTTGTTCGGCGACGGGCTCGGGCTGGACTCGGTCGACGCGCTGGAACTGGGTCTGGCGATCCAGAAGCGCTTCGGCATCAAGATCGACGCCGACGCCAAGGACACCCGCAAGCATTTCGCCAGTGTCGACAGCCTGGCCGCCTACGTCAGCGCCCACCGCGCCGTCACCGAGGAAGCCTGAGATGGAAAGCCGCAACGAGATCTTCCAGACCCTGCGCGATGCATTGGTCGAACTGTTCGAACTCGAACCCGAGCGGATCAGCCTGGAAGCCAACCTTTATCAGGACCTGGAAATCGACAGCATCGACGCGGTCGACCTGATCGATCACATCAAGCGCCAGACGGGCAAGAAGATTGCCGCAGAGGAGTTCAAGTCGGTACGAACCGTTGGCGATGTCGTCGAAGCGGTCTATCGACTGGTGAACCCTCAGCCGGCCTGACCCTACCGAACAACCGAACAAGCATTGCCCGGGGAGCCCAGCGCTACCTGGATCAAGCTCTTATGCGCAAACGGACGGCACGATGCAACCTCCCGCACGAACAGCTAAGGCGAACGCCAGCCGAATGACAGGGCTCTGCCTGTTGCTGGCCGGTCTCGCCTACCCGTTCGCCGTTTACCTGGGTTTGGAGCACCTGTCGCCGCGCCTGTTTGCCGTTTTGCTTGGTGCGCTCTGGGTGGCAAAGCTGCTTAGTGGAAAGCAGACACCGCTTAACTACACGATGGCTGCAAGCGCACTGCTGTTCTGCCTGCTACTCGGATTGGCGGGCGAGCCAGCCCTGTTGCGCTGGTACCCGGTGCTGATCAGTCTGGCCCTGTTCGGCCTGTTTGCCGGCAGCCTCTGCACGGGAATGCCGATCATCGAGCGCCTGGCGCGGCTGAGCGAACCCGACCTCCCTCCCGCGGCGATACGCTATACGCGCCAGGTGACCTGGGTCTGGCTGGGCTATTTCATCATTAATGCCGGCATCGCCAGCGGACTCGCTCTCTGGGCGCCGCTGAGCTGGTGGACGCTGTACACCGGGCTGATCGCCTATCTGCTGATGGGACTGTTATTCGCCGGTGAATGGCTGGTACGCCAGCGAGTCAGGAAAGCGACATGAACTGGATTGCCCTCGAACACCTGCTCGACCAGACGCCCAAGTCGCGCTTGGTCACGCTCGACCCCGCCCTTGATCATGCCGAGCTGCGACAGCGCGCGCTGCGCCTCGCCGCGGGACTGCGCAATCGTGGCGTTGCCCGACTGGCTGTTCATCTGGAGGATGCAGCCGACCTGGCAGTTGCGCTGCTCGGTGCCTGGCGAGCAGGCGTCACGGTACTGCTGCCGGCCGATCTGCAACCTGCGAGCCGCTCACGATTGGCCCATCAGGCTGATCTGTGGCTAACGGATCAGGATGGCGACGCCCAACTCTCGGAGTTGCTGGCCGAGCCGCTCGAAGGGGCGAAGCTGGATCTGGACGGGTGCCGACTGCTGCTCTGCACCTCCGGCTCCAGCGGCGAACCGAAGCTGATCGAAAAACGCCTGCGCCAGCTGGCGAACGAGGTGGAAACGCTCGAAGCCTGCTGGGGAGCCGATCTCGGCGACGCCTGCGTGATCGCCAGCGTCGCCGCGCAGCACATCTATGGACTGCTGTTCCGGGTGCTCTGGCCATTGTGCGCTGGTCGGCCCTTCATGCGCCGCGCACAGCCCTTCTCAGAAGACATCCAGCTGGCCAGCCGTCAGCATCCGCGCTTCTGCTGGGTGGCCAGCCCGGCATTGCTCAAGCGGATGGGTGACAACCTCGACTGGCCGGCATTGCGCAGTGTGTGTCGGGTCTTTTCCTCGGGCGGAGCCCTTGATGCCGAGGCCGCGCAGCGACTGGAGCAACGCCTGGGTCAGCTGCCAACTGAAATCTACGGCAGCTCTGAGACGGGAGGCATCGCCTGGCGCCAGGGCGGAAAGCTGTGGCGCCCCTTCGATGGCGTTCAGTTGAGCCAGGACGAACAGGGCGCGTTGCGCGTCGTCTCACCCTGCCTGCCTCCCGGCCATATTGAACAGACGGCGGATGCGGCGCGCATCGAGGCCGACGGGCGCTTCGAGCTGCTCGGCCGACTTGACCGCATCGTCAAGCTGGAAGAGAAACGCATTTCCCTGACGATGCTGGAAGCAGCGCTGAACGAACACCCCCTTGTCAGCGATACAAGGCTCGGCGTCATCAACGAAAACCGCGCCTACCTCGCGGCGCTGGTTGCGCTCAGTGAGGCGGGCCTGCATGCACTGCGCAACGGTGGTCGGCGCGCACTGACCGAGACGCTGCGCAAGCACCTGGCGAAGCACTGCGAAGCGCTGGCCCTGCCGCGTCGCTGGCGGCTGGTCACCCAGCTTCCCTTCAACAGCCAGGGCAAGCTCCCCCAGACCCAACTCGACGGGCTGCTGCAGGCGCCGCGTCCGCTGCAGCCCGAGCGCCTCAGCGCTTGTCAGGAAGAAGATCAATGGCAGCTTCAGCTGGCCGTCCCGCCGGATTTGGCGCACTTCACCGGGCACTTCCCACAGACTCCGGTTTTGCCCGGCGTGGTGCAGATCGACTGGGCGATCGGCCTTGCCCGAGAGCTGATCACTGACTTGCCGCCGAGCTTTCAGGGCATGGAGGTGCTCAAGTTTCAGCAGCTGGCCCGCCCCGGTGATCAGCTGAGCCTGACCCTGCGCTTCGACCGCGAGCGCAGCAAGCTGCATTTCGCATACCGCAACGGCGACGCGCCCTGCTCGTCCGGCCGCATTCTGCTGGGAGATCCGCTGTGACCACGCTTACTCCGCTTGAGCCTGCGACGGCGACCGTGCCCGTTACAGAGCGCGATTTGCAGTTGCCACTGGCGATCGATGACGACTGGTTCAAGCCCTGCGCGGTGGTGCCGGTCTACAACCACGAAGATAGCCTACCCAATGTCGTCCGCGCGTTGCTCGCCCAAGACTTGCCGTGCGTGCTCGTTGATGACGGTTCCAGCCCGGATGCAGCGGCAATTATCGATGAGTTGGCAAAGCACCCGTTGGTGCACCTGCTCCGCCATAGCCGCAATCAGGGCAAAGGCGCAGCGGTCGCCTCCGGCTTGCGCGAGGCGTCGCGCCTCGGTTTCAGCCATGCGCTGCAGGTTGACGCCGACGGCCAGCACGACCTGAGCGGCGTGCCGCTGTTCCTCGACCGCGCCAGCCAGGCGCCGGATGCGCTGATCTGCGGCTATCCCCAGTACGATTCGAGCGTGCCCAAAGGGCGCCTCTATGCCCGCTACCTGACCCACATCTGGGTCTGGATCAATACGCTGTCATTGTCGATCCGCGACTCCATGTGCGGCTTTCGTGTCTACCCGCTGCAGCCAACCTTGGCTCTACTCGACTCGACGGCGCTTGGGCAGCGCATGGACTTCGACACCGAGGTATTGGTGCGCCTGCACTGGCGTGAACAGCCGATGGTCTGGCTGCCGACACGAGTGCATTATCCGGCCGACGGGGTTTCGCATTTCCGACTGTGGCACGACAACCTGCTGATCTCTTCGATGCACGCACGGCTGTTTGGAGGCATGCTCCTGCGGGCGCCCAAATTGCTCTGGCGGCGGCTGTGCCGATGAGCGAAAAAGCCGCAGCCGGCTCGCATTGGGCCGCGCACCGCGAACGGGGCAGTTTTGCCTTGATGAAATTGACAGCCTGGGCCGTGCGCCTGCTTGGCCGCCGCACCATGGCGCCGCTGCTGTATCTGATTGTGCTGTATTTCTATCTGTTCAACCGCAGCGCGCGGCAGAGTGCCTGGCAGTACCAGCAGAACCTTGCCACCTATAGCGGCCGCGCCGACCTGGCGCCCGGCTGGCGCTCGGTCTACCAACAGTTCATGGCCTTCGCCGATGCCTTGCTGGACAAGCTCGATGTCTGGGGCGGACGCCTGGCGCTGGATCGACTGGTGCTGCACGACAGCGCCAACCTGCACGCTAACCTCAAGGCGCCACGCGGCCAGCTGCTGGTCGGCTCGCACCTGGGCAATCTGGAGATTTGCCGAGCCCTGGCGGAAATGGGCCGCAAGGTAAAGATGAATGTCCTGGTGCACACCCGTCACGCCGAGCAGTTCAACCGCCTACTGGATGAATCCGGCGCGAATAACTTGCGACTGATTCAGGTCAGTGAACTCGACCCGGCGATCATGATGGAGTTGTCCCACCGGCTGGATCAGGGCGAATGGCTGGCCATCGCCGGTGACCGGGTGCCGCTGCAGGGCGCGCGCATCGCCACAGCCAACTTCCTCGGTCAGCCGGCCGCGTTTCCACAGGGACCCTGGCTACTGGCCGGCCTGCTGCAGTGCCCCGCGAATCTGCTGTTCTGCCTGAAACATGCAGGGCAATTCCATGTCCATCTGGAGCCCTTCGCCGATCGTGTCGAATGGCGGCGTGGCCAGCGCGACGCCGTGGTGCAGGCGTGGGTACAGCGCTACGCGGATCGACTGGCGGCACGCTGTTTGGAGGCCCCTTTGCAGTGGTTTAACTTCTACCCTTTCTGGAACACCCATGAACAACGCTGAGCCCGTGATCTTTGGTGAAAACCACCTGCGTATCGAAGACCTGCTGGCCGTCGCCCAGGGGCATGCACCCGCCCGGCTCCAGTCCGATGCGGCCTTCCGCGAGCGGATTGCCCGCGGCGCGCAGTTCCTCGACACCCTGCTCGACCGCGAAGGCGTGATCTACGGCGTGACCACCGGTTATGGCGACTCCTGCGTGGTGGCTGTTCCGCTGCATCAGGTCGAGGCACTGCCGCAGCACCTGTTCACCTTCCACGGCTGCGGCCTGGGCAAACTGCTCGATGCCGAAGCCACCCGCGCGGTGTTGGGCGCTCGTCTGCGCTCGCTGACCCACGGTATGTCCGGGGTGCGCATCGAGTTGCTCGAGCGTTTGCAGGCGTTCCTCGAACATGACGTCTTGCCGCTGATCCCCGAGGAAGGCTCGGTCGGTGCCAGCGGTGACCTGACGCCGCTGTCCTATGTCGCCGCAACCCTGGCTGGCGAGCGAGAAGTGATGTATCGCGGCGAGCGCCGCAGCGCCGCCGAAGTGCATCGCCAGCTTGGCTGGACGCCGCTGACCTTGCGGCCCAAGGAAGCTCTGGCGTTGATGAATGGCACTGCGGTGATGACCGGCCTGGCCTGTCTCGCCTACGCCCGCGCCGATTACCTGCTGAAACTGGCCACCCGGATCACCGCGCTCAACGTCATCGCGCTGGAAGGCAATCCCGAGCATTTCGACGAACGTCTGTTCGCGGCCAAGCCGCACCCGGGGCAGACACAGGTGGCTGCGTGGATTCGTCAGGACCTCGCCATCGAGGCGCCAGCCGCCCCGCTGCATCGTCTGCAGGACCGCTATTCGCTGCGCTGCGCACCGCACGTGCTCGGTGTGCTGGCCGACAGCCTGGGCCTCTTGCGGCAATTCATCGAAACCGAACTGAACAGCGCCAATGACAATCCGATCATCGACGCCGACAACGAGCGCGTGCTGCACGGCGGGCATTTCTACGGCGGGCATATCGCCTTTGCCATGGACAGCCTGAAGAATCTCGTCGCCAACGTCGCCGACCTGCTCGACCGGCAACTGGCGCTGCTGGTCGACACCCGCTACAACCACGGCTTGCCGAGCAACCTGTCCGGCGCACCGGCCGCTACGGCAATGATCAACCACGGCTTCAAGGCGGTGCAGATCGGCGCCAGCGCCTGGACCGCTGAGGCCCTGAAGAACAGCATGCCGGCCAGCGTCTTCTCGCGCTCGACCGAGTGCCACAACCAGGACAAGGTCAGCATGGGCACCATTGCCGCGCGCGACGCATTGCGTAGTTTGGAACTGACCGAACAGGTGGCTGCTGCCGCGCTGATTGCCGCGAACCAGGGCGTCTGGCTGCGCCAGCGTCAGCCGGCGGCACGGGCACTCCCGGCACCGATCGCAGTGATGCACGAAGCGCTTGGCGAAGACTTCCCACCGCTGACCGAAGACCGTGCGCTGGAAGGCGAGCTGCGCCTGTGCCTACAGCGCATCCGTGCGCAGCACTGGGGGTTGTATGCGTAAGGGCGGCGTACTGCAGGCAGAAATCGAAGTGCTGGTGCCCTTTTTCGATGTCGATTCCATGGACATCGTCTGGCACGGCCATTACGTCAAATATTTCGAGATGGCGCGCTGCGCCCTGCTCGACCGCATCGGTCACAACTATGTGCAGATGAGAGACGCCGGCTATGCCTGGCCAATCATCGACGTGCAGCTGCGCTACATACGCGGCGCCCGTTTCAATCAGCGCATCGTTGTACGCGCCGATCTGGTCGAGTGGGAGAACCGCCTGAAGATCAACTACCTGATCAGTGACGTCGAAACCGGTGAGCGCATGACCCGCGGCAGCACCGTTCAGGTCGCCGTGGAAATCGCTAGCCGCGAAATGCTGCTGGCCTCGCCAAAGGTGCTGGTCGATGCCGTGGAGCGCGCACTGCTGTGATGCGCCTATTCAACCGCCCCTCTTGGCGCGCGCTGATTGCCCTGTGTCTGCTGCTGGCGGTGACCACCCGCGCCAATGCGTTCGACCTGCTCCAACTCAGCTTGCAACTGCGCGAACCCACGGTTGTTCGCGGCGCCTTCACCCAGGAAAAATACCTGCGCGCTCTGCCCCAGCCACTGGTCAGCGCGGGCACCTTCGTCCTGGCGGGCGACAGCGGTCTGCTGTGGTTCCTGCAAAGTCCGCTGCAGCAGGATTACCGCATCAGCGCGGCGGGAATCGCCCGACGCACGGCCAGCGGCTGGAAGCAGACTAGTCAGCAAGGGCCCGCAGCGCGCCAGAACGAGCTGTTTCTGGCCGTACTGCAGGGTGATACCGAAGCCTTGCAGCGAGATTTCGATCTGCAGCTGTCTGGCACTGCCCAGGCATGGGCGTTGACACTGACACCGCGCTCCCGGCTACTGGCACAGATTTTCTCCAGCATTCTGATCCAGGGAGGGGCAACCGCCGAGCGTATCGAGCTGCGTGAAACCCAGGGCGACAGCACACGGCTGCTGCTGACCGACATCCAGATCGACGATCAGTTGAGCCCAAGCGAGCACCATGACCTCGCCGACTGATCATGCGCTCAGGCTGCCAGCCTGGCTCTCTTCACTGTTTTTTCTGGCCCTGCTTGGACTGGTCGGGCTGACTGCATGGCAATGGCGCGATGGTCCGCCAGTCAGCGCTAATTTGCTGCAGTTGTTGCCCAGCGGGGCGCCTGGGGAACTGGAGCAACTCGCCGAGCAGCGCGTGCAGGAACCGCTGAATCGCGATCTGATGCTGCTGGTTCACCATGCAGACGAAGAATCTGCCGTCGCGCTGGCCAAGGAAGTCGCAGGCAACCTCAATGCCAGCGGCCTGTTCGTGCAGATCCGTCGCTCCGTACAGGCCGATCTGCCGGCGATGCGCCAGCAATTACTGGATCAAAGACTGGTACTACTCGACCCCGCCAGCCGTGAAGCCCTGATCGCCTCACCCGAAGAGTTCATTCAGCAGCGACTGCAGCGCCTGTTCAGCCCATTCGAAAGCACCAGCCTGGTGCCGGTTGAAGAAGACTGGTTCGGCCTGGCCGACCTAGCGCAGCGGCGACTGCCGCAACCCGGCCATATCCACCCGCGTCTCGATGGCGCACTGGTGGCTGAACATGACGGTCAGCGCTGGGCCGTGATTCACGCGCAGATCGACGGCGACGCCTTTGACGACAAGTTGCCGCTGCTGGTCGACGAGCAGGTTCGTGCCGCTCGCCGCTGGGTCCAATCCCAGCACGGCGAGCTGCTCGCAGCGGGCGGCGTGCTGCATGCCGCATACGGGCAACGTCAGGCGCGTGAGGAGGCAGGCCTGATCGGCAGCGTCTCGCTCGTCGCCACGCTCGCCTTGCTGCATCTGCTGTTTCGCACCCCACGCGTCCTACTGGTCGCCTTGCCGGTGTTGGTCGGGGCGCTCAGCGGCGCTGCGGCCTGCGTAGCCCTGTTCGGTCAGATCCATGTACTGACCCTGGTGCTGGGGGCCAGTCTGGTCGGTGTCAGCATCGATTTCCCGCTGCACTACCTGTCCAAAAGCTGGACATTGCAGCCCTGGCAGGCGTTTCGGGCCCTGCGTTTGACGTTTCCCGGCCTCGCTCTGGCACTGGCGACCAACGTTATTGGCTATCTGGCCATGGCGTTCACTCCGTTTCCGGCACTGAGCCAGGTCGCGGTGTTTTCTGCCGCGGGGCTGCTCGGAGCCTTCGCCTGTGCCACCTGCCTGCTGCCCTCGTTGGTGAACGTTGCCTTACAGCCCTGGGCCGCCCCGCTGAGCTGGGCTGGGCGCGCCTTGGACGTGCGTCGCCGCTTGCTCGGGCGGGTCTCCTCGCGCTGGTTACTGGCCGGCTTCGTGGTGTTCTGCCTGGCCGGTATCAGCCAGGTGTCGTTCAAGGACGATCTGCGCCAGTGGGTCAGCCGCGCGCCTGCGCTGCAGCAGCAGGCCGAGCGCATCGGCCAAATCACTGGCTTCGAACCGACCAGCCAGTATTTCCTCGTTCGTGCGCAAACTCCCGACGAGTTATTGGAGCGCCAGGAAGCGCTAAGCACTCGCCTCGACGAGCTGGTGGCGGAGCAGAAGCTGCACGGCTACCTCGCCCTGAGCCAGTTGGCCGCGCCGACCATCATTCAGGAAAGCCTGCATCTTGCCTTGCCGCGCCTGCTCGAGAACAGTCAGCCACTGCTGGCACTTGGCATGCCAATCGAGGTGCTCGAGAAAGAATTGGCCGATCTGCAGACGCGCCCGGTGACAGGCCTCGACCAGGTGCTGGCAGGGCCGCTTGCCGAACCTTGGCGCCCGCTATGGCTGGGCACTCGAAAGGACGGCACCGTCGCGGGCCTGGTCAGCCTGCAAGGGCTTCGCGACAGTTCAGCGTTGCACGGTCTGGCTGAGGGTATTGGCGGGGTCAGCCTCATCGACCGGCCCGCTGAGCTAAACCGTCTGTTTGCCGAGACCCAACGTCAGGCGGCGTTCTTCAAGATGCTGGCCGCCGTTCTTATTCTGGGTCTGCTGTGTCTTCCGTTCGGCTGGCGTGGTGCGCTGCGCTGCCTGGCTGTTCCGCTGCTGGCAGCGCTGGGCAGCCTCGCCTGTCTAGGCTGGCTGGGCCAGCCGTTGACCCTGTTTGGCCTGTTCGGCCTGTTGCTCGTGACGGCGATCGGTGTCGATTACGCGATCCTCATGCGTGAGCGAATCGGCGGCGCGGCGGTGAGCCTGGTCGGCACGCTTCTCGCGGCCGTCACCACCTGGTTGTCGTTCGGCCTGCTGGCCTTGTCGAGCACGCCGGCCGTAAGCAACTTTGGCCTGGCGGTGGGCATCGGTCTGGTCTTTGCTTTTCTGCTTGCGCCCTGGGCAGCAGACACCACCGGAGACCGAGCATCGTGACTGCTCATCGCGGCGCGGCGTCATGGCTTCAGTTGGCCTTGGTCGGCTTTCCAGCAAGGCCAGGCGACGGCATTCGGCTGAATAACCCTTTGTTTTACCCAACCCGCCGGCAGCAATCGGCGTCCGTCACCCCTGTCGAGTCGAACACATGAAGGCTTCCTCGCATTCTGAAAACCGTAGCGTTGTCGTTATTGGCGCGGGGCCTTCCGGGGCCATCGCCGCTGCTCTGCTCAAGCGTCAGGGGCACGACGTGCTGATCATCGAGCGACAGCGGTTTCCGCGCTTTTCGATCGGCGAGAGCCTGCTCTCGCATTGCCTGGATTTCATCGAGGAAGCCGGCATGCTCGAAGCCGTACGGGCCGCAGGTTTCCAGACCAAGCATGGTGCGGCCTTCGGTTGCGGCGACCGCTATACCGCTTTCGATTTTCGCGACAAATTTACCGAGGGCCACGGCAGCACTTATCAGGTTCAGCGCGCGGATTTCGACCAACTGCTGGCCGACCACGCCGCGCTGCAAGGCGTCGAGATTCGCTACGAAGAGGAAATCACCGCCGCGGATTTCGACGGCCAGCGCCCGAGTCTGCAGGTGCGCCGCCTCGACGGTAGCGAGTATGCGCTGGAGGCCGAATTCGTCCTCGACGCCAGTGGCTACGGCCGGGTACTGCCGCGCTTGCTCGATCTGGAAGCGCCGTCGAACTTTCCGCTGCGCCGTGCGGTGTTCACCCACATCACGGACAACATCGTCGATCCACACTTCGACCGCGACAAGATCCTCATCACCACCCACCCTGATTTGCGCGATGTATGGTTCTGGACCATCCCGTTCAGCAACGGCCGCTGCTCGCTGGGCGTGGTGGCCAGCGCCGAGCGCTACGAAGGACGTCCGCTGGATCTGGATGCCTGTCTCAAGGAATTCGTCATGGAGGCCCCCAATCTCCAGCGCATCCTCAAGCATGCTGAGTGGGACACTCCAGCACGTCTGATCAATGGCTATTCGGCGAACGTCAAAGCGCTGCACGGCCCGGGCTTTGCGCTTCTGGGCAATGCGGCCGAGTTTCTGGACCCGGTGTTTTCGTCCGGCGTCACCATTGCGATGCGCTCGGCGAGTATGGCGGCAGCGGTGTTGCACCGGCAGCTGAGTGGCGAGGCGGTGGATTGGGACAGCGAATTCTCGGCGCCGCTCAAGCGGGGCGTGGAAACCTTCCGCGCCTATGTCGAGGGCTGGTACGACGGCAGCTTTCAGGACGTCATCTACTATGAACGCGCCCAGCCGGAGATTCGCCGGATGATCTGCTCGATCCTGGCCGGTTACGCCTGGGACAACAGCAACCCCTATGTCGCCGAGCCCCGACGCCGCCTGCGCGTATTAGCCGAGCTTTGCGCCACTCCGGCGCCTGCATGATCTCGTTGATATACAACCTGATACGCCTGTCCTGGCTGTCGCTGGCGCTGTTGCTCGGCGCCTGCGCCCAGCAACAGCCCCTGCCGAGCCAGATGCCACGGCTGTCGTTGCCGGTGCAGCTGCATGTCGAGCGTCATGGGCAAGGCGAGACGGATCATTGGTTGTTGGTGATCCAGCAGGAAGGCGCGGCATTGCGCTGGTCAATGCTCAATCCCCTGGGCGTGCCGCTGGCGCGCCAGTTGCTGCTCGACGGGCGCTGGCAAGCCGACGGGCTGCTGCCGCCCAATGCTGAAGCGCGCACGCTGTTTGCCGCTTTGCTGTTTGCACTCAGCCCCGCCGAGCAGCTGGAAGAGCTCTATGCTGATAGCGCATGGACGCTGCATCAGAACGGGCGCTCGCTGGCAGACGATGGTTCAACCTGGCACGTTCGTTACTTGGATAAAGGCGGTTTCGAACTCGACGTCGGGCCGACGCTGACCTATCGTGTCGCGCCTATCGCGCCAGCCGGAGCCCGCCAACAATGACAGCCTACCTCAATGCACTCGGGCTGATTTGCGCCCTGGGGCGCGGCAAGGCCGAAGTCGCCCGGCGCCTGCTGGCAGGCGACAGCTCAGGTATGCAGCCACATCCGCAAACAATTGCCGGGCGCAGCCTGCCGGTCGGTGCAGTCACCGGCGAGCTACCCTCACTTGGCAACGCGCCGCTGCAGCATGTCACTCGCAACAATCAGCTGCTGTTAGCTGCGCTGGGGGAAATAGAACCCAAGCTGCATGAGGCGATTTCCCGCTTCGGCCCAAGCCGGGTCGGCGTGGTCATGGGAACCAGCACCTCCGGTATCCAGGAGGCGACCCAGGGGATAGCCCGCCTAACAAGAGACGGCCATTTACCGTCCAGTTATCACTACAGCCATCAGGAGCTTTGCGCACCGGCCAGCTTCGTCAGCGAGCGCCTGCAGCTCAGCGGTCCGAGCTACTCGATATCCACGGCCTGTACGTCCAGTGCGCGCGCACTGCTCAGCGCCAAGCGATTGCTGGATGCGGGCATCTGCGATGCAGTGATCTGTGGTGGCGTCGACACCTTGTGTGATCTGACCCTGCGCGGTTTCAGCGCACTCGAGGCGACCAGCGCCCAGCTCTGCAACCCGTTTTCGGCCAACCGCGACGGCATCAATATTGGCGAAGCCGCTGCTGTTTTCCTGATGACCCGTGAACGCTCGCCAATTGCCCTGCTAGGCGGTGGCGCCAGCTCCGATGCCCATCACATCTCCGCTCCCGACCCACAGGGGCTGGGCGCCATTGAGTCCATGAGCAAAGCATTGAGCAGCGCAGGGACCCTACCCGAACAGATCCGCTATCTGAATCTGCACGGCACCGCCACGCGGCATAACGATGCGATGGAGAGCCTGGCGGTGGCCAAGGTGTTTCCGACCGGTGTGCCCTGCTCATCCACCAAGCCGCTCACCGGCCACACTCTGGGCGCCGCGGGCGCATTGGAAGCGGCATTCTGCTGGCTGACGCTGTCCGAACATAATCCTGAACAACTGCTGCCGCCGCATCGATGGGACGGCGAGCATGATACCGACCTGCCGCAGTTGAATCTGACGGCAGTCGGGACCAACGCGGTAGCGAGCCGGCCGCGGCGCATGATGAGCAACTCCTTTGCATTTGGTGGCAATAACATCAGCCTGATCCTGGGGGATGCACCATGATCGATTGGCCAGTCGCCGAGCTACTGCCTCACGCCGGAGACATGATCCTGCTCGATGCAGTCGAGTCATTTGATGCCGACAGCATCACGACCCACCTGCGGGTCAAAAGCGCCGGCCTGCTCAACCTGCCTGACGGCAGCCTGCCGGCCTGGGCCGGCGTCGAGATCATGGCGCAGACCGTCGCAGCCTTTGCTGGCTGCCAGGCGCGCCTGGCCGGGCAGCCTGTGGAGCTGGGCTTTTTGCTGGGCACCCGCCGCTTCCAATGCAACGTCGAGCACTTCCCGGCCGGCAGCCAGTTACGCATCCATGCGCTGCGTTCGCTGCAGGATGACAATGGCATGGGCGTGTTCGAATGCCATCTCGACGGGCCAGGCATCCATGCCGAGGCGCGTCTCAATGTGTTTCGCCCGCCCGAAGTGGCGAGCTATCTGCAAGAGCCTTCCCCATGAGTAAAAGCATCCTTGTCACCGGTTCCAGCCGCGGCATCGGCCGCGCCATTGCCTTGCGCCTGGCGCAAAGTGGTCATGACATTGTCTTGCACTGCCGCGCGCGGCGGGACGAGGCGGAAACCGTTCAGGCGCAGATTCAGGAGATGGGCCGCACTGCGCGGATCCTGCAGTTCGATGTGGCGGATCGCGCGCAATGCCGCGAACAGCTGGAAACGGATGTCGAAACCCACGGTGCCTATTACGGAGTGGTCTGCAACGCCGGGCTGACCCGCGACGGCGCCTTTCCGGCCTTGACCGAGGACGATTGGGATCTGGTCATGCGCACCAACCTGGACGGTTTCTACAATGTCCTTCAACCGCTGACCATGCCCATGATCCGCCGCCGCCAGCCGGGACGAATCGTTTGCATCACCTCGGTATCTGGGCTGATCGGCAACCGCGGGCAGGTCAACTACAGCGCATCCAAGGCGGGCGTGATCGGCGCAGCCAAGGCGCTGGCCGTCGAGCTCGGCAAGCGCCGCATCACTGTCAACTGCGTGGCTCCCGGACTGATCGATACCGACATGCTCGATGACGATCTGCCCATCGAGGAAATGCTCAAAATGATCCCTGCACAACGCATGGGTACACCGGAGGAAGTCGCCGGTGCGGTCAACTTCCTGATGTCGGACGAGGCCAGCTACATCACCCGGCAAGTGCTCGCCGTCAATGGCGGGTTGTGCTGATGAAGCGCGTCGTCGTCACTGGCATGGCCGGCATCACCTCACTGGGCAGCGACTGGGCCAGCATCGAGGCTCATTTCAGCAGCAACCGCAGCGGCATTCGCTACATGCACGAGTGGGACCGGTTCACCGAGCTCAACACCCGTCTAGCAGGACCGGTGGATGACTTCTCGGTCCCCAAACACTGGACGCGCAAGCAGTTGCGCAGCATGGGTCGGGTGTCGCGGTTGTCGGTAAAGGCCGCCGAACAGGCCCTGGCTCATGCGGGCCTGCTCGATGATTCATCAATCCGCGACGGGCGCATGGGCGTTGCCTGCGGCTCATCCACCGGCAGTACCGAGGAGATCAAGGCCTTCGGCAACATGCTGCTCAACTCGGTGGCCGACGGGCTTAACGCCAACTCGTACATCCGCATGATGCCGCACACCACGGCAGCCAATATCAGCATCTTCTTCGGCCTCACTGGCCGCGTGATTCCCACATCCAGTGCCTGCACCAGCGGGAGCCAGGGAATCGGCTACGCCTACGAGGCGATCAAGTTCGGCCGCTTGCCGATGATGCTTGCTGGCGGTGCCGAGGAGCTTTGTGCCACCGAAGCCATGGTCTTCGATGCGCTGTATGCCACTAGCCTGAAAAACGACGCACCCGATACCTCTCCGCGCCCCTACGACGCCGATCGCGACGGCCTGGTGATCGGCGAAGGTGCTGGCATGCTGGTGCTGGAAGAGCTCGAGCACGCCCTGGCCAGGGGCGCCACCATTCACGCTGAATTGATCGGTTTTGGCAGCAATGCCGACGGCCAACACGCCACTAAGCCGGAACAGCTGACCATGTGCCGCGCCATGCAGCTGGCCCTCGAGGATGCCGGACTGCAGCCCGAGGCTATCGGCTACGTCAATGGCCACGGCACCGCGACCGAACAGGGCGACATTGCTGAAACCCTGGCGACTCAATCGCTGTTCGGCAGCCGCATGCCAATCAGCTCGCAGAAGAGCTTTCTCGGCCATACGCTAGGTGCCTGCGGCGCGCTGGAGTCCTGGTTCAGTATCGAAATGATGAACCGCGACCATTACATTCACACCCTGAATCTGGACAGCATTGATCCGCGCTGCGGTGAACTGGACTACCTCGTCGACGCGCCGCGCACCATGCAGCACGAATATGTGATGAACAACAACTTCGCCTTCGGCGGCATCAACACTTCATTGATATTTCGCCGCTGGGCTTGACCCCTTCAACCAAAAACACCGCAAGGAGAATGCAATGAAGAAAAACACATGGATCGGCGCAGCACTGGTGCTCTGTGCATTACCCGGAATCAGCCAGGCGCGCGACACCACGCATTACCTGCCGTTCGAGCAGGTCGTGGCCGAGGCAACCGCCTCCGGCAAACTCGACGGCAGCGTGAAGTTCTACCTGGCTGGCAAGACGCCCAAGAGTGCCCAAATCATTCGCCGGGATGTTTCCACCAGCAAGAAAACCAACGCCTTCAACAAGACCGACGAAGGTGCCTGCAGCTGGGCGCTGCAATCGGCGCTGATCGGCATGCAACAGGCCGCCAAGGCGGCAGGTGCCAATGCGGTGCTGGACATCGCCAGCAACTACAAGCACGTCGAATACAAAGACAGCCAGAAGTATGAGTGCCATGCCGGCGCAATCATGGCGGGGGTGGCAATCAAGGGCAACCTGGCGAAGGTCAAGTAACGCCGTGGCGCTCGGGACCGCACAACGGGGCCGGGCGTGCTGCGCGGGCGATGACCATCCAACTGTCGTCGTTGCCGAACGAATAACTGGACCGGGGAGTCAACATACGCAGACCCTTCCACTTCAAGGAGCTGCCCATGTTTGGCAAGTCAACGCACAAGTTCGAAATCAATTACCTATTCCAGAACGAACCGCGTAACCATCTCATCGATTCGGAAGAAGAGCGCATGTCGCAGGCCAGTGCCGCTCGGCATCTGATCGAATTGCACAATGGCGATGCGGAAAACAGCCTGGTCATGCCAGAGGCCGGGGCCGACGAGGGCAAGATTCTGGAACAGGCCGAGGTCATCGGTATCACCGATATTCGGGTGACCAAACTGGTTCACGAGCATGAACCAGGGACTACCCCGGGCCACTACCAGCAGCCATAAAAAAAGAGCCGCTAACAGCGGCTCTTTTTCATCGTAGTAAATCAGCGGTGGTACTGCGCCGAGAGTTCGTGAACGGCCTCGATAAACGCACCGGCGTGGGCCGGATCGACCTCAGGGGTAATGCCGTGGCCCAGGTTGAACACGTGACCTTCGCCTTGCCCGAAGCTGCCCAGAATACGGCCGACCTCGGCACGGATCGCCTCAGGCTTTGCAAACAGCACGCTCGGGTCCATGTTGCCCTGTAACGCTACTTTGTCACCAACGCGTGCACGCGCGACGCCGATGTCGCAGGTCCAGTCCAGCCCCAGTGCTTCGGCACCGGTCGCCGCCATGGACTCCAGCCAAAGCCCACCGCCCTTGGTGAACAGAATGACCGGTACACGTCGACCGTCATGTTCGCGAATCAGCCCATCGACAATTTTCTGCATGTAGGCCAGGGAGAATTCCTGATAGGCCGCGGCGGAAAGGCTGCCACCCCAGGAATCGAAAATCTGCACCGCCTGGGCGCCCGCGAGGATCTGTCCGTTGAGGTAGCTCGTCACCGACTGCGCGAGCTTGTCCAGCAGCGCATGCATGGCCTGCGGATTTTCGTAGAGCATCGCCTTGGATTTGCGGAAGTCCTTCGAGGAGCCGCCTTCGACCATGTAGGTCGCCAACGTCCAAGGGCTGCCGGAAAAGCCTATCAACGGAACGCGGCCGTTGAGCTCGCGACGAATGGTGCGCACCGCGTCCATCACGTAACCCAGGTCTTTCTCCGGATCCGTAATCGGCAGCGCCTCAATGTCGGCCATGTTGCTGACGACCTTCTTGAAACGTGGGCCTTCACCGGTCTCGAAGTACAAGCCCAGCCCCATGGCGTCCGGCACAGTGAGGATGTCGGAGAACAGGATCGCCGCGTCCAGCGGGTAACGCTCAAGCGGCTGAAGGGTGACTTCACAGGCCAGTTCGGGATTCATGCACAGGCTCATGAAATCGCCCGCCTTGCTGCGGCTGGCCCGGTATTCCGGCAGGTAGCGGCCGGCCTGACGCATCATCCACACCGGGGTGACGTCGACAGGTTGCTTGAGCAAGGCGCGGAGAAAGCGGTCGTTCTTCAAGGCGGTCATGTCTGGGTTCCAGCAAAAAAGTGGCGGCATTGTCGCAAAGCGCAAAACAAAAGGCACGGCGAGCGCCGTGCCTTTTATCCGTGGGCTTGATTCAGGTCAGGCCCGTTTGGAGGCATGCTCCAAAGTAAAGCCCAGAATGGATGCCACGCTCACCGACCACCGTGAACCAGCTCGGTGCATCGGCAGCGCCTATCCACCCAGTGAATCAGACGTCCAGGTAGTCGAGGATGCCTTCAGCAGCCTGACGGCCTTCGAAGATCGCCGTAACGACCAGATCGGAACCACGCACCATATCGCCGCCCGCGAAAATCTTCGGGTTGCTGGTCTGATGCTTGAACTGGCCCATCTCCGGTGCCACTACACGGCCCTGGTTGTCGGTTTGAATGCTTTTGCCTTCAAACCAGTCAGCTGGACTCGGGCGGAAACCAAAGGCGATAACCACGGCATCTGCCGGCAATACTTCTTCGGAACCGGGAATTGGCTCTGGGCTACGACGTCCGCGCGCGTCCGGCGCACCGAGACGGGTCTCGACCACCTTGACGCCTTCGACCTTGCCCTCGCCGACTATGGCGATGGGTTGCCGGTTGAAGAGGAACTTGACGCCCTCTTCCTTGGCGTTCTTCACCTCTTTGCGCGAGCCCGGCATATTCGCTGCGTCACGCCGGTAGGCACAGGTCACGCTCTTGGCGCCCTGGCGGATGGAGGTGCGGTTGCAGTCCATCGCCGTGTCGCCGCCGCCGAGCACCACAACCTTCTTACCCTTCATGTCGACGAAGTCTTCCGGCGCCTTTTCAAAGCCGAGGTTACGGTTAACGTTCGCGATCAGGAAATCCAGGGCATCGTGCACGCCCGGCAGGTCTTCGCCAGGGAAACCACCCTTCATGTAGGTGTAGGTACCCATGCCCATGAACACGGCGTCGTACTCGGCGAGCAGCTGGTCGATGGTCACGTCCTTGCCGACTTCGGTGTTCAGGCGGAATTCGATACCCATTCCGGTGAAGATTTCACGGCGTCGGCTGAGAACGGACTTTTCCAGCTTGAACTCTGGGATACCAAAGGTCAGCAGTCCGCCGATTTCCGGATTCTTGTCGAACACCACTGGTGTAACGCCGCTGCGCACCAGTACGTCGGCGCAACCCAGGCCAGCCGGTCCCGCGCCGATGATGGCGACCTTCTTGCCTGTCGGCTTGACCTTGGACATGTCCGGGCGCCAGCCCATGGCGAAGGCGGTATCAGCAATGTACTTTTCCACCGAACCGATGGTGACTGCGCCGAAGCCGTCGTTAAGCGTACAAGCGCCCTCGCACAGACGATCCTGCGGGCAGACGCGGCCACAGACTTCCGGCAGGGTGTTGGTCTGGTGCGCCAGTTCGGCCGCAGCCAGGATGTTGCCCTCGGAAACCAGCTTGAGCCAGTTGGGAATGTAGTTGTGAACCGGGCACTTCCACTCGCAGTAAGGGTTGCCGCAACCCAGACAGCGGTGTGCCTGCTCGCAAGCCTGCTGCGGCTTGAAGGGTTCATAGATCTCGACGAACTCTTTCTTGCGCTGTCGCAGCAGCTTTTTCTTCGGATCCTTGCGCCCGACTTCGATGAACTGGAAGTCGTTATTCAGACGTTCAGTCATTTCAAAACCTCTTAACGGCAGTCGCAAGCCCAAGGCTGCTGACTGCGTGACAATCACGGAGCGGGGCAAGCCCCAGGCACATGGCCGAGGCTTGCCGCTTGAACCTGCTTTTTATTGGGGGTTGGCCCGAGTGCTCGACAGCAGTGACGCCAGGTTGGCCGCTTTTGGCTTGACCAGCCAGAAGCGACGCAGGTAGTCGTCGAGGTTTTCCAGGAGTTTCGCGCCCCATGCGCTGCCGGTTTCGGCGACATATTCGCGCAGCACGTCTTGGAGATGGCTACGGTGGGCTTCCATGGCCTCACCGGTGATGCGCTGCAGGTTGACCAGCTCGTTGTTCACCCGGTCGACAAAGCTGTTGTCCATGTCGAGGACATAGGCAAAACCGCCGGTCATGCCAGAGCCGAAGTTGTAGCCGGTCTTGCCAAGGACGCAGACAAAGCCGCCCGTCATGTATTCGCAGCAATGATCGCCCGTGCCTTCCACCACCGCGTGCGCGCCGGAGTTACGCACGGCAAATCGCTCGCCGGCGGTACCGCCCGCGAACAGCTTGCCGCCCGTGGCGCCATACAGGCAGGTGTTGCCGATGATCGCCGAATCCTGGGACTCGTACCCGCTGGCCTTCGGCTGGGTAACCACCAGCTTGCCGCCGGTCATGCCTTTGCCGACATAGTCGTTGGCATCGCCTTCCAGATACAGATGCAGGCCGCCCGCGTTCCAGACGCCGAAGCTCTGCCCCGCGGTGCCCTTGAAGCGGAAGGTGATTGGCGCATCTTTCATGCCCTGGTTGCCATGCACCTGGGCGATCTCGCCGGAGACACGTGCACCGATGGAGCGATCGCAGTTGCAGATATCCAGCTCGAACTCACCGCCGCTCTTGGCGTCGATGGCCGCACGAGCCAACTTGACCATTTCCTCCGCCAGTAGCCCCTGATCGAAGGGCGGGTTTTTCTCAACCTCGCAGAACTGCGGCTTGTCGGCCGGAATATGGTCGCTGCCGAGCAGCGGCGACAGGTCGAGATGGTTCTGCTTGGCAGTTTCGCCCGGTAGCAGTTCCAGTAGATCGGTACGCCCGATCAGTTCCTGCAGGCTGCGCACGCCGAGGCGGGCCAGCCACTCACGGGTTTCCTCGGCAACGAAGGTGAAGAAGTTGACCACCATGTCGACCGTGCCAATGAAGTGGTCCTTGCGCAGCTGATCATTCTGCGTGGCGATGCCGGTAGCGCAGTTGTTGAGGTGGCAGATGCGCAGGTATTTGCAGCCCAGCGCGATCATTGGCGCCGTGCCGAAGCCGAAGCTTTCTGCACCGAGGATCGCAGCCTTGACTACGTCGAGGCCGGTTTTCAGTCCGCCGTCCGTCTGTACCCGGACCTTGCCCCGCAGGTCATTACCGCGCAGGGTCTGATGGGTTTCAGCCAGGCCGAGTTCCCAGGGCGATCCGGCGTACCGGATGGAGGTCAGCGGCGAGGCGCCAGTGCCGCCGTCATAGCCGGAGATGGTGATCAGGTCGGCATAGGCCTTGGCGACACCAGCGGCGATGGTACCGACACCAGGCTCTGCAACCAGTTTGACCGATACCAGCGCCTTGGGATTGACCTGCTTGAGGTCAAAGATCAGCTGGGCCAGATCTTCGATCGAATAGATGTCGTGGTGCGGCGGTGGCGAAATCAGCGTGACGCCCGGCACTGCGTAACGCAGCTTGGCGATCAGACCGTTGACCTTGCCGCCCGGCAGCTGACCACCCTCACCGGGCTTGGCACCCTGGGCGACCTTGATCTGCAGCACTTCGGCGTTGACCAGGTACTCAGGGGTGACACCGAAACGGCCAGTGGCCACCTGCTTGATCTTCGAGCTGCGCTCGGTGCGATAGCGCGACGGATCTTCGCCACCCTCACCGGAGTTGGAACGTGCGCCGATGCGGTTCATGGCCGCAGCGATCGCTTCATGCGCTTCCGGCGACAGCGCGCCGAGCGAGATGCCGGCCGAATCGAAGCGTTTGAGGATCTGCTCCAGCGGCTCGACTTCTTCAAGCGCAAGCGGCTGCTCCGACACTTTGAGCTTGAGCAGGTCACGCAGCATCGCCGCTGGACGCTGATCAACCAGTGCGGTGTATTCCTTGAAGCGGCTGTAGTCGCCTTCCTGCACGGCAACTTGCAGCGCCGCGACGACGTCGGGGTTGTAGGCGTGGTATTCACCGCCGTAGACGAATTTCAGCAAACCGCCTTGCTGGATCGGCTTGCGTGCACTCCAAGCCTCGGTCGCCAATGCTTTCTGTTCAGCTTCCAGATCGACGAAGCGCGCACCCTTGATACGGCTGGCGACTCCACGGAAACTCACGTCGACAATCTCGTCAGCCAGACCCACGGCTTCGAACAGCTGAGCGCCACGGTATGAGGTGATGGTTGAGATGCCCATCTTCGAGATGATTTTCAGCAGGCCCTTGGAGATCCCCTTGCGGTAGTGTTTGAACACCTCGTAGAGGTCGCCAAGTACTTCGCCAGTACGGATCAGGTCGCCAAGCACTTCGAACGCAAGGAACGGATAGACGGCGGTCGCACCGAAACCGATCAGAACAGCGAAGTGATGCGGATCGCGCGCAGTCGCGGTTTCCACCAGAATGTTGCAGTCGCAGCGCAGACCGGTTTCGATCAGACGATGATGCACAGCACCTACGGCCAGCGATGCATGCACTGGCAGCTTGCCTGGCTGGATGTTGCGGTCGCTGAGAATCAGCATGACCTTGCCGCTGCGCACAGCTTCTTCGGCTTGGTCCGCGATGTTGCGCACCGCGGCTTCCAGGCCGAGGGATTCGTCGTAGTTGAGGTCGATCAGATGGCGCTCGAAACCGGGACGGTCGAGTTCCATGATTGTCCGCCACTTCGCCGGAGAGATCACAGGCGTGGTGAGAATCGCCCGATTGGCATGATCGGCGGTTTCTTCAAAGACGTTACGCTCTGCGCCCAGGCAGGTTTCCAGCGACATCACGATTGATTCGCGCAGCGGGTCTATCGGCGGGTTGGTGACCTGCGCGAACTGCTGGCGGAAATAGTCGAATGGCGAGCGAACCCGACGCGACAGTACGGCCATGGGGGTGTCATCACCCATGGAACCGACGGCTTCCTGTCCCTGCTCGGCGAGCGGACGCAGCACCTGATCACGCTCCTCGAAGGTGACCTGGAACATCTTCATGTATTGCTTGAGCTGGTCGGCATCATAAAACGCCGAGCCATGATCGTTGTCGTCCAGGGTCGACTGGATACGCAACGCGTTCTGGCGTAACCAAGTTTTATACGGATGCTGAGATTTCAGGCGACTATCGATGTCGTCGGTATGCAGTACCTGTCCGGTTTCGGTATCCACAGCCAGGATCTGCCCCGGGCCGACGCGGCCTTTGGCGATCACGTCTTCCGGTTTGTAATCCCAGACGCCAACTTCGGAAGCAAGGGTGATGTAGCCATTTTTCGTCGTCACCCAGCGCGCCGGGCGCAGGCCATTGCGGTCCAGCAGGCAGATCGCATGGCGGCCGTCGGTGAGCACAACGCCCGCCGGACCGTCCCAAGGCTCCATGTGCATGGAGTTGAACTCATAGAAGGCACGCAGATCGGGATCCATGGTCTCGACGTTCTGCCAAGCCGGCGGGATGATCATGCGCAAGCCGCGGAACAAATCCATACCGCCGGTGACCAACAGCTCCAACATGTTGTCCATGCTTGAGGAGTCGGAGCCCGTACGGTTGACCAGCGGATCGAGGCCTTCCAGGTCCGGAAGCAGCTCATTGGCGAACTTCAACCGGCGCGCCTGCGCCCAGTTGCGGTTACCGGTGATAGTGTTGATCTCGCCGTTATGAGCCAGGAAGCGGAACGGCTGAGCCAGCGGCCATTGCGGCATCGTGTTGGTGGAGAAACGCTGATGGAACACGCAAATAGCGGTGGCCAGGCGTTCATCGCCTAGATCGGGATAGAACTGCGCCAAATCGGCCGGCATCATCAATCCTTTGTAGATGATGTCCTTGTCGGAGAGGCTGCAGACATAGAATTCCTTGTCGCTTGCCAGCGCCACTTCGGCCCGGCGGCGAGCGAAGAACAGCTTGATGCCGAAATCACGTTCGGACAGGCCTTCCGCCGAAACGAACACCTGCTCGATTCGCGGCAGGCGTTCCAAGGCAAGACGCCCCAGAACAGTGGTATCGACCGGAACCTCACGCCAGCCCACCAGGGTCAGCCCCTGGGCTGCGATTTGCTCGTTGAGGCGCGCGCGCGCCGTCTCGGCCTTGCCCGCGTCCTGGCTGAGGAAAATCATACCGACAGCGTAGAGCGAAGGCAGATCGGCATCGAAATGCTGCTTGGCCATGGCGCGCAGGAAGGCGTCAGGCTTCTGCATCAACAGCCCGCAACCATCGCCGGTTTTACCGTCGGCGTTGATGCCGCCTCGGTGAGTCATGCAGGTGAGGGATTGAATTGCGGTCTGAAGCAGGTGATGGCTTGCCTCGCCCTGCATGTGGGCGATCAGACCGAAGCCGCAGTTATCCTTGAACTCTTCAGGACGAAACAGACCTGCTCTCATAGGCACTCCACCAGCTAAATACGTTGTAAATCAACCCCTTATTGACGGCGCACAGAATCGCCCCGTCATACACGTGGGCAAAAGGGGGAGCAGTTTACAAAGCCCGGTAGAGAGGCACAATTTTATTTTTGCAAGCCCCAAAATGGGGCGTTGCGCACCGTTTTGGGGCGGTCACTGGCGAGACTGCGAAATCTCCTGCTGCACGCTAGCAAAGCTCCTCGCCCAAGGCTTGCCTGCCTGCAGCGAGGCCGGTAGCTTCTTGATAGCCTCCAAGGCAGCATTACGGGTGGCGAAACTCCCGTAGGTCACAACGTACAGAGGTTTACCCTGATGTTGCTTGACGAAATAACGGAAGCCCTCGCCCTGTCTTTTCACCAATGCCTCAGCGTTCGCCTGGGTCCGCGTACCCAGTACCTGGACTAGATAGTTGGTTTTCGACTGGCTGGCGTACCAATTCCCGGCTGCAGCAGGCTCATCCGCGGCAATCTGACGCACAGGCTCCCGCGGCACCTCTGCTACCCGATTGGGTTGCGCCGCTGGTGGCTGCACTGTGACTGGGGCTGCGATCTCTGCAGGAGCCTTAATATCGTCGACAGCCGACTCCTCAACAGGTAACGGCTCCTCGATAGCCTGAGTAGATGAATCAGCCGCTTCTCCGCTACCGGCAGCAGCAAGCGGCTCCCGGATAACCGGCTGAGCCGGCGCGATCTCCGGCACAGCATCGACGCCCTCATCAAGCGCCTCGGTCACGGGGGCCGTCCCCAGCGGTAAAGCGGTGGTAGCGGGCGCTGTTGATGGCTCATCCGCACCACGCATGAGCAAGGTGACCAAGACAATGAGAACAACCGCAACCAGAGCCAGCAAATGCTTCATGGGTAGCGGCAGATTCCACCCAGCCGACTTCCGACGCCCTTTGGATTGCTGCATCGTTTCAAGAAGTTCATCTCTGGCTGTCTGGTTTATGGCACCAGGCCAACCACCGGAATCGACATGGATTCGCTCGACCTGTTCCTCACTCAAACAGTCCAGCCCAGACCCAGCCCCTTCCAGGCGCAGCGCCAGATATTCCCGCGTCTCATCTTGCTCGTACGGCTGAAGCGCAATCACATGGAAGCGCTCTTCGCCGTCTACCAATGCCTCCAGACGCGCTACCAGTGCATGTTCGCCGAAGAGAAAGACATGCGGCCGCCCTTCCGGACTGCCCTGAGCCAATCGCAGCAACGTTTCAACGGCTGCCCCGGTTAGTCGCTCGGCATCGTCAATCAGCAGATACACTTCCTGGCCGGTCAGCGCTAGTTGAATGATCTGCGCCATGATCGAGTCGAAGTCGGCACGCTGACAGCCGACCGCCTGAGCGATCTGTTGCAAAAGAACATTCGAATCGAGCGTTTCCAGTGGCGAGATGACCACACTGTGGACAGCCTGCTTATTGCTGCTAGCTACGAGAGCCTGACGCACCAGCGTTTTGCCACTCCCTTCCGGCCCGGTCACCACCAGCAGCAGCTGGCTGTAGCGGGCAAGGTGATGCAACTGCCCAAGCACCGGCTTGCGCTGAGCAGGGAAGAACTTGAAGCCGGGTACGCGTGCAGCAAAGGGATCATGACTGAAGCCGTAATGGTTCAGGTACGAATCGTCGGCAGACAAACTGGACATGGAAATCTCTTAAGTTCGGACTATTGCGTAAGCGCGTCGTAGTTGACGCTCAATGTGGCCTCAAGCACTTCCTTGGGGAAGTCGCTCGTCACCACAGCCTCCCCCAGGCGCTTGAGCAGCACCAATCGCAACTGGCCATTCAGCACTTTTTTGTCGACCGCCATGTGCTTGATAAAATCTTCAGCGCTCATGTCAGCTGGGGGCACAACTGGCAGACCGGCACGCGACAGTAAATGCACAGCCCTGTCTCGCTCCGCGGTGCTTATCCAGCCGAGCCGATTCGACATCTCAAGAGCCATAACAGTGCCCGCCGACACCGCCTCACCATGCAGCCACGCCCCATAGCCCTGATGGGTCTCGATCGCATGACCGAACGTATGGCCAAGGTTCAGCGTGGCGCGAATACCAGCCTCGCGCTCATCCGCGCCTACCACCTTGGCCTTTGCATCACAGGAGCGCTGTATCGCTTCGGTAAGCGCCTCCTGATTCAACGAACGAAGCTTGTCGACATTGCCCTCGAGCCAGCTCAGGAACGGCTCGTCACAGATCAAACCGTATTTGATCACCTCGGCCAGGCCTGCGGACAACTCGCGCGACGGCAGAGTCGCGAGAGTCGATGTGTCGATCAACACCGCCTGAGGCTGGTAGAACGCACCGATCATGTTCTTGCCGAGCGGATGGTTGATGCCCGTCTTGCCGCCAACGGACGAATCGACCTGAGACAAGAGCGTTGTCGGCACTTGAATGAAATCGACGCCTCGCTGATAGCTGGCAGCGGCAAAGCCAGCCATATCACCTATCACGCCACCCCCGAGTGCAATGATGGTGGTATTGCGATCATGCCTCGCCTTCAGCAGCGCATCGAAGATCAACTGCAAGGTCTGCCAGTTCTTGTGCGCCTCACCGTCAGGAAGCACGATCGGAGTCACGTGGAACCCGGCAAGGCTGCGCGAAAGGCGCTCCAGGTAAAGCGGTGCAACGGTGTCGTTGGTGACGATCGCAACCTGCTTGCCACGGATATGGCAGGCCAACAGCTCACCGCGATCAATGAGCTGCTCGCCAATCAGAATCGGATAGCTACGCTCGCCGAGATCGACCTGAAGAGTCTGCATAGGGGCCCCACAATTAAAGGGAGCTAGGATAGCGCAGATCGCCCCAAGCTTTCACGAGGCCCGGGAGACTGAAGCTGACTGAGAATTTCCTGTACGACGAGGCGTGGTGGACGCTCGTCCGTCTGAATGATGATGTCAGCGATTTCGCGATACAACGGGTCCCGCACAGCCATCAATCCGGTAAGCACTTCGCGGGGATTCGGCGCTTGCAGCAATGGTCGATTGCGATCCCGGGAGGTGCGATCAAGCTGCTGATCGACCGAGGTGCATAGATAGATCACCTCCCCCCCAGCCCGCAAAACCTCGCGATTGTCTTCCCTAAGCACCGCACCGCCGCCTGTTGCCAGCACGACGCCACGCATCTGACATAGATCCTGGATGGCGGCGTGCTCACGCTCACGAAAACCCTGTTCGCCCTCGACATCGAATATCAGCGGAATACTGGCACCGGTGCGCTGCTCGATCTCCTTGTCGGAATCACGAAAGGGGATACGAAGCTCCTTGGCAAGCAGGCGCCCGATGGTGCTTTTACCAGCGCCCATCGGACCCACGAGGATAATATTTTTCAATGACGTTAACGATTCACGGCGATGGCCTGATGATTCAGGATTCTAGGTGTAAGGAACACCAACAGTTCAGACTTGGCATCCGTCACGACATCGCGACGAAACAAGCGGCCAAGATAAGGCACATCGCCTAGAAACGGAACCTTGTCGACGCTTTTCGACTGGCTGTTGGAGAACACGCCACCGATCACGACGGTTTCCCCATCGTTCACCAAAACCTTGGCGTTGACTTCGTTCTTATCGATCGGAGGGACTCCGTTCACAGCATTGCGGAAATCTGGCGCATCTTTCGTCACCTTGACCTCCATGATGATGCGATTATCTGGCGTAATCTGCGGGGTCACTTCCAGTGACAAGGCCGCCTCTTTGAAGGAGGTACTCGTCGCACCGCTGGAACTGGCCTCTTGGTAAGGGACCTCGGTACCTTTCAAGATCTTTGCCGTTTCTTTGTCCGCCGTCATGACTTTGGGCTGGGATACGACTTCTCCATTTCCTGTTTTCTCCATGGCAGAGAGCTGAAGATCCAACAGGAGGTGATCCGAAATAAAGCCGATACCCACGCCGGACGTACTATTCAGCACTCCCATATCTACAAAGGGTACTGGCGCCAAGCCTTCGCCGAGCGTGAAACCACCAACGGTATCCGTACCCGGCAGCCGCAAACGCCCGTCATCATCGATAGATCTGCTGCCGTCCTTTCCGTAGGCACTCCATTGATCATTTACAACGCTCCCCCCCCAACGAACTCCAAGCGCTTTATCGTACCCAACGTTAGCCTCAACGATTCGAGCCTCAATCATGACCTGGCGAACCGGGATATCTAACTGAGTTACGATGCGACGCAGCTCATCCAGTCGCTCTTGAGTCTGATAGGCGATGATGTTGTTGGTACGATCATCAACTGCAATGGAACCCCGCTCGTCAGACTGCCCATCAACCGAAGTCACCGACTGAAACAGCTGAGCGATATCCGCAGCCTTAGCGTAATTTACCTGCACAACCTCCCGCCGAAGGGGCGCCAACTCAGCAATCTGCCGCTTTGACTCTAGTTCCTGACGCTCGCGCGCGGCGATCTCGTCTGCCGGAGCCACCAGCAGAACATTGCCCACTTGGCGCTTATCGAGACCTTTGGTTTTCAGCACTAGATCCAACGCCTGATCCCAGGGCACGTTCTGCAAACGCAATGTGATGTTGCCCTGCACGGTGTCACTGGCCACCAAGTTCAGGTCGGTGAAATCTGCGATCAACTGGAGAACAGAGCGAACGTCAATGTCCTGGAAGTTCAGCGACAGCTTCTCGCCGGAATAGGTGAAATGCTCAGCCTTGCGCTGCTCGGCATCTGCCTCGCTGAGCGGCTTGACGCTAATGGTGAGCTTGTCGTCAGTCTGGTAAGCCAAGTAGTCGTATCGGCCGCTCGGCTCGATGGCGATACTGGCATCATCACCCTTGCTGCTGGAATCAACAAATTTGACTGGCGTGGCAAAATCCTGGACGTCCAGCCGCACACGCAGTGATTCAGGCAACTGCGTTTTGGCAAAGGAAACGCGAATTTTACCGCCTTGCTCTTCAATACTTGGACTGACCGAAGGGTCAGACAAGGTGATCACTACGTTGCCTGCCCCGTCTTCCCCACGGCGAAAATCGATGTTGCTGATCGATTTATCCGCAGCCATGGCGATGGCCGGCGCTACCGGCTTCGTTGAGACCACAGGAGAAGGCGTTGCAGCCCCGGAGCGCGCAGCGTTCTCGCCTAGCACCACGAACAGATTGTTACCGTCGACGCGGGTCGAGTAAGGGACCAGAGAGGTGAGGTTCACAATGAGCCGAGTGCGCCCCTGGGCCTCGACCACCGTCACGCTCCGCGCATTACCAACGCCAAGCTCATGGTTTTTCGATCCGAGCTTGCTGGACACGCCGGGCAGATCAAGAGCAATACGTGCAGGCTGATCAAGCGTGTAGCCACGCGGGGTTGGAACCGGCTCGTCGAAAGCCAGCTTCAGCTCAACGCGATCACCGGGCAACGATGCGACGTCAAGTGAGTTTAAATTTGCCGCCAGCAATGCAGGTGAAATGAACGCTGCCAGCAACGACAAACCGAGACGAGTGAGAGTGGTATTCATAAAAGGCTTCCGTTGTGCAGACCGGTATAGGTTTTCCATTTTTGCCATGACTCAAGAACGCTCTTTCAAGGTCAGGCTACGCGGGCGCTCAAGCCACCCACCCTCTCCGTCCGGAACGATTTCAAGCACATCCACCTCGGCTTCGCTGATCTCAACGATACGGCCATGGTTGCGCCCCAGATAGTCACCGACCTTGACTCGGTGAACCCCATCACCACCTTTGATCAAGGCGTAGTTGCCTTCGCCCTTGGCCAGGGTTCCGACCATGACGAAGTTTTCAATATTGAATTCTTCAAGAAATTGCTTAATGCGGGTTTCGTCGGGCCGAATGTCTTTTGTTCCTTTCTGCCGCTGAGTCAGATCAATCTTCATTGGCGGCTGGAAGGGGTGACGCAACGACGCTGCACTGTAGGTAAAGGCCTCGTATGGGAGAAACGCCGGCAGCGGCTCGATCGAACCTTTCGGTTTGGCTCGCACTTCATCCATGTAACTGCGCAGATCGTCGAAATCTCCGCTCACACCGCACCCGGTCAGCACCAGCGTGCCAAGGGTTATCGCTACAAGTCGGACTCCTCTCATTTCTGCAGCCCCTTGTCGTTATAGCGATAGGTCTTGGCCAGGATGCTCATCTGCAGCTTGGATGACGAATCCTTACTGTTCGGCTTAATTTCGAAATCATGCAGGGTAACGATGCGCGGCAAGCTAGCTACGCCACTGACAAAAGTCGCAAGATCGTGATAACTGCCTACTACCTTGATCTGTATCGGCAGCTCAATATAAAACTGCTGGGTCACTTCCGGCTGCAGCTTGATCTCTTCGAATTCGAGCCCGCTGCCCAAGCCAGTGCGGGTGATGTCCTCAAGCAAACCCGGCACCTCGGTATCACTCGGCAACTGCCGCAGCAATGCACCGAAGGATGCCTCCATCTCAACCATTTGCGCCTTGTACGCTTCAAGGTTCGCCGCCTGAAATGCCTTAGTGGAGAACTGCTGCTTGAGCCTGTCCTCCTCGGCTATTTGCTGATCCAGATTTGCTTGCAAGTCGCTGAGGTAGAAGTAGTAACCACCCCCGAGCATCAGGGCCATCAGCAATATCGCCGCGATCACCTTTACCGCTGCCGGCCAAGACCCAAGGTTGTTCATGTCCAGATCGGACAAATCTACGCTACGGAGACTCTCCATCGAGCTAGCCAGACTCATGGCTTATCTCCTTCAACAGCAGCGGCCGGTTGTGTCTGTTGCACCGTTAGCTGAAACACATTTTCCTGATCAACCGCCCCAGCGGTGACAGCCTTCACTTCGTTCAGGTTCGGCGCGTCCAGCCAATCGGAGCCATCCAAATTACGCATCAGATTAGAGACTCGGTTGTTTGATTCAGCCGCGCCAACGATCGCGATGTTTTTCCCGGTCATCTTCAGCCCGGTGAAATAGACGCCATCGGGAAGCGTGCGAACCAGCTGGTCGAATACTCGGCCGATGATCGGGCGGTTACCCTGAAGATCCTGAATGATCTTCATACGCTCGAGCAGTTGCTGCCGACGCTCTCTCAATTCCTTGATCTCGGCGATCCGCGTATCCAGAACGGCAATTTCCTTGCGAACGAAATCATTCCGCGCATTCTGTTGCTCGATCGCATGGGTGAAGTACTGATCAGCAAGAAACAATAACCCCACTGCAACTACAGCCACCCCGCCCAGCGACACCAGGAATCGCTGTTTACGCTCTTCACGCTGCTGCTCGCGCCAAGGTAAAAGGTTAATCCGGGCCATCAGTCGAAACTCCTCAAGGCCAATCCACAGGCGATCATCATGGATGGCGCATCACTGGCGAGGGCACCTGCGTTGACCTTGCTGCTCAAGGCCATATCGGCGAACGGGTTGGCAACTAAAGTCTGGGTTCCGATTTTCTGTTGAATCAGACGATCCAGTCCCGGAACGGATGCCGTACCACCGGCCAACAGAATGTAGTCAACATCGTGGAACTGCCCAGCAGCGAAGAAAAATTGAAGAGAACGCGAAACCTGTTGAACGACTGCCTCCTTGAACGGCTGCAACACTTCACTGTCATAGTCGTCTGGAAGACCACCCTGCTTCTTAGCCAGACCAGCCTCTTCCATTGACAGGCCGTAGCGTCGTTGAATCTCCTCCGTGAGCTGACGACCACCGAACAGCTGCTCACGCGTATAGATAGTCCGGCCGTTGTGCAGAACGCTCAGGGTAGTCATGGTCGCACCGATGTCGACCAGCGCGACGGTCAGCTCATCGTGTCCGGCGCCTAATTGGGGCGCCAGCAAACCATAAGAGCGCTCCAACGCGTACGCTTCTACGTCCACGACCTTAGCCGTCAGCCCGGCCAAAGCGAGCGCAGCCTCACGTATTTCCACGTTTTCCTTGCGGCACGCTGCTAGCAGCACTTCAACCCGGCCGGGCGAACGCGCTGCAGGGCCCTGCACTTCGAAGTCGATGGCGACCTCTTCTAAAGGGTAGGGAATGTACTGGTCTGCTTCGATTTTCAGCTGATTTTCAAGGTCGTCATCACTGAGCCCGGCTTCCATCTCGATGCTTTTGGTGATGACTGCTGAACCGGAGACCGCCACCGCAGCAGACTTGACCCCGGTTTTCGCCTTTACCAATAGCCGGGAAAGCGCCTGCCCCACGCCCTCCAGTTCAGCAATATTCTTTTCAACCACAGCGTTAGGCGGAAGTGGCTCGACCGCATAGGACTCGACCCGATACCGGGAACCTGAGCGGCTTAATTCCAGCAGCTTGACGGATGTCGAACTGATGTCGATTCCAAGCAGCGTGTTCGCTTTCTTAGTGAAGAGCCCTATCACGGCCGATTTCCTATCTCTATCCGCTACTTACGGATTAATTATGTTTGTCAGCATTAGATAACAGCCTTGACAGAAGCGCAAATGGCTCCTCCACAGAAAAACCGCTTATAATGTGACCGGTTTTTCCTTTCAGCACCGTCTGCGGCATACACCTCATTCCCCATCCTGGATTCAATGAACCCCGATGCGTTTTCTGAAGTTTTTCCTATGGTCGTGCTTGGCTATTTTCTGCGGACTGTTGCTTAGTCTAAGCGGCGCGTTTCTCTACCTCAGCCCCAATCTGCCATCAGTCGACTCGCTACGCAGCATACAGCTCCAGATTCCGCTGCGTGTCTATAGCCAGGATGACAAGCTGATCGCCGAATACGGCGAAATGCGACGCTCTCCTATCAACTTCGATCAGATCCCCAAGGATTTCATCGCCGCGCTGCTCTCAGCAGAAGACGATAATTTCGCGAATCATTATGGCGTTGATGTTTCCAGCTTGATGCGCGCTGCCACGCAATTATTGAAAACCGGGCACATTCAGACCGGTGGCAGCACCATCACCATGCAGGTAGCGAAGAATTACTTCCTTACCAGCGAGCGCAGCTTTTCACGCAAGATCAACGAAATCCTGCTCGCTCTGCAGATCGAGCGGGAGCTCAGCAAGGATGAGATCCTTGAGCTCTACGTCAACAAGATCTACCTGGGTAATCGCTCCTACGGAATAGAAGCGGCAGCGCAGGTTTACTATGGCAAATCAATCGGAGAGCTAAGCCTAGGGCAATTGGCCATGATTGCCGGCCTGCCCAAGGCCCCTTCCGCATTCAATCCGCTTGCGAACAAGGAGCGGGCCAAGGAACGACGTGACTGGATCCTTGGCCGGATGTACCGACTAGGAAAACTAGACGAGGCCCGCTATCAGCAAGCTTTGGCAGAGCCTGTCGATGCCTCCTATCACGGCTATTCGCCCGAGCTTGACGCACCTTATATCGCCGAAATGGCCCGTGCCGAAATGGTAGGTCGCTTCGGCAGCACAGCCTACACTGATGGGTTCCGCGTCTATACCACCCCAAGCAGCGAGCGTCAGATCGCAGCCAACCAAGCCCTCATTCAGGGGCTGATCGAGTATGACCAGCGCCATGGCTATCGTGGCCCGGAAGCTCATCTAACGGGTATGAATCAAGCGGACTGGCTGAAACAGCTCGGTGACTATCGCAGCCAGTCTGGGTTGCAGCCGGCGGTCGTTAGTCGCGTGTCGAACGACTCCGTCCAAGCCATCCTTCGGGACGGCAGCGAGCACAGCGTCAGCTGGGAAAGCATGAAGTGGGCTCGACCGTTCATTAATACCAACAGCCTTGGCCCCCGACCAAAGACCCCTTCGGAGGTGGTCAAACCGGGAGATGTCATCCGGATTCGCTTTGTCGATGGCGAAGCGCTTTTCAGTCAGATACCGCAGGCACAGGGTGCACTCGTATCTCTCGATCCACTAGACGGGTCCATTGAAGCGTTGACCGGCGGCTTTTCCTTTGGTCAAAGCAATTACAACCGCGCCATCCAGGCCAAGCGCCAGCCTGGCTCAAGCTTCAAACCCTTCGTCTATAGCGCAGCGCTGGATGCAGGTTTTACCCCCGCGACGCTTGTCAACGACGCACCTATCGTATTCGTCGAAGAAGGGCTGGATCGCGTTTGGCGTCCCAAGAATGACAACAACACTTTCCTCGGCCCGATCCGCCTTCGAGAAGCACTGTACAAATCACGTAACCTGGTTTCGATTCGCCTGTTGCAAACCCTGGGTATTCCGCAAACCATCGATTACATCAAACGCTTTGGCTTCAAGCCCGAAGACCTTCCAGCGAACCTGTCGCTAGCACTTGGCACGGCAACCTTGACACCGATGGAAATCGCTACCGGCTGGACGGCATTTGCCAACGGCGGCTACAAGATAGAGCCCTACCTGATTGAGCGAATCGAGGACCGAGACGGGAAGGTGATATTCAGCGCGGACCCAGTGCGCGTGCCTGAGCGTGACATCGCTCAACAATTTTCGGCAGACGATAATGAGCAGACCGCCGTCGCCTACGCGCAGACAGACTCGTTCATTGACGACAACAGTTCTGAGCCAGCCCGCCAACCGCCTAGGCATGCTGAACAAATCATCGATGATCGCACCGCTTACATCATGACCAGCATGCTGCAAGACGTTATTAAGCGAGGCACAGGCAGACGAGCCTTGGCGATGGGCCGTGGCGATATTGCGGGCAAGACCGGAACCACCAACGAGTCGAAAGACAGCTGGTTCTCTGGTTATAACGCCGATATTGTCACCACCGTCTGGACCGGGTTCGATCAGCCACAGAGCCTAGGCCGCCACGAGTACGGCGGTACGGTGGCACTGCCCATCTGGATGAAATATATGAGCACGGTACTGGAGGGCGAGCCAGAGCACGCCCCCGCCGAACCCGAAGGTATTCTGACCCTGCGCATTGATCCAGAGAGCGGTCGCGCAGCGGCCCCTGGAACGCCAGATGCCTATTTCGAAATCTTCCGAAGTGAAGATTCGCCTCCGAACATGGACGACGAATTGATTCCTGGAGCGACAATCCCTGGCAGCCCTCTACCGGCCAGCGAAACAGCACCTATGGATCTTTTCTAAAGGCCGCAGCTACGTTAGAGCGCAGCGGAGTTCCGTAAATTTTTCTACGGTGATCAATAACAAAAAACCGGCCAATGGCCGGTTTTTTACTGTTCGCCTTAACGCGGCGCTACAGGCAACCTAATCACCCACCAAATACGTCGTCGACTGACTTTAGCGGGTAGTGCGATGGATACGGCAGGGTCGCCACACCGCTTTCGATGGCAGCCTTGGCCACCGCATCGGAAACCAGTGTGATCAGGCGCCGGTCCATGGGCTTCGGAATGATGTACTCACGGCCGAACTCCAGACTGTCAACGCCATAGGCAGCCGCCACTTCAGCCGGCACCGGTAGCTTGGCGAGGTCACGCAACGCCAGCGCAGCCGCTATCTTCATCTCCTCGTTGATGCGCTTGGCCCGGACGTCCAGCGCTCCGCGGAAGATGAACGGAAAGCCCAGTACATTATTGACCTGGTTCGGGTAATCAGAACGGCCAGTTGCCATGATCACATCGGAGCGGGTCGCGTGCGCCAGCTCGGGGCTGATCTCAGGATCCGGGTTGGAGCAGGCAAATACCACTGGGTTCGCAGCCATGCGCTTGAGACCTTCAGCACTCAGCAGATTGGCACCCGACAGACCTACGAAAACATCAGCACCGTCTAGAGCATCATCCAGGGTGCGCTTGTCTGTCTCATGTGCGAACACCGCCTTGTACTGGTTGAGATCATCACGACCAGCATGGATGACACCCTTGCGATCGATCATGAAAATGTTCTCGATCTTAGCGCCCATGCTCACCAGCAACTTCATGCAGGAAGTTGCTGCGGCACCGGCACCAAGGCAGACGATCTTCGCCTGCTCCAACGTCTTGCCGGCAATTTCAAGTGCATTGAGCATGCCCGCTGCTGTAACGATAGCCGTACCGTGCTGGTCATCATGGAACACCGGAATGTCGCACTGCTCAATCAAGGTCCGCTCGATTTCGAAGCACTCGGGCGCCTTGATATCTTCCAGATTGATGCCACCAAAGGTGATGGAGATGCGCTTGACCGTATCGATAAAGGCCTGGGGACTTTCCGCATCGACTTCGATATCGAATACGTCGACTCCGGCAAATCGCTTGAACAGTACGCCTTTGCCTTCCATGACCGGTTTGGACGCCAATGGCCCCAGGTTTCCGAGACCAAGAATGGCGGTGCCATCGGAGATCACTGCGACCAGATTGCCTTTGCCGGTGTAACGATAAGCCAACTCAGGGTCTCGGGCGATCTCCCGAACCGGCTCCGCCACGCCTGGACTGTAGGCTAGCGAAAGGTCGCGAGCAGTGGACGTGGGCTTGGTCAGCTCAACGCTCAACTTTCCCGGACGGGGCTGGGAATGGTAGTCGAGAGCGGCAGTTTTCAGGTCAGTCATGGGGCATTTCCGCTTATTTTTACTGGGACAGACAGGTGGTCGAGGATACGCCAAGATCAAGCGCCGTCACAAGGGAACGGGAAATCTGACTGTCAAGGCCTGGCGATACGACTTTTGGCGACCGTTTCAGGACAAAGGCACGAGCATCGACGGGTGGCTCAGCTTCAATAACCAACGCGCCCGCCGCGACCGATCACCACGACGTTTTCGATCAATGACCCACCCCCTGACCTCGACATCCTTCCCAGCCAGGCCGCTGAGCGCATCATCGAAGGCGGCTACAGCGTGAGGCGGGATCTGCACCACAAGCGAACCACCCAGTTCCAACCAGACGCCTCCCCGGTTGGTCTCCATGCGTTCAACACGGGCCCGGACAATCGCAAAGCCACCGCTGCGCACGCGCTCCGCTGCGATCACCGGAGGTTGCCGCCAAAGCCCTTTTCCAGCCGACCGCGCCTGTCGTTCTGCCTTTCGATGGCACTCGGCCAGAGAAACATTCGGTGCGATAGCGACAAAGAAGCCCAATCCCTCAGCAAGCATTAGTGCTTCCAGGTTTTCGCCATGCCTGTCGAAGACATGGGCAAGAACTCGGCCGTAATGGTCTTTGGACTGCTGGCCAGGGCGCATAGCCACGTAACCGTCATTGGCGCTCACCAACGATTGCAGCCGGCTCCTGGCAGCCTCCGCAAACGGCTCGGCGTCGCGCCCGTTGCGGCCCATTTCGGTTGCGTTCAACCCAATGAGCCGCACGCTGCCCCCGTCGGCCAGCCGCAGCGTATCTCCATCTATGACCGTCGCCACCTTCATGCGAGAGAGCGGCTCGCTCACCGAGCAAAGCGCCGCTGCCTGCAAACTGAAGAAGACAGAAACAAAAAAGGCGCCCACTAGGGGCGCCTTTTTCAGCTCGAAGAATCTCATTGGATTCCCGTAGCGACGACAGCTTATTACTTGGCGCCGAACACACCAAAACGCTGCTTGAAGCGGTCGATACGGCCGCCGGTATCCAGCACTTTCTGCTTGCCAGTGTAGAACGGGTGGCACTCGGAGCAAACGTCGATGCTCAGGTCCTTGGCCAGCGTAGAGCGAGTCTTGATGACGTTGCCGCAGCTGCAAGTGGCGTCGATTTCTACGTAATTAGGATGGATATCGGCTTTCATGGGTAAATCCTCTAGGACTTGTGCCGCCACCCGACCCTATGTCGAGTACCGCACGGAAGGGCGCGAATGATAACAGAGCAACAAAGTGATGCAAGGGCAGCCGATCGGACAGACACCCGCAGCCCCTCGTATGCTACCAAACAGCCCGAAAGTATCGGCAAACCTGCTACCCGCCGGATCGTTTAACATCGGTATTCGCCGCCAAGGACTATCGCGTGCCTCGACCCATACTCCGCCTCGCACTGCCATCGCCATTGCGCAGACTCTTTGATTACCTCCCCCCTGCTGGCGTTTCCGACGCTGGGCTGCAGCCTGGGATGCGCTTGCGAGTGCCATTTGGGCGACGCGAAATCATCGGGATACTCGTCGAGGTCGTCAGCCACAGCGAAGTCCCTGAGGCAAAGCTCAAACCGGCATTGGAACTGATTGATGCGCGATCACCTCTGCCATCGCCGCTGTTCAAGCTGTGCCTATGGACCGCACAGTATTACCAACACAGCCTCGGCGACACCTTCAGCTGGGCGCTGCCAGTTCTGCTACGCCAGGGCGAGCCTGCCGAGGCGAGGCAGGAGCGCTTCTGGCATGCGGCCAATGGCGCGCGGCCCGAAGACCCCAGACTGAGCCGGGCGCCACGCCAGCGTGACGCACTCAAGACCATCGCGCAGCATCCGCACGGCGTGGCGCACACCCTGCTTTCCCAGCTTCAGCTGAGCAAGGACAGCCTTGACCTGTTGCTGCAAAAAGGCCTGCTACGCGTCGAAACCCGGCGCCGTCACCAGGCTCAGCGACATCAGGGCAGCTGGCTGCTGCAACCGGAACTACCGTTGAACCAGCAGCAGCGTGCGGCTTTCGAAGCCATTCGCGCCGGCCTGGATGGCTTTCAGACGTACCTGCTCGCCGGCGTCACCGGGAGTGGCAAGACCGAGGTCTACCTGCAGCTCATCCATCAGGTGCTTGAGGCGGGCAAGCAGGCGCTGGTGTTGATTCCTGAAATCAACCTCGGCCCGCAGACCCTGGCTCGCTTCGAGCGGCGCTTCAATGCCCGCATCGCCCTGCTCCACTCCAACGTCAACGACCGCGAACGCCTGGATGCCTGGCTCGCGGCGCGGGACGGCGAGGCAGACATCATCATAGGCACCCGCTCGGCCCTGTTCACCCCGATGAAAAACCCTGGGCTCATTATCCTCGATGAGGAGCACGATGCTTCCTATAAACAGCAGGAGGGGCTGCGTTATCACGCACGTGACCTGGCCGTGGTCAGAGCGCGCCAGGAAAACGTTCCGATCCTGCTAGGGTCGGCAACGCCGTCACTGGAAAGCTTGCACAACGCCCACAGCGGACGCTACGGACTGTTAAAGCTGACCGAGCGCGCCGGCGGCGCACAGCCGCCCCGCTTCCTTCGCCTGGACATTAAGAGCCGCCCTCTCGATTCCGGCATTTCCGGCCCGCTGCAGCAGGCCATGGCGCAGACACTGGCTGCCGGGCAGCAGGTACTGGTGTTCCTCAACCGGCGCGGCTTCGCCCCCTCCCTGCTGTGCCACGACTGCGGGTGGATCGGCCAGTGTCCGCGCTGTGACGCCAGAATGACCCTGCATCAACGCCACAATGAACTGCGCTGTCACCACTGCGGGCATGCCGAACGCCCCCCGCACAGCTGCCCGGACTGTGCCAAGCTCGACCTGAGACCTGTAGGCGCGGGCACCGAACGCGCGGAAGAGCGGCTCACAACGCTCTTTCCTGACTACCCGGTGCTGCGCATCGATCGTGACAGCACGTCCCGCAAGGGCTCGATGGAGCATTTGCTGACCACCATCAACCGCGGCGAGCCATGCCTGCTGGTGGGCACTCAGATGCTTGCAAAGGGTCATCACTTCCCCCGAGTGACCCTGGTCGCCATTCTTGATGCCGATGGTGGGTTGTTCTCGGCAGACTTCCGTGCAAGTGAACGCATGGCGCAACTGATCGTCCAGGTAGCCGGCCGCGCAGGGCGAGCTGAAGAGCCCGGTAAGGTGATCATCCAGACGCATCTGGCTGATCACCCGTTGCTGGTCCAGCTGACCGAACAGGGCTATTTCGCCTTCGCCGAGCAGGCGCTGAGCGAGCGCCGCGCGGCCGGCTTGCCGCCTTTCAGCCATCTGGCGCTATTGCGCGCCGAGGCGACGAAACCCGGCCAGGCCGAAGACTTCCTCGACGAGGCCTGCAGCCAGGCCGAACAGCTGATGGCGCAACTCGACCTGACGGGTGTCGAGTTACTAGGGCCTGTGCCCGCCCCGATGGAGCGACGCGCCGGACGCTTCCGTGCACAGCTGCTGCTACAAGCCAACGCTCGCGGGCCTCTGCATAACCTCATGAACGCCTGGTTGCCGCAGGTGGAAACGTTGCCGGGTAGCCGCAGCGTTCGCTGGTCACTGGATGTCGACCCGATCGACCTGTTCTGATGTAGGCCGGCCACAGAGGCTCCGGCGCAACTAAGCGCCTTAAGCCTTGAAGGTTCGCCCTCGTGGCACCGATAATGCCCAGTTTTCGACCAAAGCCTACGGCCGACCGAGCACATCATGAAAGACAGCATCCGCCATCTGATCCAGCAAGCCCTGGCCCGTCTCACCGCTGAAGGCGTGCTGCCGGAGGGGTCGGACCCAACCATCCAGGTGGAGAACACCCGTGACAAGTCCCACGGGGACTTCGCCAGTAATGTCGCGATGATGCTGGCCAAGCCCGCCGGGATGAAGCCCCGCGACCTGGCCCAGAAGCTGATTGATGCACTGCCGGCAGACCCGAGCGTCAGCAAAGTGGAAATCGCCGGCCCTGGCTTTCTCAACTTCTTCCAGAACAGCGCCGCGCTGGCTCAACGCCTTGATGCCGCCCTTGCGGATCCACTGCTCGGCGTAAGCAAAACGGGCTCCAGACAACGCGTCGTGGTTGACCTGTCCTCACCGAACCTGGCGAAGGAAATGCACGTCGGCCACCTGCGCTCGACCATCATTGGCGATGCCGTGGCGCGCGTACTTGAATTCCTCGGTGACGAAGTAATCCGGCAGAACCACGTAGGCGATTGGGGCACGCAGTTCGGCATGCTGCTGGCTTACGTGATGGAGCAGCCCAAGGGTTTCGACTCACCCGAGCTGGCGGACCTGGAAGGCTTCTACCGAGCGGCAAAGCAACGGTTCGACGAGTCGCCCGAGTTTGCCGAACGTGCGCGCAAGCTCGTCGTGGAGCTTCAGGCCGGTGACGCCGAGTGCCTGCGACTGTGGAAGCAATTCAACGAACTCTCACTCAGCCATGCGCAACAAGTCTATGACCGCCTCAACGTCCGCCTCACCCCGGAAGACGTCAAAGGCGAAAGCGCCTACAACGCTGAACTGGCCGACATAGTCTCGTCGCTCAAGGCCAAAGGTCTGTTGAGCGAAAGCAACGGCGCCCAGTGCGTTTTTCTCGATGAATTCAAGAACGCCGAAGGCAACCCGCTCCCGGTGATCGTGCAGAAAGCCGGCGGTGGCTACCTGTACGCGACTACCGACCTGGCCTCCATGCGCTACCGCAGCCAGCAGCTCAAGGCCGATCGCGCGCTGTATTTTGTCGATCAGCGCCAGGCGCTGCATTTCCAGATGACCTTCGAGGTGGCTAGGCGCGCTGACTTCGTCCGCAGCGACATGCAACTCGAGCATATGGGCTTCGGCACCATGAACGGTGCAGATGGCCGCCCCTTCAAAACCCGTGATGGCGGCACCGTGAAGCTGGTCGACCTGCTCGATGAAGCCGAGCAGCGTGCCTACAGCCTGGTTAAAGGCAAAAACCCGGATCTGGACGAAGGGGAGCTGCGGCAGATCGCCCACGCTGTCGGCATCGGCGCAGTGAAATATGCGGACCTGTCCAAGCACCGCACCAGCGATTACAGCTTCAACTTCGAGCAGATGCTCAGCTTCGAAGGCAACACTGCCCCCTACCTGCTATACGCCTACACCCGGGTCGCCAGCGTGTTTCGCAAGCTGGGTACCGGCATGGATGGAGTCGGCGGCGAGATCAACCTGGAAGCCGCACAAGAGCAAGCGCTAGGCGCAAAGCTGGCTCAGTTCGCCGAGGTGCTCAACGGTGTCGGCGAGAAGGGTGTTCCCCACCTGCTGTGCAGCTATCTATACGATCTGGCAGGGCTGTTCTCCAGCTTCTACGAACATTGCCCGATACTCACCGCTGAGAGCGAGACGGTCAAACAGAGTCGCCTGCGCCTGGCCGCCCTGACCGGCAAAACGCTGAAACAGGGTCTTGCCCTGCTTGGCCTGGAAACGCTGGAGCGGATGTAAGTGGCAGCCAGGAAGAAACCCGCCCCGAAACGTGGCGCGAGCCGCTACCAGGCACCTGCCAAAAAGCCGGTACCCGGCTGGATCTGGCTCGTATGTGGCCTGGTGATCGGCGGCTTCATCGTGTTCCTGATGAACCTCGAACCTGGCGGCGATGAAATTAAGCGCACCAAGGACACAGCCAAATCCAAGGAGCAGCCGAAGCGTTCATCCCCCACCACGGGCCAGCCTGCGAAACCGAAGTACGACTTCTATACGCTGCTGCCTGAGTCGGAAGTGATCTTGCCGCCCGAGGCTCCAAAGCCTGAGCCTGAGCCGCCCAAGCCGGTCACACAAGAGGAAGCGGCCAAGATTGACGCCGCGCGCGCCGAAGCCGCTCTGAATGGCCAGGTCCCTCCGCCCCCGCCTACAGTGGCCAAGGCACCGGTGACTCAGTTCTTCTTGCAGGCCGGTTCGTTCCGCAAGAAGCCGGAAGCGGAAAAGGTCAGGGCGCAGATCATTCTGCTCGGCCAGGATGTACGGGTTGAGAACGTGACCGTGCGTGACGAGGACTGGTATCGGGTGCTGGTCGGGCCATTTGCCGACCGGGCAAGACTCGATCAGGCCCAGAAGACGCTATCAGCAAGCGGCTACAAGAACCTGCTGCTGCAACAGCGTCAGGCGCGCTGAACCGAGGCCTTCGAGCACAGCGCTGGAGACAGCGCTGCTTCTCTATCGACCTGCGGGACCCGCTCGGCGCTCAGCTTTTGCGGTCCCGAGGCGCGTAGGCGAATACGTCTGCACGCATCTGTTTGGCATCCATTCCCGCCTCCACCAACGCATCCAGCGTGCCATAGACCATGGCGGGAGAGCCGCTGGCATAAACGTGAACTGGCTCGAGATCGGTGAAGTCCTCGCAGACCGCTTCATGCAGCATGCCGCGCCGTCCCGACCAGTCACCGAGGTCGCTGACGATCTGGTGCAGTGACAGATTGGGCATCTGCTGCCATTCCTGCCAATGCGGCAACTGATAGAAATCTTCCGGACGCCGCACGCCCCAGTACAGGTGTACCGGATAGGCGAAGCCCTCGGCGCGGCAATGTTCGATCAGACTGTGCATCTGGGCCATGCCGGTGCCTGCTGCAATCAACACCAGCGGCCCCTCCGGCAACTCGGCGAGGTGTGTATCACCAAACGGCATCTGCACGCGGGCCGTTCCGGTGCGCCTGATCAGCTCCAGCAGATCGATGGCGGACGATTCGCGCGCCAGCACATGGAGCTCAAGCTCACGTCCGCGGCCTGGTGCGGACGCTAGCGAAAAGGCGCTGTACTCCCCGTCTTCCCGCTCCAGCAGTACGTATTGCCCGGCGTGATAGCGTGGCAATTTTCCGGCCGGTGCGCGCAGCAGCAGGCGAAACACGTCACCGCCCACATCTTCGCAGCTGACGAGCTGGCAACTGAGCGTGCGCACCGGAAGCTCCCCCGGTGCGAGCACGCCATCCCACAGCAGGACGCAATCTTCTTCGGGCTCCGCCAGGCAGGCGAACACTTCGCCATGATCGTGGCTTTCACCACGCTGACGCACCCGGCCGTCTACCAGCAGGGCAGCGCAGATCAGGCAATTACCGTTACGACATGCCTGCGGACAGTCGTAGCCCAGCCGCCGCGCAGCGTCGAGGATCAACTCACCTCGCTCGACGTCCAGCACTGCTCCGGAGGGTTGCAGAGTTACTTTCATCAATAAAAAACCTGAGTAAATGCGCGACTGGTCATCAGTCGATGCCCAGGTCGGCCCAGAGTTCGTCGACTCTACGCTTCACCGCCTCATCCTGCACGATGGCGCGTCCCCATTCACGAGTAGTCTCGCCGGGCCACTTGTGGGTGGCATCAAGGCCCATTTTGCTGCCAAGGCCGGACACTGGCGAGGCGAAGTCGAGATAATCGATCGGTGTGTTTTCAATCAGCACCGTATCGCGCTTGGGATCCATGCGCGTGGTGATCGCCCAGATCACATCATTCCAGTCCCGGGCATTGATGTCATCGTCGGTGACAATAACGAACTTGGTGTACATGAACTGCCGCAGGAAGCTCCACACACCCAGCATCACACGCTTGGCATGGCCGGGGTACTGCTTTTTCATGGTCACCACCGCCATGCGGTAGGAACAGCCTTCCGGTGGCAGATAGAAATCAGTGATTTCCGGGAACTGCTTCTGCAGGATCGGAACGAACACCTCATTGAGCGCAACCCCGAGAATTGCCGGCTCGTCCGGCGGCCTTCCGGTATAGGTGCTGTGGTAGATCGCATCGCGGCGCTGGGTGATACGCTCGACGGTGAACACCGGGAAGCGGTCGACTTCGTTGTAGTAGCCGGTGTGATCACCGTACGGCCCCTCATCCGCCATCTCGCCAGGCTGGATATACCCTTCCAGAACGATTTCAGCCCCGGCCGGCACTTGCAGGTCGCTGCCCCGGCACTTGACCAGCTCGGTACGGCTGCCGCGTAGCAGGCCAGCAAAGGCGTATTCGGACAGCGAATCCGGAACCGGCGTGACGGCTCCGAGAATCGTGGCCGGATCGGCGCCGAGCGCCACCGCCACCGGATAGGGTCGATCGGGATATTTCTCGCACCACTCACGAAAATCCAGCGCGCCGCCTCGATGACTGAGCCAGCGCATGATGACCTTATTGCGACCGATCACCTGTTGGCGATAGATACCCAGGTTCTGTCGCTCTTTGTTGGGGCCTTTGGTAATCGTCAGGCCCCAGGTGATCAGCGGCCCAGCATCCCCCGGCCAGCAGGTCTGCACCGGCAACCGGGACAGATCGACATTATCACCTTCGATGATCACTTCCTGACAGGGCGCGTCCTTGAGGACCTTGGGCGCCATGCTGATGACCTTCTTGTAGATCGGCAGCTTGTTCCAGGCGTCCTTCAGCCCTTTCGGCGGCTCCGGCTCTTTGAGAAAAGCCAAGAGCTTGCCGATCTCGCGCAGCTCGGATACTTCGTCGGCACCCATGCCCAGGGCAACACGCTTGGGCGTGCCGAAGAGGTTGCCGAGAACTGGCATATCGAAGCCGGTCGGATTCTCGAACAGCAGCGCCGGGCCCTGCTTGCGCAGAGTCCGATCGCAGATTTCGGTCATTTCCAGAACCGGGGAAACGGCGGTTGAAACGCGCTTGAGTTCACCGCGCTGTTCCAGACCTCGGATAAAGTCGCGCAGATCGCGATACTGCATGCTTGAGCCTCACAGGGGCCGGCAGGGGCGGAAAGTGTAGCCTTGGCGCAGGCCGATACAAAACCTGCAGACAGACAAAGGCCGGGTTTCCCCGGCCTCGGCAACAACCACAGACCTTATTTGCGCTTCATCGACGTGAAGAATTCTTCGTTGGTCTTGGTGTCCTTGAGCTTGTCGAGCAGGAACTCGATCGCAGCGCTTTCATCCATTGGGTGCAGCAACTTGCGCAGAATCCAGATGCGCTGCAGCTCTTCTTCGCTGGTCAGCAATTCTTCGCGGCGAGTACCCGACCGGTTGATGTTGATCGCCGGGAATACGCGCTTCTCGGCGATACGGCGATCGAGCTGCAATTCGAGGTTACCAGTACCCTTGAATTCTTCGTAGATCACCTCGTCCATCTTCGAGCCGGTTTCCACCAGCGCGGTGGCGAGAATGGTCAGGCTGCCGCCTTCCTCGATGTTTCGCGCGGCACCGAAGAAGCGCTTGGGCTTTTCCAGGGCGTGGGCGTCGACACCACCGGTCAGTACCTTGCCGGAGCTCGGGATCACGGTGTTATAGGCACGGGCCAGACGGGTGATGGAATCCAGCAGGATGACCACATCCTTTTTGTGCTCGACCAGACGCTTGGCCTTTTCGATCACCATTTCGGCAACCTGCACGTGGCGGGTCGGTGGCTCATCGAAGGTAGAGGCGACCACTTCGCCACGCACGGTGCGCTGCATTTCGGTCACTTCTTCCGGGCGTTCATCGATCAGCAAGACGATCAGGTGACACTCGGGGTTGTTGCGGGTGATGTTGCTCGCGATGTTCTGCAGCATGATCGTCTTGCCCGCTTTCGGCGGGGCCACGATCAGACCGCGCTGACCCTTGCCAATCGGAGCACAGAGGTCGATCACGCGACCGGTCAGGTCTTCGGTCGAGCCATTTCCGGCTTCCATCGTCAGTCGCTTGTTGGCGAACAACGGGGTCAGGTTCTCGAACAGAATCTTGTTCTTCGCGTTTTCCGGGCGATCGAAGTTGATCGTATCGACCTTGAGCAGCGCGAAATAACGCTCGCCTTCTTTTGGCGGGCGAATCTTGCCGACGATGGTGTCGCCGGTACGCAAGTTGAAACGGCGGATCTGGCTCGGCGAGACGTAGATATCGTCCGGGCCGGCGAGATAAGAAGAATCCGCGGAGCGCAGGAAGCCGAAGCCATCCTGCAGGATCTCCAGCACGCCGTCACCGGAGATTTCCTCACCGCTTTTCGCGTGCTTTTTCAGCAGAGAGAAAATCACGTCCTGCTTGCGCGAACGGGCCATGTTGTCGATGCCCATCTGTTCGGCCATTTCCAGCAGTTCGGTGATGGGCTTTTGCTTAAGTTCGGTCAGATTCATAGAGAGAGATCAGAAGGGATGAAGAAAGCGATTAGCTTGAGAAGCCGCGCAGCAGGAGACGAACAGGTTCGTTGTGCTTTATGAGGCTGAAGTGCGTCGGCGACGGCATGCAGAGGGCGACGGAGAAGCGTCGCAGGGCCGAATTTAGCACCGTGCAGGCGAAGCGTCCACCCTGCAGTCATAAAAAAGCCCCCGCAATTGCGAGGGCTTTTGAAAACAGCAGCGATGGATCAGATATTGCTATCCAGAAACGCCGCCAGCTGTGACTTCGACAGAGCGCCTACCTTGGTCGCCTCGACGTTGCCGTTCTTGAACAGCATCAGGGTCGGAATGCCGCGCACACCGTACTTGGGCGGTGTTTCCTGATTTTCATCGATGTTCAATTTGCAGACTTTGAGCTTGCCTTCGTATTCCTTGGCGATTTCATCGAGTACCGGAGCGATCATCTTGCACGGACCACACCATTCAGCCCAGTAATCGACCAGAACAGGACCATCGGCCTGGAGCACGTCCTGCTCGAAGCTGCTGTCACTGACATTGTTGATGTATTCGCTCATGGAGTTTCTCCAGGGTCAAAATCAGAAGTGACGCCATCATAGCCCGGCTTGGTGCGGATCGAAAGTCGCAGCCTGTCGCTCGGGCAATAGACCATGGGCGGCACCATGGAATCGACAACGGCGGATGGTGGTCCAGCGCTGCGCGTTGGCGGATGTCGATGATCATGTCAGGATGTCGGGGTTTTGCACAGAGACTGCCCCATGCGCCCAACAGCCGCCGAACCCTTTCCGATGATTGCCGCCCTGGATCTCGGCTCGAACAGCTTCCATATGGTGCTGGCCCGCACCAGCAACGGCGAGATGCGCATCCTCGAGCGGCTCGGCGAAAAGGTCCAGCTGGCCGCCGGCATCGACGAGAACAGACAGCTCGACGACGCTGCCATGCAGCGCGGGCTGGACTGTCTTCGCCGCTTCGCTCAATTGGTCAACCATCTTCCCCAGGGCGCCGTGCGCGTGGTCGGTACGAATGCCCTGCGCGAGGCACGCAACCGCGCGCAATTCATTCGCCAGGCCGAGTCGATCATCCAGCATCAGGTCGAAGTCATTTCAGGCCGAGAAGAAGCACGACTCATCTACCTGGGCGTATCGCATACTTTTCCCGCCTCGAGCGGCAAGCGCCTGGTCGTCGACATTGGTGGTGGCAGCACCGAGTTCATCATCGGGGAAGGTTTCGATTCGCAGTTGCGTGAAAGCCTGCAGATGGGCTGCGTGAGCTTTACTCAGCGGTTTTTTCAGGACGGCAAAATCACCCCAGCCCGATACGCCCAGGCCTATACCGCTGCAAGGCTTGAGCTGATGAGCATCGAGCACGGCCTGCGCCGGCTAGGCTGGCAGGACGCCGTCGGCGCCTCTGGCACCATCCGCGCCGTCGGCCTGGCAATCAAGAGTGCCGGGCTCAGTAACGGCGAAGTCACCGTTGATGGCATCGGCTGGCTCAAGCGCAAGCTGTTCAAGCTGGGCGACGTGGAAAAGCTCGACATGGACGGCATCAAGCCGGACCGCCGGGGTATCTTCCCCGCCGGGCTGGCCATCCTCGAAGCGATCTTCGACGCCTTGGAACTGACCAGCATGGCGCATTCCGAAGGCGCACTGCGTGAAGGCGTGCTCTATGACCTTATCGGTCGGCATCACCAGGAAGACATCCGCGACCGCACCTTGAGCTTTCTCATGGAGCGCTACCACGTCGACACCGAACAGGCGGCGCGGGTAGAAAGCAAGGCGCTTGAGGCGTTCGATCAGGTTTCAGCGGATTGGGGACTGGATGAGGAATGGCTGCGTGAATTGCTCGGCTGGGCCGCCCGAGTGCATGAGGTGGGCCTGGATATCGCCCACTATCACTACCACAAGCATGGCGCTTACCTGATCGAGCACTCCGACCTGCCCGGCTTCTCGCGGCAGGATCAGCAGATGCTGGCGCTGCTGGTTCGCGGCCATCGGCGCAACATACCCAGGCAGAAATTCGAAGAAATGAGCGAGGACGGCGTGAAGCTGACCAGACTCTGTGTGCTGCTGCGCTTCGCGATCCTTTTTCACCACATCCGCGGCCCGCAACAAGCGCCAGCGTTTCAGCTCATAGCCGGCGACAACAGCCTGGACGTAGCCTTTCCTGATGGCTGGCTAGCCAACAATCCGCTGACCCAGGCTGATTTCGCCCTGGAAGCGGACTGGCTCAAGCGAATCGATTTCACCCTCAGCGTACGCTGAATCCAGCGGGCAGCGGCAGCGGAGCAATTCGCCCGCCGCCTCCTCTAGTAGCCGACTGCTTATCGCGCAGTCGGGCTACCCAGACGTTCCAGCAAAGCGTTCTGTACGTTTCGCGGATTTTGGTTACCACTCGGGCTGTTACGCAGGTAACTGCCGTCCGGCTGCAGTACCCAGCTCTGAGTGTTGTCGGTCAGGAAGCCCTCGAGCTCCTTCTTCACGCGCGTCACCAGCTTCTTGCCCTCGACCGGGAAGCAAGTCTCGACCCGTCGATCCAGGTTGCGCTCCATCCAATCGGCGCTGGACAGGTACAGCTTCTCATCGCCCGCGTTGAGGAAATAGAACACGCGACTGTGCTCAAGGAAGCGCCCGATGATCGAGCGCACCTGGATATTGTGCGAGACCCCGAGAATCCCGGGGCGCAGACAGCACATGCCGCGGACGATCAGATCGATGCGCACGCCGGTCTGACTGGCCTTGTACAGCGCCCGGATCATTTTCGCGTCGGTCAGCGAGTTGATCTTGAGGATGATGTGCGCAGGCTTGCCTTCGCTGGCGTGCTGCGTCTCCTGGGCGATCATGTCCAGCAGCGCCTTTTTCAGCGTGAAGGGCGCGTGCAGGAGCTTTTTCATGCGCATGGTTTTGCCCATGCCGATCAACTGGCTGAACAGCTTCGACACGTCTTCGCAGAGCGCATCATCCGAGGTCAGCAGGCTGTAGTCGGTGTAGAGCCGCGCATTACCGGCGTGGTAGTTGCCCGTGCCGAGATGGGCGTAGCGCCGCAGCTCACCATTCTCGCGGCGCAGAATCAGCATCATCTTGGCGTGGGTCTTGTAGCCCACCACGCCGTAGATCACCACTGCCCCGGCCTGCTGCAAGCGGCTGGCCAATTGCAAGTTGGATTCCTCATCGAAGCGTGCCCGCAGCTCGATGACCGCGGTGACCTCTTTGCCGTTACGCGCGGCTTCAACCAGTGCGTCGACGATTTCCGAGTTGGCACCAGAGCGATAGAGCGTCTGCTTGACGGCCAGGACGCAGGGATCCTTCGCCGCCTCGCGCAGCAGGTCGATCACCGGAGTGAAGGATTCATAGGGGTGCAGCAGCAGGATGTCCTGTTTGCCAACCACGCTGAAGATGTTTTCGCTGTTCTGTAACAGCTTCGGGATCGCGGGCGTGAACGGGGTGTACTGCAGTTCGGGATGGCTCTCCAGCCCTGTAATGCTGAACAGCCGGGTCAAGTTGACCGGCCCGTTGACCCGATACAGCTCGCTTTCGCTCAGGCTGAACTGTTTGAGCAGAAAGTCGGCGAGGTGCTTCGGGCAGGTATCCACTACCTCCAGCCGCACGGCGTCGCCATAGCGCCGAGAAATCAGCTCTCCGCGCAACGCTCGCGCCAGGTCCTCGACGTCCTCGGTATCGACCGACAAGTCCGCGTTGCGCGTCAGGCGGAACTGGTAGCAGCCCTTGACCTTCATGCCATGGAACAGGTCATCGGCGTGAGCGTGAATCATCGACGAGAGGAATACGTGGTTGGCACCAGGCCCGCCGACCTCCTCTGGCACCCGGATAACCCGGGGCAACAACCGCGGCGCCGGAATGATCGCCAGCCCGGAATCTCGGCCAAAGGCATCGATCCCTTCAAGCTCGACGATGAAGTTCAGACTCTTGTTGACCAGCAACGGGAACGGGTGAGTAGGGTCAAGCCCGATGGGCGTGATGATCGGCGCAATCTCGTCGCGGAAATAGCGGCGCACCCACGCCTTGATCTTGGTTGTCCAGTTGCGCCGCCGGATAAAGCGCACCTGATGTTTGACCAGCTCCGGCAGCAGCACCTCGTTGAGGATCGAATACTGCCGATTGACCTGTTCGTGAACCAGCTCGGAAATACGCGCCAGCGCCTGGTGCGGCTGTAGACCGTCGGCGCCGGCCTGCTCGCGCGCGAAAGTGACCTGCTTCTTCAGCCCGGCGACGCGAATTTCGAAGAACTCATCCAGGTTGCTGGAAAAGATCAGCAGGAACTTCAGCCGCTCCAGCAGCGGATAGGACTCGTCCAGCGCCTGTTCCAGCACGCGGATGTTGAACTGCAGCTGTGACAGCTCACGGTGGATATAGAGGCTGTTGTCGTCCAGATTCGGCGGCGGGGCCGGCGGTGCTGTCACCTCCTCTGCTTTATCCACCTCCGGCTCTGGCGGGGTCACTTCCTCGAGAGGTTGCGCCTCGATGGCAGCAACCTGCAATTCACTTTCGCTGAGTCCCTGGTTAGTCATCGATCTGCCTCGGCAGGGCTCATCGCCCCTGTTTTAATTGTTGTGCCGCCTGTTTGGCGAAATAGGTAAGGATGCCATCGGCGCCTGCGCGCTTGAAGGCGGTCAGCGATTCGAGGATCACGGCATCGCTAAGCCAGCCGTTCTGAATCGCGGCCATATGCATCGCATATTCACCACTGACCTGGTAGACGAAGGTCGGCACTCGAAAGGCATCTTTGACTCGCCAGAGAATATCCAGATAGGGCATGCCCGGCTTGACCATGACCATATCGGCGCCTTCTGAAAGGTCTGCGCCGACTTCGTGCAGCGCCTCGTCACCATTGGCCGGGTCCATCTGGTAGGTGTTCTTGCTGCCCTTGCCCAGATTCGCAGCCGAGCCCACCGCATCGCGGAACGGCCCGTAGTAGGCACTGGCGTATTTGGCCGAATAGGCCATGATCCGCACGTTATGGTGATCGGCTACTTCCAGCGCTTCGCGAATCGCCTGGATACGTCCATCCATCATGTCCGATGGCGCGACCACCTGTGCGCCCGCCTCTGCGTGAGACAGGGCCTGACGGACCAGCGCATCGACCGTGACATCGTTCTGCACGTAACCGTTTTCGTCGAGAATGCCGTCCTGACCATGAGTGGTGAAAGGATCCAGCGCAACGTCGGTGATGATGCCGAGCTCCGGGAAGCGCTCGCGTAGCGCACGGGTGGCGCGCTGGGCAATGCCCTCGGGATTCCAGGCCTCTGCCGCATCGAGAGATTTCTTCTCCAGCGGGGTTACCGGAAACAGCGCCAGCGCCGGAATACCCAGCGCGACCAGCTCTGCAGCCTCTTCCAGCAACAGGTCAATCGAAAGGCGCTCTACGCCGGGCATCGACGGCACCTGCTCGCGACGGTTTTCGCCGTCGAGTACAAACACGGGCAGGATCAGGTCGTCCACACTCAACCGATTTTCGCGCACCAGTCGGCGGGAAAAATCATCACGACGATTGCGACGCAGCCGAGTAGCGGGGAACAACCGATTGGCAGGAACGAAACTCACAACAAACTCCTGGCCCGCCTGGCGGGCAATATGACGTTTATAAGCCGACAGCGTGACAGATTGATGACAGCCCCATCAGCGTCGACCGAAGATGACCCTCATTGTCGCCACCCCGGGCAGGCTCTGCCAGTGCTTTGAACAGTCAATACCCGTAGCGACGGGCCTGGTCCAGACGCGCCGGCGGTTGAACACCCGTCGTGTTGAGGCATCCAACCATTATCGCGGCGGGCTTACCTTGAGCCCTGCCAAGGGCTAGCATCGAAGGCATTGGCCTGGCGCAATTGCCAGGCTGCCGAATCTGACCAGGAGTACCCTCAATGAATAGAAAGGTCGCCGTGATTCTTTCCGGCTGTGGCGTATACGACGGCTCGGAAATCTACGAGAGCGTGATCACGCTGCTGCGCCTGGACCAGCGTGGCGCCAAGGTTCAGTGCTTTGCGCCGGACATCCAGCAGATGCACGTGATCAATCACCTCACTGGTGAGGAAATGTCCGAAAGTCGCAACGTGCTAACCGAATCGGCGCGCTTGGCCCGGGGGGAGATCAAGGCGCTGCACGAAGCCAATGTCGAAGAGTTCGATGCGCTGATCATCCCGGGCGGCTTCGGCGCGGCCAAAAACCTGTCCGACTTCGCCACCCAGGGTGCCGGCTGTACAGTGCTCCCTGAGGTATTGTCACTGGCCAAGGCATTTGCCGAGGCCGGCAAACCGGTCGGCATGATGTGCATAGCGCCGACCATGGCGGCGCAGATCTTCGGCCGCGGCGTGGTCTGCACGCTGGGCAACGATGACGATCCCGCTGCAGCCGCAGCGCGGGAGATGGGCATTGAGCACCAGGCGTGCGAGGTCACCGAGATCGTTGAGGACTCTCGGCACAACCTGGTGACGACCCCTGCCTACATGCTGGCGCAGTCCATCAGCGAGGCGGCCTCGGGCATTTACAAGCTGGTCGACAGGGTACTGGCGCTAACCGGCAAATAGGCCACTGCCCCGCCTGCTCGCAACTCCCGCCCGGTGATGGGAGTTGTAGCACGGCCACCGTGGCGATACAGCCAATCTAACCGGCGCTCCCGCCGCGCCGCTGGTCAATCCCGTCGCCCTCCGGCAGCTTAGTTGGACCTGCCCGAGAGCCTGACGCATGAATCACCCCATCGACACCATCGAAGAACAACAACACGCCGTGCGTCAGCTGTTCGAACGCATTCCGTTCAATGAATACCTTGGCATCGAACTGGACGAAGTGTCCCGCCAGCGCGTGGTGATGCACCTGCCAATGAAACACGAGCTGGTCGGCAACTTCTTTCACGGCATTCTGCATGGCGGGGTGATCGCGTCACTGCTCGATGTCGTGGGCGGCGCCATGGCGATGATCGGAGCCTTCGAAAAGCATCAGCACCTGACGACCGAGGAGCGTGCCTTGCGCCTGTCGCGCCTCGGCACCATCGACCTGCGAATCGACTATCTGCGCCCAGGCCGTGGTGAACGCTTCAGTGCCGCAGCAACGCTGTTACGTTCCGGCAATAAGGTGGCAGTGGTGCGCTCCGAATTGCACAACGAAGAAGGGGTGTTGATCGCAGTAGGTACAGGTACCTATCTCTGCGGCTGATCGGATATTTCGGCCTGCAGCCTGATTCGACCGGCTACCGAGGTCGGTTAGCGGACACCCGTGCGGGAGAGCTGCGTCAAGAGACGGTCCAACGCGTTGGCGAAGGCTTGGCGGTCCCGCTCGCCATACGCCGCCTGCCCACCGCCCACCTGGCCCTGCTCTCGTAGATCAGTGAACAGATTGCGCACCGCCAGGCGATCGCCCATGTTGCGCTCGTCGAATTCACGCCCGCGCGGATCGAGGGCGGCCACGCCCTTCTTCACCAGGCGATCCGCCAACGGCACATCGCTGCAAATCACCAGCTCGCCAGGTTGCGCATGCTCGACCAGATAATCATCTGCGGCATCCGGCCCACTTGGCACGACGATCAAGCGAACACAGGCGAAGGCCGGTTTGGTCTGGCTCTGACCCGCGACCAGCAAGACCTCGAACTTGCGTTTGAGGGCGAACTTGATCAGCTGCTCTTTAGCGGCCTTGGGACAGGCATCGGCATCAACCCATACCCGCATCGGCGCGGCCGCCGTCATGCCACCGCCCGCCGCACCGTAGCCAACAAGGCTGCAGCACCGGCAAACATGGCGGCGAAACTGCGATTGACCAGGCGCTGCTGACGCGGCGTACGCAACAAGCGCAAGACTCGGGACGCAAGCCCGGTGTAGCCCGCCATGACGATCAGGTCGACTACCACCATGGTGGCGCCCATATGCAGGTACTGAAGTATCAGGTCACGCTGCGGGTCGAGAAATTGCGGCAGCACCGCGAGGATGAACACGATGGCTTTGGGGTTACTGGCGTTGACCAGAAAACCCCGAAACACCAACGCCATAGGTCGACCGATCGGCCGCGGCGCAGCGCTGTCGTCGAGCATCGAAGGCACCGCCTGCCACTGCTTGAGCGCCAACCACAGCAGGTAGGCGACGCCGAACCATTTGATCAGGCTGAAGGCGAGCGACGAAGTTGCCAGCACCGCCCCGACCCCAGCGGCCACCACAGCTATCTGCATTGCCAGCGCGATCTGCAAGCCGATCGCGTTCCAATAACCGCGCCAGAAGCCGTACTGCAATCCGCAGGACATCGAGGCGATCGCTCCCGCCCCCGGCGACAGGCTGATGACCCAACAGGCAACAAGAAAGGCAAGCCAGGTTTCGAGCGTCATGATTGATCCTCCAAGAGGCGGCGCCTGCAGGCGCCGCTTTCAGCACTGCCTCAGTCCGGCATGTCTTTGCCGAGCTTTACCGGTTCCTTCAGCTTGCGCTTCATGGCCTTGCGCATGCGGATGTTCAGCGCCTCGACGCCCAGCGAGAAGGCCATGGCGAAGTACACGTAGCCCTTGGGCACATGCGCGCCGAAAGCTTCGGCCACCAGCAGGGTTCCGACAACGATCAGGAACGACAGCGCGAGAATTTTTAGCGTTGGATGCTTCTCGATGAAATCGCTGATGGTTCCCGCGGCGAGCATCATCACGCCGACAGCGATGACGATGGCGGCGACCATCACTTGCACGTTGTCCACCAGCCCCACTGCAGTGATTACCGAGTCTAGCGAAAAGACGATATCGATCACCGCGATCTGCAGGATGATGCCAACGAAGCCTGCTTTGACCGCACCTCCAGTGGTGCTTTCCGACTCTTCTTCGCCCTCAACGCTGTGCCAGATTTCCATCGTGCTCTTGAACAGCAGAAACAGGCCGCCGAAAAACAGGATCAGGTCACGCCCGGACACACCGTGCTCGAATACGGTGAACAAGTCATTGGTCAGGCGCATGACCCAGGCGATCGATAGCAACAAGAGAATCCGCGTGCCCATTGCCAGTGCCAGGCCGAAGAAACGCGCCTTGGGTTGCTGCTCTTTTGGCAAGCGTCCAACAAGGATGGAGATGAAGATGATGTTGTCGATACCCAGGACGATTTCCAGGGCGGTCAGGGTCAAGAATGCGACCCATATTTCAGGGCTGCTCAGCCATTCCATGCGTACTACTCGTGTGCGTTGTGATGAGGGGGCCGGATCTCGGTCCCGCGCCAGCGGCGCAATACCTTCTGGAAGAACAAGCTGTTGGGCACCTGAACGATGGCACCCGTTCCGCTATCGGCGGACTCCTCCAGCGTGGTGTACAGCAGGTTTATATCGATCACGCGCCCTTTGACGATCGGCTTGTCGAAGCTTTCCACCAGCTCCACCATATCCCCCAACCGGAACGGCCCAACGGTCATGATCAGCACGGCGCAGAGCAGGTTGGATAGCACACTCCAGATTGCAAAGAAGGCCACCGCCGCCACGGCCACGAATCCTGAGAAGGCGGTCCAGATAACCGTTGCGGATACACCGAAGCGCTCGAGCACCATGATCAGCGCGCCACCGATGATCAGCCAGCGGATGCCACCGCGCAGCGGCAGAAGCAATTCAGGCGGCAGCGGATAGCGACTGCCAAGCCGCCCAAGCCCGCGCACCACCAATCGCTGCAGGAGGTAGGCCGCCAGCAGGATCACCAGCACCTGCAACCCGAGCAACAAGGGATCACGCCACTCCATCAGCAGTCGCTCGTTCATGCACTGCCCTCGAGCTCGCCCTGCAAGGTTTCCAGCGCCTCGAGCGCGCCCAGCCAGGCCTCTTCCAGCTCGCTCTCGCGCACCTTCAGCTCCGCCTGTTTGGCCAGCAGCTCGCGCAGTTCGTCCTTGCGAGCGACCTCGTATAGGGCTGCATCACCGAGGCGCTGCTCCAGGTCGGCCAGCTTTTCATGGACTCCGACGAGATCCTTTTCGAGCTTGTCAGCCTGACGTTTGAGCGGTGCGAGTTGCTGTCGCAGCGCGGCCGCCGCCTGACGCAAGGCGCGCTTGTCGGTTTTGTCGCCGGCCTGCTCGTTCGTGCTCACCGGCTGTTGCCGCGTGCGGTAGTCCGCTAGCCAGCGGGCATAATCTTCGAGGTCTCCGTCGAAAACCGCGACCCGTCCCTCAGCGACCAGCAAGAACTCGTCGGTCGTGCTCTTAAGCAGGTGGCGATCGTGCGACACGACCAAGACGGCACCTTCGAAATCCTGCAGCGCAAGCGTCAGCGCCAGGCGCATTTCCAGATCCAGGTGGTTGGTCGGCTCGTCGAGCAGCAACAGATTGGGCTTACCCCAGGCGATCAGCGCCAGCGCCAGCCTGGCCTTTTCACCGCCCGAGAAATTGAGAACCGGCTCATCGCAGCGATTACCGCGAAAGTCGAAACCACCGAGAAAATCGCGCAGTACCTGTTCACGTTCGCCGGGAGCGATGCGTTGCAGATGCAACAGCGGACTGGCCTTGGCATCCAGAGCATCGAGTTGATGCTGGGCAAAATAGCCGATAACCAGGTTTTCACCACGCTGCAGACGCCCCGCCAGGGGCTGCAGCTCGTTGGCAAGTGTCTTGATCAGCGTCGACTTGCCCGCGCCGTTGGGCCCGAGCAGGCCAATCCGGGCGCCAGGCACCAGCTGCAGCTTGACCTTGTCCAGCACCTGCTTGTCGCCGTAGCCAAGACGCCCCTCGGCTAGATCCAGCAGCGGGCTTGAGACTCGGTCCGCCTCGCGAAAAGCAAAGTCGAATGGCGAATCGATATGTGCCGGCGCCAACTCCTCGAGCTTTTCCAGCGCCTTGATCCGGCTCTGCGCCTGGCGCGCCTTGCTGGCCTTGGCTTTGAAACGCCGAATGAAGTCTTCCATGTGCTCGCGCTGTGCCTGTTGCTTTTCGAACGCCTGCTGCTGCTGCGCCAGGCGCTCGGCACGGGCCCGCTCGAAGGCCGAGTAGCCCCCGCGATAGAGCGTCAGCTTGCGCTGCTCGACGTGCACAACATGACCGACCACCTCGTCGAGGAAGTCGCGATCATGGGAAATCAGCATCAACGTGCCCGGATAGCTCTTGAGCCAGGCTTCCAGCCAGAGGATGGCGTCCAGGTCGAGGTGGTTGGTGGGTTCGTCGAGCAGCAACAGATCAGACGGGCACATCAGCGCCTGCGCGAGGTTCAGACGCATCCGCCAGCCGCCGGAGAAGCTGCTGACCGGAGGATCCATCTGCTCGTTGGCAAAGCCCAGGCCGGCCAACAACTTGCGCGCTCGAGCGTCAGCGGTATAGCCGTCAGCATTGTCGAGCTCGGTGTGCAAGCGAGCCAGCGAGCCGCCGTCGTGGACGGTTTCAGCCTCGATCAATGCCGCCTGAACGCGGCGCAACTCGGTATCGCCGTCCAAGACGTAATCGACCGCCAACCGATCGAGCGTGTCGACCTCCTGGCGCATGTGAGCAATGCGCCAGTCCGGTGGCACCTGACAGTCGCCCCCGTCGGGGGTGAATTCGCCACGCAGCAAGGCGAACAGGCTGGATTTGCCGGCACCATTGGCGCCAACCAGCCCGACCTTCTGGCCAGGATGCAGGGTCAGCTCGGCGCCTTCCAGCAAACGCTGGGGGCCGCGCTGTAGAGTCAGGTTCTGAAGTCGGATCATAATGGCGGCGGAGTCTATCAGGTCGCCCGGAAATCCATCCGGCTGCGCACGAAAAAATCCTTACAGATGAACAACGACGACCTCTGGAAGTTCGCCCTCGCCTGCTATGCAGAGCCCGACGTGGAAAAAGCGTGCCTTATGCTGCAAGCACTAGGGCTGGACGTCTGCCTGTTGCTCACCTGCGCCTGGTTGGAAATCCGGGGCGTCCGTCAAAATGCGCAGCGATTGGAACAGCTGAAACAGCTCAGCCTGGACTGGCAGCGCGCAGTTGTAGTGCCCCTACGAAGTCTGCGCCTGGCGTGGCGTGAGCAGGCAGCCACCGACACCGAGCTCGAAGGCCTGCGAAAATGCGTCAAGCGATTGGAACTGGATGCCGAACGGGTTCAACTTGAACGCCTTCAACAGGCCACACAACACTGGCGCACGGAGGACAGATCGGATAACTGGCTGAACCAGCTAAGCACGGGCGTCGATGGCGACGCCCGTGCATTACTGAACGTGCTGCGCCGTGCAGCTACTCAGCTGGATGCTGGCGGGGCGGGCTGATCGGCACTACCAGCCTTGGCTGAGGCCGGCTTGCGCGCGGCGGCGGGTTTGGCAGCGCCCGAAGGTTTGGTTGTAGATGCTTTTGGCTTTGCGCGGCTACTGGCGGGCCGAGCAGGACGTTTCGCCGCGCTGGTTGCGGCGGCCTGGCCGCTGGAGGTGTTAGCCGCAGCGGATTTGCCACTCGCAACCTTGGAGGCTGCCGGTCGAGCGCGGGTTGTGGCTGCGGGCTTGCGCGCTGCTGTGCTCGAACTGCTGGAAGATTGTTTGGCTGGCGCTTGCCTGGTTGTCGCTGGCGCGGCCTTGCGTTGCGCGGTAGCCGAACGTGCCGGCGAGGCTTTGCTTCGCGATGCCAGCGCTTGCGCTGCGGCCTCTTCTACCTGAGTGACGCCTCTCGCCAGGCTCAAGCTCTGCTCAGCGTCGCGCTTGAGGTCGGCCAGGTAACTCAAGGTTTCGCTCTGCCGCGCCTGCAGCAAGGCGAGCATGTCATCCAGTTCGGCCAGCCTAGCGCGAGCCTTGCTTTGGGCTTTCGACTTGCCTGCATTGCCAGCCTCATCGAGCTTGGCTCTCGCTTTGATCAGTTTTTCCTGCGTCTTGCCCCGCTGCTTTTCGAGCTTGGCCAGGAGAATCTCTGCGTCCTTCTGTGCATCGGTGCAGGCTTTTTCCAGATGCACGACCAAACTCTTCGATAACTGCTGAAGCAAGTGCAGCGGAGTCGTGACCGCGTTTTTCTTTGCTGGCATGAAAGCGCCTCCTGGCGGGATTGGTGCAGCCATACTAGACGGGCTGCAGTGATCCGCCAACCGACCAGCGAAGCGTGCCGCAAGCAATCCTTCGCTCGCAGCTGACCGGCAGGTGCCGGTCAGGCGGTAGCTGCGGGTTCTTTGTGCGCGGTGTGCAGCACTTCGATCAGGCAATCTTCCAGCTCGAAGCGCTCATGCAGCAACTGACCCAGATGTTTCAACTCTTCTGGAAGGCCAGGGCTTTCCAGGCAATCGCCCTTGTCGCACCGATCATTAAACGCCACTGCCACTTGGGTTATCGCCTCGATACGAGGGTAAATCTGACGTGCCAGATCCAGCCCGCGTTTGTCACCAAAGGCTTCAGCTTCGTTGAGCAATTGCTCGTAGATCTCGAAATGACCAGCCGACACGTAGTCCAGCAGTATTTCGCAGAATTTTTGCAAGGCCGGGCGGGTAGCCGCTTCGGCACCCCCATGCAGCCCATCGAATGCGTTGATCAATGCATGGCGTTCTTGCAGCCAGCGGTCGATCAGCAGGTGCACACCTCCCCAGCGTTCCTGGGCGTTCCGACAGCTCTCGAGCATGATGACCTCACTTTCCCTAATCGATGATGCCTGTTGCGCCTTCCGAGACGGTTTTTTGTCTTGGGATATCGGCCTTGGGTGAGTGACTGCGAAATTGGCAGAAAACCGACGCCGCCTGGGCAGACTAAGCTGCGCGGAACGAAGCATCAAGCAGCAGGGATGAATTTCATCTGGCCAGACTTGAGCATCAGCGCTTCGCCCTGCTCATTGACCATCAGGCGAGACGATCATTCGCTCGCCTCGTCAAAAAGCCTAGTCGCGACGCAGCAACTGCCAGAAACAGAACACAGCCATTGCAATGAATGCCAGCAACGTCCACTCCGGAATGCTCATACCGAGCAGTGTCCAGCTGACTTCAGCGCATTCGGCCGTACCATGAAGCACCAGCCGGGCGATCTCCTGGAACGGCAGCGCATCCATCATGTATTCGAGACTGGGCAAGCAGCTCGGCAACTGATCGGCAGGCATGTTCTGCAGCCAGATCTGGCGTATCGCCGTACCCCCACCTGCCACGGCGAACAGGAGTGCCAAAGCCGAATAAACGCGGCGACCGGTCCTGCCCGGACCGTGCAAGGCAGCGACTAGGCAGACCAGGCCAAAACCGATGACGCAGATACGCTGAACGATGCACAACGGGCATGGCGCCAGCCCGACAACATGCTCGAGATAGAGGGCAGCGATCATCATCAACGCGCAGCCAATGAAGGCCAGAAGAAACAGCGAACGTGGGCTGGCCAGGTTCATGGCGACTCCGCAGACAGGAAAAGTTCGCTACGGTAGTGCGGCACGCAGCGCGCTGCAAGCCATACGCAAATCGCCGCAGCGGCGCGGGACGGATGTCACGACCCGAGCTGCTACGGCGACCGTTTTAACTAACTGCTGCTGGTTGTTTGTATCTGGTTGACGCCGGGGTGAGCAAGGAGCCCCAGGCCTTCCTGAAACAGCCGGTTGCTGCGCTCGTTGTCTCCCAGCTGGGCCAGCAACCGCGCCAGCTCGGCACAGGTTTCCGGACGGTGCTCGAAGCGCAAACTGGCCTCGAGGTAATCGCGCGCCTTGCCCCACAGCGCGTTGCGCATGCTCAGCCGACCAAGCGCGAGCAGCAGCTCCGCGTCCTCCGGATGAGCCTTGAGCCAGCCCTCTGCGTTCGCCAGCTGACGCGCCGCGTCCTGACCGCGGACGCGCCCATAGCGCTCGACCAGACGATCATCGAACTGGCGCTTGAGCGCTGCATAGAGCACGTCTTCGGCCTTGGCGTCCGCACCCAAACGGGACAGTCCATCAGCGTACGCACGAACCAGCAGCGACTCACTGCGCAACCCGGAAGGAACGGCCTGCCATTTCTGATTGAGGGCCTGCAGAGCGTCCTCATTGCTGGCCGTCGCGGCCTGGCCGGATTGCTCAAGTGCGGCAGTCCAGGCCAACAGCTCCAGCTCACTCAGGCGAGCCGGCGGCAAAACACGGTGCTTTCGCAGCTCGGGCAGCAAACGGCACAGCGCGGACCAGTCTTGCAGCTGAACGTAGAGTTGCTGAAGCAGCGTCAGCACATAGGCATGACGAGGATGTTCGCTGTGCAGGGCATTGAGCGTTTCCCGCGCCTCGCGGTATTGGCCCCTGGCAATTTGCAGCTGAGCCTGGGTCAAGCCAACCGCAAGCCCTGACTCGGGCTCACGCTCCCTGGCCTTGCGCAGCAACTCGTCGCTCTGCTCGTGCTCGCCCAACTCATTGGCGGCGCGCGCCGCGCCGAGATAATGCACAAGGGGTTGGTGATCGTGCTCGGCCGCGGAGCGCAAATGGCCCAACGCGTGACTCCACTGTCCCTCGGCCAGTTCTCGCAAACCGCTTCGTGATGCCTTGCTGACACGCCGCTCACGGTGGCGACGCGACCACGGATTAACCAGAGCCCCGGATGTATGCAAAAGGCCGAGCACCCAGTGCACCACCATTGCCAGCAACCAGAGGCAAGCGATCAGGCCCAGAAAAATCCAGAAACTCGATTCGTAGCGGAAGCGGTCGTAGCTGATCAGGACATAACCCGGATCCTGTGCGATGGCCCAGCCGAGAAACCCGACGATCGCTATAAGCAGGATCAGGACAAAGGCGAATCGCTTCATGCGCGCTGCCCCTCTTCGGTCGCGGCGCCGTCAGTAGCCGGCTGCTCCGGTTGTGGGCTCGCCTCTTCTGCCGGCTGTTCTGCTGGTTGTTCTGCGGGCTGTTCAGGACTGCTGTCAGCGGACGACTCGGCACCTTCGGACGATTCACGCTTCTGCACATAGGTCTGCAATGCGCGGAGCGCCGGTGCCAGATCCGGCAGACTCACCGAGACCTGGCGTTTTTTCAGCTCTTCAATGCGATCGCGCAGCCCTCGACTCTGACCGTTTTCCTCGCTGAAGAGGTCCTTGATCAACTGCGCCGCCTGATCGAGCGATTGCTGATAGACCTCTTCGTTGCCATTGAGCACGGCCCACTGCGCCTGTTCGATAGCCAGCGACAAGGCCAAGCGCACCTGCGCCAGGCTTTGTCCGGCAAGCAGCGGTTTGACGCTATTACCGGAATCGAAGTCGATACGGACATACCGCGTCAGCTCATTCAGCCAACGCTGCCAGCGACTATCAGACTGTCCTCCATCAGCACCGGGTCCCGCCTCGAATTCCGGTGCCAGGCCGTTGAGCTGGTTGGCCTGACCACGCAACGCGCCAAGCTGGAGAAACAACCCGGTACGGTCCAGCTCCGGCAGACTGCGCAACGCTTCAAGCCCTTCGAGCAACTTCTGCCGTGCTGCGTAAGCGCCGGGATCGTCCTGCTTGCGCAGGATCAGGTCCGCCTCGGCGAGCAGCGATTCGGCGCTGTTCACGTCCTGCATCGCCGACAGACGCAACATCGCCATGCGCAGCAGATGCTCGGCCTCGGCAAGCCGCCATTGCTCGCGGCTAGCCCCGAGAACCTGTTCGACACGCCCCGCCAGCCGCTGCTGATCACTTTGCAGCTCGGAAAGCAAACGGCGACGATCCTCCAGCTGTTCGGCTGAGGGCAGTTGTTCCAACTTGCCGAGACGGCTGGCCAGTTGCTGGCTGCGCTCACCCAACTGGCGGGTCTGTTCGCTCGTAGCCTGTGCCGACTGCTGCTGTTGCTGCTCCTGATCGGCGAGCTGCTGAGTCTGCCAGACGCTATAGCCCCCCGCAGCCAGACCGGCCAGGCCGACCAGCAGGGCCAGACCGGCCAACCCCTTGCCGCCGCTACGCGCATCGGGCTTGGCAGCGGACGGCGCTTTTGGTGGCGGCGCTTTGGGCGCTTCTTTCGAGTCCTTCTGCGGATCTTTCTTGACCGAATTCTGAGCTGCGACAGAGTCGTTGCCCTTGGGTTGCTGCGGTGCCTTGTCGGAGTCTACTTCGCTCACGTTTCCATCCTTTGCATCAGGAAGCGGGCCCGGTAGTGTCCCGGAGCGCCGCCAGCAAAGCCGCGGTTCCAGCACCGCGGCAGTCCACAATTCTTTTAGCACCCAACGCAGCGGCCATCTCGGCCACACGCGGGCTGGGTACAAACAAGGGTAGTTCACGCAGCGCTGACCAATCGAATCCTGCCAACTCGCGTAACGACTGCAAACCCTGTCCACTGCTGACCACCATGGCATTCAGCCGTTCCGAACGAACCAACTTGATGAGTCGGTCGCGCGGGTAGTCAGGCAGGTATCTTCGGTACAGTTGGAGGCTGTCGACGTGCGCGCCGCGGGCGCGTAGCGTGTCGGCGATAAGCTCACGCCCGCCTTCGCCTCGAAGGATCAACACCTTTGGATGAGGCGCGCTTATCGCGTCGGCGAGCCGTGGCAAGGCAAGCAGGGCTTCGCTGTCATCGCCTACGGCCGGCCAGCTAACGTCCAGTCCGTAATCGGCCAGTATCGCGCCGGTCGCTGCACCAACACTGAACCACGCCTGCCCTGCGGGCTGCTGCGGCCAGTAGCGACGGAGCAGCTCCAAGGCCAACCTGGCAGCCGGTTTGCTGACAACCACCACCGCAGCGTAACGGTCCAACTCCAGCATGGTCGTGCGCTGCTGAGGTGTTTCGACGAGCGCCTCGATGGCCAGGAGAGGCAGACTTGCACTGTGAATTCGCTGCTCCTCCAGCGTGGCGGCTAGCGCCGCACACTCCTCGGCCGGTCGCGTCAGCAATAGACGCCAGCCGCTCACGCCTTGCCGGCCTCGCCATAAATATCCTGGAGGATCTTTCCAGCACCTTGCTGCAGCAACTCTTCAGCGATGCGCACGCCGAGCGCTTCGGCTTCGGCATTGGGTGCGCGGCCTTCAGCGCGCAGGAGCAAAGCACCGTCGGGCTGTCCGACGAGCCCACGCAACCACAGCTGCTCGCCTTCGAGGACCGCATAACAGGCGATCGGAACCTGACAGCCCCCGTTGAGGTGGCGATTCAGCGCACGCTCGGCCGTGACGCGAAGCTCGGTATGCGGATCGTTCATGCATTGGAGCAGCTCATGCAGCTCGGTGTCGCCGGTTCGGCACTCGATCCCGACCGCGCCCTGCCCGCCCGCGGGCAGGCTGTCTTCGACACTGATGCTGGCGCGGATGCGCTCGCCGAAACCTAGCCGGATCAGGCCGGCCGCCGCGAGGATGATCGCGTCGTACTCGCCTGCATCAAGCTTGGCCAGACGGGTGTTCACATTGCCACGCAGAAACTGAATCTTGAGATCGGGCCGACGCGCCAGCAGTTGAGCCTGGCGCCGCAGGCTGGAAGTGCCTACGACCGCACCGGGGGGCAGCGCATCGAAATTCTCGTAGTGATTGGAGACGAACGCATCGCGCGGATCCTCCCGCTCACAGATGCAGTACAGGCCGAGCCCCTCGGGAAACTCCATCGGCACATCCTTCATGGAGTGCACGGCGATGTCCGCCTCGTTCTCCATCAGGGCCGTTTCCAATTCCTTGACGAAAAGGCCTTTGCCGCCAATTTTCGCCAACGGAGCATCAAGCAATTTGTCGCCCCGACTGACCATCGGCACCAGGCTCACCGTTATGTGCGGATGTGCGGCTTCCAGGCGCGCCTTGACGTATTCGGCCTGCCACAGGGCCAGGGCACTCTTGCGGGTAGCGATGCGAATTTCGCGGGACATGAGCAATTCCAGACAGATTGAACTGCCGGCGATGATAACAGGCCAGGAATGGCGATCGGGTTGGCAGGGATCAAGGAAAGCCGTCCGGTGGACGGTTGAGCTGGAACGCGGCGCCTGTCCCTAGCGCCGATACCGAATCAGATGCTTTGCATCAACTTGCGCACACCAGCGACATGCCGACGACTGACCGTCAACGGCTCGCCTTCAAGCCCCTTGAGGAACAGCTGAAAATGTCCAAGGGGCGTGCGCTGCAAGCGCTCGATACGGTCACGATAGACCAGCGCATTGCGATGGATGCGGACGAAACGCTCGCCGAACTCATCCTCGAGCGCCTTGAGCGGCTCATCCAGCAGCACCTCGCCACCTTCATGACGGAGAGTGACGTATTTGTGGTCGGCGATGAAGTAGATCACCTGTGGCAACGGGATCAGCTCGATGCCCTTGCGGGTCCGCGCACTGATGTGGCTGCGCGGGCCGGTACCACTCACTGCGGCCGGACGGGTCAGCGCCGCGAGCTGAACCCGGTTGGGCCGCTCGGCTTTCTTCAACGCTTCAGCGAGATGCTCAGGCCGTACCGGCTTGACCAGATAACCGACCGCACTGACCTGGAAGGCATCCAGCGCGAACTCGTCATGGGCGGTACAGAAGATCACCGCGGGGGGTGCATCGCGCTCGCACAGTTTGGCTGCAACCTGGAGGCCATCAAGCCCGGGCATACGGATATCCAGCAACACAACATCGGGACGCAGTTCCTCGATCAGGGACAGCGCCTCTTCGCCATTGGAGGCGGAAGGTTCCAGGACACGATAGCCGTCAAGGTCACCTACCAGTCGGCTGAGGCGCTCGCGGGCTAGAGGTTCGTCATCGACAATCAGCACATTCATACAGTTCTGGCTTCCTGCTTTTGTGTCGCACACGGATAGCGTAGACAGGTGTAGTAACGGGCATTACGCCGCTCCACGCTGAGACTCGCCGCGGGACCGAAAAGTGCCGTTAGTCGTGCGTCTATATTGTGCAGCGCTTGCTGAGTCCCTCTAGATGGGAGCTTTGGAGCCGCTTCGTCAAAGGGGTTACTGACCTGCAAATGGAACACGCCGTCAGCATAATACGCCGCCACGCTGACCACCCCGCCCTCGATTCTTGGCTGGATTCCATGTATCAGCGCGTTCTCCAGCAGCGGCTGCAGCGTTAGCTGGGGAATCGGTAGATCATCCGGCACGGCGTCGACTTGCCATTCGACACTCAGACGCTCACCGAGCCGGTACTGTTCGATGGAAAGATACCGGCGTGACAATTCCAGTTCTTCGCGCCAGGGCACCAGAGTGCCGGGGCGGGCCAGGCTGGCGCGGAACAGATCGGACAGATCGAGCACGGCTTGCTCGGCTTTGGCCGGATCGGTGACCACCAGGCTGGCGATGCTGTTCAGGCTGTTGAACAGAAAGTGCGGCCGGATACGCGCCTGCAACGACTCGATGCGCGCGCGCAGCTCGGCCTGTTCCTGCCGCCGCCATTGGCTCTGCAGATAGAAATAGCGCAGCAGCAGGCCCGACATGATCAAACTGATCAGTGCATGACGCAGATAAAGATTCACCTCGCCGACGCGGGTCAGCGGGCCGCCAAGCTGGTAGATATCGGCGACCGCCGTGCACGCCAGCGTCAGCCCGACCACCATGGCACAGCAGGCAAGCCCAGCCAGCCAGGCCGGCAACCTCGCCAGCAGCGGTCGCAACTGACAGGTCAGACCGGCCGACAGCAACATCACCCATTGCACGAACAGGGACGACAACGCCAGGCGCATCCAGTTGAAGCCAGGCTGCATCGGCTCGGCGAGCACCAGCACCAACACCAGCAACTCAGCGAGCAACACCAGGCCAAGCAGGGCATCGGGCTGGCACAGCTCGGGCACGAAGAAGTCATCGACAGGGGCCGCGGGCCGCGTTCGATCGGTTTTTTTTGTTCGCATGCATCGAGTTTCCGCGCGGCGTGAGCGCAAAGCAAGGTGAGCCCGGCAATGCGGCGCCTGCCGTTGCGCAGAGGCCGTCCAGTCTATCGGCTCGGTTTAATCCGAAGGTGACGAGCGGTCGCCACTTCAAAGCTTCGGCAGTCATGAATGTGGCGCTTTCGGCCGATAAAAGGAGTTCTACGAACGCCTCGCTATAGCGCATGATGGCTTAATGATTGCATCACAGCATCAACTTCGCCCTTCGCTATCGCTGCCTCAGGAGTATTGACCCGTGCTGCTGTTTTCCTCTTTGCGTAGCCGCTTGCTACGACCGGTATTCCTGACACTGTGCGGCGCCGTGCTGGTGCAAGTCGTGGTTGCGCTCGCATTGACCCGGAGCACCATCGACGGGCTCGAGCACGACATCGAACGAAGCCTGGGTGAGGACTCCACGCGCCTGCTGCAAGCGCTGCGCACTGCTGATGCCGAGGTTGGCAGCGGGCTTTCCGGCCTGGCCAAACGCATGACGAATGACCTGTCCCAGGGCCTGACGCAGCGCTTGACCGAAGAGCAGGAGCAGCTAAAAGAAGTGCTTGAGCGACACCTCAAGCAGTCCGGCGACGACCTCGCCACGCTGCTCGCCGGCGTTGCGCCAGCAGCGATCTGGGACAACGACGTACCGGCGCTGACTGAATTCGTCAGGATGGCTCACCGCAACCCAGCCGTTGTGTTCGTCGTCTATTTCGACGCCAATGGCAACCAGCTTACCCGCCACCTGAATCGCCAGGATCCCCGAGTCAAGGCACTGCTGGACAAGGGCACGGGACGTACCGCGTTCGACAAGGTGCTGTCGGCCGCCGAGAACGATCCCACGCTTTATCTCGCCAAAACATCGATCAACCCCAAGGGCGCGGACATCGGCGAGGTCATGCTCGGCTTCTCCACCTCTGCGGTGAGCACCGAGCTGGCCGCCTTCGACAACCGCTTCCAGACGCTGGTCGCCAGCGGAGCGGAACTGGTGGAAGCTGGACTTGCCACCACCGCCAGCGACAGTGCGAAGATCATGGCGTCAGGTCTGGCCGCTGCGACGGAGGTAGCGCAAAGCATCGAGTCCAATAGCCAGAAGGCCGTCGAGCGCTCAGCTTCGGCGCTGTTATGGAAAATTAGCGTCGGCCTTGTTGTCACCGGGGCATTGCTGCTGCTCGCCGTCACGCTGGTCCTTGGGCGCCAGGTGCTGCGCCGGCTGGGCCTGCTCAACACCGCGCTGCGCGGGCTGTCGGCGGGCCACGGCGATCTCACCCAGCGCGTGAAAATCCACAGCGCAGACGAAGTGGGCGAAATGGCTGACGCGGTCAATCTGTTTCTGGCCAAACTTCAGCCAATCGTTCAGGAGGCGCGCGCCATCGCCGTGCAGACCGGCGCGGAAATCGACACCCTGGGCAACCGTAGCCGCTCTGCTGCAGCCGCAGCCGAGCGTCAACGTGACGAAGTCGCCGGAAGCCTCCAGGCACTGGCCGACATGACCCAGCGCGCGCAGGACGAAAGCAGAGCCATGCAAACCGCACTCGATCAGGTCGCCTCGATTCGCAAGGCTGCGGTAGACAACGAGGCGATTTCCGAGCAGGTGGGCCGCACGATCGAGGCACTTGGCAGTGGCGTACAGACAAGCGCCTCAGTCATCGAGGAACTGGCTGATCAGAGCGAGCAGATCGAGGTGGTACTGACCGTCATCCGGGGCATCGCCGAACAGACGAATCTGCTTGCCTTGAATGCTGCCATCGAAGCCGCACGCGCCGGCGAGAGCGGTCGAGGATTCGCCGTGGTAGCCGACGAAGTACGAGCGCTCGCCAGCAAGACTCAGCAATCCACCGGCGATATCCAGGCGCATATCGAAAGCCTGCAACGCGGTGCTCGCGATGCCGTCTCGGCAATCAACACTCTCGGCAAGCAAGCTGAAAGCGGCCTGGCTTCCCTCGGCAGCAGCCGCGACCTACAGCGCGCGCTGCAGATGGCTGTCGAGCAAGTGCATCAGGTCGTAAGGGAGGCTACCAAGGGCGCGGAACAACAAGCGGGCACCGCAACAGCCGTACGCGAACGAGTCGAGGTTATTCTCACCGAAGCCGAACGCTCCGCCGATGCGGTGACTGCGACCGCAGCCAGCGGCAAGGAGCTGGGTGTGCTCGCGCAAAGGCTCGAAGCCAGCCTCGGGCAGTTCAGGGCTTGATAAAGCCGCTCGCTGGGTAGGGCCATCGCAGAAGCCATGGCTAACCCTGTTATCATTCGGGCCCTTCAACTTGCCCATCTGATTCAGCGAGCGCATTCATGAGCACCGACAAGACCAACCAGTCCTGGGGCGGCCGTTTCAGCGAGCCCGTCGACGCCTTCGTCGCCCGATTCACCGCCTCCGTCGAGTTCGACAAGCGCCTCTATCGGCACGACATCATGGGTTCGATCGCCCACGCCACCATGCTGGAAAAGGCCGGGGTACTGACTGCAGACGAGCGTGACCAGATCATCGCCAACCTGAAGGATATTCAGGGCGAAATCGAGGCCGGCAGCTTCGACTGGCGCGTCGAACTGGAAGACGTGCACATGAATATCGAAGCCCGGCTGACCGACCGCATCGGCGTCACCGGCAAGAAGCTGCACACCGGCCGCTCGCGCAACGACCAGGTGGCGACCGACATTCGCCTGTGGCTGCGCGATGAGATCGACCTCATCCTCGGCGAAATCACACGCCTGCAGCAGGGCCTGCTGGGTCTCGCCGAAGCCGAGGCGGACACCATCATGCCCGGCTTTACCCACCTGCAGACCGCACAGCCGGTGACCTTCGGTCATCACTTGTTGGCCTGGTTCGAGATGCTCAGCCGTGACTATGAGCGCCTGGTCGATTGCCGCAAGCGCACCAACCGTATGCCGCTGGGCTCGGCCGCGCTGGCCGGCACCACCTACCCGATCCAGCGCGAAATCACCTGCGAACTGCTCGGCTTCGAGGCCATCTCCGGCAACTCGCTGGACGGCGTCTCGGATCGCGATTTCGCCATCGAATTCTGCGCCGCCGCCTCGGTGGCGATGATGCACCTGTCGCGCTTCTCCGAAGAGCTGGTGCTCTGGACCAGCGCGCAGTTCCAGTTCATCGACCTGCCCGACCGCTTCTGCACTGGCTCCTCGATCATGCCGCAAAAGAAGAATCCGGACGTACCGGAACTGGTACGCGGCAAGACCGGCCGTGTATTCGGCGCCCTGAGCGGCCTGCTGGTGCTGATGAAGGGCCAGCCGCTGGCCTACAACAAGGACAACCAGGAAGACAAGGAGCCGTTGTTCGACGCCGCCGACACGTTGCGCGACTCGCTGCGCGCCTTTGCCGACATGGTCCCGGCCATCAAGCCCAAGCGCGAAATCATGCGCGAAGCGGCGCTGCGTGGCTTCTCCACCGCGACGGATCTTGCCGACTACCTGGTACGCAAGGGCCTGCCGTTCCGCGACTGCCACGAAATCGTCGGCCACGCGGTGAAATACGGCGTGCAGACCGGCAAGGACCTGGCCGAAATGAGCCTGGACGAGCTGCGTCAGTTCAGTGACCAGATCACCGATGACGTCTTTGCGGTGCTGACCCTGGAAGGCTCGGTGAATGCTCGCGATCATATTGGCGGCACGGCACCCGCACAGGTCCGCGCCGCCGTTCAGCGCGGCCGCGACTTGCTGACCACTCGCTAAACCTTGTCACTTGGCAGGCGCGAGGCGGCTCGTGCTTGTCAGACCGGAGAGTTGCATGCCCCTGAACATCCGCCCCGCCAGTCGAGATGATGCCGCGCTGATCCTGCGCTTCGTCACCGAGCTGGCGATCTATGAACGCGCCGAGCATGAAGTAAAAACCGACATCGCAGGAATTGAAGCCAGCCTGTTCGCCAGAGATGCCAGCGCCAGTGCGCTGATCTGCGAGCGCGACGGCCAACCAATCGGCTATGCGGTGTATTTCTTCAATTACTCGACATGGCTCGGCCGCAACGGCCTCTATCTTGAAGACCTGTACGTCACCCCCGAGGCCCGCGGAACCGGCGCAGGCAAGGCGCTGCTGAAACACCTCGCACGCCTTGCGGTGTCACGAGGTTGCGGGCGCTTCGAGTGGTCCGTGCTGGACTGGAACGAGCCAGCGATCAGGTTCTACGAGGCGCTGGGCGCGCGGCCTCAGGAGGAGTGGACCACCTACCGTCTGACCGGCGACGCACTGAAGGCGCTAGCGGAGCAAGCCTGAAGCAGCAATGAGCGGGAACTCGACCGAACGGATCGCGCCAAACGCAATGTCGCCCAAGATTGCTCCCGCTTATGACCGACCTCAAAACGATATTGTTGAATCAGGACACCCAAGGTGCTGAGGTATTCGACTCACCCAAGGAGCGCCTGAACTTCTATCGCTCGGAAATACACTTCGAGTCGACGCTGCTGGCCAGCCGCACCAGTGGCTACCTGTCCTCGCAGTCGTTTCTGATGATCGCCTTCGCCTCTTCCATGGCTAACACCAACCCCGACTGGGGCAGCCTGTTCCGGCTGGTTGTGCCGAGTGTGCTGGCGCTGCTTGGACTGCTCACGTCGCTGCATGCGATTCCCGGTATCCGCGCCAGTTTCGACGTCATAGAGCGTTGGCACCACAAGCAGGCCGACCTGCTGCAAACCGAAGGCAATGTCGGACTGCTACCCAACCATGACTCGGCCTTGTTTGGCGAAGGGAACAGTCCTCCAGGTGGCCAACGCTACAAGCGCACCCTGCTGTTTTCCCTGCGGACACCGATCATCTTCGGCAGCGTCTGGGCATTGCTGGGCGCGTTCTGCATCGTCCTGTACTTCTTCGGCTGATCAGAGCCAGTCACGAAACTTGAACCAGGCATAGGGAATGATCGCCGACACGATCATCATCGCGAGCGCCATCGGATAGCCGAACGGCCAGTCAAGCTCAGGCATGTGATCGAAGTTCATGCCGTACACCGTGCCCACCAGCGTTGGCGGCAGGAATAATACCGCCGCGATGGAGAACACCTTGATGATCGCGTTCTGCTCGATATTGATCAGCCCCAGCGTGGCGTCGAGCAGGAATGCGATATCCCCCAACAGCCGCGCCTGATGCTCCCCCAGCGAACGCACGTCGCGCTCCAGCGCCTTCAGCAGCCCCTTGGCCACGCCCTGTCTGGGCTCATTGGCATGAAGTCGATAAAACGCCAACAGGCGGGTTGAGCTGAACAGGCTTTCGCCCAACTGCGACAGGAGCGAGCGGTTCTGCCCAAGCTGCTGGATGATCTGCTGCAGGTCCGTTCGCTGTTCTTTACGTTCATCGAAAATGCACTTCGACAGGGTCTGCAGCTCGACCTGAACGCTTTCCAGAACGTCGGCAATCCGATCGACCACGGCATCCGCCAGGGCAAGGAAAATCTGATGGCTGGAGGAAAAGGTCGAAGGCTGCCGGGAACTCTTTGCCTCGAATTGCCGGAATGCACTGAGCTCGGTATAGCGAACGGTCACCAGACAACGCTTGGTCAGGACAAAGGTTACCTGAGCATTTTCCGGTCGCCGGTCCGCAATCCCCATCACCACTGTCGTGGTCATGAAGATGGCTTCATCCTCGTCGTAAAAGCGTGAAGAATCCTCAATCTCAGCCAGTTCTTCCCGAGTCGGGATATCCAGCCCCAGGGCCGTTTCGATGAAACGCTCTTCCTCCGAGTCAGGCGATAGCAGATCGGCCCACAGTACATTCGCTGGAAGCGCCTGCAGATTCTCGGCAACACGCCTCACCAGCGCGCCGTTTTCAAGACAGTGAAAAATGATCATTGCTGTAGTCGCGTTCTCGATAAGTCATAGTAAGAATAGAAACCGACCCAAGCGAAGCGTTCAGCCGACCTTTCCGTAAGGCAAGCTTGCCGGTACTCGCCTCGACACGCCATCCAGATTTCCCTCTACGAGAGTTGCGACATGAACAATGCCACGTCCGATGATGATGAAACCTTTGCCGAGGAAACCCTGATCCAGGCGATCGAAAATCAGCTTGAGGCCGGCGAACCCGCCGCCACCCAGGCTACGCTGAACAAACTGACCCTTGTTGGCTACGAGCGCGACGAGATCCTCAAGCTGATGGCACTCGTGCTGGCTCGGGAGATCCGGCTGATGCTTGAGCAAGACCGTCCCTTCGACATCGATGGATACGAAACGCAGCTGCGCAATCTACCCGACCTAGCCGAATAGTCTTAGACGGAGGCAGGCGCGCGCGCAGCATCTACACTTCGCAAACAGGGCCAAAGCCCATCACCCGAGGAGCAGACATGTCTTACACCCCAGAAGTGGTAGCCGAGCTGGAAATTCTTTGCCTGTTCAATCTCGACAACTCGCTCGAAGGCCTCAAAGTTCATCACGACGCCGGCCACACAGCCATCGCCGCCGCCCAGCGCCTGCACAGCAAAGGTCTGACAACCTTGCCCGACGGCGGCTACCTGACGAGCCTTGGCCGCGATGCCGCAGAGCACGCCCAAGTGTTGCTGACAATCCTCTCGGAGACCGTTCCGGCTTAAGCTGAAGGCGCCTAAATCCTAGCCGAGCACGTCATTTGCCGGTTTGAGCACCGCACAGGCGCTCGGCTATACCAGCCGCTTACAGCTGCGCCTTTCGCTGTCCCGTGCTAGTTTTCGCCTTTCGCCTCGATCAACATGTCGGACAACATCGTTTGCCTGAACGAATCACTTCATGACGCGCCGCCAGGAAATCCGTCCAATCCTTGAAGAGGGAATCGATCGCAAGGTGCTAACCGCGCTTCGTGCTCGCTTTCTTTCATTGAACACCGCGCGCCTGGAACGCACACGCCTGGCCATGTCGTCCCGTCAACAAGCCGTGCTCACGCTGTTGCCGCTGCTATTCCATGTAAACCATCCGATGCTGCCCGGATACGTTTCCAGTCTCACGCCAGCGGGACTGGCGGGCTTCGAGCCTGACGCCGAAACGTTGGCCGAAGCCCAGCGCTTGAGCCGGTCGTTCAGCTACAAGCCTTTGCGCGGTAAGCCGCCGCAACCCATTCTCGGCCTGTTTCTGATGGGCAGTCTTGGCACTGTGGCGCAGGACGACCAAAGCGATCTGGACGTCTGGGTTTGCCATGATCCCCATCTCTCGGCAGGGCAACTCAGCGAACTGCAGCGCAAGTGCGAGCTCCTCCAGGGATGGGCAGCAACGCAAGGCAGTGAGGCGCATTTTTTTCTGGTCGACCCGCTCCGCTTCACTCAGGGCGAGCGCGAAGCCAAGCTGACCTCCGATGATTGCGGAACCACCCAGCATTACCTGCTGCTCGACGAGTTCTACCGGACGGCGATCTGGCTGGGTGGGCGTACCCCAATATGGTGGCTCGTGCCTGATTATGAAGAGCACCGCTACCATGACTACGTGCGCACCTTGCTGGACAAGCGCTTCGTGCGTAGCGACGAGGTATTGGATCTCGGCAGTCTCGCCAGCATCCCGCCCGGCGAGTATCTCGGCGCGGGCCTCTGGCAGCTGTACAAGGCCATCGAGTCGCCCTACAAGTCGCTGTTCAAGCTACTGCTGGTTGAGGTGTACGCCAGCGAACACCCGCAGGTGCGCTGTCTGAGCCTCGATTTCAAACAGGCGGTATATGCCAATCGACTCGACCTGGACGACCTCGATCCTTACATAGTCGCCTACCGCAGAATCGAGCATTACCTCGCCAGCCGAGGCGATCAGGAACGCCTGGCGTTGCTGCGTCGATGTCTTTATCTGAAGGTCAACAAGCCCCTCAGTCAGCCGCCCAGCGGCCGCAGCAAAAGCTGGAAAAGGCGTTTGATCGAGCGACTGACGGCGGAGTGGCAATGGGATCATCGCCGATTTGCTCAACTCGACGCGCGCAGCCAATGGAAAGTGCGGCGGGTTGTGGAGGAACGTCGAGCACTGGTCAACGAACTGACCTACGGCTACCGATTCCTCAGTGAGTTCGCGCGACGCCTGCAGATCACCAGCAGTATCAACGGGCGAGATTTCGGCGTACTTGGCAGGCGCCTGCATGCTGCGATCGAACGCAAGGCGGGCAAGGTCGAGGCCATTAACCTGGGCATCGCGCCCGACCTTGCCGAGCATAGCCTGACCCTCATCCAGGGCTATGACGCCGCGGATGACGTCTACTGGGCGCTCTACGAGGGGAACCTGAATGCTCAGCAGCTCAGTAACTTTTCCCCGCTGAAGCGCTCCCGCGAGCTGGTTCCGCTGCTGGCCTGGTGCCATAGAAACGGCATTATCGATACGGCCACGCATGTCGCCTTGCACCCCGGCGACAGCGGCCTGACTGAAGCCGAGCTGTTTGCGCTGCTAACCGATATCCGCCAGGCATTCCCGATGCCGCCCGCGGCGCTCGCAGACGAAGCGCTGCTGATCGCGGCCAGTCCCGTGAAGGTCCTGCTGCTGATAAACGTCGGGCTTGATCCATTGAATCCTCAGCAACCATTGTCGTTCGACGAGCTAACCGAATCGCTGCGACATGCCGTTACGCGAGACAACCTGGTGCTCAGCATCGATCAACTGACGCTGAACAGCTGGAGCGAACTGATCGCGACGCGCTATGAAGGCACATCCCCGTTGCCGGACTGCCTGCGTGACTTCTTGCAGGAACTACCCGTTCGTGGCGAGCGGCCGGACCTGCAGATACGCTGCTTCAGTCGAAACGCCGGCATGGCTCTCGCGCGACGTATCAACACTGTCTTTATCGATGCCCAGACGCTGTTGGACGAGCCGGGAGAAAGCCGTTATCTGCTGCAGGTCCGCCAGCACTACCACCTGCTCGATCTGGTGAGTGGGAATGTCCGGCATACCACGTTGAGTGACATGCCGGCCCTGCTGGAACATCTTGGCGAGGCTCACCACAGCGTCCGACCCATTCGCGTGGAGCGACACGCACTCGAAGGAACCGACCTGCCCCTGATCCTTGGTCAGGCCAGAGCGCACTGCATCCAAGTTTTCTACCGTGTTCAAGGAAGCCAGGCGGAGATCACCGTTCTCGATGAATTCAACGCGCTCTGGCGGCAGCAGCAACCCTATCGAGACGAGCAGCGGCTGCTAACGCCCTTGCTGCGCTTTTTGCAATCGGTGAGTTACCGCCGCAACACCCAGCTGCCGTTCGAGGAAAACCGGCTGGCAGCGATGGACATCCTGTTCTACCGACTCATGGCACCGGCAGCCGGCCAGGTACTGGACATCGAGCGCAGACCTTCCCCCCGAGAAAATGTCGGCGATCCTTTCTATGACGTGCAGGCCATTGTCGAACACAGCGAGCGAGGCCGCTCACGGGTGACCCTGTACTGTAACCATCAGGAGTTTTCGAGCCTGGAATACGGCGCCGAGCTGTTCGCCGCCGTCGCGCATTTCATTCTTGCGCAGCGGCGCGGTGCCGAGCGCTACCCCTGTTACATAACCGATCTAGACATGTCGGGCCTGCACGGTACCGGTCGGGCCCAGACGGTTCAGCACCTGCGCTACAAGGCGCATCTGGAAGCAGCACTCAACCAGGCGCTGGAGTCACTCTGAACCGTTGTGCGAACGCGCTTCGTCACAAACTTCTCAGAGATTGACGTCGCCCGCGGCTTCCGGCTGGTACTCGACAGCCAGCAGGGTCAGCTTGAGTACCTTGCCGCTGGGTGTTGGCCAATCGATGTGTTGGCCCACGGTCATGCCCAACAGTGCTGTGCCTACCGGCGCCAGGACCGAAACGGTTCCTTCCTTGCCGGCATCCTGAGGAAACACCAGCGTCAGATGATAATCCTTGCCGACACCCTCATCGCGGCAATGAACGCGGGAGTTCATCGACACCACGCCGGCGGGCAACTCGCTGCGCTCGACCACCTGGGCGCGGGACAACTCCTCTTCGAGCGCCTCGGCGGCCGGACCGTAGTCAGCCAGACCGTCGAGCAAGCGCTCGAGTCGCTGGAGATCGGGTTGAGTGATGATGATGGGCGGTGCGCTGGTCATGGGTGCGGGTCAGCTCCTGAAAAAAGTAAACAGACAAAAAAACAAAACCCCGCCCAAAGGCGGGGTTATTTAACCTGTAACCGACCCTATCACAGCTCATTAAATAAGCAAGGGCACCTGATTCGTGGCTTGGATCAGCTGCGCGCCACCCTCACAGGTCTTCGAACTCAAGCGCCTCGCCACCCTGCTGCTCGGTAACTCGGGACAAGAGTTCGCCGAGACGCTCATCGTTGGCATCACAGATCCACAGCGAGTTGGACTCGTCGTAGTCGAAATGGAATCCACCGGAACGCGCGGCCACCCACAGCTGGCGCAGCGGGGGCTGACGACTGAAGATCAACTGGGTGCCATTCTCGAAACGCACGGTCAGCACGCCACCGGAATTCTCCAGATCGACGTCCATACCGCTGTGGTCGAACACGTCCTCGATTTCTTCCTGCGCAGCATCGACAAGATCGTGAAAGCGGGCTTCGCTCAGGCTCATGAATCCATTTCCTCGGTACGGGTTGCACGGTGGCACCGGGGGCCACCGACGATGCGGGCGAGCTTAGCAGGCCACCGCCGCGTCTAGCGAGCGGCGGTCCGGGCAGGTTTCCGATGTGGGACCGGCGAGCGCGGCCACATAGGCAATCCGACAGGTGCTGGGTATACTCCGGCCCATCGATTTTTCTAGGATTACCCCCCAATGAAGCGTCTGCTGCTTCCACTCATCGCATTGGCGGTTCTCGCTTCCGCGCTTACCGGCTGCGGCCAGAAAGGCCCGCTTTACCTACCGGACGACGAGGCAACTGCCAAAGAACGTTCCAAAGACCGATTCGAACTGTAAGGAGGCATTCATGGAGGCCTTCTCGTACCGCGACGGTCAGCTCTTCGCGGAGGGTGTGGCGTTGCCCGCTCTCGCGCAACGCTTCGGCACCCCCACCTACGTCTACTCGCGAGCACATATCGAGGCACAGTACCGCGCCTATGCCGACGCACTGCAAGGCATGCCGCATCTGGTCTGTTTTGCCGTCAAGGCGAACTCGAACCTTGGCGTACTCAACGTACTGGCCCGCCTTGGCGCCGGCTTCGATATCGTTTCGCGTGGCGAACTCGAGCGCGTCCTGGCGGCCGGTGGTCAGCCTGACCGCATCGTATTCTCCGGTGTAGGCAAGACGCGCGACGACATGCGCCGTGCATTAGAAGTCGGCGTGCACTGCTTCAACGTCGAATCGACCGACGAGCTCGAGCGCCTGCAGCAGGTTGCAGCCGAGCTGAGCGCCGTGGCACCGGTTTCGCTGCGGGTCAATCCGGACGTCGATGCCGGAACCCATCCCTACATTTCCACCGGCCTCAAGGAAAACAAATTCGGCATCGCCATCGCCGACGCCGAGGAGGTTTATGCCCGCGCTCACGAGCTGAGCAACCTGGAAGTTGTCGGCGTCGATTGCCACATCGGCTCGCAGCTCACCACGCTGCCGCCGTTCCTCGATGCGCTCGACCGGCTGCTGGCCTTGATCGACCGCCTCGCCGTGCGTGGCATCCGCATCAAACATCTGGATCTGGGTGGCGGCTTGGGCGTGCGCTATCGCGAGGAGCAGCCACCGCTTGCGGGTGACTACATCCAGGCCGTGCGCAAGCGCATCGACGGTCGCGCCCTGGCGCTGGTGTTCGAGCCCGGGCGGTCGATCGTGGCCAATGCTGGGCTGCTGCTGACCCGGGTGGAATACCTCAAGCACACCGAGCACAAGGATTTCGCCATCGTCGACGCAGCGATGAATGACCTCATCCGTCCTGCCCTTTATCAGGCCTGGATGGACGTCGTACCGGTGCAGCCGCGTGAAGGCGAGGCGCGCCACTACGACATCGTCGGCCCGATCTGCGAGACCGGTGACTTCCTTGCCAAGGAGCGTCCGCTGGTGCTCGCCGAGGGCGATCTGCTGGCCGTTCGTTCCGCGGGCGCCTATGGTTTCGTCATGAGTTCGAACTACAACACCCGCGGCCGTGCTGCCGAGGTGCTGGTGGATGGCGACGAAGCCTACGAAGTGCGCCGCCGCGAAAGCGTGCAGGAGCTATACGCTGGCGAAAGCCTGCTGCCTGCCTGAGGCCACGACGATGCTTTTGCGTTTTACCAAGATGCACGGCCTGGGCAACGATTTCATGGTCATCGACCTGATCAGCCAGCACGCGCACATCCAGCCCAAGCACGCCAAGCAATGGGGCGATCGGCATACCGGCGTGGGTTTCGATCAGCTGCTGCTGGTCGAGCCACCGCACAACCCCGACGTGGATTTTCGTTATCGCATCTTCAACTCCGATGGTTCGGAGGTGGAGCAATGCGGTAACGGTGCGCGCTGCTTTGCCCGCTTCGTACTGGACAAGCGCCTGACCATGAAGCGGCAGATCCGCGTCGAGACCAAAGGCGGCATTATCGAGCTGAACATCCGTCCTGACGGGCAGATCAGTGTCGACATGGGTCCGCCTCGCCTGACTCCGGCCGAGATCCCTTTCCTGGCTGATATACAGGGCTTGAGTTATCCGCTAGACGTCGACGGCCAGCAGCTGAATATCGCCGCTGTATCCATGGGCAACCCCCACGCCGTGCTCCGTGTGGAGGACGTCGACAACGCTCCGGTGCAAGGCCTCGGGCCGAAGATCGAGCATCATTCGCGCTTTCCCCAGCGGGTCAACGCCGGCTTCATCCAAGTGATCGACCGTCAGCACGCCAAGCTGCGAGTTTGGGAGCGCGGCGCAGGCGAAACCCAAGCCTGCGGTACCGGCGCCTGCGCGGCGGCAGTCGCCGCGATTCAGCAAGGCTGGATGGATTCCCCGGTGCAGCTCGATCTGCCGGGCGGCCGTCTGTCCATTGAATGGGCAGGCGCTGGACAGCCCGTTATGATGACCGGCCCCGCCGTTCGCGTATTCGAAGGACAGGTTCGCCTATGACCGAGCAAAACCAGGACAAGCCACAGCTGCCGGACGCAGAAGCCGTCGCGGCCTATCTGCGGGCTCATCCGGAGTTCTTTGTCGATCACGATGAGCTGATTTTGGAGCTGCGCATTCCCCATCAGCCCGGCACTGCCGTGTCGCTGGTCGAGCGGCAGGTCAAACTGCTGCGTGAGCGCAACATCGAGGTGCGCCATCGTTTGTCACACCTGATGGATGTAGCGCGCGATAACGACCGGCTGTTCGACAAAACGCGCCGCCTGGTGCTGGATTTGCTGGACGCCAATAGCCTGGAAGAGGTCATTGGCGCCGTGGACGAAAGCCTGCGGCACGAGTTCCAGGTGCCATTCGTGAGCCTTATCCTGTTCAGCGAAACGCCGCTGCCAGTGGGGCGCAGCGTCACCAGCGCTGAAGCCCAGCAAGCGATCGGCGGGCTGCTCGGCAGCGGC
>CERD01037482.1_pt1 | contig 76345 bp, 73 predicted proteins | sample 530931 | NCBI WGS metagenome assembly CERD01 (sample SAMEA2621101, study PRJEB7988) | marine metagenome | isolation source: saline water (ENVO:00002010), including
GATCTTGAGCGAATGGAGCAGCTATTTGGATCTCCTCCTTCAACCGGCCAGAGCTATAGGCCCGGCGAATCGAGTTCTAATCTAACCTTGCTAGGCAGCTTCGTTCATGCGGACCCGGCTCGGTCGACCGCAATCATTCAGCTGAGCAGCCAACCGCCACAGCTTTACCGGATTGACCAGGAGCTTGAATCGGGGGTGCGCCTGTACAGCGTTCACCCAGACAGGGTCGAAGTGAAGCGTGGTGATCGTATCGAGAGCTTGTTTTTCCCAAGCGTTCGCTCCCCCACGGCCGCGCTCGATAGCCTGCCCGACTATAGTGAGCCAGCGGAGGAGGAAATACTCGATCCGCAAGCCGAGATGCTTCAACAGCAGATGGAAGCACTCCGGCAACAGATGGAAGGGACTACAAGCCCGCCAGAAACCATGCCCTCCGACGAACAGACCACGGAAGACAACTGACCGATGCTGCCATTTTCCTCCCGCCCGCTCATTGCCTTGCTCGCCGCCGGTCTGCTTGCCGCTCCCCTGCCTCTGTACGCCGCCGACCCAGGAATCGAGCCGAGCGAGACCCAACAGGACGGCTGGACGATCAACCTCAAGGATGCCGATATCCGGGCCTTTATCGATCAGATAAGCCAGCTGACCGGGCAGACCTTTATCGTCGATCCTCGCGTAAAGGGACAAGTGAGCGTCGTGTCGTCAACGACCCTTTCCCTTGAAGAAATCTACCAGCTCTTCCTGTCAGTCATGGCCACCCACGGCTTCAGCGTGCTCACCCAGGGTGAAGTCGCTCGAATCGTGCCCAATGCTGAAGCCAAGTCGGAGGCTGGCGGAGGACCGACCGGTGGAGATCTGCTGGAGACCCGCGTCATCCAGGTCCAGCACACCTCTGCCACTGAATTGATTCCATTGATCCGTCCCCTGGTGCCGCAATACGGGCATCTTGCGGCCGTTAGCTCAGCCAACGCGCTGATCATCAGCGATCGCAGCGCCAACATCGCGCGCATCGAAGACCTGGTACGACAGCTCGACAAAGCCCAAAACGACGATTACTCGGTGGTGAATCTGCAATACGGCTGGGCTGTGGACATCGCTGAGGTTCTGCGTAATACCTTGGCACGCGGAGAAGCCAAAGACACTGCCGGTGCGCAGATCATTGCCGATTCGCGCACCAACCGTCTGATCTTTACCGGACCAGAACTGGCCCGCCAGAAGTTGGCCAGCCTGGCCAAGACACTCGATTCACCCAGCACGCGCTCAGCCAATACCCGAGTGATTCGCTTGCGCCACAATGACGCCAAATCGCTCGCCGAGACGCTCGGAGACATTTCTGAAGGGCTCGCCGCGCCTGGGGATGGCGAAGCCCAGGGTGGTCGCCAGCAGAACATACTTATTCGCGCCGACGAGAGCCTCAACGCTCTGGTCATGCTGGCCGAACCGGAACTGATCTCGACGCTCGAATCGATAGTTCGCCAACTCGATGTGCCCCGGGCCCAGGTGATGGTAGAAGCAGCCATCGTCGAAGTATCCGGTGACATCACTGACGCACTTGGCGTGCAGTGGGCCGTGGATGCGCGAGGTGGCACTGGCGGAGTCGGTGGTGTCAGCTTTGGTAACACAGGGCTCTCCATCGGCAGCGTGCTCAATGCCATCAATGACAATGAGATCCCGAGCAATCTGCCCGACGGCGCCATCATCGGTGTTGGCACGCGTAGCTTTGGTGCACTGATTACCGCACTCTCTGCCAACAGCAAGAGCAACCTGCTTTCGACCCCGAGCCTGCTGACGCTAGACAATCAGGAAGCCGAGATTCTGGTGGGGCAGAACGTGCCGTTCCAGACCGGCACCTACACAACCGACGCGTCTGGTGCGAACAACCCGTTTACCACGATCGAGCGAGAGGATATCGGCGTCACACTCAAGGTGGTCCCGCATATCAACGAGGGCGCCACGCTGCGCCTGGAGATCGAGCAGGAGATTTCATCGATCGCACCGTCCGCAAGCCTTTCGGCGCAGGCCGTGGACCTGGTGACCAACAAACGATCGATCAAGAGCACCATCCTCGCCGAAGACGGCCAGGTCATCGTACTGGGTGGTTTGATTCAGGACGACGTGACTCGTACCGATTCCAAGGTGCCGCTGCTCGGCGATATCCCACTGCTGGGAGCGTTGTTCCGCTCCACCCAGGAAAGTCATATCAAACGCAACTTGATGGTGTTTCTGCGCCCGACAGTGATTCGCGACCGTGCTGGCTTGGCCGCGCTGTCCGGCAAAAAGTACAGCGACATCCGAGTCATCGAAGCCAGCCCAGGCAGCCCGAGTATCCTGCCAGCCACGCCTGAAGGCCTGTTCGATGGGCAGGGTCAGCCGGCCCCGGCAATCGACCTGCGCTCCAACGAACCCAGCCAACGCAGCCGTCTGCCAGCTACACCGGCAACGCAACGCGCGCCACAGAGCTTCACCGCACAACCGCAGCCTCCGGTTCAAGCGCCGGTTCGCTCAGGCTGGGCAGTGCAGCTGGCGAGCCTGCAAAATGGCGACAGTGCTCGGGGGCTGGCGAACAAGCTTCGCGAGGAAGGATTTGAGGCCTACCTGCGCGTCAGCGGGCGCACGCACCGGGTGTTCGTGGGCCCGATAGACAGTCGGCAGGAAGCCAGTCGGATTCGGGACCAACTGGAGATCGAACAGCGGCTTGATGGTTTTGTGGTGAATTTCGAGCCGATGAAGAACTGAACCACTGACACTCGACACTGACAGGTTGCGTCGGCGTCCAGCCAGTAAAAAAAGCCCCGCTTAAGCGGGGCTTTTTTTACTGTATCGATCTAAAGCGCAGCCAATCCTCGTGCGAGATCAGCTTGCAGGTCAGACACGTCCTCAAGCCCCACAGCCACCCGAATCAAGCTATCACGGATCCCTGCCTTGGCTCGGTCTTCGGCAGATAGACGCCCATGGGTGGTGGATCCGGGATGGGTGATGGTGGTTTTGCTATCACCCAGATTCGCCGTGATTGAGATCAGGCGAGTGGCATCGATGAAACGCCAGGCGCCCTCTTTGCCGCCAGACACCTCGAAGCTCAGGACCGCACCAAAGTCTTTCTGCTGACGCTTGGCCAGTTCGTGTTGAGGATGGCTAGGCAACCCTGCGTAATAAACTTTCTCGACCCCCGGCTGTTGCTCTAGCCACTCCGCTAATGCGCGCGCACTGGCACAGTGTGCTTGCATACGCAGGCGCAGCGTTTCCAGGCCTTTGAGAAAGACCCAGGCGTTGAACGGGCTCAACGTCGGTCCTGCTGTGCGCAGAAATCCCACCACTTCCTTCATTTGTTCGGCACGACCAGCAACCACACCGCCAAGACAGCGGCCTTGGCCATCGATGTATTTGGTGGCGGAATGAATGACAATATCGGCACCAAGTGCCAGCGGCTGCTGCAGGACAGGTGTGCAGAAGCAATTGTCCACCGCGAGCATGGCACCATTGCCATGACACAGCGCAGCCAGCTCGGCAATATCAACCAACTCGGCCAGCGGGTTGGAGGGGGACTCGACGAAAACCAACCTGGTGTTGGGCTTGAATGCGGGCGCCCAGTCTGCAAGATCGGTAAGCGGTACGTAATCGACCTGCAGCCCGAAACGCTTGAGGTATTTCTCGAACAACGAAACCGTAGCTCCGAAAACGCTGCGCGATACCAGCACGTGGTCGCCAGCGGAGCACAGGCTCATCACCATGGCCAGGATTGCGGACATCCCCGACGCGGTCGCTACGGCCTGCTCAGCGCCCTCCATGGCGGCAATACGCTCTTCGAATGCTCGCACGGTGGGGTTGGTATAGCGTGAATAGACATTCCCCGGCGTCTCACCGGCAAAACGCGACGCAGCGTCAGCCGCACTTCGGAACACATAGCTGGACGTGAGGAATAACCCTTCGCCATGCTCCCCCTCAGGCGAGCGGCGCTGGCCCGCTCGAACAGCCAGCGTATCCATGCTCACACCGGACAAATCACTGTCCAGACGGCCTGCGTCCCAGTCGGTTGTCATAGTCATTTCCACCCCTGGACCGTGGCGGCAAAGCCGCCGGGTCGATCAGTTGTTATACAGGTCGATAATGGCGCTTCCGGCGACGCCCTTGCTTTTGCTCAGGTCATTGCGGGCCTGCTCGATCTTGTGCAGATAGACGTCATCGATATCGCCGGTCACGTACTTACCGTCAAACACTGCGCAATCGAAGTTCTCAATCTTTACCTTACCGCCGCCAACAGCCTCGATCAGGTCTTGTAGGTCCTGATAGACGAGCCAGTCGGCACCAATAAGTTCGGCGACCTCTTCGGTGCTGCGATTGTGCGCGATGAGCTCGTGTGCACTGGGCATGTCGATGCCATAAACGTTCGGATATCGAACGGCTGGCGCTGCAGAACAGAAATAGACGTTTTTAGCCCCGGCTTCGCGAGCCATCTGGATGATTTGCTTGCAGGTCGTACCGCGGACAATGGAGTCATCCACAAGCATCACATTTTTGCCGCGAAACTCGAGGTCGATGGCATTGAGCTTCTGCCGTACCGACTTCTTGCGCGCGGCCTGACCAGGCATGATGAAGGTCCGACCGATATAACGATTTTTGACAAATCCTTCGCGAAATTTCACGCCAAGCCGGTTCGCCAGTTCCAATGCTGCCGTGCGGCTGGTGTCGGGAATCGGGATGACCACGTCGATGTCGTGTTCGGGACGCTCCCGGAGGATCTTGTCAGCCAGTTTCTCACCCATGCGCAGGCGCGCCTTGTATACCGACACGCCGTCCATCAGCGAATCCGAACGCGCCAGATAGACATGTTCGAAGATGCAGGGGGCGTAGTGCGGGTTAGGCGCACACTGACGAGTGTGCAACTTGCCATCCGCCGTGATGTAGACGGCTTCGCCTGGGGCTAGATCGCGAATCAGCGAAAAGCCCAGTACATCCAGCGCGACGCTCTCAGACGCGATCATGTACTCCACACCCTGATCGGTGTGACGCTGGCCGAACACGATTGGCCGTATTGCATGCGGATCGCGGAAGCCAACAATGCCATAGCCGGTGACCATAGCTACTACGGCATAGCCGCCCACACAACGTTCATGCACCTTTGCAACGGCGGCAAAGACATCCTCCTCGGTGGGCTGCAACTTGCCCCGCACTGCCAGCTCATGGGCGAAAACATTGAGCAGCACTTCCGAGTCTGAGTTGGTGTTCACATGGCGCAGGTCGGACTCGTATATTTCCTTGGTCAACTGGTCGACATTGGTCAGGTTGCCGTTGTGCGCCAGCGTGATGCCATAAGGGGAGTTCACATAAAATGGCTGCGCCTCTGCCGAGCTCGAGCTGCCCGCCGTGGGATAACGCACATGACCGATACCCATGTTGCCTACCAGCCGCTGCATGTGACGCTGCTGGAAGACGTCCCGTACCAGCCCGTTGTCCTTGCGTAGAAACAGCTTGCCGCTGTCACTGGTCACGATTCCGGCGGCGTCCTGCCCACGATGTTGCAGTACGGTAAGCGCGTCATACAACGCCTGGTTGACGTTCGACTTACCGACAATGCCGACAATGCCACACATGCAAGGAACCTCTCAGTTGTTACAGGCTGATCCGGACATAGCACAGGCTTGAGCCTTGGCACGTCCTTCTAATGAGTGCTCGCCTCAGCTTGAAGCATCGAGCGAACCGGCCACCCACTGACTTCCAAACCCGAGAATCAGGTTCTTCGACCAGTCAGCAACCAACAGAAAATGCGGTAACAGTGTCGACTCTCGCCACCAGGGATCTTGCTGGACAGGGGCGAGGCTGAGCAGGCCAACCAATACCACGACCAACAGCCCCCCTCGTGCGGCGCCGAACACCATGCCAAGGAAACGATCAGTACCGGAAAGGCCAGTAACCCGCACCAGTTCTCCGATGAGGAAGTTGACCAGTGCCCCGACTAACAAAGTCAGGACGAACAGAATTAGGCACGCCGCAATGACCTGAAAGGAAGGTGTGCTGATGAACTCCGCGAGGTAGTGCGAAAGCGCGCCACCAAACATCCAGGCAACAACCCCGGCGATGATCCAGGTGAGCAGTGAAAGCGCCTCCTTAACGAAGCCTCGTTTCAAACTGATCAAGCTGGAAATGACCACAACGGCGATAAACGCCCAATCGACCCAGGTGAATGCCACAGGGTTTCCTGCAAAGGAGAAAGGCGGCGTATTTTAGCAGAGCGCCCGCTTGGGAGTAAGCACCGTGGAGGCGCCCTCCCGACTGGCGTTAAAAGGGGTGGAGCACCATCAAAATCAGCGTTGCTCTGGTTTGAAACGTACTACGAATCCGTCAAGTTTATGCTGTCGTTGCAATTGATCACGCAAGCGATTGGCCTCCGCCCGCTCCACCAACGGCCCCACGAATACTCGATTCATCCCGTCCGCAGTGCGTATATAGGCGTTATAACCTTGAGACCGCAGAGTTTTCTGCAACTTCTCGGCGTTCTCGCGACTGGAAAGGCTGGCCAGCTGAACCGACCAACTAACCGGCAGGTTGGCAGTATCCAGCCGCTGCTCTTCCGCATTTTCCGGCATGAGCGGTGGGGCTGTGGTGACTGCCTGCTCGGAAGCTTCCGGAGCAGGCTGTGCCTCCGCTGGAACTGGATCGATCGGATTAGCGGGAATACTGGATTCGGCGACAGAGTCTTCTTCGATAATCTCGTAATCTTCAGGGATGGCTTCGACCGCTGGCTCAGGGACCTCTACAGGCTGGGTCTCAATAATCGGCGCAGCAGGTGTCTCTGGCATTGCCGGAGCATCAACAGCGATCTGCTGGTCGGCATCATCTCGATTGAAAAGCATCGGTACGAATATTACCGCCAGCGCAACAAGCACCAACGCGCCGACAATACGCTGCAACAATCTTCTATCTACCAAGAGCATGCCCTCCGCTCGATGCGAGCTGATCTAGCCAAGCCAGCGCCTCAGCCACACAGTAAAATGATCCAAACACTACTATCTCGTCACCCTTGCGCGCCTGCTCACACTGCTGCTGGAGCGCCTCGGGTATTCCAGAGCAGATAGTGACGGCCTCGCCTCGCTCCATCAATGCCGATCTCAACTCGTCTGCCGTTCGCGACCGAGGGGTTCCCAAGGGCGCCACCGCCCAGGAGTCGAAAACGGTCTTCAGCGCATCGATGACACCCAAAAGATCCTTGTCAGCCAAAAGGCCGAAGACGGCAAGGCGGCGACCGGACGCCGATTTCTGAAGCAGTTGACCTGCCAAATAGTCAGCAGCGTGCGGGTTATGCCCAACATCAAGCATGATCGTCAGCTCAACACCGCGCCAGCAGACAGTGCGCTGATCCAGGCGACCGGTAACGCGAGTGCCTTGCAATGCCTCGACGAGCTGCTCCGGCTGCCATGACGATTCAAGCAATGCAAAGGCCTGCAACGCTAACGCAGCGTTATCCAGTGGCAGGGAGAGCATCGGTAGATCTAGCAGCTCCAGGCTACGTCCATCGGCGGTTTTGCCACGCCAATGCCAACGGCCCGCCTCCTTGCTCAGATCGAAATCGCGCCCTCGGACCAATAGAGGCACAGCGGAACGGGACGCGCTTTCCAACAAGGATTCTGGCGGATCAAAGTCGCCACATACGGCGGGCTTTGCAGGGCGGAATATACCGGCTTTTTCAAAGGCCACGCTTTCGCGGGTAGTCCCAAGCCATTCGGCATGGTCCAAACCGATATTGGTAACCACCGCCACGTCCGCATCGACTAGGTTAACTGCATCGAGACGCCCGCCTAGCCCGACTTCAAGGACCACAGCATCAAGTGCTTCGCGCTCAAAGAGCCAAAAAGCAGCCAACGTACCCATTTCGAAATAGGTGAGGGAAACAGAGCCTCTCGCTTGCTCCACTGCCTCGAATGCTTCGCATAAGGCCTCGTCTGTCGCATCGGCATCGTTGACACGAACCCGTTCGTTGTAGCGCAACAGATGCGGTGAGCTGTAAACACCCACCGTCTTACCCTGCCCTGCCAGCATTCGCGCAATGAAGGCGCACGTGGATCCCTTGCCATTGGTACCTGTTACGGTGACGACCTGGCGAGCCGGACGTGTCAGTCCTAGCCTTGCGGCGACTTCGCGGCACCGCTCAAGGCCCATATCAATAGCAACAGGATGCAGCTGCTCAAGATACTCGAGCCAGCCTCCCAGGCTGCGCCCGGTCATGCGTCAGCCGTAACCAACGCGGGTTCGCCCGGAGTAGGCAACTGCTGAAGCTGGGCCAACAGACGCGATAGACGAGCGCGCAACTCGGAACGAGGGACTATCAAGTCGATCGCACCATGATCAAGCAAGAACTCACTGCGCTGGAAACCTTCAGGCAGTTTCTCACGCACGGTCTGCTCGATAACGCGCGGACCGGCGAAACCAATCAGCGCCTTAGGCTCTGCGACAATGACGTCTCCCAGCATGGCGAGACTTGCCGATACCCCCCCATAAACCGGGTCGGTAAGAACGGAGATGAAGGGCAACCCCTCCTCGCGCATACGTGCCAGCACTGCAGATGTCTTGGCCATCTGCATCAGCGAAATCAGCGCCTCTTGCATCCGAGCACCGCCGGACGCTGCAAAGCAGACCAGCGGGCACCGTTGCTCAAGCGCAGCGTTCGCAGCACGCACAAAACGCTCCCCAACGATAGCCCCCATAGAACCGCCCATGAACGAAAACTCGAATGCACAGGCCACAACCGGCATATGCATCAAGGTGCCACTCATTGCGATCAGGGCGTCTTTTTCCCCGGTCTGCTTCTGCGCAGCGGAGAGCCGGTCCTTATATTTCTTACTATCCCGGAATTTCAGTCGGTCGACTGGCTCGAGGTCTGCAGCGATCTCTTCACGGCCTTCCTTATCGAGGAATATATCCAGGCGAGTTCGCGCGTCGATCCGCATGTGATGCTGGCACTTCGGACAGACATCCAGGGTTTTTTCCAGCTCCGGGCGATAGAGAACCGCCTCACAGGACGGGCATTTATGCCAAAGCCCCTCGGGTACTGAACTTTTCTGCGTTTCCGAGCGCATGATCGAGGGGATCAGCTTATCTACCAGCCAGTTGCTCATGCTTTTTGTTCTCCACAGTTTGTCAGTCCCGCGCGTAGCGACTGCACGCACCGGCAAAATTCACGTTTGCGACCAGTGTCCAACCGGAGTCACTGCGTCGCGTAGGCACTATTCACAAAACGCTGCCACTGACAATTGCCCCTAACCCCACCAATGGCAGCTCATCATTGATGGGCCTGGACAATCCAGCCAATGGTAACTGGACGGCAAGCAACCTCCGTTCGTCACATCGACGCTCTTACCAACCGAACGAACTCCCTCACACTCGCGGCATCTTTGATGCCCTTGCTAAGTTCCACTCCCCCACTCACATCCACGGCGAACGGCCGCACCTCAGCTACGGCCTGCTGGACGTTTTCGCAAGTCAGCCCGCCGGCAAGTATCAAAGGCTTAGGGAGGTCAGCGGGTATGAGCGACCAGTCGAAAATCTCGCCAGTCCCCCCAGGAACGCCAGCAACAAAAGTGTCGAGCAGAATGGCGCTGGCACCAGCATAGCGTGCAGCCTGCCGCTGAACGTCCTCGCCCGTCTGGACGCGGAGCGCCTTGTACCAGGGTCGACAGAAACCTTCGCAGTCGGCGGGGCTTTCATCACCGTGAAACTGAAGCATATCCAACGGTACGGCATCGAGCGTTGCGCTGATCTCGCTACGCGATGCATTGACGAACAAGCCGACGGTTGTGACGAAAGGTGGCAGAGCAGCAACAATATTCCAGGCTTGCTGCACACTCACTGCCCGCGGACTCTTGGGGTAGAACACCAGACCGATTGCGTCCGCCCCGGCTTCAGCCGCAAGAAGCGCATCCTCGACGCGGGTAATTCCACAGATCTTGCTACGAACGATAGGCAACGGCGGGCACCTGCAAGAGAAGACCCCGGATGGTAACAAAAGCACAAGAGGCTGCAACCTGCATCACCCGCCCCCCCTAACATCCTGCATCGCCAAGGCCCGTTCGAATTTAGCCTTTTGCTTCATCACTGGAGCGCGCGAACATCCGGCAGCCCTGACAGGAAGTGTGGCCCCAAAAAGCGCTCTGGTAACTGGAACTGCTCTGGATAATCCACTTGAACGAGATACAACCCGTACGGATGGGCCGTCACTCCACCAGTACGCCTCACCCGCGACTCCAGTACCTCCCGAGCCCATGCCACAGGCCGTTCGCCGGCACCAATTGTCATGAGAACGCCAGCAAAGTTACGCACCATATGGTGCAGAAAGGCATTGGCCCGAACATCGATGACGATAAGCCTGCCGTGTTCGAGTAACTCAAGGTGATGAATTGTTTTGATCGGCGATTTTGCCTGACATTGGCGAGCACGGAAGGCACTGAAGTCATGAGTTCCAACGAAGGCTGTAGCTGCCTCACGCATGCGAGCGATGTCTAGAGGGCGGTGATTCCAGGTTACCTCTTCGGCCAGATGGGCAGGTCGTATGTGGTCGTTATAGATAACGTATCGGTAACGACGAGCCATGGCGCTGAAACGCGCATCGAAGCTGTTCGGCATCTCCTTGGCCCAGGTCACGCTTATATCACTGGGCAGGTTCTGGTTTGCACCCATGACCCAAGCGTGCATGGACCGCTTCACTGGCGTATCGAAATGCACGACCTGGGCGCACGCGTGAACGAGCGCATCGGTACGCCCAGCGCAACTCAACGTCACCGGGTGACCGCCAGCAACCTTGCTCAAAGCATTTTCCAACGAAAGCTGAATGGACGGTACGCCGTCACGCTGTCGTTGGAAGCCCCGATAACGGGCGCCTTTGTACTCGACGCCGAGGGCAATTCTGAAAACGTCAGCGGCAGCCGAATCGGCTGCCGCTGGGCGTACTGCTTCAATCATAGTCAGGCTAGTTTGGCGAGCATCTCTCGCGCCTCTTGCTGCTGGTTGTCACTTCCTTCGCTCATTACTTCGTCCAGAATATCGCGGGCACCCTCAGCATCACCCATGTCGATGTAGGCACGCGCGAGGTCAAGTTTGGTGGTGGTCTCATCAGTATCGGCAAAGAAATCGAAATCGTCGTCAAGCGCCTCAGGTGTCGACGCAACCGGCTCAACCGCACCAGTCGTCATTGCTGGAGACTGATCAAGCGGCTCATTGAAATCGCGTGACAGATCTTCCAGATCCGCCTCGACTACCTCCAACTCAGAAGAGAATGTTTCCGGCGCAGGCTCCGCAGCGGGCTCGTCGTCCAAGGACAGATCGAACTCGTCCGGCATGTCCGTGGGCTGGTCGGGGTCAGTAAGCCCAAAGTCAAGCTCATCCACTGACTCGCTGGAGGCCGGCTTAGTCTCGCCTGCAAGACCCAGCATCAAATCATCGTCAGCAGCCGAACTGGAAGATGGCTCATCTAGATCGAGGGAGAAGCCAGCCAGCTCATCATCCAGGGAGACATTGCTGGAAGTTGCCGGCTCGTCTAGATCAAACGAAAAGTCATCTGCAGCTTGGTCCTGTGCTGCGGCATCCAGGCCCGTCTCGTCGAAGTTGACGTCATCCCGCTCCACAGCGGACCCACCGACAGGCGTAACGGAGAGGTCCGTCAGGTCATCTTCTAGTTCGAGATCATCAAGGCTCAGATCAAAATCATCATCCGCCTGTTGCTCCGCCAAGGGGGCAGGCTCTTCCAACTCAAGATCATCCAGACTGAAACTGTCGAGGTCGTCGCTCGCGGAGACAGACGCAGCCACCGCGCCAAAACCTGCGGCCGCCATTGCTGGATACCTGGCCTTAGTTTGCTCGATCTCCGCAGACGAACCACCTATTTCCCGTAGCTCTGCTTCCTGGCGGGCAAACCCTTCTCGATCGCCAAGCTCAGCATAGACCTCCATGAGCTTTAGGCGCAGGTCGCTACGTTGTGGCTCGTCATTCAGTGCATTCTGAAGCAGCTCGGCTGCCTGATTAAAACGACCGTAGGCAATATAGATGTCTGCTTCCGCCAGGGGATCGCTGCCCGTACCTGCCAGCGAGTCAGCAGAAACCTGATCAGCATCGTGAGAGGCACCCAGATCAGCAGATTCAGTGTCGGACGAATCGAGCTCATGCTGCGCAACATAAAAGCTATCAGTCGAATTGTCGGCCAGAAGACTTTCTTGCAACTCAGCCTCTCTCATCGCGTTGCGACGAGACAGCACCATTAATCCAACCAGCAGGAGCAACAACGCGCTGCCACCCAGAACACCGAGTAGAACGGGACTACCCATCAATTCATCAACATAGCCGTCGGCTTGCGGTTCTTGCGGAGCAGAAACCGGTGCCGCGGGAGCAGCAGGCGCCTGAACATCCGGCTCAGGAGCTTCTGACTTCTCACTCTGGGGCGGCTGAGGCGCGGCGATCGGAGCAGGATTGGCCTCAGTAGCGACTTCAGGGACAACCTCGGCCGCTTGCGTCACAGGCGTAGCGCTGTTGTCGGCTTCATCGACCGAGGGAGACGGCGAAGCAGCCACGTCAAGACCTGCCTCTGCCCCGGGCGCCAGCTGCGCCTGCAACTTGGCGAGCTGGTCATCTTTTAGCTGCATCAGGCGCTGTAGCTTATCCAACTGCCCCTGCAGATCATTTAGACGATCCTTCAAATCGAGATTTTCTCGACGACTGGAATCAAGACTTTCTTCACTGACAGCCAGCTTGTCGCGCAACGCTGCAGCGTCAGCGCCGTCCCCGCCATCACTGCCAACGGTAGACTTACCGGCCTCTGGCGCAACCAGGCGGAGGTTATCGCCTTGCTCGCTACGCGAGGGTGCAGCATCGGCTGAGCCGCGCTGGGTTGCGTCGAGCTGACGAGCAGCCGGCGCCCCAGGGCCCGCAGCCTGTCGCCAACTCGCGTTCTGCTGGGCAACCTCCTGAATCGCCTCTGCTTGCGACCGACGGCCAATTTGCTCGGCGCTGGGCAAGCGAAGCACCTGACCGTTCTTCATTCGATTGATGTTGTTGCCAATGAACGCGTCCGGATTAATATCCTGAATGGCCAACATGGTTTGATGGACGGTACCACCCAGACGGGCCCGCTCTGCAATCTCCCAAAGCGTGTCGTTAGGGGTAACTTTATATTCTCCACCCTGCGACGCAGGAGTCGTGGAAGACGAAGAGGCAGGTCGAGACGCGACTTGCGGAGCAGCGGCTGGCCGGGAAACCGGAGCGGCAACCGGCAGTTGCGGCGCGACTGCAGCCGCAATCTCAGGCGAATACAGTGGCGGATCCAAGAGCAACGTGTACTCACGCAGGAGACGACCGCTTGGCCAGAGCACTTCGATGAGGAAATTCAGATAGGGTTCGCGAACCGGTTTGGTCGAAGACACGCGAATGACGCTTTTGCCGTCTGGGCGTAAAACCGGGGTGAAGGTCAGGTCAGTCAGGAAATACTGGCGATCAACACCTGCACGATTGAAATCTTCAGCGGATGCCAGAACCGGCACAACTTCACCGGGCGCTAGCGTTTTGGCATCCAGCAGTTCGATTTCGGCTACCAGCGGTTGATTCAGCGCAGACTTCAGCGTGACCTCGCCCAAGCCCAGCGCATAAGCCATTTCGGAAGTCAGCGCGGTAGCAGCCGCGATTGCCAGCACCAGATTGCGAACCCGAACCATTGTGTAAATCCTTGTTTTTAACTTTTCTCGGATCTTCGAGAGGGTCTTATAGTCACTGCCTGCGCCCGCCAGGTGGCGGTCCCCCGTCAGCGATAAGCCTAAACAGCGTTTTTAGCTAGACTAATTCTTCGAACTTCCAGCAAGTATCTTTTACAGATAGGGTTTTATCAACAACTCACCAGACCAGCTGGCGCTGACCGTCACGCCTTTTCGCGTGTTATCAGACCCAATCCACAAATTAGCCCGGCGTGCAAAAGCGAGCGGCAGGATTAATCACCGGCACAGCATCTCAGATGCCGCTTCCCTTGCGTGCCTTCAGGCGCTTCGCTGTGGTGGAAGCAACCCCATATACATGACACATAGACTTAAGCTGTTCGAGAGCGGTAATTCGCTTTGTCATGGCGCAAAAAAAGCGCCGCGGTATCCCGAGGCGCTTCTGATTTGACTCGTACGTGGCTTATCGCTCTAGAAGGATACGCAGCATGCGCCGCAAAGGCTCTGCAGCACCCCACAGCAGCTGATCGCCCACAGTGAATGCGCCAAGGTAATGCGACCCCATGTTCAGCTTGCGCAGCCGACCGACCGGAACACTCAATGTGCCAGTCACTGATGTCGGACTCAGTTCCTGCATACTCGCGTCTCGATGATTCGGAACGAGCTTCACCCAGGGGTTGTGCTGGCTGATCATGCCTTCGATATCCGAAATGGGCACATCTTTGTTCAGCTTGATGGTCAATGCCTGGCTGTGGCAACGCATCGCGCCGACACGTACACAGATACCGTCGACCGGAATCGGGCTCTTGAAACGCCCTAGAATCTTGTTGGTCTCTGCCTGCGCCTTCCACTCTTCGCGGCTCTGGCCGTTCGGCAGCTCTTTGTCGATGTAGGGAATCAAGCTGCCCGCCAGTGGAACGCCGAAATTGTCTACTGGGAACGCTTCCGAGCGTTGGCACTCGGCGACCTTACGATCGATCTCCAGAATGGCGCTGGCCGGATCAGCCAGTTCATTGGCAACCGATGCGTTGATACTGCCCATCTGCTTGATGAGTTCGCGCATATTCTGCGCGCCAGCACCGGACGCAGCCTGATAAGTCATTGCGCTCATCCAGTCGACCAACCCATGCTCAAACAGGCCACCCAGGCCCATCAGCATCAAGCTGACCGTGCAGTTGCCGCCGATGTAATTGAGGGTGCCCGCGTCCAGTTGATGATCGATGACCTTGCGGTTGACCGGATCGAGCACGATAACGGCATCGTCGTGCATACGCAGCGTCGAGGCTGCATCGATCCAGTAGCCTTTCCAGCCCGCTTCCCGCAGTTTGGGGAAAACCTCGCTGGTGTAGTCACCACCTTGGCAGGTAAGAATTACATCGAGGGATTTCAATTCATCGATGCTGTAGGCGTCCTTGAGCGGCGCTATATCCTTGCCAATCGAGGGGCCCTGACCGCCGACGTTGGAAGTAGTAAAGAATACCGGCTCGATCAGGTCGAAATCCCGCTCCTCCAGCATCCGCTGCATAAGCACGGAGCCAACCATACCGCGCCAACCGATCAGACCTACACGTTTCATCGCAACTACACCTATATATGTGTGACCCGCATGACGGGCCGTCGACTAAGAAATACGCTTTCGGGTTCGAAAGCGCGGGCGCGCTGTCCATTTATGTCTGACACCACGCCTCGCACTCCTCGGCGTTTCCGCCTAGCCGTCGCCCACAAGCTCTATCAACGGCTGGTGCAAATGGGACCAGAGAGATTACAACTTCGCGAGCGCCGCGACTACCGCATCACCCATCGCCTGGGTATTCGCCTTTTCACAACCCTCAGACCAGATATCACCCGTTCGCAGGCCCTGATCCAGCACGTTACTAACCGCCTGCTCGATCGCATCTGCTGCAGGGACCTGGTTGAAGCTGTAGCGCAGCATCATCGACACCGAGAGGATCGTTGCCAGCGGATTGGCGATACCCTTGCCTGCAATGTCCGGTGCCGAACCGTGACAAGGCTCGAACATACCTTTGTTATTCGAATCGAGAGAAGCGGACGGCAGCATGCCGATTGAACCTGTCAGCATGGAAGCTTCATCCGACAGGATGTCGCCAAACATGTTGTCGGTGACGATTACATCGAACTGCTTCGGTGCGCGCACCAGCTGCATTGCGGCGTTATCGACATACATATGGCTGAGTTCAACGTCCGGATAGTCCTTACCGACCTCCTCCACCACTGCGCGCCATAGCTGACTGGATGCCAGTACGTTGGCCTTGTCCACCGAGCAGAGTTTCCTGTTGCGCACCCGAGCCATGTCGAAACCGACCTTGGCGATCCGGCGGATTTCGCTCTCGCTGTAGGGCAGCGTATCGAAAGCCATACGCTCGCCATTTTCCAGCACCTTGCTCTCGCGTGGTTGACCGAAGTAGATGCCCCCGGTCAGCTCGCGAACGATGAGGATATCCAGGCCGGACACGATCTCCGGCTTCAGGCTGGACGCGGCCGCCAGTTGTGGGTACAGCAAAGCCGGACGCAGATTGCCGAACAACCCCAGCTGCGAGCGAATCTTCAACAGGCCACGCTCAGGCCGGATAGCAGGGTCTATTGCGTCCCACTTCGGCCCGCCAACGGCACCCAGCAGGATTGCGTCCGCAACACGAGCACGCTCGAGCGTCTCGTCAGCCAATGGCACGCCGTACTTATCAACCGCCGCGCCACCCAACTCGTCGTAGCTCAGCTCCAGGTCGAGCTGAAACTTGTCGTTAGCCAGCTTTAGCACCTTGACCGCTTCGGCCATGATTTCAGGACCGATGCCGTCGCCAGGAAGAACCAGAATCTGTTTAGACATTTAAAGATTTCCTTATAAAAACTGAAAGCCGCGTGCAAACCACCCCGGCTCCCAACTTCTTGTTTTATTTGATCGCGCCGAACAACCAGGGCTGGGTCTTTTGATGACCTGCTTCGAACGCCTTGATGGCCTCAGCATCCTGTAAAGTCAGGCCGATGTCGTCCAAGCCATTCAGCAGGCAATGCTTGCGAAACGCATCGACTTCGAAGCTGTACTGCATACCGTCCGGACGGGTGACCGTTTGCGCAGCCAAGTCCACGGTGAGCTGATAGCCTTCTGCAGCCTCGGCCTGTTCGAATAACTCGTCGACTTCTTCTTCTTTCAACACGATTGGCAGCAAGCCGTTCTTGAAGCTGTTGTTATAGAAGATATCGGCAAAGCTCGGCGCGATAATCGTGCGAAAACCGTACTCTTCCAATGCCCAAGGCGCGTGCTCACGCGAGGAGCCGCAGCCGAAGTTTTCCCGAGCAAGCAAAACGCTGGCGCCCTGATAGCGCGGAAAGTTCAGCACGAACTCCTGATTCACCGGACGATGCGAGCAGTCCTGATTAGGCTGCCCGACGTCCAGATAGCGCCACTCATCGAACAGGTTCTGACCAAAGCCAGTACGCTTGATCGACTTGAGAAACTGCTTGGGGATGATCTGATCGGTGTCGACATTAGCGCGATCAAGCGGCGCGACGAGACCGGTATGCTGGGTGAATGCTCTCATGGTGGTCTCCTTAGGCCTGCATCAATTCACGAACGTCAACGAAGCGACCAGTCACCGCAGCCGCAGCAGCCATTGCCGGACTGACCAGATGCGTTCTGCCACCGGCACCCTGGCGCCCTTCGAAGTTGCGGTTGGACGTTGACGCGCAATGCTCGCCACTGCCCAGTTTGTCGGGGTTCATTGCCAGGCACATCGAACAACCGGGCTCGCGCCACTCGAAGCCCGCCTCTACAAAAATCTTGTCCAGTCCCTCGGCCTCGGCCTGTTGTTTGACCAGGCCCGAACCCGGCACCACCATCGCCTGCTTCACCGTTGAGGCAACCTTACGCCCCTTGGCCACTTCCGCGGCAGCGCGAAGGTCTTCGATACGCGAGTTGGTGCAGGAGCCGATAAAGACGCGATCAAGTTGGATGTCGGTGATCCGTTGATTGGCCTGCAGCCCCATGTATTTCAGCGCACGGGTTATGGAGTCACGCTTGACCGGGTCAGCTTCAACCGCAGGATCAGGCACGCTTTGATCAACAGCCAGGACCATCTCAGGTGACGTACCCCAACTGACCTGCGGTTTGATGTCTTCTGCCTTCAACTCAACGACCGTGTCGAAAACCGCGTCCTCATCCGAAACGAGTGTCTTCCAGACCTCGACAGCCTGCTCCCAGTCGGCGCCCTTGGGTGCGAAAGGACGGCCTTCGACATAGGCGATGGTCTTCTCGTCTGCAGCCACCATGCCCACACGGGCACCCGCCTCGATGGACATGTTGCAGATCGTCATGCGCCCTTCCATCGACAAGTCGCGGATGGCGCTGCCGGCAAATTCGAGCGCATGACCATTGCCACCCGCGGTACCAATCTTCCCGATGACGGCCAACACGATGTCTTTGGCGGTCACGCCGAAGGGCAGCTTGCCTTCAACGCGCACCTGCATGTTCTTCATCTTTTTCGCGACCAAGCACTGTGTTGCAAGCACATGCTCGACTTCCGAAGTGCCGATGCCATGGGCCAGCGCACCGAACGCGCCGTGCGTCGAGGTGTGCGAGTCGCCGCAGACCACGGTCATGCCTGGCAGGGTTGCGCCCTGCTCCGGGCCGATGACATGAACGATGCCCTGACGAATATCGTTCATCTTGAATTCGAGGATGCCGAAGTCATCGCAGTTCTCGTCCAGCGTTTGCACCTGGATGCGGGAAACCTCGTCTGCAATGGCTTCCAGGCCACCCTGACGCTCGCCCTTGGTAGTCGGCACGTTGTGATCCGGGGTGGCGATATTGGCATCGATGCGCCACGGCTTGCGCCCTGCCAGGCGAAGCCCTTCGAACGCCTGGGGCGAAGTCACTTCGTGCAGGATATGACGATCGATATAAATCAGTGACGAGCCATCATCACGGCGCTTGACCTCGTGCATTTCCCAGAGCTTGTCGTAGAGCGTTTTGCCAGCCATCGGACTTTCCTCATCAGTGCGTTGGGCAATAGCCCTTTTGCTTATGAGGTCATGCTACGGACCTACCACGGATTACTCAAATTCATATTTTTCATCACAACCATTCCGCTGTGGAATACTAAAGCGAAGCCAAGCAAACCACTGGAGCCGGACATGGACCTTGCCAACCTCAACGCCTTCATAGCGGTCGCCGAGATGGGCAGCTTCTCCCAGGCCGCCGAACGCCTCCACCTGACTCAGCCCGCAGTAAGCAAACGCCTGGCTTCACTGGAGTCACAGCTGAACGTGCGGTTATTCGATCGGCTAGGCCGCGAGATTGGCCTGACCGAAGCCGGCAGAGCGCTGCTTCCTCGCGCGTATCAGATCCTCAATGTCCTGGACGACACCCGCCGCGCCCTGACCAACCTCAACGGCGACGTCAGCGGGCGACTGACCCTGGCCACGAGCCACCACATCGGCCTGCATCGCCTGCCCCCCTTGTTGAGGCGCTTCACTCGCGCGTACCCGGACGTGAATCTGGATATCCGCTTCCTCGACTCTGAGGTGGCATACGATGAAGTCCTGCATGGGCGCGCCGAGCTTGCGGTGATCACCCTGGCGCCGCAAACCGCAGCGCCTATTCGTGCGGTCAAGGTGTGGGAAGATCCGTTGGATTTTGTGGTTGCGCCCGAGCACCCCCTGGCGCGTATGGGCGAAATAACCCTGGCTGATGTCGCCGGCTATCCGGCCGTGTTTCCGGGCGGGAATACCTTCACCCATCATATTGCCCAGCGATTATTCGAGCGCGAGGGGCTGACGCCCAATATCACGATGAGCACCAACTACATGGAGACGATCAAGATGATGGTGTCCATCGGGATCGCCTGGAGCGTGCTTCCACGCACCATGCTTGATGATCAGGTGGTGCGCTTACCCATGCCGGGCGATCAATTGGCCAGACAGCTCGGATATATCACGCATACCGAGCGCACCCTGTCTAACGCAGCCAAGGCCTTCATGTCTTTGCTGGACGCCGACTAAGCGCACTTGCACTTTGCCATCAGCTACGGATAAGTTCGGATCACAACTACAAAATCAAAGAGAACCATGAGCATCGCCTGCCATCGACACCTTCAGCAGACCCAGCCCTCCGAGGTCGCCCATGTTGCCGCCTGACGCGAAGCCAGAGTCCTCACCAAGCGCAGCACCCAAACCATGGCAAGACGTAGCTCGCCTGCTATCCGTGCTCGACGGGGCGGGACTTGGCCTGTGGTCCTGGGATGTTCAACGCGGCAGCATGCACTGGTCGCTCGGCACTGGAAAACTGTTCGGCCTGGACTCCCCGCTGGTAGAGCTATCTCTAGATCAGTATCTAGATCTGATCGCTGCTGAGGATCGTCCGCATATCGAAGCCGCTGCATGTTCGGTGCTTGCCGGCTCAGAAACGCGCTTCAGTTTCCGGCACCGGGTTTGCTGGCCTGACGCTAGCGTGCGGTGGCTGGAGATCGATGGCCAGCGGCAGATCAGTGACGATGGCAACACGATTCTGGTTGGGGTTATTCGCGACATCACCGACCAGCACACTCAGGCGCAGGCGCTGGAAGACAGCCAAGAGCGCCTTGAGTTGGCATTGGCCTCCGCAGAGCTGGGCAACTGGGAATGGCACATACCAAGCGACCGCCTATATGCCTCTCCCAGAGCGTCCGAACTGCAAGGCCTGATAGAAGGCCCATTCGATGGCTCGTTTCGCGAGTTTTTCCGCAGCGTTGCTGCCAATGACCGCAAGACGATGCGCACGGCATACAGCGATTTACTCGCCGGACGCCGGCAAACCTATCAGGCCACGTATCAGGCGATCCATTCAAACGGCACGATTCGGCATCTTGAAAGTACCGCCAAACTCTACCGAGACGAGCATGGCGCGCCGTTGCGCATGGCGGGGATCATCATCGACGCCACCGAAAGGGTCCTGCGCGAGCAACACCTAGCTGCCTCGGAAGCGAAATTCTCGGCTTTGTTTCAAGGCAGTCCGGACCCGATCTCCCTATCGCGCATCCGCGACGGGGTTTTCATGGAGATCAACCCGAGCTTCAGCGTCGTGTTTGGTTGGAACAGTACCGACATCGTCGGGCGTTCTGCCCCTGAAGTGGGCATCTGGCGAGACGAGCGGCAGCGAAAATCACTGTTTGAGCAGCTGATGCGTGATCAGCGGCTGGAGAACGCCGAGGCACAGTTCCGCACCCGCTCAGGGCAAATTGTCACCTGTGTGGTTTCCAGCAGGTTCATCCGTGTCGACCGCCGCCTGTGCATCGTCACCACTTTTCGTGACATTACCAAACGACAGCAGGCCGAAGCAGCACTGAAGGCCAGCGAGGTCAAATTCGCCAAGGCGTTCCATTCGAGCCCTGACGCCATCATCATCAGCGAGCGCAGCACTGGAAGATTCATCGAAGTCAACGAAGGCTTTCACCGCCTCTCTGGATACCGTCCAGAAGAAGCCATCGGCAGGACCTCTTCCGAGCTGGGCGTCTGGCCCAGCACGCAACGCCAAGAAATCCTCGAACGGCTCGAACGTGATGGCCGAGTGACGAACTGGGAGATGGTCGGCCAGGACCGTCACGGTCGTCTCAAGCAGATTGAAGTGTCGGTAGAGCCTATCGAGCTGAACAACACCGATTGCCTATTATTATCTGCGCGCGACATCAGCCAGCTCAAGGCTGCTCACGCGCAGATCCATCACCTGGCCTATCACGACCCGCTGACCAACCTGCCCAACCGTACCTTGCTGATGGATCGCCTGACCCAGCAGACGGCGCTGCACAAAAGACACAACCTTCGCGGTGCGTTGTTGTTTCTCGACCTCGACCACTTCAAGCACATCAATGACTCGCTCGGCCACCCGGTCGGCGATGCAGTCCTGAAGATGATCACTGCTCGCCTTGAGGCCAGCATCCGCCAGGAGGACACCGTTGCCCGCCTGGGAGGTGACGAATTCGTTGTGCTGCTGACCGGCTTGACCGGCAAGCGCTCGGAAGTGACCCGCCATGTTCGCCAGGTTGCCGAAAAACTTCGCACTCTTCTCGCGCAGCCCATGGTGTTTGAGGGCAACAGGCTGCAGGTAACACCCAGTATCGGCATCGCCCTGATGCCGGATCATGGCGAGACACCCGCCGATCTATTGAAGCGAGCCGACATCGCTCTTTATCGCGCCAAGGATGCCGGACGCAATGCAATCCAGCTCTTCCGCACGACCATGCAGCAAGCCGCCAGCGCGCGCCTGCAACTTGAAAGCGAGCTGCGCCTGGCGCTACAGCGCAACGAGTTCGAATTGCACCTTCAACCGCAGGTAGATGCGCGCTCCGCCAGGGTGATTGGCGCCGAGGTTCTATTGCGCTGGCATCATCCCGAGGATGGCGTGCGCTCTCCAGCTCATTTCATCGACGTGCTTGAAGAAAGCGGCCTGATCGTGGATGTCGGCAACTGGGTCATCAAGGATGCCTGTCGTATTGCCGCCTCGCTATTGACAGGCGGGCTCGTGCATCCGGACAGCTTCAGCCTTTGTGTGAACATCAGCCCCCGCCAGTTCCGCCAAAGCGAATTCGTCGAACGGATTCTCGAGGCGCTCAAAGCCGCCGAGCTCCCGCATAGGATGATCAAGCTGGAAATTACCGAAGGCATTGTGATTCAGAACCTGGAAGACACCATCGCTAAAATGCGCCGTCTCTGCCGGCAGGGCGTGAGCTTCGCCATGGACGATTTTGGTACTGGTTATTCGTCGCTCACTTACCTTAAGCGCCTACCGGTAGATGTTCTCAAGATCGACCAGTCGTTCGTCCGCGATGCGCTGGACGACCCAAACGACGCCGAGATTATTCGCGCCATCGTTGCAATGGCGCGGAGCCTCGGGCTGGAAGTGATTGCCGAGGGTGTCGAAAAGCAGGCACAGCTCGACCTGCTCCAAGCGCAGGGTTGCCACCTGTATCAGGGATATTTGTTCAGCCACCCTCTTCCGCTGTCGGATTTCGGAAAATTGCTAAAGGTCCATTCATCTAGCTGAATGAGCCTTCTGCTGCAAAAGAAAAACCCCGCCGAGCGATTTCGCAGGCGGGGTTCCCTCAAGTTACAGGCCTATCGCTTATGCGCGGGCTGCCCGATCAGCTCTCTAACGCCAAACGCTCACCGTTAATTGGAATGCGCTTGGGTTTAGCCTCCTCCGGCACGACACGCTCGAGCTCGATGCTGAGCAGCCCATTATTCAGCGCTGCGCCTTTCACCTCTATGTGGTCAGCAAGGCGGAACGAGAGCTTGAACGCGCGCTGGGCGATGCCCTGATGCAGATAGGTAACGTTTTCGCCACCGTTTTCACGCTTGCCGCCACTTACCGTCAGCACGCCTCGCTCGACCTGCAGATCAAGGTCGGACTCCTGGAACCCAGCGGCTGCTACGATAATGCGGTACTCGTCATCACCGTGCTTTTCCACGTTGTAGGGCGGAAATGAGCCGTTTGCGTCATTGCGCAGCGCGGACTCGAACAGATCGTTGAAACGATCAAAACCAATGGACTGACGAAACAGTGGAGCCATCGAAAAATTAGTCATGTTGCTTTCTCCTGAGATTCAGCGAGTGGTTCATACAGGACCCGAATTCGGCACCCTGTAATGCCCTAGATAGGAGCGGCTCGCTTGTTTTCAAGACCGTACGCCGGGGATTTTTTATGTCGAAAGTGATGTTGATAACAGGCGCCAGCCGTGGCATTGGCGCAGCCACCGCCAGGCTCGCAGCGGCTGAAGGTTACGCGTTGTGCCTGAACTTTCGACAGCGTCATGACGCAGCAGAGCAGCTACTGAAAGAACTACACAGCCAGGGCGCACAAGCGATTGCTATCGAGGCGGATATAGCGGACGAATCACAGGTCGTCCGACTGTTCGAAGCCGTCGACGCAGAGTTCGGCAGGCTCGACGCACTGGTGAATAACGCCGGAATGCTTGAACGCCAAATGCGCCTCGACAACATGGATAAGGCACGCCTGGAGCGCGTATTCGCGGTCAACGTGTTTGGAAGTTTTCTCTGCGCACGCGAGGCGGTCAAGCGCATGTCGACCCGCCACGGCGGTTCCGGTGGCGCCATCGTCAACGTATCGTCGATTGCTGCCAAACTCGGTGCGCCTAACGAGTACATCGACTATGCAGCCGCCAAAGGCGCAATAGACAGCATGACCCTTGGTTTGGCCAAGGAAGTCGCAGCGGAAAGCATTCGGGTCAATGCCGTACGGCCTGGCGTGATTTACACAGAGATCCATGCCAGCGGTGGCGAGCCAGACCGCATCGAACGCGTCAGGAGCAGCGTTCCCATGGGCCGAGGGGGCGAAGCGCTAGAGGTGGCGGAAGCAATTCTTTGGCTGGTCAGCGACAAGGCCAGCTACACCAGCGGCGCTCTGCTCGATGTGAGTGGTGGACGTTAGCAGGTGACTAGACAGCCTCTTCAAATCCCAGTGAGCTCTCGTCTAAGCCCAACAGCGCGTCGAGCCGCTCGCAATCATTCTCCCGCCGCACCTGAGCGAACATCGTAACGGCTTGCGGATAACTGCGTGTCAGCAGAGATATCCACTGCTTCAAGCGGCCAGGTGCATAACGCGGAGACATCTTGCGTCGCGCCTGCCCCCAGAAATCAGCCAGTAGCGGCTGGAGATCTTCCCAACTCATCGGCTCACGCAGCTCACCAGCTTTTGCCGCCGAGATCTGCCGGGCTAGATCCGGCCGACAGACCAGGCCGCGACCTAGCATGATGTCCTCGACACCGCTGACTTCTCGGCAACGGCGCCAGTCATCTACCGTCCAGATATCGCCATTAGCAAACACTGGCACATTGACGGCGTCCTTGACCCTGGCCACCCACTCCCAGTGCGCGGGCGGCTTATACCCCTCGACCTTGGTCCGCGCATGCACCACCAGCTGCTCTGCGCCCCCGTCAACCAGCGCGCGGGCACAATCGAGCGCCCCTTCCTTACTGTCAAAACCCAGACGCATCTTGGCTGTGACGGGAATCGACCCCGGCACAGCCTTGCGTACCTCATGAAGTATGGAATGGAGGAGTTCTGGCTCATTGAGCAGGATGGCACCGCCGCGCGACTTATTGACAGTCTTGGCCGGGCAGCCAAAGTTGAGGTCGATTGCCGGGGCGCCAAGGCTGCACGCATAAGCAGCATTATCAGCAAGGCAAAGAGGATCGGAGCCCAGCAACTGCACTCGCAATGGTGTGCCCGCGCGAGTAGCGGCTCCACGCTGAAGCTCAGGAGCCAGTCTGTGAAAGCTGGACGCCGGTAGCAGACGATCAGAAACCCGAATGAACTCGGTCACGCACCAATCGACGCCACCTACACCGGTGAGCACGTCCCGCAGGATGTCATCAACGAGCCCTTCCATAGGTGCCAAGGCGATCTGCATCAGAAACGACCCAACCGAAAAAAGGGTGCATTGTACGGACGTAAGCCCCGGTACGAAATCTGCGTATTACACCTAGCCGGCAGACTGAATGAGCAGGCGTATCGTGCAACCTACCGGTTATCGACTGACAATACCTCAGCTGTTTTGGCCCGCGTGATCAGCGCCCGACTGCTAGATGGAAAATCGATGATTTCAAGCGTTTCGGGACTTCAACGGCCACGCGATGGCCGAAAAGCGCTTGCTGGGTGGACCGCCGGCTCGATGGCGCTGGATGCCATGCACCAGACCTAAAGTGAGCAGTCTGCGCATATAGGACACTCGCGCTCGTATTAGGCAATCAAAGACCGAGTCTGGCAGCGCTGGCTTTGTAATGCTCTGCCTGCTGAGTGTCTCGAGCCAGCCCATGGCCGCCAGCCATGTACAGCTGGGCCAACCGTGTCGCAGCTAACGGGTGCCCTGCCTCGACGGCAAGCTTCCACCAGTGCGCGGCCTTTGCACCGTCTGGCCCGTGAGTAGCGTCTTCGCCCAGGCAGATGACACCCATCTGGTAGGCAGCCTTGGCATCGCCTTTCTCAGCCGCCAAGCGCAGCAAACGTATGCCTTCCTGCCTTGCACCGTAACCTTGACCACGGAACAGCAGGATATGGCCATAAAAACTCTGCGCTTTGATATCACCAATCGCAGCCATCCGCGAAAACTGGCCCTCCATCCACCGCCACATTTTCGGTTGCCGAACAACCCGTCGAGAGCTCATCAGTCTGCGCGCAACCAGATAGCCGACTCGCGCTCGAATGTTGTTCAACATCTAAGGAATCCCCGGATAATCAAATTCGAACACTCGCGCAACCTCGCCCGCATGCCAGGATGCGGCAGCAGAACCATCTGCCGGACCAGAAAAGCGCCCGAGGCGCGTCGCACACTCGAAAAATCCTGTTCTTGGTAACCGACTGGCACCTTGACTGACGACCAATGCACTACGTAGCGGCCGATCAGCATGAGCATCCAGAGCCGCTAGATGCTCCAACGCGGCAGTCAACGTTTGCATGGCAGGCGCGGGTAGCTGGAGGCGTTCGATCAACGCTCGGTAAGTGACCAAATGGCGTTGTCGCCGGACTTCAGCTAGCTCGTCCATTAACGCCTGCCAGTGAGGACGACTGATGCGAATTGACGCTGCGGTGCCTGTTACGCCTCCTGCTGCCATCCTTCAATCTCCAATGCACGGGCAAGTGCGCGACGTATAGCCTCACCAGGTTCGCGTTCGCCCCCCTCGATTAGATCCAGGTAAGCAGGGCTGATGCCGGCAGAGCGTGCCAGTGCCTCCTGGGTAAACCCTTTGGCCTCTCGCAACACCGGCAACGTATTGAACTTCGGTAATGTGCCTGAAATACCGGCCCCCACCTGCACCGTGGCACCCACGCTACGCCCGCTGCCTAATAGTGCCTGATACTCGTCCCAAGGCAGCACGGCATACTCCGGCATACCGTCCCGCATGATGACCTGAACGCTCATCCTCTACCCCGACCGTAGTCTCAAATTCAAAGACAAGATCTTATCAGCCCGGGCGACAATTCATTCATCATCAAACGCTCTACTAAAGAGTGAGGGGGGCGATGCTGAGTAAGCACTCGAAAGGATTAAGCCGTCGAGCTTCTAGAACTCGGGATTACGCCCTCTACCGACAGAGTCGGCGCCTGCTTCGTCAATGGAAGGCAGCTGATCGATATTTGCCCGCACATCTGCTGACTGGCTGTCTCGCCAGGTGCGAAACGCCTGCAACTCGCCAGACCATTTTCGGATTATCCAGCCCAGTACCGCCAGATCATCGACAAATCCGAGCCCTGGAATCCAGTCTGGGATGGCGTCCATCGGTGACAGGAAATACAGCAAACCAGCGACTGCAGCGACCAGCGCGGGCCTGCTGACCTGCCGATACTCACCTCGCCACCACGCCACGCACAGCCCTTGCAACAGACTGAGATCTTCACGCAACCCTTTTACCAAGCCACCCCGAGCTGAGCGTTTTTTAGCGACCGCAAGCAGCACTATCGGTAACCTTCCACGAGCGAGAACGCCTCGCGCTACCGGCAGGTACTTTAAGAAATTCCAAGGTGCTTTCATCGAATGCCTCCTGCTAAAGCTGCTTTGCCACTGCCGGAAGAAATATCCACAGAACCTGTGGATAACCCTGTGAGCAGTTGCTTGATGACTAGCTGAAACGCCCGCGCGACGCGGCCTACGAACAGATCGGCGGCTTTTTGCCCAGAGCGCGTAACTCCTTTTAAATCAGCAACTTAAAAAAACAGCACAGTACGCTTGGTGAGTCCGCAAAGACTCTCAGGCTTTACGAAAACGATTGTGAATAACCGTAACATGTCAACACCTTTGTAAGGCCAATTGCACTTGAAAACAGGGTGCTAAAGCCGATTAAGCGTTCTAACAAGGACAACATCAGCCAGTCCACGTTCCTGCCCAACCGTCAGTCGTGACGCCGCACAACCAACACTATGGAGAGCAAGCGGCCAGCAACTTAAAATCACGGAAACAAAAAAGCCGGTCGAATGACCGGCTTCGTTGAAACAGATTTTGGCTATCAGTCTGCGCTCAACTTGGCTCTATTTTTTTCCAAAGTGGCCGCGCCTATTCCTTTGACTTCGAGCAATTGGTCGATCGAGCTAAATGGACCATGGGCATCGCGGTAGGCGACGATCGCCTTGGCCTTCGTAGCGCCTATCCCCTTGAGTTCACGGGTCAGGGTTTCAGCGTCGGCTGAATTGATGTTGATCGGCGCCACTTGCTGGGCCGCCGCAACCATAACGGGGTCAGCGGACTTCGTCGGGCCAGCAACACTACCGAGAGAGACACTAGCGAGCAGAGCGATTATTGAAGCGGATAGCAAAGACTTAAGCATTGTTCATGTCCTTATGAGTGTCGGATTAACGACGCGGTACTCCATGCGCCGCAATCACACTCTAAGTCGCACCAAGATCAAGTCAAATCGCGGTGCTTGTTCTGTGAACCGTGCCCGCCGGCGGCTCAACGCATCACGTTGAACAGGCTCAATCCTGCAATCTTCACATAACTTTGCTGGGCTGCCTCAAGCACCACCGTTTGCATCGATAGCCGAGACAGCGCCTCAGCGTAGTCGAGCTCCCGTAGCTCGGCCTGCACGCCCTTGTTGACTAGCGCAACATCTTCGTTATCGGTTTGTGTAGTTTCGATTACGTTAAGTCGAGCCCCGATATTTCCGCGCGCCTGATCCACACTGACCATACCGTGATCAAGATTGGTTAAAGCCACCGCTACGGCGTCGCGTACGCCGGTATTGCCAGTGGAAGGGTTTTCCAGAGATGAGCGGAGGTTGGCGATGGTGTCGAGAATTCCCTGCTTTTGCTGCGTTGCACTGGAACCAGATGGTTTCGGTGTGATATTTACCGCCTCCCCCCCCGTAGCCGCTCCGTTGAGCTGCAGCGTCACACCGCGAAACACTAACGAATCACTGTTGCCAGAGTCACCGTCCATTTTCAAGCCAGTTCCGTCCGCAAACGGGACCGCCGCAGGCATACCGCTATTGTCCAACTCATAAACGTCGTAGCTGCCGTCCGCATTGAACTGAAGCTGAACTCCACTGGCGGGAAAGCCGTTCGCCCCGGAAAAAGCCACCTCGTCACTCACGAGTGGCGCTGAAACAGCTAGCGTTGAGCCAGGCGGAAACGGTGCGGCGGGCTGGCTTTCCAAGCGCCCCGCGTCTGTTACGTTCTGAAAAATGGACTTGCCGTTATCGCTGATCGGTATCCCCAGAGAGCTTGCGATCTGCAATTTCCGCTGCCCTTCGTCGCCTTGGTAGCTGTAGCTTCCATCGGCAGCACGAACGAACGGTTGCGTCTTTCCCTGAAACCCGGAAAACAAGTACTCGCCACGAGCGTTGCGCGTGTTCATAAGCGATAACAGCTCGTCCTCGCGCTCGCCCAGCTCCGCAGCGATAGCCTTCCGGTCCTGCGGATCCAGCGCACCGTTGCCGGCCTGTACCGCCAGCTCACGCACACGTTGCAGGACGGTGTTCACCGAGTTCAGGGTGACCTCTTCCTGGGTCAGGCTGTTCTTTGCCGCCGTCAGATTGGAGTTGTACTGGCTGAGCACATTCTGCTGCTGCTCAAGCTGCAACAGACGCACCGACGCAACCGGGTCGTCCGCAGGCGTCAGGATGCGATTGCCCGTGCTGATCTGCTCCTGCGTGCGAGTTGCATTGGAGTAGTTGCGCTGAATACCGGCTACGCCGTTATTGAATGCTTGCAGTGTCGAGATGCGCATGGGCGGGCCTGTTACCTGAAGGTATTGATCAATGTATCGAACAAGGAGCGGGCAACTTGAATGATCTGAGCGGAAGCGTTGTAGTACTGCTCGAACTTGATCAAGTTCGCGGCCTCCTCATCGAGGTTTACAGCCGACAGCGAATCGCGATTATCCGTGGCCTGCTTGAGAATCGCGCCGGTCGCTTCACTGTCCATGCGGGCCTGAGCCGTCAGGGTGCCGACGCGCTCAACCAGTTCGCCATAACCATCGGTGAAGCTGAAGCCAGACCCCGCTGATCCAGCGTCAACTCCAACGGTCTGCTTCGTCTGAAGATCAACAAGCTTCAACGCATTGCGATTATCGGAAACCCCGCCTTGGTTATAAGTCAGCGAAAAATTATCGTTTGTCTGAGGTCTTCCGCTGACATTGAAGTCGAACTGATAAGTGCCTCCTGGGGTGGCCGTGTATGCCAGCCGTACGGTATTGGTCGTACCGGACTGGAATACCGGTGAAAGGGGGTTGCCGCCACCATCAACAATAGGATCGCCCTTCGTATCCACGTATGCCCAACCGGCAGGCAGGGAGCCAGCATCGGTCAACGTATAAGTGCCGTCCGAGTTCGCGGTTGCGGTGAGGTTCAGCCCACTGCCAAATGCCGTCTTGAGGGCGTTTAGGTCGATTGGCGATGGTGCCGATGCCATATCCGGTTGGCTGATAGCGCCGGTGCCGGCATTCTGAAGATTACTCTGTCCGCTTGCTACGGCAGCGAAAGCCAATTGGTCGGCCTGGTCCAGTGCCACTCTGACGTCCGCTGCACCCCGACGAGTGGGCTGAAGGTTGAACTTGTCACCAACAGCCGGCAACGCGCTACCCAACTCAACCTGGAAACCCTGATCGCGACCATCCTTGTCGGTAAATGACAATGGGCCACTCGGAGCGCCAGACACGGTCATCATCTGATTGTCGCTCAGTCGACGAACCTTATAGGCAGCACCGTCGTACTCCATGAGGTAGTCGCTGGTAGTCAAGGCACTCGTGTTGGTGATGTTCAGCAGTGGCTGTGCATTAGAGCTGTTGCCAGCGAAAGCGGTGACCCGGAGCTGTGCTAAGGATGAAGCGTTGAAATCGCCGAACAGCGCTTTTCCGACCTGCCCCTTCAGATCCAACCCCTGCCCCAACTGCGTATTGACCTGGTCGCTGACAGCCAGAGCCAGTCGCCCCAGAGAATTCAGGGTTGGGTCCAGCACTTCGCTGCGGTAGCGGATCAGACCACCCAGCTCACCGCCACTGATCTGTGAGGTGATGCCCTGACGGGAGCTCCCACTTACGAACTGGATTTCATGACGATTGGGATCGCCTTGACCCGGAACGACTTCGAGGCGACTGACCGTGCTGCCCACTACGAGCGGCTGACCCGTTCCAACGGAAATATTGAAGCTGTTGTCGTCCTGAGGCGTCACCGTGACACCAATGTACGTGGACAACTGACGCACCGCCTCATCACGAGCGTCAAGAAGATCATTGGGCTTCTGGCCATTAGCCGACGCAATGGCGATCGCATTATTCAAGCTACCGATGCTGCCAGCGAGCCGGTTGACTTGGTCGGTCACCGCCGCCATCTGTTTATTAGTGAAGTTGTTCTGCTCGGTCAGGCGGTCCGATACCGTATTGAAGCGCCGTGCCAAACCTTCGGCTTCAGCCAGCACCAGCTGGCGCGCCGGGATATTGGCGGGGTCTTCCGCTGCGGTTTGCAGTGCCGAGAAAAACTTCTGCAGCGACGGGGTAATACCGGTCGTGCTGCCGGCCAGCAAGGAATCGAGCTGGTCGATCTGGCTCTTATAAGCTTCAACATCGCTGCTCAGCGATGTGCTGCTGCGCAGCTGACTGGTCAGGAACTCACTGTAGCTACGGCGTATTTCCACCAGCGTCGTGCCCGAGCCCACATAACCCGCGCCGCTGAATTGCGGTGTGCGCGTCGCCTGCGAGGCATCCTGGCGGCTGAAGCCCGGCGTGTTGACGTTGCTGATGTTGTGACCCGTAACGGACAACTGGCTCTTGCTGGCACTCAAGCCGGACAGGCCAATATTCAGTAGATCAGCCATGTTTAACCTCTAGTCCGAACGGCGGGCGACGTGCTGGCGTCGGCAATTGTCTGATAGGTCTGCACTTTGCGAGCGATCTGGTTGATCTTGCGTGCGTACTGCGGGTCAGTTGCATAACCTGCCCGCTGCAGTTCGTTGACGAAACGCTCGGAGTTGCCAGACGCACTGGCCACCTGAAGGGCTGGCTTGTAACGATCGTTGTTTTCCAACAGCCGGACGTAATCGTTGAAGCTGTGTTCGAACGAGTCATATGCCCGAAACCCGGCAACCTCTTTGGTTGCCTTGCCATTGACGTACTCGGTCGTGGTGACCTTCGCGGACGCACCGTCCCACCCCGTGGCTTTGATGCCGAACAGGTTGTGGCTGTTAGTGCCGTCCTTCTGCTTGATGATCGATTTGCCCCAACCGGTTTCAAGCGCGGCTTGTGCCACGAGGAAACGCGGCTCGACACCTAGGCGCTTCGCCGCTTTTTCAGCCATCGGCAGCATCGTGGCGATGAATTCTGCAGGTGAGCTAAAACGAGTCTTGCTCGGCGCGGTCGCCTCGACGCCGTTAACTGTCAACGGTGCGTCCTGAGGCGCTGCGAAAGCGGTAGCAGACTTCCAGTCAACATCGACCAGAGGCTGAGCCGTGCCCGCCTGGCTAGCTTGAGCCGCTTGGGTATTTGCAGCTGTAACCTCCGCATGAGCGCGCTCGGCCAATCGTCCCGGCAATGCCAGACGACGCTGATTGAGCAGCTGAGAATCGTTGCGCGCCGGGTCAACTGGAGCAATCTTCGAGTTGGGATTGCTCGACCACTTGGCCCCTTCGGTCTGTGCCACCTGGGCGAAAGGATTCGGCTTTTCGCTGGGCTCCTGCTGCTTGCTAAGCTGACGAATCAGCACGTCAGCAAGGCCGATGCCGCCGCCTTCCTTGGATAACGTGACTGAAAGCTGCTGGTCGTGCATGTCCTGATACTGCTTGCTGGCCTGGCTGTTGAACGGGTTGTCCTTCGACATGACTTCGGTGGCCGAACGCATCGACTTGAGCATCTCGTTCATGAACAGGGACTCGAACTCCTGCGCCACCTTGCGCACGTTCTCGGCACCGTCACGATCCTTGCCGACCTTGAGTTGGTTCAGCCGATTGAGGTCAGAGTAGCTACCGCTGTCAGGTGTGCGTCGACCCAGTCCCAGACGATTTTCCATATCTCTGTCCTCAAATCACAATCAGGTCTGCTTGCAGGGCACCGGCCTGCTTCAACGCCTCGAGAATCGCCATGAGATCGCTCGGCGCCGCGCCGACCTGATTCACCGCCCGAACGATTTCGTCCAGAGTCGTGCCAGGGCCAAACTTGAACATCGGCTTGGCTTCCTGCTCTGCCTTGACCTTGGAATTGGGAACAACCACGGTCTGCCCGTCAGAAAGCGGATTTGGCTGACTCACCTGCGGATCTTCGGAAATAGTCACGGTCAGGCTGCCGTGCGTCACTGCAGCTGGCTGAACGCGTACGTTCTGGCCGATGACGATGGTCCCGGTTCGCGAGTTGATGATGACCTTGGCCACCGCCTGCCCCACGTCCACTTCCAGATTTTCCAGGATAGATAGGTAATCCACTCGCTGGCTTGGATCCAGCGGGGCGGTGATGCTGATCGAGCCGCCATCGAGCGCCTGAGCGACGCCCGGGCCTAGCAACTCATTTATATGATCCACAATGTTCTTGGCGGTGGTGAAGTCTGGACGATTGAGGTTCATGGTCAGGGTTGTGCCCTGGTTGAAAGCGCTGGGCACCGGTCGCTCAACCGTTGCCCCTCCGGGGATTCGGCCTGCAGAGGGAATGTTGACGGTGATGCGCGAGCCATCTGCGCCGCCGGCATCGAAACCGCCCACGACGAGATTGCCTTGGGCAATCGCATAGACATTGCCGTCTATCCCTTTAAGCGGCGCCATCAACAGGCTCCCGCCGCGCAGGCTTTTGGCGTTGCCGATCGACGATACGGTGATGTCGATCGTCTGGCCCGGCTTGGCGAACGGCGGAAGCTCGGCGTGTATCGAGACAGCTGCCACGTTCTTCAGCTGGACGTTGCCGCCCGCAGGCACCTTGATACCAAACTGCGCCATCATGTTATTGAAGGTCTGCACTGTGAAAGGCGTCTGGGTCGTCTGGTCGCCGCTACCGTTCAAGCCAACCACAAGACCGTATCCGATCAGCTGGTTGCTACGTACACCCTGAATGGTGGCGATGTCCTTCAACCGCTCGGCATGGGCAGGAAGCACCACCACACAGAGCAAGGCAACCAAAATCGAGCTGAACAGTTTCATTGCCTGTACCTGCTTAGAACGGCCACAACGGGCTGATGAAGAAACGATCCAACCAACCTGGCTGGCTGGCATCGGCGAAGGCGCCGGTACCGGAGTAAGTGATACGGGCATCAGCAATACGGGTCGAAGGGACGGTGTTGTCGGTGGCGATATCGTCCGAACGTACCAGCCCGGCAATTCGCACCAGCTCATCACCGGTGTTGAGCGTCATCCACTTCTCGCCACGGATCGCCAGGATGCCGTTCGGCAGCACATCCGAAACGGTCACGGTGATCGAGCCGGAGAGGCTGTTGCTCTGCCCCGCCTGACCGGAACCAGAGGTATCCCGTGACGCTTCGTACTCAGCGCCCAACGTCATCTTGTTGTCAGTCAGCGGATTAACCATCGATACGGCACCGCCGAACAGCGAACCCAGGCCGATGTTGGCACTGCTGTCCTTGGCGATTTTCGAATTGGAATTCTTGCTGGCCTGGGTTTTTTCGTTGAGCGTGACGGTGATGATGTCGCCGACCCGATAGGCCTTACGATCGTCGTAAAAATTGGTCTCGAAGCCGGCCTGATAGATCGCGCCATTGTTCTGCGCGGCCGGCAGTGGCGTACGCGGCAGAACTGGCGAGTAATAGGGATCGTTGGGCTTCGGAGCCGGCGCCATGCAACCGGACATAATCACGGCGGACACCAGTGGAAGGACAATCAACAAGCGGCGCATATTCACCTCAATCCAGCGGCTGACGGCTGTTACAGCTGCTGGGTGACAAAGGACAGCATCTGGTCGGCCGTGGAGATGACTTTCGAGTTCATCTCATAGGCGCGCTGCGTGGTGATCATGTTCACCAACTCCTCGACCACGCTGACGTTAGAGTTTTCCAGGGTGTTCTGCAGTACGGTTCCCAAGCCGTTGAGACCCGGTGTACTGACTTGTGGCGCACCGCTCGCGGCAGTTTCGAGGAACAGGTTGCTGCCCATCGCCTGCAGACCGGCCGGGTTGACGAAGTCGGCAGTCTGAATGTTGCCAATGATCTGTGGTGCCGGGTTGCCCAACGTTGTAACGGACACAGTGCCGTCCTCGCCCACGGTGAAGGTCTGCGTTTCCGGCGGCACGACAATCGCTGGCTCCAGCGAGTAACCGTTGGAGGTCACGATTTGGCCTTCGGCGTTCAGATGGAAACTGCCGTCACGCGAGTAGGACACGGTGCCGTCCGGCAGCAGCACCTGAAAGAAGCCACGGCCATTGATGGCCATGTCAAGCGGCTGTTCGGTGGTCTGCAGGCTGCCGGCGGTGAACTGTTTTTGCGTGCCTACGATTCGCACACCGGTACCCAGCTGCAAACCCGAAGGAAGTTCGCTGTCCTGGCTGGACTGTCCACCGGGCTGACGACGGACCTGATAAAGCAGATCCTGAAATTCGGCCCGATCCTTCTTGAAGCCCGTTGTCGAGACGTTCGCCAGGTTGTTGGAAATGGTGGTCAGGTTCATGTCCTGCGCGGACAAACCGGTCTTGCTGACCCACAGTGCTGGAAGCATGTTCTTCTCCTCGTGCGCCGGAATTCGGGCGCCGCCTAGTTTGTTTAGCTGATCTGCAAGACTCGGGCCGCAGCGGCACCATCTTCTTCGGCAGTACGCATCATCTTCACGTGCAGCTCGAATTGCCGGGACAGCGCGAGCATCGAAGTCATCTCGGCAACGGCGTTGACGTTGCTCGCTTCAAGGAAGCCTGAGGTCACGCGAACCGCGGCGTCAGCCTCGACTGGCTGACCATCCTTTATGCGAATAAGACCGTCGGTGCCCTTCTCCAACTGCTTGGGATCAGGATTGACCAGTTTCAAACGATCGACCGTAACCACCACATTTGGATCTTCACCGAGCGCGCGGATACTGATCGAGCCGTCAGCTCCGATCTCCACTTTCTCTTCTGGCGGCACTGCGATCGGCCCGGCATTGCCGAGCACCGGCAAACCATCGCCGGTTCTGAGCATGCCAAGCGTGTCGATATTCAAGCTGCCGGTACGGGCATAGGCCTCGCTGCCATCCGGCGCTTGCACGGCTATCCAGCCATCTCCCTCAACCGCTACGTCCAGGTCCCGACCGGTCTCTTGCAAGGTGCCGGAGCTGAAGTCCGTGCCTGGACGCTCGGTCATGGCGTAAACACGTGCCGGAAAGCTGTCTCCGAACACTTGCATCGAGCGCGCTTGCTCGAAGTCCCGCCGGAAGCCCGTGGTCGAGATGTTTGCCAGGTTGTTGGCATGCGCCTGCTGAGCACGAGCGTTTTGGCTCGCCCCCGTCATGGCCACATAGAGCATCTTGTCCATCGAACCTCCCCACGCAAATTGACGCTAACTGAACTGATATCAGCTACAAAGCAAGCGCTATGCCAAGCGAACAAGGCCTTATTAAGCTATTGAAATACATAGAATTACCGGATAAAAAAAAGGCCCCGAAGGACCTTTTGAAAACGGAGCGGCAGTTTCCCGCCACCCCGCGCAGTGCCAGGTGGCGATTAGCGGAGATTGATGATCGTCTGGGTAATCGCGCTTTCGGTTTCGATCGTCTTGGCGTTGGCCTGGTAATTACGCTGCGCCACGATCAAGTTGACCAGCTGGTCTGAAAGTTCAACGTTGGAGTCTTCAAGAGCGCCAGCCTGCAACGAACCAAGGGTGCCACTGCCAGGCGGGTTGCGCACTGGCTCACCGGATTCGAAAGACTGGACCCACTGCGTCTTACCGACCGGCGTGAGCCCCTGAACGTTGGCGAAGTTGGCCAGGATGATCTGACCCTGCACTTTGGACTGGCCATTGGTGTAGCGGGCGAAGATCGCGCCGGTTTCGCTGATCTCAAGGCCCGCCAACTCACCGGTCGTATATCCGTCCTGGCTGACACTGTTGACGGCGAAGGCGCTTGCATACTGGGTAGACCCGCGCATATCGATCGATACGTCGAGACCGCCTGCCGGTGCAGCATTGTTCAGCGCCCAGGTACCATCGGTATTCTTGACTGCAGGCTGCCAGCCGGCCACAGGGGTAACCCCTCCGGTCGGAGTGAGCAACGCTCCGGACGGAGTAAAGGTCAACTGGGTAGAACTAGGCGTTGTTGCGACAATGGGGTCCGCATCAGCTGGCTGCTGAGGATTACGACCGTCGATGAGCACATGCATCGTCCATGTGTTCGGCGTGTCGTTAGGTGGAGTCGCGCCATCAGTCGGGGTTTTCACAAAGTACTGCGTCATCACGTGCGCGTTACCTTGCTGGTCATAAATGTTGGTCGAAGTGGACGAGTTATAGCTCAGCGGGTCAGCCGGGTTGAACGGGGTGTTCACCGGCTGGACGTTGGTCGAGTTCAGGTTGAATCCCTGGACTACTTTAGTCGTGGCCTTGGGTTCCTGACTGGCCGTCTGAATCTTCAAATCGCTAACTTGCCCCGTCTGGATATTACCGTTGTCGTCAACCGAATAGCCCTGGAGGTTATAGCCGAAGTTGTCGACCAGATTGCCTTCTTTGTCCGTGCCGAAATAGCCGGCGCGGGTGTAGCTCAGCGCACCGTTGTTGCTGACCTGAAAAAAGCCATTGCCGTTGATGGCGAGGTCCAGCGCGTTCTGGGTGTAGTTGATGTTGCCCTGGTTGAACTGCTGCGACACGTTCGCAAGAAGCACCCCACTGCCTTGAGGGTTTTTGCCAGTACCAAGGACCGACGATGCGTAGACGTCCGCAAACTCTGCACGAGACTGTTTGAAGCCCGCAGTCCCAGCGTTGGCGATGTTGTTACCCGTGACATTGAGGTCTTTGCTGGCGGCACGCATGCCGCTGAGGCCGATATTGAACGACATGAATTGCTCCTGTTACCGGACGCGCCGGCGGTTACTGACCGATAACCTGGACTTGAGACAGCCCAATGCTGCCGACACCGGCTAGATTGAGCTGAAGCTCACCACCGTTTTGCCCAAGCGTGACGCTGTCAACGTTGGCAGGAAGCAGGGTATACAAGCCCTTCGTCTCGCCTTGATAAGTGGCTTGCGCCTCGAACCGATAAGCACCCGGCGGCAAGGTTTTGCCGCTCGAGTCTTTGCCATCCCACATGAATGAAACGTTGCCTGCTTGCTGCTGACCCATGTTGATCCGATTGACCACCGTGCCCGCGCTGTCGTAAACGTTGACCGCCACGTTGCTGCTGGTTGTGGGGAGAACGATGCTGGCCTTGAAGGTTTCGCTGGTATCTACGACTGCTTTGTCGGTCGGCACGATGACTTTGCGGCCGACCAGCGAAGAGGCTTGCAACGCTTGGGATGACTGATAGCCGGACAGCATGGTTTCCATGCTTGAGTTCAGTTTTTCGACACCCTCAACGGTGCTGAACTGCGCGAGCTGGGCAATGAACTCGCCGTTTTCCTGTGGCTCCAGCGGGTTCTGGTTGTTCAGCTGGGTCACCAGCAGCTCCAGAAACTCATTCTTGCCAAGGTCGTTGCTTTTAACTTCGCGATCTTTGATCTGGTATTGGTCCAGTACCGAGCCGGTACCGCCGACGCCGCCTGTCGTGCTCATGGCAATCTCTCGTTAGGGTTACTGGCCCAGGGTCAGAACTTTCTGCAGCATGGTTTTGGCTGTATTCATCAATTCGGCATTGGTCTGGAAAGAACGACTGGCAGAAATCATGTCGGCCATTTCTTCCACCACATTGACGTTTGGGTAGTACACGTAGCCCTCGGTGTTCGCCGCAGGATGGTTGGGCTCATAGCGAGCTTGCAGCTCGCTCTGGTCTTCCACGACACCAAGCACCTGTACGCCTGCGCCCGCCTGATCCTGTTCGGCGAACAACGACTCGTTCGGTGACCCGTTCGCCTGTTGCAGCATGGTCGCGAACACCGGGTGACGTGCACGGTAGGTCTGGTCAACGCTGGACGAGACTGTTTCAGCGTTGGCGATGTTGCTGGAAATGGTGTTCAGGCGAGTGCTTTGGGCACTCATGCCGCTGCCGGCTATGTTAAAGACGCTGCTGAGGGACATGATTTTCGCTCCTTTTATTCGCCGCGCAGGGCGCTCATCAGCCCCCGGAACTTACTGTTGAGCAAGGTAAAGCTTGCCTGGAAATCGATGGCATTCTCGGCGTAAGCCGCCTGTTCAACCTGAGCATCTACTGTGTTCTGATCGAGCGACGCATGCGCAGGGGTGCGGAAGCGCAAGCCAGGATCGGCAATTTCCATCCCTTCGGCAGCGATATGTTTGCTGCTGGTCACGGCCACGCCGAATCCGCCCTGATTCTTGCTGTTCTGCGCAGCAAGAACCGAGCTGAAATCCAGATCACGCGCCTTGTAATTGGGGGTGTCAGCGTTGGCAATGTTGTTGGCCAGCACTTCGGCGCGCTGAGCGCGAAAGCCGAGTGCCTTCTCGTGGATGCCAAGTGCCTTGTCGAAACTGATGCTCATGATCTGGCCCTCTGCCGGATACAAGTCTGCTTAGCAAACCACCAGCAAAGCCCATGCCATTTTGTCAAATAGCTGATCTATAAGGATTTTTTTTAGAAAGGCTTGGGTTGCGCGTCAAAAGCGGCAAAGCGTGACCATGCTTTTGCCGCTTAGTAAGCCCGAAGCGACAGATTCCTGCCGCTAGTCCGGCAAACATTAAGGCTACTTGGCCTTATAGATAATGCCCGGGCTGCACTGGACCATCTGATACAGCTCGGGAAGGCCGTTCAGCGCTTCGGATGCTCCCAGAAACAGGTATCCGCCTGGCTTCAGCGTTGCGTGAATCCGCTTGAGGATGTCTTTCTTAACATCGGCGGAGAAATAAATAAGGACGTTGCGGCAGAACACCACGTCGAACTTGCCGAGCACCGCATAGCTGTCGAGCAGGTTTTGCACGCGAAATTCGACGCGACTGCGGACTGCCGGCTTGACTACCCAACGGCCCGGGCTTTTCACATCGAAATAACGCTGCAGACGCTCGCTAGACAACCCGCGAGCTATGGCGAGACTGTCGTATTCGGCCGCTTTGGATGCCGCAAGCATGGTCCCGGACAATTCAGTGGCCACTATCTGTATGGCCGTTTTCGGCTGGCTAGGGCTGCTGCGCTCGTACTCATCGATGGTCATCGAAAGCGAGTAAGGCTCCTGCCCCGACGAACAAGCGGCAGACCAGATACGCAAGCGCTGACCCGGGGAGCCTTTCAACAGCTCAGGCAGAACCCGGCTCCGCAACACCTCGAACGGATAGGTATCTCGAAACCAGAGCGTTTCGTTGGTCGTCATCGCATCCACGACCTGCTCGCGCAGGCCGCTTCGCGGCTGAGCCTGGATCTTTCTGACCAAGTCACCGAGGCTCTTGAGGCCCTGCTGCTCCATCAGCTTGTTTAACCGGCTCGAAACCAGGTACTGCTTGTTGGTACCCAGCAGGATGCCGCAGGTCTTCTCGAGAAAGACGCGAAACTGATCGAAATCGGGATCAACAGACACTAATACTGCCCACCAGTCGAATTGAGAGGACGAGGCCTCATTTCTTATCCGTTGTCCGGATCCGCTCTATGACCCGATTGGCCAGATCATCCGCCTGAAACTTGGCAAGAAAATCGTCCGCACCGACCCGCTTGACCATGCTCTGGTTGAACACCCCGGAAAGCGAAGTATGCAGGAGAATGTGCATGTCGCGCATCGCGGGATCCTGACGCACTTCGGTCGTCAGTGTATAGCCATCCATTTCTGGCATTTCGATATCGGAAATCATCATCACGAACTCGTCAGACGGCTTCTTGCCTTCCGCCACCAGCTTTCGCAAATAAGTCAGCGCCTGCCTTCCGTCGTTGTGCGCAACGACTTCGATCCCCAGATTCTGTAGACAACGCATGATCTGCTTTCGCGCGACAGACGAGTCGTCGACAATCAACACTCGACTGGTGGACGCCTTATTACTGGTCGCCTCATCTGCAATGCTGACCGAGAGCACCTCTGACACTGGCGCCACTTCGGCTAGCACTTTTTCAACGTCGATAATCTCGACCATCTGCTGATCCACATGGGTCACTGCAGTCAAATAATGGTCGTGCCCCACGCCTTTGGGCGGGGGAAGGATATCTTCCCAATTCATGTTGACTATCCGCTCCACCGAGCGGACAAGGAAACCGAGCACCTTCGTGTTGTACTCAACGATGATGGCAAAGCTGTTTGGCAAGTCCTGTAATACGGGTTTGCCAGTGGCAGCGGATAGATCAAGGATGGAAAGCGTACTTCCCCGAATGTTCGCCACCCCTCTTACAACAGGGCTCGACCGAGGCATGACCGTAAGCCGCGGGCACTGCAGCACCTCTTTGACCTTGAATACGTTGATGCCATAGAGCTGCTTGTCGTCCAGTCTGAACAACAGCAGCTCCAAACGGTTCTGCCCCACTAGCTGGGTACGCTGGTTAACCGAATCCAATACACCGGCCATGCCAGTTTCCTCTTGTATGTGAGATGGGTAGGCAGACATCTGTAGCTCAGACAATCTGGCGCGCAGTGCCCTGATTTGACAACGGAGTTGCTGACGCGCCTTGCCTGCCTCGGCCATTAATTACCGGCAAACGGCACGCCCCTTGCTTCGAGCAAGCCATGAACAGACAGACGACTTTTTTCCGGCATCCATGCAAGGCGCTTTGCCAACTGGGCCTGTTGGCAACTTTATGCCTGCTGAACCAGCTGGCTGTTTCAGCGAGCTTCACGCGCCCCGAACAGCTTATCGACGCGACCCGCGCTTTTCTTGAGCGTGAAGTCACTGACTATTTACAGAGTAGCCAAATCAAAGCACGCCATGAAATTGAACTGAACAGGCTTGATCCGCGCCTGCGCCTGGCGGCTTGCGATCAAGCATTGACGACCAGACTCGAAAGCCCGGCACAACCCGTTGGTCGCACTACCGTGCGGGTTAGCTGCGAAGGCACATCCCCCTGGTCCGTTTTCGTCCCTGCTCAGGTACATTTGTTCCGCGAAGTGATCGTAGCCAGACGGCCCTTGGCCCGTGAAAGCGTCGTCGAGCTCGCTGATGTCGCCCTTGCCGAGCGCGACGTCGGCTTGCTGACCCAGGGCTATCTGACATCGTTCGATCAAGTGCTGGGCAATAAAATCACCCGGAGCGCCCTACCCGATCAGGTATTACCACCAACTTACTTATCCGCGGCTGAAATAGTCCGAAAGGGTGATCAGGTGGTAATCAGCGCGAAAAACTCTACGATAAATGTAAGAATGCCAGGTGAGGCCCTTTCCAATGGCGCACTTGGCAGTCAGATCCGAGTCAAAAACCAACGATCCGGACGAACTATCAAAGCTCGCGTCACTGGCCCCGGGCAGGTTGAAGTGGCGATGTGAGGACGGGCGCTGCGGCGTCAGGTCTTAGCATGAAAAAAGACTAAAGTTTCATGAGGATTTGCCGAAAAGCAGGCAAGCGTCCTGACTTATTCGAGGTTTCGATCATGGTTATCGATTTCAACCGGCCTAACAGCGCCGTCAATTCTTCAAGCAATGCGCGGAGCAACAGCGTCCAGAACACAGAGCGACCAACCGCGCAGCAGGCTCCTGCTGAAGAAGTGAAGACCACCGGTAACAGCTCCGTATCGGGAGAAAGCGTTCAGCTGAGCCCCGAAGCCCAGCGTCTTCAGCAGACAACCGAAAAGCTGAGTCAGCAGCCCGCTGTTGATCAGGAGCGTGTCGCTCAGATCAAACAAGCAATCGCCGATGGCAGCTATCAAGTCGACAGCCAGAGAGTAGCATCGAAGCTGCTGTCATTCGAAAGCCAGCGCTGAGCTGGGCATCAATGCGAGCAGGCGTGAATGCAACAGAGGCCACTATGCTAGATTCCGAATTGCTCCAGCAGCTGACTGACGATATCGGCACCGCTCGAACACTACTCGAGCTCACCGATGCAGAATACCTGGCACTTGCTGAGCGAAATCTCGCTGGACTGGAGCAGCTGCTCACGCAAAAGCAAGCACTGTTAGCACTTCTGGGCCAACACGGCACCCTACGGAGCCAGGCATTGGCTAAGGCGCAGCTAAGCGCCGACCGGAATGGCCTGGCGAAGCTTGCCGCAGGCTCGGCAATAGGCGATGAGATCCTTATCCAGGCGGAACAGCTGGAGGACATTCTCGAAGACTGCCGCAAAGCCAATGAACGCAACGGCAAACTTATCCGCGCCAACCAGAGCGCAGTAGGCACCATGCTGCAGGTCTTGCAGGGAACCACAACGACCCCAGATCTATACGATCGCCGCGGAAGCGCCGCCAAAAGCACTCATCATCGCCCGCTCAGCCAGGCCTGAACCATCCGCAGCACAATAACATCATAGTGCTATCATGCGGCTGACGTCGTTACATGCCGGAGAGCAACGCCAAGTGTCTAGTCCTTTCGCTGAGGGTGAAGGCCCTCAGCCTCCTCAGATACTCAAGACTCCAGTCGAAGTTCAGGCGAATCTACGCCCCCTGCTGGACAACCATATCCCTCTGCAGCTTCGCTTTGCCGAGCGCACGCTACGGTATCAAACCTACCTGGTTGAGATAAACCGTGAAAAGGGCTGGCTAGCACTAGACGAGCTGATACCTAGCGATGGCGAGCGGCTGATGGCATCAGGAGAAGCTTTCCAAATCGAAGGCTTTTATGAAGGCGTGCGGATTGCCTGGAACAATCCACACCCAGCACATATCGGCGAACTGGACGACGCGCGCTGCTATTGGGTCCCTCTGCCCGACGAGATTCTCTACCACCAGCGGCGGAACGCCTATCGCGCCACGTTGAGCGGGCAGACCATCGCTGCCGAACTGAGCGGCAAGATGGTCAAGAAGCATCTCGCCGGCAAGGTGCTGGACATGTCAGCTACGGGTTGCAAGCTGAGCTTCCCAGGCAACCTGCAAACAAACCTCCAGTCAGGGCAGGTATATGATCAGCTCCGTTTGGAGTTGCCGTTTGGCGTTGTGACAACTGCAGCCGAGCTAAGGCACGTGGTGTTTGACGAGATGCTTGATCTGACATTCTGCGGAATGCGCTTTTACCGCATCAGTGGCCTGACGCAACGGCAGGTCGAACGATTCGTCTATCAACTACAGCGCGAAGCCCGACGCGACCAGGTCACCGACCGATTTAGCTGATACTGCTGAGACCACGGCCTATAGCTCTTATCGAAGCTGCAGCCGGCCTCCTTACCGGATCCAGCACAGCGAGATCCCCAGCCAGCGGGCCGACTCGTCAGCTCGCGGTTGACTATGACGGTTAGCCACTTCGACCACACAAAAAGTCGACGCTTTCCAAGCAAGTGACCCCTCCTACGGCGAAAACTCCATAGCGCTTGAGATCCGCTCAGCAGACCTCCGGCGCAGACTTCTCTGCTAGATCACACCGCGACCGCAAAGGCAGGCGTCACACTTGCACTGTTGGCTGGACGTGATCGCTGAATATCCACGCTGCGCAACAATGCTGAAACAGCGTACGAAGCTATCGGCGGAGCCTGTGATGGGGGCTACCCCTTGCAGCTCCCGCTACTTGTCAGCAACGTATTAATTCGCCGCTGCGACGAACCCCTAAGGCCGCGCAGTTTCCTTTCGAGCAGCCCGCGGATTGGCATTCAGCGCCAGCCAGGCGCATCCGGGCACAGTTTGGAATGAGGAAGGCGGGAATAGCGTCATTCAAGACAGCGACAAGCAGCGAGACAGACAAAGCAAAGGCTGCAGAAAGTGCCAGAAGCTTCGACGGACAAAATGCTCTGATATATGGCGTCCCAGGCGAGGTTCGAACTCACAACCTTCCCCTTAGGAGGGGGATGCTCTATCCAATTGAGCTACTGGGACACGCGGGCGGCAGCATGTTAGCGAGCCTTGGCGCATTTGTCATGCTCGTCCATGATGCATCAGGCAACTACATGCACACCGAACTGAAGCAGCACATCGCTCGCCTTGCAATTTGCATGACCTTGATTCAAGCAATCTTGCAAAGCGCATTGCGCATCTTCGATATTCATCGGCATGTTTTTGATTTACAACGGTTTTATTTCCGAAAGCCATTGGCATGGGAGGTGCTTAATTACCTGAACGTTAAGCGAAGGAGACGCCAATGCTACGCCCAGCCTACTTACTCAGCACTGCCGTCTTGGCCGCTGCCGCGATCCCGCTTCTCGAGAACTTCCCAGATGCGGAGCCAATGCAGACGCTGTCGAAAACCTCACAGGCGACCACTCCAAGACTTTCGATGCCTGCAAGCACCATCAGCAGCAACGCGCTGATCAAACCTGCTCAAGCACAACGCTGGGTCTTTTAAACGTAGATTGCTGCATGCGGTTCTATAGGAGATTAAAAGTGTCGATTTATGGATATCTATTCTTTGTGCTCGGCGTGCTGTGCGGTGCCCTTAGTATCGGCTCTACCCTTCCGAACTTCTGGGATACGATCGTCACAACCGGCTCGGTGGTCTTCGCAGTGCTGTTTTCGATCACGCTACTGGTAGGCCGACGCATCAAGTTCGATCCAGTGCTGCGCTAGTCGATTATGCGGCGAGACAAGCGCTGGATCACATAAAGGCCATTAGCCACCACAATCGCCTTTACTCCTTTTTTGTACGTCGTATAATTGGCGTCATTAAGTTGTCCGGCAACTTTTTCGCAGGTCGTGGAACAGCATGTGCTGTTTGGTGTCAGACCGGTGACTAGAACGGCAATAAGCCACCATCGCCCACCTGACTATCCGGTTTAATATGCGCCCAATGAAGCAGGCAGTTTACTCCAGCCGCACGGCTGACAAATTCGTGGTTCGCCTCCCAGACGGCATGCGAGAGCGTATTGCAGAGGTTGCGCGGAACCATCATCGCAGCATGAATTCGGAGATCATTGCGCGGCTGGAGCAAAGCCTTCTGCAGGAAGGTGCGCTTGACGATGATTCAGCAATGCGGCTGGACAGCCCAGAGCTAACGCTGCATGAGCGCGAGTTGCTTCAGCGTTTTCGCCAACTGGCCCACCGCCAGCAAAACGCCTTGATCGCACTCATAGCGCAAGATGCCGAAGCTGCAAAAGAAGAAGATTGATCGCTCAGTACTAATGAGCAGCGTAATTGCCCTGACAGCAGTCAGGGCAATTGCATTTGGCAAAATCTTACTGCCCAGCTAGGCAATACTGTGGGCGTATGCGGGACATGAAAACGCAAGATGCCTACGCTTCCTGCGCAGGCATCCTTCAGTTCTCGCTGCCCGTAGCCACACATCAACCGAAGCGCTAGCCAACAAAGCTGAGCAGAATTCCCGCGGCGACCGCTGAGCCAATGACCCCCGCTACGTTCGGCCCCATGGCATGCATGAGCAAGAAGTTCTGCGGGTTCGCCTCTAGCCCCACCTTATTCGACACTCGCGCCGCCATTGGCACCGCCGACACACCTGCCGATCCAATCAGCGGATTGATCTTGTTTGTGCTGAAGATATTCATGACCTTCGCCATAAGCACACCCGCCGCCGTACCGCCACAGAAGGCAACCATACCAAGTAGCAGGATCCCAAGGGTCTTCATCTGCAGGAAGGCTTCGGCGGACAGCTTGGAGCCGACAGTTAGCCCCAGCGCAATGGTCACGATGTTGATCAGCGCATTACGTGAAGTGTCGGCCAGACGATCCACGACTCCGCATTCGCGCAGCAGGTTACCAAACGCGAACATTCCCACCAGCGGCGCGGCATCCGGCAATAGCAAACCGACCATAAGAGCAAGCATGAGCGGAAAGACGATCTTTTCTGTCTGACCCACATGGCGCAGCTGCGTCATGACAATGGCGCGCTCCTCCTTCGTCGTCAGTGCACGCATGATGGGCGGCTGAATCAACGGCACCAGCGCCATGTAAGAGTAGGCTGCGACAGCGATCGGCCCCAGCAGATGAGGCGCGAGCTTTGCCGTTACGAAAATCGAGGTCGGGCCATCTGCACCGCCGATAATTGCAATCGAAGCAGCCTCGCGCAGCGTGAACTCCATGCCCGGAACCCCCATTGCGGCCAGCGACAAAGCGCCAAGCAAGGTGGCGAAAATACCGAACTGCGCCGCTGCGCCAAGAAGCAACGTCTTCGGATTCGCCAGCATTGGCCCGAAGTCGGTCATCGCACCGACGCCCATGAAGATCAATAGCGGGAACACACTGGTCGGCAAACCAACTTCGTAGAAAAGATGGAGGATCCCTGCCCCCTCGGCCATGTTGGCGACGGGAATATTGGCTAGCACCCCTCCAAATCCGATAGGGATCAGCAGCAAGGGCTCGAACCCCTTGCGAATCGCCAGATAGATCAGTCCCAGGCACACCACGATCATCAGCAGCTGACCAGGCTCAATGTGATAGAGACCTGTGCTGTGCCAAAGCTTGAGCAACTTATCCATGCAGTGCTCCTTAAGCGATGGTCAGCAGGCTATCGCCCACCGACACCGCGTCGCCGACCTTAACGTTCACACCTGAGACGGTGCCGGCTTTGAACGCACGGATTTCAGTCTCCATTTTCATGGCCTCGAGGATGATCACCAGATCCCCCTCCTGAACCAGCTGACCGGGCTGCACGAGGACCTTGAAGATGTTGCCAGCCAACGGGGCCGGCTGTGGCTCGCCTGCACCGGAGACCGGTGCGCTAGTAGCTGTTTGTGGGACGCCTGCCCCGCCGCCGACCGCCTTGATTCCCTCGATATCGCCACCCTCGTTGACCTGGACGACGAACGACTTACCGTTAACTTCGACCGTGTAAGTTTCAGGCACGCCTGCTGCGCGCGGCGCCTGTTCCTTGCCAGTCGGCACCGGCTCGAAAGCAGAGGCGTTGCCCCGGTTTTCAAGAAACTTGAGGCCTATCTGAGGAAACAATGCATAAGTAAGGACGTCATCAATCTCATTCGAAGCAAGCTTGATGCCTTTCTCCTGGGCCAGTCCTTTCAGCTCTGCCGTCAGCTTTTCCATTTCCGGCTGTAGAAGATCAGCAGGGCGGCAGGTAATGACGTCAGCACCATCAAGAACGCGCTGCTGCAGTTCAGCATTGAAAGGGGCCGGTGCGGCACCGTATTCACCTTTAAGGATGCCCGCGGTTTCCTTGGTGATGGACTTGAAACGTTCACCGGTGAGCACGTTGATGACTGCCTGGGTCCCGACGATTTGAGAAGTCGGCGTTACCAACGGAATGAACCCGAGATCTTCACGGACACGAGGAATCTCAGCGAGCACCTCATCAAACTTGTCGAGAGCTCCCTGCTCCTTCAATTGGCCTTCCATGTTGGTCAGCATGCCGCCTGGCACCTGCGCCACGAGAATGCGCGAGTCGACACCCTTGAGCGTGCCTTCGAACTTTGCGTACTTCTTGCGCACCTCCCGGAAGTACGCAGCGATTTCCTCCAGCAGCAAAAGATCAAGGCCGGTATCACGCTCGGTGCCCTGGAAAATGGCCACCACCGATTCGGTTGGAGAATGCCCATAGGTCATCGAGAGCGAGGAAATGGCCGTATCGACGTTATCAATGCCTGCTTCGACAGCCTTCAGAATAGCCGCCGTAGACAGGCCCGCCGTGGCGTGACACTGCATATGGATCGGAATAGACAGACTTGCCTTCAACTGCGAGACCAGCTCGTAGGCCATATATGGCGTAAGAATGCCGGCCATGTCCTTGATCGCCACCGAGTCGGCGCCCATGTCCTCGATCTGCTTGGCCAGGTCGACCCACATTTCCAGGGTATGCACCGGGCTGGTGGTGTAGGAAATGGTGCCTTGTGCGTGCTTGCCCTGCAGATTGACCGCTCGCAGAGCGGTTTCCAGGTTGCGCGGATCGTTCATAGCATCGAACACACGAAACACGTCAACGCCATTGATCGCCGCGCGCTCAACAAATTTTTCGACCACATCATCGGCGTAATGCCGATAGCCCAACAGGTTCTGGCCACGCAGCAGCATTTGCTGCCGGGTATTAGGCATCGCTTTCTTCAGTTCGCGAATGCGCTCCCAAGGGTCTTCACCAAGATAGCGGATACAGGAATCGAAGGTCGCCCCACCCCAGGATTCGACGGACCAGAAGCCAACCTGATCAAGCTTGGCGGCAATCGGCAGCATGTCTTCAAGACGAACGCGGGTGGCCAGAATGGATTGATGCGCGTCACGAAGCACCACATCGGTAATGCCGAGCGGTTGTTTGACAGATGTCATGAGGGGAACTCCCTGTTCTGAATCAACCACGACGAGCGCGGTGCTGATGGATAGCGGTCTGGATTGCCGTAATGACATCGGCATCCACTTCAGCCACAGCGGGTTCGCTGGAAGCCAACTGAGCGGTGGGCGCACTGTCGAAGCGGGCGATCACAACAGACATCAGGCGAATGCAGGCAATCAACAAAACGAGGAAGACAAAAACGGAACCTAAGCCGAACAGCATAAGTTCGACGCCTTCAAGGAGGAGTTCGCTGGGGGTCATCGGGATTCCCTTTCTATCAGCGGCTCGAGCCGCCTGTTATTCGCTTCAAGTTGGGGCCTTCGCTAGTGCGAAACCTCAGAACAGTAGCCTGAACAACAGGCGCAAGGCAAACGCCAAGTCGACGCAGGAGGGGCGGGTCAGAGAAGAAAAATCGTTGCGAGCCCGAGAAATATAAAGAAACCACCACTGTCGGTTACGGCAGTGATCATGACACTGGCACCCAGCGCTGGGTCTCGCCCCATTCGGGCTAAAGTCACCGGGATCAGCACACCCATCAAGGCCGCCAGTAGAAGATTGAGCGTCATTGCTGCAGTCATGACTACCCCCAGCGACCAGCTTCCGTACAGCCAGTAGACCACGACGCCGATAACTCCACCCCATATCAAGCCATTCAGCATCCCGACACCCGCTTCCTTACGCAGCAAGCGAGCGCTGTTACCAGTACCCATCTGATCAAGAGCCATTGCCCTCACAATCATGGTGATAGTCTGATTGCCTGAATTACCGCCTATGCCTGCAACTATCGGCATCAGCGCCGCCAATGCAACCAGCTTCTCAATCGAGCCATCGAATAGACCGATGACGCGTGAAGCGACAAAGGCGGTAACGAGATTGACTGCCAACCAGGCCCAACGGTTGCGCAGCGACTTCCACACAGAGGCGAAGATATCTTCTTCTTCGCGCAGACCCGCCATGTTGAGCACTTCGCTTTCGCTCTCCTCGCGGATCAGGTCCACCATCTCATCGATGGTCAGACGCCCGATCAGCTTGCCGCTCTTGTCCACGACAGGCGTCGATACCAAGTCGTAGCGCTCGAATGCCTGGGCCGCCTCATAGGCATCCTCATCCGGATGAAAGGTCACCGGATCACTGGCCATCACCTCAGCCACGTGACGCTCCGGATCATTGACCAGCAATCGCTTGATCGGCAGCACACCTTTGAGCACGCCGTCGTAATCGACAACGAACAACTTGTCGGTATGACCGGGCAGCTCTTTGAGCCGCCGCAGATACCGCAGCACGACTTCCAGGCTCACATCCTCTCGAATCGTGACCATCTCGAAGTCCATCAACGCGCCGACCTGATCCTCCTCGTAAGAAAGCGCCGAGCGGACACGCTCACGCTGTTGCGCATCGAGCGTTTCCATCAGCTCGTGAACAACGTCTCGGGGCAATTCGGCCGCCAGGTCGGCCAGCTCGTCAGCGTCCATTTCCTTGGCCGCCGCAAGAAGCTCATGGTCATCCATGTCGGCGATCAGCGTCTCGCGAACCGCGTCGGAGACTTCGAGTAGAATGTCGCCGTCGCGATCGGACTTGACCAATTGCCAGACGGTCAGGCGGTCATCAAGGGGTAAGGCTTCAAGGATATGAGCGATATCCGCGGGGTGTAGCGCCTCGAGCTTGCGCTGCAGCTCAACGAGGTTCTGGCGATGCACCAGATTCTCGACAAGATCCTGATGCTGCCCTTCCTGGCTCTGACGATGCGCCAGATCTTCTACGATCCTGTGGCGATGGAGCAGCTCGACGACTTGCGCCAGACGATCCTGGAGACTTTCTTGCGGCTTTTTTGCTTCTACTTCAGTCATGGCGCACTCCACCCCCAGCGGAGTGCACCAGGGGATCAATCATTCATAAATTGATTGGCAAGCGAAGGTTGTATACGACTACTGGGCAAATCCATGAGGGGGATCCAGGAGCCCGAAGGGCGGACCGGGCAATAATACCACCGCAACCGCGATGCACGACCGCGAAATACAGGCAATACAATCGCTTGCGCGTAGCCGTAGAAGGATCGCGCGCTATCAATGTGGACGCATTCACGTTGCGGAAAGGCACCACTGCGAGCCAAGAAGTATTTGGCTAGGCTGGGCCAACCTATCGTCAAGGAGGACGACCATGAACAAACTGATTACAGGAAGCTGCTGCGCCCTGCTCCTCTCGACCGCCCCGACATTCGCCGCAGGCATCTATCGCTGCAGTGATGCCGCAGGCCACATTACCTTTACTCGACAGGGGTGTCCGATCGATCAGTCGGCACAGCGTCAGGAAGCCGTAAACCCTACGCCTAGCTCCGGCAAAGCGGTACCGTTGGCCAATCCCTCAAAGCAACGCAAGCGCCGAACGGAAGAGCTGACTCGAAGCCTTATCGTGGTCGGCGCGCAGGATGATGGATGCGGAAACCGCATAATCGGACGCGCAAGACGAGATGCGTTGATTAAACAGCAGGTTCGTCCAGGCATGACCCGCAACGATATCGATAGCACCTTCGGCAAACCCGACACGGTCACCAGCCGCAATGGCCGCGTCCAGTATCGTTACAGCAGCAAAACGGGCCGAACGCAGACCATCAGTTTCGACGAGCACGGCTGCGTTCAGGGAAAGCGCTAAAGCGCTGACTCCCAAACGAAAAAGGGCCTGCATCGCTGCAGGCCCTTTTCGTTTTTGGTGCACTCAGGAGGATTCGAACCTCCGACCGCTCGGTTCGTAGCCGAGTACTCTATCCAGCTGAGCTATGAGTGCATAAGCGATTGATAAACCAGATCACCGCTGGCTACAACAAAGAACCACATTTCTGGGATTCTCTAAAAGTGGTGCACTCAGGAGGATTCGAACCTCCGACCGCTCGGTTCGTAGCCGAGTACTCTATCCAGCTGAGCTATGAGTGCACTTGAGGGTGCGCATTATAAGTTTGTGAATCTGTTGGTCAAGCTCTTTTAGCTCAATGATTTACCATCAAACCGCACCGCAAAACCGACCCACAACCAAACTATGCAAAATGGCGGAGAGGGGGGGATTCGAACCCCCGACACCCTTTTGAGATGTACTCCCTTAGCAGGGGAGCGCCTTCGGCCACTCGGCCACCTCTCCGCAACACGGGGCGCATGATACCCATCTTCGCCCCGCTTGCAAAGCCAAAAATCACATAAATATTAATGGCTTGGTTCTTGATCTTTTTCTTTCTGGATCCGTTGATAAATCTCCTCGCGATGCACCGCTACCTCTTTGGGTGCATTCACTCCTATGCGCACTTGATTTCCTTTGACACCCAGCACAGTGACAGTCACATCGTCACCCACCATCAGGGTCTCTCCGACCCGGCGAGTCAGAATCAGCATTCCTTTCTCCTTAAAACGGATTCAATTCAGTAAACAGTCTGCAAAGATAAAGACGGATAATGTTCCGTGAAACATCGACCTAGAGCCTTTCACCAGCTATTGACCAGTAACAACGACTCTAAAGTTCCTTCAGCCCCGGTGAAATCGACGGAAGGCTCGAATCAGTCGCACTTAGCGCGTCATTCTCCCTTGCCCGCAGGCGCATCCAGCTCAAACGCGGTATGCAGCGCCCGCACCGCCAGCTCAAGATACTTTTCCTCGATCACAACCGACACCTTGATCTCTGAAGTAGAGATCATCTGTATGTTGATGTTTTCCTTCGCCAGCGCTTCAAACATGCGGCTGGCCACGCCAGCATGAGAGCGCATGCCTACGCCGACAATCGACACCTTGGCAATCTCGGTGTCGCCTACGACTTCGCGAGCGCCCATATCGCGAGCAATGCCTTCCAGCACTTGCAGCGCGTTGTGATAGTCATTGCGGTGAACAGTGAAGGTGAAATCCGTGGTGTTATCGTGCGCGACGTTCTGCACGATCATGTCTACCTCGACATTCGCCGCGCTGATCGGCCCGAGAATCTTGAAGGCCACCCCCGGAGTATCCGGCACGCCACGAATAGTCAGCTTGGCTTCGTCACGATTGAACGCGATGCCGGAAATGATGGGCTGTTCCATGGATTCCTCTTCATCAAGGGTAATGAGGGTTCCTGGACCCTCTTGAAAACTGTGCAGCACACGCAACGGTACGCTGTACTTGCCGGCAAACTCCACGGCGCGGATCTGCAAGACCTTGGAGCCGAGACTCGCCATCTCGAGCATCTCTTCAAACGTGATTTTGTCCAGACGCTGAGCCTTGGCAACAACACGCGGGTCAGTCGTGTAAACCCCATCGACGTCGGTATATATCTGGCACTCGTCAGCCTTCAGCGCAGCGGCCAGCGCTACACCGGTGGTATCTGAGCCGCCACGACCAAGGGTGGTGATGTTGCCGCTTTCGTCCACGCCCTGGAAACCGGCCACAACGACGACACGCCCGGCCTTGAGCTCTTTCTGGATCTGCTGCGAATCGATCTGGAGGATGCGCGCCTTGGTATGGGCGCTGTCGGTCAGAATGCGAACCTGGCTGCCTGTATAGGACACGGCAGGCACACCGATCTTGATCAGCGCCATCGCCAGCAGAGCAATAGTCACCTGCTCCCCTGTAGACACCATCACGTCCAGCTCGCGGGCTACAGGTTGCTCGCTGATCTGCTTAGCCAGATCAATGAGCCGATTGGTCTCCCCGCTCATGGCCGAGACCACTACGACTATATCGTCGCCTTTTTCGCGGAACTTTTTGACCTTCGCCGCCACTTGCTCGATGCGCTCGACGGAGCCAACCGAGGTACCTCCAAACTTTTGTACGATCAAAGCCATCTCATCGCCGCCTAAGCCCGTCAAGGGCGCTTGTTAATCATTCCAGCCAGCATCACGTAGTGCTAACGACATCGGCCCGACCAGGCTCAGATTCGACACAGGCACCGAACCCACAGTCCCTTGCGGCCAGGCGAACCTGGCACTCCCCTGCTTACAAGCCGTTCGCGACGAACCCCTCGGCGATGGCTAATGCTTCGTCGAGGCGACTCACATCGCTCCCACCGCCTTGTGCCATATCCGGACGACCGCCGCCTTTGCCGCCAACAACCGCAGTAGCCTGCTTCATCAGTTCACCAGCTTTCAAACGGCCGGTGAGATCCTGCGTAACGCCAGCCACGAGCACAATTTTTTCGTCCTGCACGCCACCGAGCAGGATGACGCCGCTGCCGAGCTTGTTTTTCAATTGATCCACCAAGGCCAGGAGCGCCTTGCCGTCCAAACCATCAATGCGAGCGGCCAAGGTTTTCACGCCTTTAACGTCCACGGCGGCGCTGGCCAGATCATTACCAGTAGCACTGGCCGCTTTAGCCTTGAGCTGTTCCAATTCCTTTTCCAGCTGGCGGTTGCGTTCGAGCATCGCGCCCAGCTTGTCTAGCAAATTGTCACGGCTGCCTTTTACCAAGCCGGCAACCTCTTTCAACTGCTCCTCGGCCCGGTTCAGATAGGCCAGCGCCTGCTCGCCAGTGACCGCTTCGATGCGCCGAACGCCTGCAGCCACACCGCCTTCACTGACGATCTTGAACAAGCCTATGTCGCCGGTCCGTTTGACATGAGTCCCGCCGCACAGCTCGACAGAGAAACCGCCCCCCATGGTCAACACGCGCACCTGATCGCCGTACTTTTCGCCGAACAGCGCCATCGCACCCTTGCTCTTAGCCGTCTCGATGTCGGTTTCCTCAGTCTCAACTGCCGAATTGTTACGGATCTCGGCGTTGACCTTGTCTTCGAGCGCCTTCAGCTGCTCGGGCTTGATCGCCTCGAAATGGCTGAAGTCAAAGCGCAGCCGCTGGCTGTCGACCAGCGAGCCTTTCTGGCTCACGTGCTCACCAAGCATCTGGCGCAGTGCTGCGTGCAAGAGGTGAGTCGCAGAGTGGTTCAGCGCCGTGGATTGGCGCACGGAAGAGTCGACCGTCGCCTCCACGCTCGCACCCACCTGCAGATTGCCACTGTCCAGGATGCCGTGATGCAGGAACGCACCACCGGCCTTGCTGGTGTCGCGCACATCGAAGCGCAGGTCGTCAGCCGAAAGGTATCCGCAATCGCCAGCCTGCCCGCCGGATTCGGCGTAGAACGGCGTCTCGTCGAGAACGACCACACCCTCCTCGCCTGCCGACAGGCTCTGTACTGCAATGCCTTCCTTGAACAACGCCAGCACCTTGCCGCTGCCGGAGGTACCCATATAGCCCGTGAAGCGCGTTTCACCCTCGACCTTGACCAGACTGTTGTAGTCCATGCCGAAGGCACTGGCCGAACGCGCCCGCTCACGCTGCGCCTCCATTTCACGCTCGAACCCTTCTTCGTCGAGCGTCAACTCGCGCTCACGCGCTATGTCGCCGGTCAGGTCGACCGGAAAGCCGTAGGTGTCATACAGCTTGAAGATCACGTCGCCAGGAATCACGGAGCCCTGAAGGTCAGCCAGATCCTGTTCGAGAATTTTCAGGCCCTGCTCAAGGGTTTTGGCGAACTGCTCTTCTTCAGTCTTCAGCACGCGCTCGATGTGCGCCTGGAGGGTCCTCAATTCGGAAAAGGCATCGCCCATTTCCGCAGCCAATGCGGCGACGAGCTTGTAAAAGAAGCTGCCCTTGGCGCCGAGCTTGTTGCCATGACGGCAGGCACGGCGAACGATGCGACGAAGCACGTAGCCGCGTCCTTCATTGGAAGGTGTCACGCCGTCGGCGATCAGGAAGCCGCAGGAACGAATGTGATCGGCCACAACCTTGAGCGAAGCCTGACCGTCGTTGCTGCAGCCAATGGCCTGAGCAGCGGCGTTCAAAAGACTCTGAAAAAGGTCGATCTCATAGTTCGAATTGACGTGCTGCAGCACAGCACTGATGCGCTCCAGCCCCATGCCGGTATCGACACTCGGAGCCGGCAGCGGATGCATCACACCATCGGCGGTGCGATTGAACTGCATGAATACGTTGTTCCAGATCTCGATGTAACGGTCGCCGTCTTCTTCTGGCGAACCCGGAGGGCCGCCCCAGATGTGGTCGCCGTGGTCGAAGAAAATCTCGGTACAGGGACCGCATGGACCGGTGTCACCCATGGCCCAGAAATTGTCGGAGGCGTACGGCGCCCCCTTATTGTCACCAATGCGGACCATGCGCTCGGCCGGAACTCCCACTTCCTTCGTCCAGATGTCGTAGGCTTCGTCGTCGCTGGCGTAGACGGTGACCCAGAGCTTTTCTTTGGGCAGCTTCAGCCACTTGTCAGACGTCAGGAATTCCCAAGCGTAGTTGATCGCATCGCGCTTGAAATAATCGCCAAAACTGAAGTTGCCGAGCATTTCGAAGAAGGTGTGATGGCGCGCGGTGTAGCCGACGTTCTCCAGATCGTTGTGCTTACCGCCGGCGCGCACGCACTTCTGACTGGTGGCTGCGCGGGTGTAGGCGCGTTTTTCCAGCCCGAGGAAGCAGTCCTTGAACTGATTCATGCCGGCATTGGTGAACAACAAGGTCGGATCGTTCGCGGGAATCAGCGAACTGGAGGCCACACGGGTGTGGCCCTTCTCTTCGAAGAAGCGGAGGAAGGCTTCACGGATTTCTGCGCTTTTCATAGATCTCTTCCAGAGGACTGCGGCCGAACGGCTGCAAAACGACGCGGCGAGGCGGCACCGGGAGCCGGTTCACAGCTAACCATACGGATAGCCGGCAAAGGGCCGCATTATATCGGCCCTTTGCCGCGCGCATAGAGGATAAATAAGATTGAATCAAGCTATTCGACAGCGATTCGAACCTATGCCTTGAGAAAGGCGGCGAAGGTTTCGAGAATTGGCTCGACATGCTCGGGCAATACATCCATGTGCGTTACCAGCCGCAATCGAGGCGCCGCCGTGAGGACGATCCCGCGCGCAGAGCACAACGCTTTGAGCGACGCCGCACGATCGCCCATATCGACGTATACCATGTTGGTCTGGACCGGCTCGACGCTATAGCCCAGCGCTACCAAGCCTTTCGCGATGTCATGCGCTCGCTGGTGATCCTCGGTGAGGCGCTGCACCTGATGATCCAGCGCGTAGAGCCCTGCCGCTGCCAGCACGCCAGCCTGACGCATGCCACCGCCGACCATTTTACGCAGCCGCCTAGCCTTGGCGATAAAGGCTTCCTCACCGCATAACACCGAACCGACAGGCGCACCCAACCCCTTGGACAAACACACCGACACCGAATCGAAATGGCGGCCGATGTCTTGTGCCGTGCAACCCAACTTGACCACTGCATTGAACAGTCGAGCGCCATCCAGATGAAGAGCGAGTCCACGCTCATGCGTGAATGCTCTAGCCTCTGCCAAGTAGGCGAGCGGCAGGACTTTGCCATGCATGGTGTTTTCCAGAGCTAGCAAACGCGTGCGGGCGAAATGGAAGTCATCCGGCTTGATTGCAGCCGCGACGCGCGCCAGATCCAACGAACCATCCGGTTCCATCTCGACAGGCTGCGGCTGGATCGAACCAAGCACCGCGGCGCCGCCTGCCTCGTATTTGTAAGCGTGGGCCAACTGACCAGCGATGTACTCGTCGCCCCGCTCGCAATGCGCCATCAGCGCCAACAGATTGCTCATGGTTCCGCTGGGGACAAACAATCCAGCCTGTAATCCCAGCTGCGCCGCCAGGCTCTCCTCCAGCTGGCGGACCGTAGGATCCTCGCCATACACATCATCGCCGGTGACGGCACCTAGCATGGCCTCGCGCATCGCCGAGGTGGGCTGCGTGACCGTATCGCTGCGAAGATCAATCAGATTCATCAAAAATCCTTACCCGAATGGATTCGTCCACAGGTCACACGCCACCAGTGCAGCCGGGACGACCTTAACGCAACAACCGAGTATCCAGAACCTTCGACCCACCACCCAACATGGTTTCAGTGATATCGATGAAGTCTTCAGTGGTTACCCGGTCCAGGCGCATCAAACCCCGCGCAACGTCATCCAGTGAGTGGCGACCCTTGCTGCGCTGGCGGATCTCTCGGTCAAGCTCCTGTAGCAGCAGCACAGCTCTGGCTGTGATCGGGCCACTGGATCGCTCGGTACGTAGATTATCGACCTTGCGACTCCATTTGGTCAGGTGCTCCCTGACCGCCTGGTAGCGATCCTCGCTCATGCCGCCGGCGCGGCGCATCAGTTCGATTGCGTAGTATTCGGCCAGCCCTTCGCTGATCCAGTCACTGCGGTCTGCATCGGAGATTCGGCTGAACACATGAACCAGCTCGTGCACCAGCGAACTGGTGCCATTCTCACTAACCAATGGCCGGTCGGCGTGCATGAACAGCGAGTTAGGGCCAGACAAGCCGCCCCGCCACATCGGGTCACCAGCCCCGACAACCAGTAGTTTTCCGGGATCGCGCGGGAATACATTCTGCATTTCAGGCCAGACGAAGGTCAGCAAGGTGAGGATATCCATCCTGCGCAGCCCCTCGCCCACCGGACCCGACACCGATACATCAGTCTCGCCCAGTTGGGCGCGGCGGCTGCCTAGCTTGCCGGCAAGAACCCAGCCGGTTGGGCGATCAAAAAGGCGCTCGGGATTGTCGATGCGGAAGCGATTCTTGCCGATACGTGGCCAGCCGGTCTCTACGCTCTTCCAACCTGACGGCAGCTCGAACTGCAGTCGAGAAACCAGCCTGACACCATCCTGCTGGTCAAGCCGACCGGCAGGCACCAGATCGTCTCCGCGCAGCAATGCCCAGTCGTCGGTCATCCGCGCATCGAAGCGGCCGTTTTTGCGCTGATGACTGATCTTGACCCGGTAATTCAGCCGCGCCTTGCCAGGCGCGGGCCGCCAGACACCGCGACCACCTTGCTGCTCCCAGCTGCTTTCGCCATCGGTTTGGAAATCGCTGTAGGCACCTTCCCCGCCGAGATTCAAATCGAGAAATTTAACGGCGCTGCCATCCTCAAGGAGGAGCTCCACTTCTGCCGCATCCTGTTCGGGGACGAACTTGACGGTGTAGTCCAGATCGACCCGTTTGGCCGCTTGAAGTGGCGTCACGAATGAGAGCAACAGAACGGCAAGCAGCGGTAACTGACGGCGGGGCATCGAGCGGCTCCAGATTGGGTTCAGTGCTATGACGACGCGGGTCGAAGTAGATTCAACCGGCCCGGAATATCAGATGATCTTCCCAGTCTTCGTCAGCCACGGAGCCTTCGGCGATCATACGGCCCGACTGGGAAATTCGCTCGGCATGTACGGCATCCGGATCGCCACACACCAGATGATGCCAAAGCGGAAGATCCTTGCCTTCAGCTACGAGGCGATAGCCACAGGTTGGCGGCAACCATTTGAATTGCGCCGCGTCTTTAGCTGTCAGTTGGACACAGTCAGGAACACTGGCGCGGCGATTAGGATAGTCAGTGCATCGACAACTTTTCAGATCAAGCAGTTTGCAGGCGATCCGGGTGTAATAGACGCTGCCATCCTCTTCATCCTCGAGCTTTTGCAGGCAGCACAGGCCACAGCCGTCGCACAGCGACTCCCACTCGGCCGCGTCCAGCTCGGCCAGAGTTTTGCGCATCCAGAAGGGTTCGACTTTTGCCGCCATGAAAATAGCCATCTCAAGGAAAGTTGCGAGTCTAGCCACTGCCGATGAGCTGGCCAAGCACGTGGAGGTTCGGAGCGGTTAAGGCAGCGCTAAGCCGACCGACGGCCGCCCACCCAGAGCTCTACATCGGGTCATTTCGCCGGAGTAATTCTTCCGGCAAGTGCTCGATATACTCCTCCTCGGGTGGCGGCATCTGCAGGTGATAACCTTGTTTCTCGAGGTTATCGAGCACCGTCGCAATGTCCTCCTGCGCCAGCTTGCGTTCAGGCGTAAGGACGATATCAAAGGCAAGCTGCGGCGGGCCGAAGGCCGCAAGCAGGGCTTCAGGGACCCGGGCGAGCGCTTCGCTGCGCTCGACGTACAGGTACATCCCGCTCTTGCGCGGGCTTCTATAAATGGAGCAGATGCGTTTCATGATTTCTCTTCCAGCACTTCGAGAAGGGCCTGCCCCATTCGTTCACGACGCCAACCACGCAGCGAATCAGGCAGTTCGTAAGGACCGTCGGGATATCCGGTTTTCAACAAGGCTTCCAGCACTTTCTTGCGCAGCATCAGTTCCGGTGCGATGTCCATGACTTGGGCTTCCCGCTGACCGACAGCACGTAGTTTTTTCAGCAGTCCCGACGCATCGAGTGGCAACGGCTCCGGTAAAGATTGCGGCCAGTCCTGCTCGGGCGTAGCGGCGGCCGTACGGATCAGCTCGAGCAACGTTTCGCCATCCTGGCGCACCGTGCGCGGGTGCATATCATCGATACGCGCCAGGCTTACCAGATCAGTCGGCTGGGTGCGCGCCAGCGGCCATAGGCTGTGTTCACGTAGCACCCGATTGCGCGGCTGATTACGTGCTCGCGCCTGCCGCTCACGCCAGGCCGTCAGGACTCGCAGCACTGCAAGCTGACGCGGCTTGAGGCGCCACGCCTGTTTGACCTCACGGTAGGCTTCGTCAGGATCGGTTTCACGCTGCAGATTGGCGACCAGCTCCGCACCGTCCTCCATCACCCAGGCACGCTTCTCCTCGGACAGTTTTGGCAGCAGCGCCTCGTACAACTCCGCCAGGTGCTGTGCGTCTTCAGCTGCGTAGCGCACCTGCATCTCGCTCAATGGCCGCTGAAGCCAATCGGAACGGGTCTCACCTTTTGGCAGCTCGATGTTCAGCACGCTCTGCACCAACCGCGAGTAGCCCATTGAGAATCCGATGTTCAGATAGCCGGCGGCAAGTTGCGTATCGAACAATGGTACTGGCAGGCTGCCGGTAAGCCGCCAAAGAACTTCCAGATCCTCACTGCAGGCATGCAGGACTTTCACAACAGACGGGTCCGTCAGCAGACCCGCAAACGCAGACCAATCGGTAATCAGCAACGGGTCGATCAGATAGGCACAACGCCCGTCGCCGACCTGCAGCAGCGCGGCGATCGGGTAAAACGTATCGACCCGCATGAACTCTGTGTCCACCGCTACATAAGGCAGCTGGCGCCACTCGGAACAAAGTCGGGTCAGTTGCGCATCATCCAGCACCCATTGAGTTTCGATGGCCACTAGGCCCTCCTTGTTGTTCGGTGTTACGACCGACGAGCGGGCGAAAAGGCACGCAGTATATATCGCGCCCTCGTATTCGCAGCGCTTTGATCGGCCACGCTGGCCTGCGTGATAACGTTCCCGCAAAATCCGCACGGAGACCTGCCATGCCACTTGCTCAACTGATCGACCCAGCTGAACTGACCGCACGACGCTCGGAGCCAAACCTGTGCATTCTGGATTGTCGGTTCGCGCTCGAAGACGCTGATCAAGGTAGGCGCAGCTATGAGCAGTCGCATATCCCCGGGGCGCGCTTTCTCGATCTGGAAAAGGATCTCTCAGGCCCAGTAGTTCGCGGCCAGACTGGTCGACATCCGTTGCCGCAGCCGGAGCATCTGATCGCACGCCTTCGCGCTGCAGGCCTGAACAATGACAGCGAAGTTGTGCTCTACGACGATGGTCCTGGCGCATTCGCCGCGCGGGCATGGTGGCTACTGGCATGGCTAGGCAAACGCAGCGGTGTTTATTTACTGGATGGGGGTTTCAAAGCCTGGTGTGAGGCTGGCGGGCTGGTAACCGAAGAATTGGCAGATCGTCAGCCAGGCCAGTTTGACGGCACGCCCGACGAAGATCTGCTGTTCTCTGCACAACAGCTGACGGAACGCCTGGGGCAGCCAGGCCTGACCTTGATCGATGCTCGTGCCCTACCCCGATTTCTCGGCGAGCTCGAACCGATCGACCCCGTGGCCGGGCATATTCCTGGTGCTCGCTGTGTGCCGTTCTCTGAAAACCTTGATGCCACGGGGCACTTTCTCTCCCCCGACCAGCTGCGCTCACGATTCGACCGGTTACTGACCAATCAGCCAGCAGCCACCGTCGTGGCTTACTGCGGATCTGGCGTAACGGCCTGTCATAACCTATTTGCCTTGTGTCTGGCCGGCTACCCACTGGCCAAACTGTACCCAGGCTCATGGAGCGAGTGGATCACCGATACGGGGCGCCCCGTGGCCTGACCCAAGCAGCAAAATATGACTGCATGGTCAAAACAGGTCTGATGGCTTTTATCTGCTATTCGACCGCTTATCGGCGCCGATCGTCGCGCTTTACGAAAAATTGCACTCTTTCGTTTGCGACGAATCAGAGAAGCTTGATAGGGTCCGAGCCGCTTTTTCCCCTGGAGTACAACAATGAAAAAAACTTGGTTGAAGACCGCGATTGCAGTAGCCGTAGGCGCCCTTTCCACTCAGGCCATGGCTGCCGGCTTCGCCCTCAACGAACAAAGCATCAGCGGCATGGGCACCTCGTTCGCCGGTCGCTCTTCTTCTGCCGATGACGCGTCCACCGTTTTCGGAAACCCTGCAGGTATGGCGCTTCTCGAGCGCGAGCAGGTGAGTTTCGGGATGGCGGCGATCAATGCAAAGACTGACATCAACGACACCAGCGGGCTCCCAGGCAACGGTTCCAACGACGGCGATATGGTCCCCTTCACCGCGGTCCCAATGGGTTACTACGTTAAGCCCCTGGACGACAAGTGGGCAGTTGGCGTTGGTATCTACGTGCCGTTCGGCCTGATCACCGACTACGAAAGTGGATTCCAGGGTCGTTATTTCGGCGATTACAGCGAAGTGCGCGTCATTACAGTCCAGCCTACGGTTAGTTACCGTTTTAACGAGAAGCTATCCATCGGCTTCGGTCCGACCATCAACCGGATTGACGGCGAGCTGCAGAGTGCTGTGTTGAATGCCGCTACGCCAGGCGCCAATGACGGCCGAATCAAAGTGACCGGTGACGATACTGCGATCGGTTTCAATGCGGGCTTGCTGTACGAATTCACGCCTCACACTCGCATGGGTCTGACGTACCACTCGAAAGTCGACTACACACTGGAAGGCGAAACGCGTGTTTCCGGCGTAGGTTTCGGTCCGTTCGCAGGCACTTACGACGCATCCCTCGATCTCGAAACACCTGAGTCGATCGACGTATCCATGACGCACGAGCTGAACGACCAGTGGACGCTTTACGGCGGTGCGATGCTGACGCGCTGGAGCCGTCTAGAGGCGATCATCATCGAAAACGACGGAATGCCGGGTCCGATCGCGCCGCGAGTTGGCACTATCACCGAAGAGCAGGACTGGCATGACACTTGGTCCTATGCACTCGGTGCGGCCTACAAACTCAACAAGCAGTGGACGCTTCGTACCGGCTTGGCGTTCGACCAGAGTCCGACCAACAACACTCACCGCTCACCACGCATCCCGACTGGCGACCGCACTGCGGTGAGCTTCGGTCTGGCGTGGAATCCTACCGACGACATGACGGTTGATCTGGCCTATTCGTACCTGTGGGAAGAGGACACCAAGATCCAGCAGACCAGCGCAACTCGTGGCGTTTACAACTCAACGTACGAGAACAGCGCTCACGGTTTCGGCGCTGCCATGACCTACCGCTTCTGATGTACCCGCCCCGACCGCTCGGTCGGGGCATCCCTCCGCTATTTTGCCAACGCCTTTTCCACCGCAGCGATCAGCTCCGGATCGTCCGGTTCAACTTTGCTCGAGAAATAATCGACCACCTTGCCGTTGCGATCGACTACATACTTATAGAAGTTCCAGCGCGGGGCCCCGCCGGCCTGCTCGGCCAGCTCGCGAAACAACGGAATTGCGTCGCCGCCACGCACAGGCTGTGTCTGCGTCATCGGAAAGGTCACGCCGTAATTGACGTAGCAAACCTCAGCCGTCTCCGCCGCATCGTCTGACTCCTGAAAGAAGTCATCGGACGGCACGCCAAGAATCATCAGCCCATCATCTTTGTAACGCTGATACAGCGCCTCCAGCCCTTTGAACTGAGGGGCGAAGCCGCAAAAGCTGGCGGTGTTGACCACTACTAACGCCTTGCCCTGAAACTGCTCACAGAGATCGATGGTTACCTTTGATCGCAGCTTCGGAAGCTCATGCTGAAGCAACGCTGGGCACTGCTCGGCCGCTGCAGGACCAGCCATTAAAAGCAGCGCAAGTGAGGCGGCAATCCATTCGATTTTCATAACAGAGCTCCAGGTGGAATCGAAGCCACGCTACTCCCGAGTCACGCCGGGAGCAACGGTGTCTATCGGCCAAGACCAGGGCCACCACAAAAACGCTATATACAACTCTATATAGCGCTTGCCAGAATGGTCACCCCGACCGGAGCCGATCATGAGCGATCCCAGACAATTCGAGCCATTGCGCATTGACGGACAACTCTGGTTCAACCGTGGCGAAAAAGGCTACCTCGGCGGCAAACGCATCGAGCTGCTCGAACAGATCGAGGCTACCGGATCCATTACCCGGGCTGCCAAGGCCATCAATCTCAGCTACAAGGCGGCTTGGGATGCGGTGGATGCGATGAACAACCTTTCCGAGCGCCCACTGGTAATGCGCAGCGCAGGCGGCGCTAAAGGCGGAGGGACGCAACTGACCGATTTCGGTCGAGAGATGCTGCACATCTGGCAGCGCATGCAGCACGAGTACGAACGCTTCCTGGCACAGGTCGCCCAGGGTATCGATGGATTCGAAGATTTCGACAAACTGCTTCGGGCAATCGCGATGAAAACCAGTGCACGCAACCAGTTCCGCGGCCGCATCACCCAGGTAGAAAGAGGCGCGGTGAACGGCAGCGTCAGCTTGGATATCGGCGACGGGCAAACCATGACCGCGACGCTGACCAACGATAGCATCGACGAGCTTCAGCTCACGACCGGCAAGATAGCCATGGCGCTGGTCAAAGCCAGCTTCGTCCTACTGTCGCCCGATCCAGAGGTGAAGATAAGTGCCCGCAACCGATTGAGCGGGACAGTCAGCGCGATCACGCCGGGCGCGGTCAGCTGCGAGGTCAAGCTGCAGCTTTCCGGCAACCGCACGCTGAGTGCGGTCATCACCAACGAAAGCACAGAGGCGCTCGGATTAGCCGTGGGCCAGTCCTGTACGGCATTGGTCAAGGCCTCCCACGTAATTATCGCGGTAGATTGACGAAAATGATGAATCGAACCCGTATGACGCTCATCGCGGCGTTAGCTGCAGTCACCCCCTTGATGAGCCTCGCTGAAGAAGTCCAGGTTGCGGTTGCGTCGAACTTCACCGCGCCCATGCGCGTCATCGCCGAACGATTTGAGCGAGACACCGGGCACAAGGCGCTGCTGGCCTTCGGCTCGACGGGCAAGCTCTACGCACAGATTCGCAACGGTGCACCCTTCTCGGTGCTGCTGGCAGCCGACGAACAGGTTCCCGCCAGGCTGGAAGACGAAGGGTTGGGCGTCGCTGGAAGCCGCTTCACCTATGCCATTGGCACACTGGTGTTGTGGTCGGCCCAAGAAGACCTCGTTGATGATCAGGCCGCCGTGCTCAGTGACCAAGCGTTTCGCCACCTGGCCATCGCCAATCCAAAGACCGCGCCGTACGGGGCCGCGGCTGTGGCCACGCTAAAAAAGTTGGGCCTGTCAGATTCGGCCCAGAGCAAATTAGTGCAGGGCGAAAACATCGCACAAACACATCAGTTCGTCGCCAGCGGCAACGCCGAACTCGGCTTCGTTGCCCTTTCGCAGGTAGTTGAAGATGGATTGATACGGCAAGGTTCAGGCTGGGTGGTGCCTGCTGCCTACCATCCACCGATTCGCCAGGACGCCATTTTGCTGAACAAAGGTCAGGACAACCCAGCGGCGCGAGCGCTGCTCAATTACCTGCAAAGCGCAGAGGCAGCCGAGGTGATCAAAGCCTACGGTTATGACCGGTAGGTGATGGATTTGCCCACTCTGGATGACGCCAGCCTCTCTGCCATCTGGCTGACACTCAAACTCGCCAGCGTCACCACCCTCCTGCTGCTGCTATTAGGTACGCCGATTGCCTGGTGGCTGGCGCGGACCCGCTCACGCCTTAAAGGTCCGATTGGCGCCGTGGTGGCGCTGCCGCTGGTGCTGCCGCCCAGCGTGCTCGGTTTCTATCTGCTGGTCGCAATGGGACCCAATGGACCCGTTGGGCAACTGACCCAGTCGCTCGGTCTGGGTGTATTGCCGTTCACCTTTGCCGGCCTGGTAGTGGGGTCGGTTTTCTACTCGATGCCCTTCGTCGTGCAACCGTTGCAAAACGCCTTCGAAGCGATTGGTGAACGCCCCCTGGAAGCCGCGATGACCTTGCGTGCAGGGCCAGTGGACACCTTCTTCAGCGTCGTGTTGCCGCTGGCTCGGCCAGGTTTCGTAACCGCCAGCATTCTCGGCTTTGCCCATACAGTCGGCGAGTTCGGTGTAGTGCTGATGATCGGCGGCAACATTCCGGAGAAAACCCGCGTGCTGTCCGTGCAGATCTACGATCACGTCGAAGCCTTGGAATATACCCAGGCACACTGGCTCGCCGGTGGGATGCTGCTATTTTCCTTTCTTGTACTGCTCACGCTCTATGCGAGCCCCATTCGGCAGGGGTGGCGCGGATGACCAGCAACCCGAGCGGGATACATGCTCGCCTGCGCCTGACCCATCCAGGCTTCACGCTGGACGTCGATGTCGAACTACCGGGGCGAGGTGTTACCGCTCTGTTCGGTCCTTCGGGCTCGGGCAAGACCAGTTGCCTGCGTTGCATCGCCGGGCTCGAACGCGGCAGCACGGGCGCGCTGGTGGTCAACGGCGAGTGCTGGCAGGACTCAAGCCGTGAGTGGTTTATGCCACCGCACCAGCGCGCCATTGGCTATGTGTTTCAGGACGCCAATCTTTTTGCCCATCTGTCCGTCAGAGGTAATCTCGAATTCGGCATGAAGCGCATCCCGGCGAAGGACCGGCGCGTCGCTTGGAATCAGGCTGTCGAGTTGCTGGGTATCGAGCACCTCTTGGAGCGCATGCCGGAGCGGCTTTCCGGCGGAGAAAGGCAACGGGTCGGCATCGCGCGAGCCCTGCTTACCAGTCCTCGCCTGCTGTTGATGGACGAGCCGCTGGCTGCGCTCGATGTGAAGCGCAAACAGGAAATCCTGCCGTATCTCGAACGTCTGCACGACGAACTGGATATCCCCCTGCTCTATGTCAGCCACGCGCCAGACGAAGTGGCGCGACTGGCTGATCACCTGGTTCTGCTCGATGAGGGCAATGTCGTTGCGCAGGGCGCACTTCATGAAACCCTGGCACGCCTGGATCTGCCGACCGCGTTCGGTGAGGATGCTGGCGTTGTCATCGAGTCGGAAATTACGGGACACGACCTGGATTATTACCTCACTCGCCTGACGTTTCAGGGCGGTGATGTGCTGGTAGCGCAGCGGAGCGAAGCGGTCGGGCATCGGCTGCGCTTTCGCGTCCATGCGCGGGATGTCAGCCTGACGCTGGAACGTGCAGAGGGCACCAGCATCAGCAACCTGCTACCGGTGCAGGTGGATGAAGTCGTCAGTGCCGATACGCCCGCGCATGTCCTGGTCCGTCTAAATGCCCAGGGCACACCGCTGCTGGCTCGCATTACGCGGCGCTCGGCCGACCAGCTCGGCGTCATCGAAGGTAAGGCGCTTTGGGCGCAGATCAAGACAGTCGCTCTGCTGGGATGAGGTGCCTGGCTAGCCCAGCAGCGCCAGACCAACCAGCACCGCGCATTCCACCAGTTCCAGCAAAGCTCCGGCCGTGTCGCCTGTGGTTCCGCCCAGACGCCGGACCAGACTACGACGCACCAGCATTCCAACCGCCCCTGCAACCCCCAGCGCAATCCAGCCACTGGCGCCCATCAGCACGCCAGCAAGCACGATCAACCCCAACACCACACGAGCTTCTGAGCGCGGCATGTGTTCGGCTAAGGCTAGGCCCAAACCGCCCGGCCGCACATAGGCGGTGGTAAGAAACAGCCCCAACATTGCGCTTCGCCCCAACAGCGGTACTGCCAACAGCATCAACAGGTTGCCTTGCTCAAGCAGCGTCCATAGCGCGACGAATTTCAACAGCAGCAATAACACCAGCACGGCGACCGCAACCGGACCGCTGCAGGGGTCTTTCATGATCGCCAGAGTACGTTCCCGATTGCCGAAGCCGCCCAGCCAGGCATCCGCGCTATCGGCCAGGCCATCGAGGTGCAACGCACCGGTCAGCCAGACCCACACGGCTAACAGCAGAGCAGCTTTTAGTGGCGCCGCCGCATTGCCAAGCGCCATGCCGAGGAAGCAGAGCATGCTGCCCAACAGCAACCCCACTAACGGGTAATACAGCAGGGATCTGCCGATCAACCGTGGCTCGGGGATGCTGTGCAGTCGCACCGGGAGGCAGGTCAGAAACTGCAGCGCAATCAGAAAGGGCTGCATCGTTCTTCCAGCCAGAGCGTGGCGTCGTTGAAACCGGTTCTCAGGCCGAACAACGCGCCATGACTGACCTCGACCTGCAACAGACATTCTCGCGGCAGACCACGGGCCTCTGCCAGCAACAGCCGCATCACGCCTGCGTGGGTGACGAGCAATACACGTTCGCCCGCGCAACGATCGGTCAGACGCTCGATTGCCGCCAGCACGCGCTTCTCAAACTCCGCGACGGGCTCCGCTCCGGGCGGAGTGAAGCCGTACGGGTCGCTCCAGAAGCGCCCCAGGGCTTCGCTCTGATCGATCATCAGGTCGGCGGCAGTGCGCCCCTCCCAATTGCCAAAGTTAAGTTCGCGCAGGTCAGGCTCAAGGTCGAGTTCAAGAGATTGTTGCTCGGCGAGTTCAGCCGCGAAGTCCGCGCAGCGGCGCAGGGGCGAACTGATGATTCGGTCCCAAGGCCCGGCACCGGCGACGGCGGCGCGCATCTGCTGCCAACCCTTTACGGTAAGCGCATCATCCAGCCGCCCCCGAAATCCACCGCCGGACTCGGTTTCACCATGTCGCAGCAACTCCAGCTGAACGCTCATGAGTGCTTCGCCGCGACAGCAGCTTCGTCGAACGTGGCCATGCCGTCGTGAAGCGTGCAGGCCAGCCGAAGCAGCGGAACCGCCAGCGCCGCGCCGCTGCCCTCGCCTAGCCGCAGACCGAGATCCAAGAGCGGGTCTGCATCCATAGCTGTAAGCACAGCGAGATGGCCCGGCTCGGCCGAGCGGTGCGCGAAGAGCAGCCAGTCACGACACGCCGGATTCAGACGCACGGCGCATAGCGCCGCCACGCTGCAGATATACCCGTCGACCAGCACGACGATGCCTTGCTGCGCGCACGCGATATAGGCGCCGGTGAGCGCGGCCAGTTCGAAACCACCGACCCGCTGCATCCAGCCGAAGGTGTCATGCGGCCCCGCATGCAGCGCCAGCGCCCGCTCGATGACTGCACTCTTATGGGCAATACCCGCCGCATCCAGGCCGGTGCCCGGCCCAGCCAGTTCGTGCGGCGGGCAACCCAGCAAGGCGCAGGCCAGCGCCGCCGCAGCAGTGGTATTGCCGATGCCCATTTCGCCGCCAATGAACAGCTCGCTGCGCTGTTGTTGCGCCCGCAGCACAGTGTCGCGCCCAGCCTCCATGGCGAGCTGGCAGGTTTCGGCACTCATGGCCGATTCTTTGGTGAAATTGCGGGTGCCCGGCCCCAGCGAAAGATGGCGCACCCGAGGCAGCGACAACGGAGCCACCGTTCCCAGATCAATCACCTCCAGCGTCGCGTCGAGCTGCTTGGCAAGCACACTGATCGCGGCGCCGCCGTTGACGAAGTTGCCAAGCATCTGACCAGTGACCGATTGCGGAAATGCCGAGATACCTTCCTCGGCGACACCGTGGTCTCCGGCAAAAATGGCGATGAAAATACGCTGAACCGAGGGTCGCTCGCGCCCTTGCAAAGCCGCCAGCTGGGGGATCACTGCGTCGATACGTCCCAGCGCACCCGCCGGTTTAGTCAGCTGAGCATCGCGCTGCTGTGCCGCCAGGCGTGCCACTTCGTCCGGTATCCGGCAGGCCTCCAACCACCACTGCGTGTTCAAAGCGCCGCTCCTTTGAGGGTCATTGGCAAGCCCGCCACGGTAAAGATCACCCGCTGACAACGCTCGGCGAGGGCTTGATGTAACAGGCCGGTTTCATCGACATAACGGCGGGTCAGCTCGCCCAGCGGCACCACACCCAGCCCGGTTTCATTGCTCACCATCAGTACCCGTCCCGGCAGCTCATGAAGACACTCGAGCAAGGCATCGCGCTCCTCAACCAGGCGACTCGCGTCGTCCAGCATCAGCAAATTGGTGAGCCATAGTGTCAGGCAGTCCACCAGCAGGCAGCGATCCGCTCGGGCGTGTTCGCGCAGGATTGAAGCCAGCGCCAGTGGTTCTTCAATCAGCCCCCAGCTGGCTGGGCGCCGGGCACGATGATGAGCGATGCGCTCGCTCATCTCGCCGTCAAGCGGCTGGCTCGTGGCGATGTAGGTGACCGCCAGGCCACTTTCAACGGCAAGCCGCTCGGCCAACCGGCTCTTTCCGGACCGCGCCCCACCAAGGATGAGCTCAATCATGCCCCCGTCTCCCTTGATAGCCCGCAGAGCGTCAACAGCTGCGAGGCGTCCAGATGCTTCTCCACGAGATCCGCCAGGCGCTCGATGTCCCGTTCGCGCAGTGCCTGGTAATCGACCCGCTGCGCGTTCTCCAGCCCGGCCCAGCGCAACAGTGACTCGCAAGCAGCGGGAGACTCGAACAGGCCATGGAGGTAGGTGCCGAGCACCTGACCATCCTCGCTGATCGCACCATCACCGCGCCCCTCTTCGAGTCGTACGGCAGCACGCCCCAGTGCCGGTCCGTCACTGATGCCCGCGTGAATCTCGTAGCCGGTGATGTCGGCGCCATCAATCGCCAGTCGACCCCTGACGTTGCGCAGCTGCTTGTGCGCAGCCAGCGTCGTGGAGAACCTCAGCAGTCCCAGCCCGTCGCTTTGCCCAGCTGGTCCTTCCAGACCCAGCGGGTCGGCAATTGCGTCGCCCAGCATCTGCAGGCCGCCACAAATCCCCAGCACCTTGCCGCCGTAGCGCAGATGCCGCTGGATCGACGGCTCCCAACCTTGCGCGCGCAGCCATGCGAGGTCCGCGCGCACGCTTTTTGAGCCCGGCAGAATAATCAGATCGGCAGATGGCACAGCTTGCCCCGGCCCGATAAAGCAGAGATCAACCTGCGGATGCAAACGCAGCGGATCGAAGTCGGTGTGGTTGCTGATACGCGGCAACACCGGCACCACCACTTTCAGGGTTCGCTCGTCTTTCGCCGACTGACGCACGTCGACGGCGTCCTCTGCTTCGAGGTGGAAATCCATAAGGTAAGGCAGCACCCCGAGAACGGGCTTGCCCGTGCGCTGCTCGAGCCAGTCGAGGCCCGGCTGCAGCAGCGCAATATCACCGCGAAAGCGGTTGATCACAAAGCCTCGGACCCGTGCCTGCTCACTTGGTTTGAGCAGCTCCAGCGTGCCGACCAGATGTGCGAACACCCCGCCCTTGTCGATATCGGCGATGAGGATCACCGGGCAGTCCACCTTTTCGGCAAAGCCCATATTGGCGATATCGTTGGCGCGCAGATTGATCTCAGCTGGCGAACCCGCGCCCTCGACCATCACCACCTGATAGCCATCGCTGAGGCGCTTGTGCGACGCCAGCACCGCCTCCATCGCCACGCGTTTGTAGTCGTGATAGGCCACCGCATCCATGTTGCCGACGGCTTGGCCGTGAATGATGACCTGCGCGCCCACATCGCTGTTGGGCTTGAGCAGGATTGGATTCATGTCGGTGTGCGGCGGCAAGCCGGCGGCCTGGGCCTGCACCGCTTGAGCACGCCCGATCTCGCCACCGTCGGCGGTAACCGCGCTGTTCAGCGCCATGTTCTGCGGTTTGAACGGCACGACGGTGATGCCCTTTCGCTTGAGCCAGCGACAAAGTGCGGTCACCAGCGTGCTCTTGCCAGCGTCGGAGGTTGTGCCCTGAACCATCAAGGTGCTCATGTGCGTAACGCCTGATAGCTGATTAGCGCCCGAGTCAGCCGCGCCCATCCGGCTTCGTCCGCCGGCAGCCCGAAGCGCACACTCGACGGATACTGGAAGCGACGCACCAGAATGCCCTGGCAGGCCAGAAACTCATGGAGCATCGTGGCTTCCTCCGTCACTACCCAATGAAAAAGCCAGCAGCCCCCGGTGGGCGGCAACCCCTGCTCTGTAAGCAGCTGCGCCAGTCGCTCGCTATCGCTTCGCAAGCGCTCGCGTTGACGGTGCTGCCCCTCACGATCACCAAACAAGACGGTACCGATGAAACGTGACGGGCCGGCAATCGGCCATGGCCCAAGGGCATCGCCGAGCACGGACAGCAAGCCTTGCTCCGCCAGCACGAAACCCAGCCGCGCACCGGCCATGCCGAAGAATTTGCCGAACGAGCGCAAGACGATCAGCCCTGGTAAGTGGCTATGCGGGGCCAAGCTGTGAGACGGGGTTGGGTCCATGAAAGCTTCATCGACAATCAGCCAGCCACCACGCTCGGCAAGACGGCCATGCCAGTCGAGTAATTGCTCCGGTGGCAGCAGACGTCCGGTGGGATTATTCGGGTTGACCACAACCAGCACGTCGAGACCGTCGAGGGCCCGCGGCACGCTGCCCTCGCTGAATTCACTGAGGCGGTGCCCTTCCCGGCGCCATGCCGCTGCGTGCTCTGCATAACAGGGCGAGACGATTCCGACCTGCAGCGGCCCGCGCAGGCGCGGCAACATTTGAATCGCTGCCTGGGAGCCGGCCACTGGCAGTAGCGAGGTGGCACCGAAATAGGCCTGTGCGGCGGGCTCCAGTTTGTCTTCTGTTTCCGGCAGACGCCTCCAGGCTTCGGCGGGAATGGCCGGCAGATCGAAACCGTAAGGTGCGATGCCAGTGGAAAGATCCAGCCAATCCTGCAGCGGAATATCGAAATGCTCGGACGCCCTGCGCAGCCTTCCTCCATGCTCAAGCACTCAACCAGTCTCCAAACAACAGCACCAACAACCACAGACCGACGCCCGCCCAGACCATGTCCAGTGCGCGTTCGATGTCGCGCGCCTGAGGCGCTTCGCCCTCGCCAAGCACGGGTCTGTGGTGCAGCTCGCCGTGGTAGACCGCCGAACCGCCCAACGCCACGCCCAATGCCCCCGCGCCGGCAGCCATCACGGGCCCGGCGTTGGGGCTGTCCCACAGCGGCGCCTGGGTGCGCCAGCAACGCCAGGCTCGGCGCGTCTGGCCCAACAAGGCATAGGTCAGCGCAACCAGCCGGGCAGGTATGAAGTTGAGCACGTCATCGATACGCGCCGCGGCCCAGCCGAATCGCTCGAAGCGCTCATTGCGGTAGCCCCACATGGCATCGAGCGTATTGCTCAGCCGGTACAGAACCACGCCCGGCGCGCCCGCCAGCACGAACCAGAAAAGCGCGGCGAATACCGCATCGCTCCCGTTCTCCAGTGCCGACTCGGTCGCCGCCCGGGCGACGCCGTGCTCGTCGAGGTCGCGTGTATCACGGCTGACGATGAAACCGACACGCAAGCGCGCCTCGGCCAAGTCACCCTGTCGCAGCGCACGGGCAACCGGCAGCAAATGGTCGCCAAGACTGCGCAGACCCAGAGCCATATAGAGCAAGCAGATCTCAGCCAGCCAGCCGCCAATGCCCGGCAATGAACCGAGTAGCCACGCCAATCCCGTAAGCGGCAGCACGGCGAGGCACCAGGCAGTTACGCCGTGGCTGCGCCAACCGCGACCGTCGGGCCCGTTGAAGTGACGCTCGAGCCGATCAGCCAGCGTGCCGAATGCAACCAGCGGGTGACCGCGACGCGGTTCGCCGAGTGCCGCATCCAGCGCAACCCCCGCTAAACAGCTTAGGGCCACGCTCACGACTGCTGATCCCAATAATTATCGAACAGCAACTCAGAGAGCTGTCGCGGCTGTGTCCAACCTTCGAGCGCGAGCATTGGCGCAGGGTAGAACTCAGCCACCGGGCCAAGGCAAATCACCGCAACCGGCTTGGCCCCCGTGGGCATCTGCAGCAGATCGGCTAGCGCTTGAGGATCGAACAGCGATACCCAACCCATGCCCAGACCCTCGGCCCGCGCAGCGAGCCAGAGATTCTGGATCGCACAGGCAGCCGAAGCGAGGTCCATGTCCGGCATTGTGCGACGGCCAAACACGTGGGCCTCGCGACCCTCCATCAACGCGACGACCAGCAACTCAGCGCAATCGTGAATGCCCTCAACCTTGAGCTTCATGAACGCCTCGCCGCGCTCGCCCAGCGCATCAGCGGTCAGGAGTCGCTCCTCCTCGACCAGATCGGCAATGGCGCTTCGCAACTCAGGAAGGCTGATACGCAGAAAGCGCCAAGGCTGCATCAAGCCCACGCTGGGCGCCTGATGCGCGGCTTCGAGCAGGCGCGCCAGCAGCGCCGGTGGGACCTCGCCTCCGTTGAAATGTCGCATGTCGCGACGCTCGCCAATGGCCCGGTAAACCCCAGCCCGCTGCTCGTCGGTGAAGGCTGAATCGTTCATGGACAGAGCATTGCCGCAGCCGCGCGGAAATCGGACGGCATGTAGAAGTGAATATAGGAAGCCGTCAGCCGACCCTGTCGGTACACCGCCTCAGCCGTTCGTTTGTAGTTCGGGCATTCGCCTCTCGCCAGTGGCTGCATTGGCGATTCGAGCGACGAATGATGAAAGGTGTGGCCACGCAGGCGTCCTTCCGGCAGTTGCACCTCCTGCAGCGCCAGTGCGGTAAAGCGCTTCTGCATCTGCGCCTCGCCAGGAATCAAGCCAAGCATGCTTTCCCGGATTCCGTCCTGGCCGGTCAGGCCGTCGAGCAGATAAAGCATGCCGCCACATTCGGCAAGCATTGGCTTGCCTGCATCGTGATGGGCGCGTATCGCCTCGGCCATCGCATGGTTGCGGCTCAACGCTCGCAGATGCAGCTCCGGGTAGCCGCCCGGCAAGTAAAGGCTATCCACAGCAGGCAAACGGGAAAATCGCAGCGGCGAGAAGAACAGCAGCTCCGCGCCCAGCGCTTGCAACAGATCGAGATTGGCCTGATAGACGAACGAGAAGGCGGCGTCACGTGCCACACCGATACGCACCCCGCTCAACAGTTTCGGCAGTGTCTCGGGTGCCGGTGGCGGAAAGCTGATCGCTGCTGGCAGGCTGCAATCCGCGCTCGCCGCCAGGGCGTCGGCAGCCGCGTCGAGTCGGGCGTCCAGATCGGCCAGTTCCTGCGCCTGTACGAGACCCAGATGGCGGCTGGGCAGGCCAACAGATTCAGCGCGCGGCAGGGCGCCGAACCAACCGAGATTTTCAGGCAGGCAGTCCCGTAGGATTTCACCGTGTCGGCTGCTACCGACCCGGTTGGCCAACACACCGGCAAACGGCAGATCCGGCTGATAACTGGCCAAACCATGGGCGAGCGCCCCGAAGGTCTGTGCCATCGCCGAACCATCGACTACCGCCAGAACCGGTACTCCGAACTGGCGCGCCAGATCCGCTGCCGACGGCGTGCCATCGAACAGTCCCATGACCCCTTCGATAAGAATCAGATCGGCATCGCGCGCCGCTTCCCAGAGCAGGCGGCGACTTTCGGCCTCGCCCACCATCCACAGGTCGAGCTGATAGACCGGGTGGCCGCTGGCGCGCGCCAGCACCATGGGATCCAGAAAATCCGGACCGCACTTGAATACACGCACCCGTTTACCTTGACGGGTGTGCAAGCGAGCCAGACCAGCCGTTACAGTGGTTTTACCCTGGCCTGAGGCGGGTGCGGCTATCAGCAAGGCTGGGCAATGATGCGAAGTGTTCATCGCCCTCCTCCGCCTCCAGCAGCACACACCCTTAGCTCAAGCGTCAAAATTCGATTCCCTTCTGCGCTTTCACACCCGCTTTGAAAGCATGCTTGACCAAGCTCATTTCAGTCACGGTGTCGGCGGCTTCAATCAACCCCGGCGGCGCGCCGCGGCCGGTGACCACCACATGCTGCAACAGCGGTCGCGACTCGATATCAGCCAGCACCGGATCAAGCTCCAGGTAGCCATATTTGAGCGCGATGTTCAGCTCATCCAGCACCACCAAGCCAACCTCCGGATCGGCCAACAGTTGAGCCGCGACGTTCCACGCCTCCTTTGCTTTGGCGATATCACGCTGGCGGTCCTGGGTTTCCCAGGTGAACCCTTCGCCCATCACGTAGTAGCGAACCTCGTCGGGAAAGCGTCGGAAGAAACTCTCCTCGCCGGTGCTGGCAGCGCCTTTGATGAACTGCACCACGCCAACCTTGATACCCTGGCCGAGGGCACGAGCCACCATGCCAAAGGCCGAGCTGCTCTTGCCCTTGCCATTGCCGGTGTGGACCAGCAGCAGACCGTACTCGTCCTGCGCTTCGGCAATCTTCTCGTCTACCACGGCCTTTTTACGCTGCATGCGCGCCTTGTGGCGGGCATCGC
>CERD01058415.1_pt1 | contig 75351 bp, 71 predicted proteins | sample 530931 | NCBI WGS metagenome assembly CERD01 (sample SAMEA2621101, study PRJEB7988) | marine metagenome | isolation source: saline water (ENVO:00002010), including
AGCTGAATTTGGAAAACCGCGAGTATAGCACGCCTTCACGGTTTACCATAAACTATGCAAGCATTTACTTTTAGCTATACAACAGTGAATACTATTTGTGATCTACCCAAATAAATTCATCTGTTGCGTACCCCAGTGATTTTGCTTTGCTCAACAGTTCGTCCAGTACGTCTTGTGACAAGGTCGGTTGCCGGGCCAGTATCCACAAGTACGAGCGATCTGGTCCGGTAACCAGTGAGTACTGGTAGTTGTCTTTATCCAGTTCGGCGATGACATAGCTGGCGTAAAATGGCCCGAAGAAAGAGACTTTCAAGTGCCCGGTTGTCTCGTCGCTAACAAAATAGGCTTTCCCCTCAGCTTCATCCCACTCACCGGTTGCGGCATCGTACCCCTTGTTGAGCACCCGAATCCCACCGTCTTCACGCTTGCTGTAGGTCGCGGTAACTCGGCTTAGCCCGTCTTCAAAACTGTGGTCGAATCTGGCGATTTCATACCAGGTCCCCAAATACCGCTCCGACTCAAACCCGGTCACAGGCGTAACGCCTTCCGGTACGCTGGTACATCCGGCTAAACCCAATAAAAATAACAGTATTGCTACGCGTTTCATGTTTCACCTTGTGTTTTTTTGTTGTGTCTCATTGCTTTACGAAATTTAGTTTAATTTGTATCACCAGACTTACCTGTTAGCATACGTATTCATTCGCCAGCGCACATGGCGTCACGTACAGTATTATCATTCGGTAACAGAAGAATAACAGCATGATGAAAAACTATTTTGAACACGCCTCATCGGTGGTGTTTGGTTGCATGGGACTCGGTGGTGAATGGGCCGCGTCATCTTATTCCAGTGAACATGTTAAACAAGCAAACAATGCAATTGAAGCGGCATTGAACGCGGGTATTACTGTGTTTGACCATGCCGATATTTACACGCTGGGCAAAGCAGAAAAAGTGTTTGCCGACGTGTTAAAGCAGAACCCGGACTGGCGCAACAATATGATCATCCAGTCCAAATGCGGTATCCGCTTCGAAGACGAAACCGGCCCCAAACGCTATGACTTCTCACCGGCCTACATCACCCAGTCTGTCGACGGCATTCTACAGCGGCTGAACCAGGAATATATCGATATTCTGCTGTTACATCGTCCCGACCCATTGGCGGATCTGCCAGCGCTGGGTGAATGTCTGACTGCATTGCATAAAGCCGGCAAGTTTCGTTACCTTGGCGTATCGAACATGCATTGGTACCAAATTGAAGCGCTTCAGGCTGTCGTGCCCTTCCCAATTATTGCCAATCAACTGGAAATGAGCCTGGCTTACCGTGACTGGGTTGAAGATGGCATGATGGCCAACAGTGCGCTTAATCGCAACTCGGGCTATACCGCGGGAACGCTGGAATACTGTCAGCGCAATAAGGTTCAGCTGCAGGCCTGGGCGCCATTGGCTCAAGGTAAATACTCCGGACGCGGCGCGCCAGACTGTGCAACCTCAGCACTGGTCAGTAAGCTGGCCGCGGAATACAGCGTTAGCCCGGAGGCAATCGTACTGGGCTGGTTAATGCGTCACCCCAGCGCTATTCAGCCTGTAATTGGAACGACTAATCCGTCACGTATTGCCGCCTGTGCACAAGCCATGCACACTCAGTTGTCTCGCGAACATTGGTATGCCCTGCTGGAAAGCGCCAGCGGACATGAGGTGCCGTAAGCGCCCTTTGCCAATACTTATCCGCACAGTAGATTTAACCAGGAGCCAGGATGTTATCAGGCATACATCACGTAGCGATTATTTGCAGCGATTACCCGACGTCCAAACGGTTTTACACCGACGTGCTGGGCTTTTCGGTTATTGATGAAAATTATCGGGAGGCGCGCAATTCGTACAAATGCGATTTGGGTCTGCCGGACGGTACGCAAATAGAACTGTTTTCTTTCCCCGGCGCACCGGTCAGACCTAGCAGGCCCGAAGCACAAGGGTTGCGACACCTGGCATTCCGTGTGGCCGATTTAGATGCGGTGATTGCCCATTTGGCCAGTCATGAAGTGGAATGTGAACCAGTGAGAACCGACCCTTATACGGGTCGGCGATTTACGTTTTTCTCTGATCCCGACGATTTACCGTTGGAATTATATGAACAGTAGGGCTTAGTCGAGTAGCGCCAGGGCGCCAAGCATACCGGACCGCGTGCCAAGCCCTGGTGTACAAATCACATCCTGTAATGATTTGCCCTCCGGGAACACCACATAATCGTTCAGTGTCTTCTCGGTTGCCGCCACAATTTTGTCGACGATACCCGGTTTCTGCATCACCCCACCGCCTAAAATAATTTTTTCTGCGCTCAGCACAACCATTAGGTTGTGACACATATTGCCGAGCACTTCTGCCAGTCCGTCCCAGGCTGGGTGATCATCGTCAAACGTATCTGACGGCTGCGCCCAAATTTTGCCAAGCGCGGTACCTGATGCCAGGCCTTCCACGCAATTCGTGTGGAACGGGCAGGTGCCGGTGATCCCTGCAGGTGGTTGAACCAACATGTGTCCAATTTCAGGGTGAACCAAACCGTGCAGCGGTTTACCGTTAACAACGATCCCTCCGCCGACCCCTGTTCCTACCGTAACGTAAACGGCCACGCCAGCTCCTTGCGCTGCGCCCCAGCGATACTCGCCTAATGCCGCACCGTTAACGTCGGTATCAATGACGACTTCGCAGTCTAACGCGTTTGCCAGCGCATTCGCCAAATCGGTATTGCTCCAATGCGGCTTAGGGGTTTTCGTTATGAAGCCGTACGTTGGCGAAGCAGGGTCTAAATCCAGTGGTCCAAAGCTGGCAATCCCCATTTTGCTAAAGGGATACCCAGCCTCGCGTTGTGCCGTAAAAAACGCTACCGTCGCAGACAGTGTTTCCTCCGGCGTGGTCGTCGGGATGCGAATTTCCGCGACGATGTCTTTGTCTGGCGTAACTATCGCACAGTTAAATTTGGTTCCACCCGCTTCAATGACGGCGTAGTACGGATCAGTTAGCGCCATATTCGCTTGCCTCAATCTCTTCTAGTCGTTGTTGTGTAGGGTTAAAGATAAAATTCAGTAACAAGCCTACAAATAGAATCGCTGCAAACACTGTTGCAACCATAAACCCATATTTGGCGTCGCCGCCGTTTGCATCACTTACCAGCCCCATGATGAAGGGACCTGCTGCCGCACCGGCTGCCGTGAAGAATAAAATTACCCCCGCCACACTGCCGTGCTGGTGTTTTGGGAAACAGCTTATCCCCTTTGAGTTAAACGTGGGATAGATCACTGACATGAATATGCCCGTTAGTGGGAACAGATATAATGCGACTTGCTTGCCGCCCATTAACCCGCCGGCAAAACACACTACAATCGCGCCACTGAACAACATCAGTACCAACGCCCAGTTGAAGTGGCTCATCATCCAAATGCCAACAAATCGGCCAAGTGCACGCAAGACAAAGAAAGCCGTTACCGAGTAAATTGCCAGCATTTGTGCACTGCCCTCGGCATAACAATCGTACGTTGCTTTCACACTGGTAGCATCACACACCAGGTAGCTCGGCATCCAAACATAAATAGCACTTTCAGCTGCAACGTACAGGAACGCGCCTAATGAGAAGCCCAGCGCATAGGGGTTTTTAAGCAGTTTTAAGCTCTGCATCAGCGAAACTTTTTCGGCTTCATCGGCATGGGACTGTTTATAAGACGGATACTTAACAAACAACGCAATCGTAATGAGCAAAGTACACACGCCACCAGCAATCACATACAGCCATTGCCAGGCTACACCGGTGTGAATAAGGTATGCGACAATCAACGGGCCAATAATGGCACCGACACCGAAGAAGGCTTCCGCCCCGTTCATGGTGGCCGTATGCTGTTTGGTAGACGATGAAATATCACCAATCAGCGCCAGGGCGCCGGTTTTGAAGATACCAACTGCAATGCCCGACAATGTCATAAGACTCACTATCAGCACGAAATCATTAGCCACCATGAAGCTGTAACACGCCACACCAAATACGGCCAGTCCCAGAATGATGGTGTTCTTTCTGCCAAACTTGTCGGCTAAAAAGCCCAGAAACAACCCGGACAACGCAATGCCCAGCATAGGCAAGGAGTGCATTAAACTGGCCTGGGCATTGGTGACTGAAAAAGCCACTTTCACTTCTTTAATGATTTCGCCAACAGAGTCTGATGTCATGGCAAACATCATAAACATCAGATAAGTAAGCCAGCGAATATAGCGGCTATTGGAGTTTGAATCAGTCATACTTTTTGTCTCTACGTCTACAGCAAACCAAACATGGCCCCTGCACTAAAGTTTAAACCATTTTACAATTTACAAACCGGCAACATTAAGATTCCACTTAATCAATTAACTTTATTTAAGAAATAATGTTTAAATTCAGTCGCATCCTCAGCAAACCTTGGCATTACAACAATTATTCTATGTAAAATTCTTGAAAATTCATCTTAATCGTTTAAGATTAAACGTAGCAAAACTGATAAATGCTGTAAACCAGTTTGTGAAACTTTTGTAAACTCTAACCAGCCATTGTGTTGGTAGGGTGACGCTTTGTGGAGAATCCAATGAATTACGCGGCTTCGAGTGAACAATGCCTTCAACGCATTCTGGCAGGACTCGATCTTTCCTTTTTGTCTCAACGCGATGGCAAACTATTCACTGCACGTCTTGAAGACCATTTTGAAGCGCTATTCTCGCGGTATGTTGATGTTTATGGGCATCAGTTCGACTGCTATTACCACCTTGAACAGTTGGTTCTCACCTTAGCCAAAGGCCTGAAACAGCGCTCAACCGATCTTAAACGCCTCGACAAAGCGCGCGTTGAAGAACAACAAGCCTGGTACAAAAACGAAAATCAAATCGGTATGGCTTGCTATGTGGATTTACTGGGCCCGACGCTGAATGATCTCAAAGCCAAAATTCCATATTTCAAAAAGCTAGGGCTGACCTATCTTCACCTGATGCCGTTGTACGATGCCCCCAAAGGCGACAGTGACGGCGGCTATGCGGTTTCAGATTACCGCAAGGTAAACCCATTACTGGGTTCAATGGAAGACCTCGAATCATTGTCTAAAGCCTTGCGCGAAGCCGGTATAAACCTGGTACTGGATTTTGTATTTAACCATACGTCCGACGAGCACCGCTGGGCAGAAGCCGCATTAGCCGGCGACAAAACGTATCAGGATTATTATTACCTGTTTGACGACCGAACGGTGCCGGATCAATACGAACACACACTGCGAGAAATTTTCCCGCAAGTGCGTCGCGGTAGTTTTACCTGGAATGACACCATGCAGAAATGGGTGTGGACAACGTTCAACAGTTTCCAGTGGGATCTCAATTACTCGAACCCTGCCGTGTTCAACGCTATCACTGATGAAATGTTGTTTCTTGCCAATATTGGCAGCGCGGCGTTACGCCTTGACGCATTGGCCTTTATCTGGAAAGACATGGGAACCAATTGTGAGAACCAACCCAATGCACACAAGCTGATTCAGGCATTCAATTGCTGTCTGCAAATTGTCGCTCCTGCGGTTGTGTTTAAATCCGAAGCCATTGTTCACCCAGATGAAGTGGTCAAGTACATCCACAAGAACGAATGTCAGCTGTCTTACAATCCGTTGCTGATGGCGCTGATCTGGAACTCTCTGGCTACCCGCAAGACCCGTTTGCTCACTGCCTCTATGCAGAAGAGTTTTAGCATTCCTGACGACTGCACCTGGGTTAACTATGTGCGTTGTCACGATGACATCGGCTGGACCTTTGATGATGCTATTGCGCATCAGTTAGGTATCAACCCCTACGACCATCGCTATTTCCTGAATCAATTTTTTACCGGCCGATTTGACGGTTCTTACGCTGACGGTGTGCCCTTCGCCGAAAATCCATCTAATGGCGACTGCCGGGTATGTGGGTCCCTGGCATCACTTTGTGGGTTGGAGGGCGCACTGACACGTAACGACCAACACGCGATCGACACTGCCATTCAGCGCATTATGCTGGTTCACGGTATCATCATGAGCATTGGCGGCATCCCACTGCTGTATTCGGGTGACGAGCTAGGCATGTTGAACGACTACTCGTATCGCGATGATCCGGCAAAAGCCCATGACGATCGCTGGGTAAACCGCATCGCGGTTACCGACGATGATTTAGCAGGCGTAGATTTACCGGTAACCGATGCAGACTCACAGACACGGACTGTTCAAAAGCTGATTTTTGCAGGCTTGCAGAAGTTGATTCATTTACGCAAATCACTTCCAGTTCTTGGCGCAGCAAGAACCCATATTCTGCACACCGACAACCAACATTGTTTTGCGTATTGTCGAGCAGCGGAGAATGGAGACAAGTTACTGGTTATTGTTAACTTTAGTGAACACGCGCAATCAGTAAACGCGTCGATACTAGACGTATTTAATGGTGCGCCGGCAAAAGATCTGCTGTCTGAGCAAACGGTAACCAACGATCTACCTGTGGTGCTGGCGCCTTATCAACAGCGCTGGTTGGTTGTGCAATAACACCGAAAGTTTCACAATTGAAACTCGACAGCGGCGCGGAGAGCGACTTCCGTGCCGCTGTCGGTATCCTGCCTCCTATTTACGCTATTTGTCGTTAAAATAGTCAATATTCCCTCGCTTTTTCCTGCCACTGCTATACTTGTAGAGTCATGTCCTTTCTGCAAAAAAATAAACCGACGTGTTAGTGAGAGAAGTCTCATATCCGTATCACTTAACCTTTGGATAGATTTATCTGCAAGGTAGGTGAGCAGCACGAGCGAACAGCAGACCAGTGTTTGTTATGAAGTGTATTGGAATCGCTGGACAAGGATTAAATCTGCTAATGCAGAAAAGGAACGAAGCGCATGGGAATTTATAGTAATACGTTGCTGGAGTTTAGGTGTCCACTATGTGGCCACGTTAACGCAATTTCAGTCGACACGTTAAAAGATATGTACAAGGAACAACGGGAGCCCTGCCAGCAGTGTCATCAAATGCTGGAAATTATCCCTGCTAACGGCGTAAACGATCAAATCAACCTGATTGTGTCAGAAGCCTGATTATCCTTAAACTCTGAAAAACTAAAAAGGCCAGCTTGTAGCTGGCCTTTGTTATTATATATTTCAGTACGTTAAGAGAAAAACTCTCTTCTCAACTCGGCATCAGCAAGGAACTTTCCGCCCAGCGCTGATGTTTTGGTATATGACAAGCTGTCGCGAATACCACGCGCTTTCACACAGTAGTGTGTAGCATTAATAGCCACTGCCACATCTTCTGTACCAGTAAGAGTTTGCAGCGCAACCAGAACCTGTTGGGTTAGACGTTCTTGTACCTGGGGGCGCTGCGCAAAAAAGCCCACTAAACGATTAATTTTCGACAACCCGATAACGGTATCTTTCGGGATATATGCAACCGATGCCGTGCCGTCGATAGTAACGAAATGGTGTTCACACGTGCTGGTTAAGCTTACATCGGACACATGTACTGGCTGGCCCAGCTGCATTTTGTTTTCGATTTGGGTAATTTTAGGAAACTTACGGTAGTCCAAACCGGAAAATATTTCGTCCACGTACATTTTCGCAATGCGCAGTGGCGTCTCCGACAAACTATCGTCAGATAAATCCAGGCCCAGGGTTTCCATAATTTCGCGCATCGCACCTTCAATGCGTTGGCGCTTGGCTTCGTCGCTCAACCCTGTTTCAAGCATAGGTGTTTCAAGTCCCCGGGCAACCAGTGCCTCGTGAACCATCAACGCTTCTTTCGATATACCCAGCTTTACAGCGTCGCGTACAATTACCGCTTCTTTTGCTAACATTCAACCATTCCGTAATGACGACTTACACACCTTATACGACACAGACAAGCAATCGGGATTACAATGACATGAAAAATTGTCATTAAAACGATCTGCAAACACGGTAGAGTCGTACTCAGTACCAAAAATAATCGGAGGTATTTTTTGTCTTTACCTATTCTTATTACCGGAGGCAGTCAACGCCTGGGCTTAGCCATTGCGCAAGATTTACTCTCCAGGGACCAACCGGTGATCATTACCTACCGTCGGTATAAACCCGCCGTAGACCAGCTCAAACAGGCTGGTGCAACCGTGTTGGAGGCGGATTTTAGCACTCAGGCAGGCATTTCGCGAGCAATTGACGAAATAAAACGCATTTGCAGTGGTTTACGTGGAATTATCCACAATGCATCTGACTGGGCACCAGAAACCCCGGATCGTGATGCCGGTGAACTCATGCAGGATATGATAATGGTGCACACCAGCGCGCCGTATCAATTAAACCTTGCGCTCAAGGACTTGTTGATTCAGAACAAAGGTCTGACGGACATCATTCACATGACCGATTTCGTGCAGGAAACCGGCAGCCAGAATCACATTGCGTACTCTGCCAGTAAAGCCGCGTTGCACAACCTGACGCTGTCGTTTGCACGTGTTTTTGCGCCCCATGTAAAGGTAAACAGCGTTGCCCCTTCCCTGGTGATGTTTAACGACGACGACAGTGAAGAATACCGCGCCGAAGCACTCACTAAAAACCTATTGGGTATTGTACCCGGAGCCCAGGAAGCGGTAAAAGCCGTCAACTACCTGCTTGATGCCGACTATGTTACCGGCCAGACCCTGCATTTAAACGGTGGACGCAACCTTAAATAACTGGTTCGAATAACAAGACACGGTATAATCAACACGTTATATTTCTTTATTACAGGAATAATTGTGAGTAACACCTTTATACCGGAATGGCAGGCCAGCGAAGCCGTGTTCCTTGCCTGGCCAAATGAGCAAACAGACTGGGCTCCCTGGCTCAGTGACGTTCGCGAAACCTATTTGTCGATCATCCGCATCATCAATGCCAGTGACGCAGGTGTCGTGTTGTTATGTCGCGAACAGGATATCCCTGATATCGAAGCGGCATTGCCTGAAGACGCGCGCGTTTTGTTAGTTGCCGCCCGGTACAATGACACCTGGGCCCGGGACTTTTCATTCTTAACCTGTGGCCCGCTTGACGCCCCCTTCCCGGTGGAATTCACCTTTAACGGCTGGGGTAACAAATTTGACGCCAGCCTGGATAACAAGCTGAATCAAACTTATCTGGCTCCGCTATGCCAGCAACCACTTCGCACCAGTGACGTGGTTGCTGAGGGCGGCGCACTGGAAATTGATGCATCGGGTCATTTGCTTTCTACGGCCTCGTGCTTGTTTAACCCGCAGCGCAACGGCGACATGTCAATGGAAGCCTATCAGCAAACCTTTGCGCAGATGCTTGGCTATTCCGCATTCACGGTATTGGAGCATGGCCATCTTGAAGGTGATGATACCGACGGTCACATTGATACTCTGGTACGGTTTACGCCGGAAGGCAACCTGGTTATTCAGGCTGCAGAAAACCGCCCGGAAGACAGTCATTATGCAGGCCTTCACGCACTGGTAGAGGAATGTAAAACCAAACTGCCTGGTCGTGAACTCTATTTACTGCCATTGCCCGACATGTATAGCGAAGACGGTGACCGACTGCCTGCGTCGTACGCAAACTACCTGATTTGTAATCGCACTGTGCTGCTGCCGGTGTATCAGCAACAGGAAGATGCTGAAGCGGTTGAGGTTATGCAACGCGCGTTTCCGCATCACAACATTGTGCCGGTAAACTGTGCAACGCTGGTACAACAATATGGCAGCTTGCATTGTATTTCCATGCAAGTACCCTGTAACACATTCAAACCTGACGTAGTTCAACAACTGAATAAAGGAGTGTCGCGATATGTCTGAGCGCATCTTAAAAGTGGGCCTGGTGCAACAAACGGTTGCCGACAACAACAAAGCCACCAACTGGAACAAGAGCGCCGAGCAAATTGCGAAACTGGCAGCCCAGGGTGCCGAATGTATTCTGCTTCAGGAACTGCACAGCACCTTGTATTTTTGCCAGGAAGAAGACACTAATGCGTTTGATTTGGCTGAACCGATTCCGGGTCCGGCCACCGACTTCTTTGGTGAACTCGCAGAGAAGCACAATATTGTGCTGGTGACTTCACTGTTTGAAAAGCGCGGTTCTGGCCTGTATCACAACACCGCCGTGGTGTTTGATCGCAGTAAAGAGATTGCCGGCAAATACCGCAAAATGCACATTCCGGATGACCCGGGTTTTTACGAGAAATTCTATTTTACGCCGGGCGACATGGGCTTCGAGCCTATTCAAACCAGCGTAGGTAAACTGGGCGTCTTAGTATGCTGGGACCAATGGTATCCGGAAGCGGCTCGCCTCATGGCCATGAAAGGTGCCGATTTGCTGTTCTACCCAACCGCGATTGGCTGGGATATGACCGACACCGACGATGAGCGAGCGCGTCAACACGGTGCATGGCACACCATTCAACGAGCACACGCGGTCGCCAACTCTGTACCAGTGATTGTGGCTAACCGAGCCGGGTTTGAAGCCTCACCGGTTAAAGGCGATCCGGGTATTAAATTCTGGGGCCAAAGCTTTATTGCCGGTCCGCAGGGCGAGCTGCTGGCTCAGGCTGGCGTGGATGAAGAAACCACCTTGTTGGTGGATTTGGACATGTCCCGTACTGAGCAGGTCAAACGCATCTGGCCATACTTCCGCGACCGTCGTATCGACGCTTACGAAGACCTGACCAAACGCTGGCGCGACTAGGACCTAACTACCTGCGGGTAGCTGGTAAACCCTGCCGCGATACAGCATCCAACACTGGCGCTCAGCAACGGGCGCCAATGTCACCATCACCGGGTCCTGTACCGACAACCCGCCGGTAAACTGCCCCAGCGCGGGCATCACCATAAGCGATGACGTGGCAACCAAACACTTTCCTCTCACGACACCTTTTTGCATAGCCAACTGCCCTTTGGGATGAAAGTGTCCGACTATCTGACAGTGATGTTCCAGTGCAGGATCGGGCTCATGGCACCCAATGAGGGACTTATCCGCAATTGATACCTGCCAGTGTTCAACGACCTTACCTGCCACACTGACGGGAATATCAGGGTCGTGATTACCCACCACCCAAACCCAGTCAGACACGCGTTTAGTAAGCGCCAGCAATGCTTCGCTGTCCTGAAAGGTAATACGAGCAAACGCGCCACGGTCGTGAAAACTGTCACCAAGACACACCACCGACGCTGGTTGATAGCGGTCGATTAACGCGGATAGAGCAGCCAGGGTAGCCCGGGAATCATAACGAGGGACGGGGGAGGCATACTGACTTAAATAGCTGCCCTTTTCGAAATGCAGATCCGCCACCAGCAGGGTATCGTTGGCGGGGCAATACAGCGCGCCTTTGCCATCCAGCACCCACACCGTGCAGGCAAACCGAAGCATTCCCGCGTATTTTTGTCTGACCAGACTGGCCAGAGTATCAGGGTTAATCAATCAACTTCCTTTGTGCTTATTGCGTATTGTGACCACTCGCCAGTAACGCTCTGACTTCATCCAGCATGGACTCAGCCTCGGCATACAAAGCCGCCTGATCCAGCAGCGCCTGCTCACCCGCTCCTTTTATTTGCTCGCTGCGTACGTCGAGCACAATAGGAATCGCCATGGGCGACACCCGGGGCAAATTAACAAACTCGGTCTTACCGACAAAGCGAATTAACATGTCTGCCAAACGGCGTAAATCCAGCAACTCGCGCTCAGCGTCATCGCGGGCCACTTTCAGCAAAATATGATCAGGTTCATATTCCCGCAGGGTATCGTAAATCAGGTCGGTCGAAAACGTCACCTGCTTCATGGTTTTATGCGTACTGTGATAGCGCTGCTCCGTAAGCCCGCTCACAATCGCAACCTGCCGGAAAGAACGTTTTAGCATAGGCGCATTGAGCATCCAGTCTTCCAGTTCGTCGCCCAGTACATCCGGCTGAAACAACCGTTCAATATGGGATGACTCCACCGCATTGAGTGCGCTAATAGATAGTCCATAATCCGTAACACTGAAACTCAGGGGCTTCAGCCCCATCTTTTCCATACGGCGGGTTAACAGCATCCCCAGCGTCTGATTCGCTTTGCGCCCCTCGAAGGTATAATACAGAGTACTGAACGCCTGCCGGTAAGGAAATTGCTCAATCAACACAGTTTGTGGGCTGGGGATCACAGAAAATGCACGTTGCAGGTCCAGCCACTCCCTTACTTGTTTGGGCAGGGTTCGCCACGCTTTGGGGGTATTGAGGAGAGCCCTCACACCATCTGCAAGGTGCGTGGAGAGCGGTAGCTGCCCACCCACATAACTGGGGATTTTGGGGTCTTTGCCTTTGGCCGGTTTAGCATGCACCTGCATGTCGCGGATGGCTTCAAATTTCAGCATTTCTCCGGCAAACAGAAAGGTGTCACCGGGCGTGAGTTGTTGGGCAAAATACTCTTCGACTTCACCAATAATTTTGCCCTGATTACCGCGCCGGATGCGTTTGACTTTTAACTTACCGGCTTCCACGATGGTACCGATATTTTGCCGGTGCCGCTGGATGACCCGCTGATTCGCCGGCTTGTATGTCCCATCGTCCAGTTCAACTAAACGCTGATAGCGTTCGTATGCCTGCAAGGCATAGCCTCCATCCACGGTAAACTGCCATAGCTGATTAAACTCGTCGTCCGACACACTCTGATAAGGGAACGCGTTGAGCACCTGCTGGTAAATTTCCTCTCTGGTGGCAGGCTGCGAGCAAAGGCAATTCAGAATAAACTGCGGCAAAATATCCAGCGCGCCAGCGTGCAGCATGTCACCATCGCGCTCGCCTTTTTCAATGGCGGTCATGGCAGCCTGACATTCCAGTGCCTCAAAACGATTGGCGGGCACCAGTAACGCTTTGCTCGGCTCCTCAAAACGGTGGTTTGCCCGCCCGATTCGCTGCAATAAGCGGCTTACGCCCTTGGGCGCGCCCACCTGAATAACCCGATCAACATTCCCCCAGTCAATGCCTAACTCGAGTGCCGAGGTCGTGACAATGGCGCGCAGCATACCACTGGCCATCATGACTTCGGTTTTGCGCCGCTGCTCTTTGCTCAACGAACCATGGTACAGCGCGATGGGCAATGCCTGACTGTTTTCAGACCACAACAACTGAAACAACAGCTCGGCCTGTGCTCGGGTATTCACAAACACCAGGGTGGTCTGTGCATCGCATATCGCCTTGTAGATATCACCTACTGCGTATTTGGCCATAAAGCCGCCGAAGGGCATGCGTTGATCAGACTCCAGCAACTGAATATCGGGGCGTTGCTGCTCTTCCACTTTCACAATATCGACAGGGTCACCGGTAGGTCCCAGCCAGCTGGCAATTAATGCAGGTTCAGCCACCGTGGCAGACAAACCAATGCGCAAAAAGCCCGGTGCCAGTGTTTCCAGTCTGGCCAGCGCCAGTGCAGTAAAATCACCGCGTTTGTTGCCCGTCAGGCTGTGTACTTCGTCAATGATCACCGTTTTTAGTTTGCCAAAGATCTGCGGCGCATCGGCATACGACAGCATTAACATCAGTGATTCGGGTGTGGTTAACAGTATATGCGGCGGCTTTTTGCGTTGCCGTTGCCGCTTGTGTGACGGCGTGTCACCGGTGCGCGTTTCCACTGTGATTGGCAGGTCCATCTCTTCGATAGGCCGTAACAGGTTTCGATGAATATCTTGTGTCAGGGCTTTAAGTGGTGATATGTACAGCGTATGTAAATACTCACTGTCTACATTTCTCAACTGATGTAATACGGGTAAGAACCCTGACAGGGTTTTACCTGCACCGGTTGGCGCAATCAGTAGCACAGACTGTTGGAGCAACGCCTTGTCGAATATCTCAGATTGGTAGCTTCGAAAGGTCCAGCCTTGTTGGCTGAACCACTGCTCGAACTCAGGCGTTAGTGACATGACGTTGAAGTTAAGCGAAGTTAAGTGAATTTTGTATACGCTTGGAGCGCATGAAAAGATTACCAAACATATTGATAAGTTGCGCTTTTTTCAATTTCACTATCAGAATAGTTATCGATACGAAGAACCCGGAATGACTTCGACTTCTTCTCTGGCATAGCGCGCCCCCACCAAATGCGGCACGACCTCATAACATGACAGGAACACAAACAACGGCCAGTCATACCAGCGAAGGTATTGTTTACCGATGCGTTTAGCGTGGAACCAATCCAGTTTCAGCTTTTCTCTCATTAACAACGACAGACTCTTGTGCGCGCTGACCGACATGCACTGATGCCCTTTATTACGCTGCAAATCCCACAGAAACGTCAGACCGCCAATGGCGTGCTGCATTGCGCCTTCGCGTGCCATGTAAAATACGTTTCCCGCCTCTCTAATTCTATCGTTACGCAACTCTGCCGATAAAAACGGGGTGGCTGCATGCGGGTATGGAAAAGACTGCAGTATCTCTCGATGGTAAATAGCCCCGTTATTCGATACTTTGTCGGTTTGTCCTGAGTGACCGGGATCGTCCCACGCCCGGTGCAATAAGTTGCAAGCCCGGCGGTAACTGCTGTCTTCACCGTAATAGGTTCTACCGCTGGCAGCCGCGTAATCACCAGACGTTAACCCCGTCATTAACTCACGTAACCAGTTATGCGTGGGCGTACAATCAGATTCGAGCACAGCAATATATTCATGAGGACACTGACTGACACCATAATCCTTCAACACCGCTGACTGTATGGAATCGTAATACAGGATTTTTAACTGAGGAATATACAGGTAGAGCTGATCGGGCACAGGCTGATCCTTCACCTGCGTGCTTTCAACCAGTACCACGTCGAAGTCTTCGTCGATATCCTGGTTTGATAACGCCTCTAACAGCGCCAGTTCGTCTTGCCAGGTTTTTTGCTCCCCTGCTTCATAGTCAGAAACGGAGATCACGCAAAGTCGGTTAGTAGATGTAGTCATAAAACATCCTTATTTATTGTTATTATCAGGATAATACTTTAGTACTATGCTGCTGTACAAAATTCATACTAAACCACTTCTAAAACTATGCAAGCAAATTTATCTGCGTGGTTAGCGCGGCAATTCCGGCAATCGCGCAAAATCGCTGATTGCTTGGTATGATACAGGCAGGCCGTATTTATCAGTAAAGTAACCAACACATGACTCTGCTTCGCACCGCTGTTTTTTACATATTTATTTTTACACTTGCTGGCTGCAACAATGACAGTCTGCCAACCATTGGGCGCACTCATGGTGACTTCCCCATGAAATCGCTGCTGAATTACGACGACAACGAAAAGTGTTATCGGTTTTCACAAAATGTGTTGTTTGAGGCACCGTTTGCTGACGGCATGGCTTACCTGAAGAATCGCTGTCTGGAGGCTGACAAAAAAATTGGCAGAAAGACCGCTAAGGAAGTCTCTGCGCTACACGTTTCACTGACTTACAACGGCGAATATTACATCGTGAAAGGCGGTTACTAACGGGGGCAATCCAAATATCACCTCAGGCGTATAAATGTTTATAGACGACATCAAAACGCTAACGCCTGACCGGGAGATATTTTACTTTGGACGCTTCACAGTGGTTACACAAACAACCACAAGGACTCTATTGTGAACCTGCCGACTGTTACATCGACCCGCTTCACCCCGTAGAGCATGCATTAATTACCCACGCGCACGCTGACCATGCCATTGGCGGGCATCAATCGGTAACCGCCACATCAAGTACGCTGGCTATTATGCAAACCCGCTATGGTGAAGACATGGCTGGGTCGACGCAAGCAGTAAACTACCACGAACAAATTACGCTGGGTTCACTGAACGACCCGGTTACCTGTGTGTTTTATCCGGCAGGCCACATTTTGGGTTCAGCGCAAATCCTGCTTTGCTATCGGGGCACCCGGGTGGTGATATCCGGCGATTATAAGCGACAATCAGATCCTACCTGCCTCCCGTTTAAACCCGTGCCTTGTGATGTATTTATCACCGAAGCCACCTTCGCTCTGCCGGTGTTTAAGCATCCTTCCATCGAGCAGGAAATGGCGAAACTGCTGGACTCATTGGCTGTCTTTCCGGAACGATGTCACCTTGTGGGTGTGTATGCCTTGGGTAAATGTCAACGGGTCATACTGGCATTGCGAGCGATAGGCTATACCTCGCCCATTTACCTGCATGGCGCACAGCGTAAACTGTGTGATTTATATGAACGCCAGGGCATTGAGCTGGGTGAGTTAATTGACGTCGCAGAGGTGAGCGACAAGCAATCACTGGCTGGCAATATTGTGCTGGCACCGCCTTCTGCATTGAGTGACCGCTGGTCACGTACCCTGCCTAATGTGAGGCGAGCCATGGCGTCAGGCTGGATGCAAATTCGCGCCAGAGCTAAACAAAGGCAGGTTGAGCTTCCGTTGGTTGTGTCGGACCACTGTGACTGGCAAGCACTACTCGACACAATTGAAGAGGTTAACCCGAATGAAGTGTGGATCACTCATGGCCGTGAAGATGCGCTGTTACATGCGTTAACACAGCAAGGCCGAACAGCTCAGGCTTTGAGTATGGTGGGTTACGAATCCGATACGCAGGATTAGCCATGCAAGCATTCAGTGAGTTACTCGAAAACCTCTACTACACCACAGCCAGCAATGAGAAACAGCGGTTGCTACTGGCATACTTAAAGAATACACCCGACCCGGATCGCGGCTGGGCCATTGCTGCACTGGCCGGCACGCTACGCTTTGAGTTTTTTAAACGACATACTGTAAAACAACTCATGCTGAGCCGGGTTGACCCGGACCTGTTCGCGATGAGTTATGACTACGTGGGCGAAGTCAGTGAAACGGTGGCGCACCTATGGCCTGATGCTACCGAGCAACCTACAACGTTGCCGACGCTGAACGAACTGGTAACCGCCTTCCAACAGGTGTCTAAACAAAAAGTTAGCGCACTGCTTGCCGACTACCTGTCGATTATGACGCCACCGCAACGATGGGCGCTTCTAAAATTAGGCACACGGGGACTTCGCGTCGGTATGTCGGCACGCAGTGTGAAGAAAGTCCTGGCGACCTATGGCCAGGTGCCGGTCGAAGAGATCGAACAACTGTGGCACGCCCTTGCTCCTCCCTACGCTGAATTATTTGCGTGGCTGGACGGCAAACAACCTAAACCCGATATATCCAATGCAGTGACGTTTCACCCTGTGATGCTGTCACACCCGGTACAAGATGACGACCTTGAGGCTATTAAAGCCCAACCTGGTGATTGGCAAATTGAGCACAAATATGACGGTATTCGCGTACAGTTGGTGTGCAATGCTAATGGAAAAGCCATATACAGCCGCACCGGCGATGATATCAGTCACGCCTTTCCCGATGTGTTGGAGCAACTGCATTTTCATGGCGTGGTAGACGGTGAATTACTGATCATGAAAGACGGTAATATCGATAGCTTTAACGCGTTGCAACAGCGGCTCAACCGCAAGAAGCCCACCAAGGCATTGCTTGCATCGCACCCTGCTGGCGTCATGCTATACGACATTTTGAAATACCAGCAATCAGACGTTACCCGGCATTCCCTCAATGTGAGACGTGAGTACCTGGAAATGTGGGTAGCCGGCAATCAACAACCGGCTTTTCAGCTGTCACCGGTGTTGGCGATACACGATGAAGAGGAGCTTGATGCAGCGTATCGGCAAGCCGCAGACGATCCTTCCGTTGAAGGCTTAATGCTAAAGCGCCTGGCTAGCCCCTACACTGCAGGCAGACCCGTTGGCCAGTGGTTTAAATGGAAACGGGAAGCACTGCTAGCAGATGCAGTAATCATGTACGCCCAGCGCGGTCATGGCAAACGCTCCAGCTTTTACTCTGACTATACGTTTGGCGTGTGGGAAGGCGACAAATTACTGCCGATTGGCAAAGCCTATTCAGGCTTCACAGACGATGAATTGAAAAAGCTCGACAACTGGATAAGGCGACACGCTACCGGGCGATTCGGGCCAGTCCGTGAAGTAGAGAAAGCACTGGTGCTGGAAGTGGCCTTCGACGCAGTGCATCCGTCAACCCGCCACAAATCCGGCGTGGCCCTTCGCTTTCCCCGCGTTCACCGTATTCGCTGGGATAAACCTGCCAGCGAAGCTGATACTCTGGAGGCTTTGAAACGGTTGATTCGGTGACGCTGGATTTTGAAGCCTCAACGACCCAAACACAGAAAGATTCAACCAGCCTTCACAAGCCCCCGGTTAAATCCAAAAAGTTACCGGTTGCAAAGGAAGATTTATCGGAGGCCAACCAGTATATCGCTTCTGCGACTTCGATAGGCTGGCCGCCACGCTGCATTGGAATTTTGCTTTTTAGTCTTTCTACGCGTTCTGGCTCGCCGCCGTCTGCGTGCATATCGGTATGAATCAACCCCGGCCGAACGCAGTTCACTCTGATATTTTCTGCAGCTACTTCAACAGACAACCCCTTGGTTAAGGTATCAATAGCGCCTTTTGATGCAGCGTAATCAATGTATTCATTGGGAGAGCCCGTGCGAGCAGCGCCGGACGACACGTTGACGATAACGCCCCCTACTCCGCCATGGCACGTGGACATCCGCTTCACGGCTTCACGACAACACAGAAAGTACCCGGTAACGTTATTCATGAGGATGGCATTTATTCTGTCTGCGCTCATGTCCTCCAGGCGCATTTGTTGTCTTAGTATGCCCGCATTGTTCACCAGAACAGAAACGACACCGAGTTGATGGTCAACAGTATCGAACAACCGGGTAACATCATCTTCTTGCGAAACGTCAGCCTGAACCGCTATACATGTGCCACCTGAAGCCTTGATCTCTTCTGCCACCGCATTGGCAGCACTAGCATTCAACTTGTAATTGACGCATACGGCATATCCGTTCGTGGCAAACAGCTTTGCTGTTGCCGCACCAATACCTCGACCACTCCCAGTAATAATGGCAACTTTTTTATTATTCATAATGCGTCCTGTGCAGCTGATACCATGGATGTACAATCCTGGAAAACAGCCACCGTAACACGCGCCATTGCTCAACGCCAAACCACTTGTAGAAGCGCAGTAAAGTCTATTGCTGCTAAGTCGGCTTTTAGCGTCTGGCCATTACCACGCCGAGAATATGGATACCCAGTAGCCACCAAATTGCCTGTTTGAGTAACATATGAATTTGGTGAACCTTGGGGAAAAAATCATAGAAGGCGACTATTTCTGGTGGCAGTTCAACGCCAAGTACCGTTAACGGGATTTCGTAATGGTTAATCATAGCTAATCCGGTAATTGCCAGACCAATCAGGCAGACATAGAGAGCAATATGTGTACCTTTGATCATTAGCGCATGCTTTTTTGATCGCGGTGCCATTCGTTTTAATTTGGCTTTGTTTAACCAGGTAAACAATAACCTTAAGATAGTGAGGACGATAAGTAAAAGACCAACCTCAGCATGCGCTTCGACGGCATCCTGACGATGCAGCAACTGGCCTTTAATGTCCCAATTTATATTATGAAGTTGCGTGGAAAGGTTCATTAGCATAAATACCAGCAAAATAGCGGATATCCAGTGAATAAGGCGGTCTGTAATATAACTTTTGTTTAGCATAGGGCGTTATTTCGAGGCGAGTGCCATTCAGTTAAAAAATAGTATGCAGTCAACAATAAACCAAGTCGGGTGAAAAGAAGGTGAAAGTCTGCCGCTTTGAACAGACTGTGAGCAGTGAAAATTTGTTGGATATCATTGGAGCAACATCAACTGATTAAGCTGTACTAGTTCACTTCTGACGATATTTTTCGATGATTGTATTGGCCGTTATATTTAGCTGCTCTTGTGCCGAGTCAGATACATAAGGTGTAACGAGGAATATACCTAGTCTTTCTCTGGGATAAATGGATATCCAGGCTGACGTGCCGAAAGTACCACCGCCGTGATAATACTGCCCCTTTGAATCTAATCTAAACGTATTCCAAATATAGGCTCTGCCTAACCCGTCTTCGTCTCCAGCCAGCAAAGTTAGTGCCTTTTCAGCTATCTTATTGTCGCTGTTGAGATAATAACTTAGGTATCTGCCCATATCTGGCACTGTGGATTTTAGGCCTCCCGCTGCATTAAAGTAGTCAGACGCGTCAGGTGTACGGAGACCGTTTTCATGTACCCCTCGTCTCCACCTTGCACGTTCACTTTCAGAAAAGTGAGCATAGGTCTCGATTTGCCCAGTAGACGTAAAAACAAAGCGCTTAAGAAGTTGTTCTACCGGCGCATTGTATAGCTCTTCCAGTACGATACCGATGAGTCGAACACCTGCGTTTGAATAACGATATCTATTTCCTGGTTTTTCTTGAAGTGTATATCCGTTTAATATGTTGAGTAGGTTTTCATCATCGTGGGCAATAAAACATGTCAACCTTTCATCTGGTAAGAGGTTAGCCCCATCACACGATAGATCTGTTGGTAGTCCAGAGATATGTGTCGCTAAATGCCTGACTGTGATTTCTACGCCTTGATATTGTAATGCCTCTTTATTAACACTATCGAGGTATCGAGAGATTGGCGCATCAAGTTCTATGAGCCCATCAGATACGGCTTGCGCTAAGATTAATCCGACATGCGTTTTGGTAATAGAACCTATGTCGTAAAGGGTATTGTCGGATGGACTTGAGCCATCGGAAAATTCACCGTAATGATAGGTACTCACGACGCCTTCTGTGACGAATGCTACGGATACTGCGCTAATCTTAGTGTTAGCAATGAGCTTACCAACTTCTTCATTGATTATTTCAACCTGTTTATCCTGCTCAGTCATATTAGGCGTTGAACATCCCAAAACGAAAACGCAAGCTATGAACATCGTAAAAAGACGCAGTCTTTTACGTTTTTTTAAATGAGTTGAATAACACATCAATCATTCCTTGAAATCTTTGCTTTTGACCCAGTAGGGAGGTGTTAAGTAAGAGGCTTTAATACTCTACTACTCCACTGGCCTTAAAGATGATTTAGCGCAGTTGAACAAGTATTTCCAGTGAATCACATTCGCTATCAAAGCTGAATATCTGATTGTGATTTACGCTCAAGGGTTCGTCACACACGTCTTTTGAATAATTGCCTGACTGGCTTGTTCGCCATATTCATCACCCGTGGATTGTGCGACAGCCAGGTCGATGCGAGCCGCATCACATTGACGCTGCAACGCCAAAGACATGAGGTAGTTCTGATCTTTTTGCTTTTGTGCCAAACCCTTTATTCCATTGTATTCGGTTCGGCTTTCGGGGCTTTTCCCTCGCTCATAAGGCGGTGCAGAATTCGTTGAACAGCCACCTAACAGCAAAATAATAATGCCAGTCAGAACAGTGTATTTGAACAAAACCATCACTCCACGTTGTACCAGATAGTATCACCGTGAGTTTATGGTATTAATTCAGGATTTTAGTGCTGATACGCCGGACTTTTTACCCGTTTGTACACACTTAGGAAGTTTGGGAATACCGAGCCCCCTTATTCTTACTTGTTATATGCCAAGTAACTCGGGGTTTTCCAGAAAAACCCGCAAGCGCTTTTTCTCTGCGTCGCTGAAATGTGTTGCCATGTATTGTTCAATAGCCTGTTGTTGCTCTGCATCGGTCATTTGCTGGTCTTGTTGCAATGCATTGTGCCACTGCTTGTAACTCTTTACCTTTTTCTGCCAGGCCTGACGTTTTTCCGTTGTTGCCTGCAGGCGAGCTGCCACCTCGGCGCCGAACTCTGCCGATGCGGCGTTATACAAAGTTTCGCCTTCATATTGAATGGCTAGTTCACGCAATGCTTTGACTTCCATCGAGTCTGTAAAACCTTGCTTTTGAGACTCGGGCAGCGCAGCCAACTGCTGCTCAATAAGCGCCGCTTTTTGCGCTTCGGAATAATAAGGATCCTGAGATATTCTCAGGCGCTCAAAAGCAGCCAGATCAAACGCAACGTCTTCGGCGAACAGACATTCATACTCCGGTTCCGAAAAGAAGTCGTAGCGCATCTGTGTTAGCGCGTCCATTCTTGCTGTAATCGCTTCCAGGTCCGGTGTAGCCAGTCCATCTTCTGGTTCGAGCGCCAGCAAAGCCACTTTGTATTCCACGTACCGTGTGAACAAATCCATGTAAGCGGCGAGCTGTTCTCCGTCGTAACCTTGTTGAATTTTGTTTTCCCGATATTCAGCCAGAATAGCGTCTGGTCCGAGACCTTCTCGCGCAAAAATAAAAGCGTCAAACTCGTCCTTTAGCCCCGCATGCAATGTAAACAGGCGCTCTGAGGGAACAGGGTTAATTGAATGGTGAGGTTGTGTGCTGTCATCTGAATCAACCGCCGGGGTAGATTCCATCTTGTTTGACGTGATTGCCCTTTCAACATCGCTTTCAGGTTGTTGTTGCTTTGACGTGGTGGTGAGTTTTAACCCCACCACCAGCACCAAAAGCGCAATCAGTATTACGCTTTTTCGCACGTTACAGGCCCAGTGACTTCAGGCGCTGCGCCTGTTTTACAAATACCTGTACCGGATCGGTTTCAAACCAGTGATGAATACCAAAAACCTGATTAACTTCATCCAGGTGGTTCATGCGATAGCGGTCGTTGATAACATACCCCAACTGAGAGCTACAGCTGGACACCAGGCCGTCGTTGGGCTCGTCAAATGCCAGGCCGGTTAACACCATAAGCGGATCGCTAACATCAAGCGGATTAGTCAGTGTCTTGCCACCACTCCATGAAAAATAGTACACACCATTTTCGGCCAGCATATCGCCGTCATTTGTGCAGTAACCACTTGGCATACCCTCTGGATAGCGAGCATTAAATTTGGCTGCGCCTTCTGTGGTAAGCGAATCCATTGCCGCTACGCTGTCTGTTGGCAACTCACGTGGATCTGAACCTGAAACCAGTTCAATTACATTCGCAAACGCATTCACAACCGTGCCGGCAACGCCTTCTTGTGGCGAGTCTTCATCCAGGCTTTTGCGCACTAAATCTGCAACCTTACTGCCCTGATTCACACCTGCAACTGAAGTTGCTGATGCAACCAGCTCGGGCGCAACACTGGCGACGTACCGGATAGTTGGGCCACCATGACTGTGACCAATCAGGTTAACCTTTTCAGCGCCTGAATGTGCTAATACTTCCTGTACATACGCTAACAACTGCTCACCTCGTACTTCACTGGAATTGGCAGGTGACACGGTAGCGGTGTATACCTTCGCGCCGTAGCGTGTCAGTTTATTAGGCACTTTGTAAAAGTAATCAACGCCCAGGGCGTCATCAAATCCAAACAGGCCGTGCACAAGCACAATCGGATATTTGGTTGAGGTATCAGGGGCCGCGTAGGCAGGTACAGCAGCATTAAACAACCATGCCAAACAAGCGAAATAGAGTGCTTTTTTCATGTGTGTGTCCTGTATTGTGTATTTTCAGTTGTCATTAATGTTCTGTCGTTAGGCTCTCGTCAGAGGTCTAACCATTGTTATTATTTTGTTAACATTTCATTAATTTTCGAAACTTTCAAGTGAAAAATGACTATTTGGACACGCCAGACTTACTACACGATACCAGCAAGATTTGTAGTATTTATTGAATTTTCCTTAAAAATTAGCGCATTAATCACTAAATCTGAAGGTGGAGAGGTCCACTAGCTCCCACATTCACAATATGAATGCGCATCATGGACAGTAGAAATGCATTTGAGATAATAAATACGTCGAGACATCAGTGTAAATGATGTCTCTTTACCAGGAATGGACACCCTGGTTTTGAAAGCAGATTAGAAAACGGTGTGTGTTTTACTCAAGCCGACGCGCTGGCTCTTGCGCTAACGACTTGATGCCAACGCTTCAGGTTTTCCTGATGCTCAGCCATTCTGATTTTAACTACGCGGGCAAAGTCGATTGCGCACAGCGCAATAATGTCAGCAACGGTGAATGCATCACCGGCAATGAAGTCACTCTCGCCCAAATGCGCGTCGAGGATATCCAGAAATGCGACAACATCTTTACCGGCTTGTTCTCCAAAAGCAGGCACAGGGGTCATACGGTCTTTGAAATAACCGGTAGAATGTTGAAAACACTGGGTAACGGGCAACATCAGACACTGATCGACCCGGCGCTGCCACATGCCCACGATGCCCTTTTCTAATGGTGTGGTTCCAAGTAACGGCGGTTCCGGATGCATGGCTTCTATGTAGGTACAAATCGCGTCGGTTTCACTAATACAGGTGCCATCAGCCAATTCCAGAATGGGTAACTTTCCCATCGGATTTTTGGCAAGCATGGCGGGTGACAGGTTTTCTCCTTTCTGGATATCCAGTTGAACATAGTTAACATCAACGCCTTTTTCCGCCAGAAACATGCGTACCCGGCGCGGATTGGGTGCCCGGGAAGCATCATAAACAGTGTAAGTCATCGTCAGTTCCTTTTTAAACGCCTGCAGAACAGTCAGATTAGTCGATGAAGTGGCGTTTATAAAGCTGTATATAACTTACCTTGAGAGACGAAGACAACCGCCACTGGCCTGAAAGCGGATTCAGTTTCATGCCGGTTTCATAGACGGATTCAAACTTTTCCGGCTTAACCCAGCTGGCTAACTCTACCGGTTTTACAAATTGCTTCCAGTCATGGGTACCCACCGGTAGATAACGCATTACATACTCTGCGCCCACAATAGCAATCAGCCAGGACAGCCAGGTACGGTTTAACGTCGCTAGCACCAATGTCCCTTTTGGACTGACAAGCTGTGCGCATTGGCCAATAAGTGCGGGCTGATCCGGAACATGTTCCACGACCTCAGCGTTAATGACGATATCGTATTTGTTGCCAGCCTGTACTTCCTGCTCGGCAAGATGGTGCGAATAGCGAATATTCAATCCGGATTGAGCCGCGTGTGCTTTGGCTACCTCAATACTCACTGCACTGGCATCAATGCCCGTTACATCGGCGCCCTTTCTGGCCAGCGCTTCGCTTATCAAGCCACCACCACAGCCGACATCTAAGACGGACAGGCCCTGTAAACAACGCTCCGAATTGGGGTCGCGATTGTGACAATAAGCCAAATGTTGAATCATATAAGCAGCGCGCGTGGTATTAAACGCCAACGCGGTTTTGAACTTACCGTTCGGGTCCCACCACTCCCTGGCCATCTGATTAAACCGGGCGATTTCCTGTGCCGAGGTATTATCATTAATAGGTTGACTTAACTGACTTTTGTCTAACATCTGGACTATTCCAAAGACGCCATCACTGGGCGGGAAGTATAGTATAACCAACGCACTTGCATGAACACTTACTTAAGAGACCACCCACTTACTGACGAAAACTATGCTTTTCAATTTGTGTTTGTTCATAACGGTAATAGGTTTAAGTTTAATACCCCCCTCACACAGGAATTGATCAAAGCCCACATTACCGCACCATTTAAACTTAGACTAAAGTTGAAATTGTGCATTTTTCACACTACGTTTTAAGTAATCGTGATAGGAGCGTATCGATGAACCTGCAATTTACGGCTTTGTACACAACGCCGCACCATTCCTTAATCGTAGTCGCAAAAAAAACCGGCACCCAGCTCGCTTATTTGGTTATAGGTCTGGCAGCCTGTGTACTGGCAGGGCATGCTTTCGACATAGAGTATCTTTACCGTCCGGTGGCGGGTGGGCCTGCAACCCATCCTTTTACCGCTATATTGTTTTTGTCGTTGTCTTTTTCCTTGATTTTGCAATTCAGGAAAAAGGTCGTTTCAATTAGCCTGCAAGTCGCTGTTGCTTTGGCCATGCTGAGCCTTTTACTGTTAAATATGGCCTTTCCAGTACAGTCGTCAGATACCTTTTTTTCTTCACCCCATCTGGCTGAAATTTTCCAGCTCCACCCTTCAAATCGCTTATCGGGTAACACTTTCTTAGTGATCAGTTGCTTGTTAATGGCCATCTGGGCCCGAAAGGCTCGACACTCCACAATTTGTCAGGCCCTGGCTTTAATGGCGCTTTGTATTTCAACGATGGCGCTCACCGGGTACGCATACCAGATTCCCGCCTTCTATCAGGATATGTCTTTATTTACCGTGACACTCAGCTTTTTTCTGGCTGCATCAGTGTTAGGAATCACCGCGAATCGGGGCACAGTCCGCGCGGTACTTTCCCCACATTTAGGCGGACAGATCGCACGGGTGCAGTTTATTGTTGGCGGGATGTTTTTCTTTGGCACTGGCTACCTGGTTATTCGCTCAGTTGCCAGCACTCAGGTGTCCAGTCTCTTTGGCAGCTATGTCATTGCCGTGTGCTGGTTTCTGTTTGTTGTGCTTATGATAGGGGCCAGTGTGCATGAACAAACCGATCGCACGCGTCGCAAATTAGAAAAGAAACTACGTGCCGTGGCACTTTACGACGAACTCACCCAGTTATTGAATCGACGTGGCTTTAAACAAGTAATAGACCAGCAATTGGCTCATCAACGACGTGTTGGCGGTGGCGTGGGGTTAATGCTGGTTGACATAGATCACTTTAAACAGGTGAACGACCGCTACGGCCATGACGTTGGCGACAAAGTCATTCGTCATATTGCCTGGAATCTACGGCGTCTGGTGCGAGACACAGATTCAGTGTGTCGTTACGGCGGGGAAGAGTTTGCAATATTGCTACCGCACACTGATCCCGAAGGTGTCATCATTGCCGCCAATACCTTACAACATGCCATTGAGGCGCTTAGCATCCCCATTTTTGAGGAAGAGTCGTTGTCGGTAACGGTGTCGATTGGCTGTGCGAATGTGGTCAATGGGTTAATAGAAAAAGCGCTTAAACGGGCCGATGAAGCCTTGTACGAATCAAAACGCGCGGGGAGAAACTGTGTGTCTGGCAGGTTCGAAGCGCCCCAGTCAGTTTACTCCTTGCCCAAACAGGCGCACCGTAGCCGCCACTTCTTTCGCTCAGCCAAGCAGCAAAATTAAACTGGTTACTGCTGTTTGGCCGACCAGGCCTCCAAGGCGGATTTGGCGTTAGCGTCGATGGCGTCTTTATTCTGGCTGACCCAGTATTTTTCCATAACGCGCACATTGGCCTGATTCGCTTTATAGAAAAAGTCTACGATATCACCGACCAGGGGAATAAATCCCAAACCAAAATCAAGTAGCGCATTGCGCAACATGACTTTCACCAGGCCCGGTGGAAGCCCCATTTTCTTGCCGAGGTACACAATTCTTAACGCGGCGATAAGCATAACCGCATCACCCAGCCCCGGGATCAAGCCTATAATGGCATCAAGACCAATACGAAACGGTATAAACGGGAGTTTGAAGGCAGTGTCTAAACGATTAGCCAGCTTCTGTGCTTTAAGCAACTCAGCAGGTGCTGTGACTCCCGTTGTATTGTTCATTGTTTGCTTCCCAACTCCCTCGCCAGCTGCTCACGCTGTGCATTGTTGTCTGACACCTGCCAGCCATGCAGGTTTTCCTTAATTAATCCGAACAACATATTGATGTGTTCCGGTTCGCTGTTCAACGCCGGGATATATTCATATCGCTCACCGCCAGCTTCCATGAAGTAGTCGCGATTTTCCTCGCCAATCTCCTCAATGGTTTCAAGGCAATCCGCAGAGAAACCCGGACATACCACTTGCACTGACTTCACGCCTTGAGCGGGTAATCCTTTTAAGGTTTCGTCGGTGTAAGGTTTCAACCACTCTTCACGGCCAAAGCGCGACTGGAATGTTGTCATATACTCTGATTTATCCAGACCCAGCGCCTCGGCTATCAGGCGTGACGTTTTATGGCACTCACAATGGTAAGGATCACCGCTGTCCAGATAGCGTTTTGGCACCCCGTGGTACGACAGGATCAACTTGTCGGCCCGACCGTAATGCTGCCAGTGTTGCTGAATTTTATCTGCCACTGCCTGAATATAATCGGGTCGATCGTGATAGTGACTCACGAATCGAAAATCCGGTAACCAGCGACGCTTTACAAAATCATGGGCTACAGCATCAAAGGTTGATGCCACCGTAGATGCACTGTACTGTGGGTAAAGTGGCAAAACCAGTAACTTGCGTACGCCCTGGCTGAGCATGCGGTCGATGGTGCCACTTACCGACGGTTCGCCATAGCGCATGGCAAATTCCACCACCACGTTGTCACCAAACTCGGTCGCACAACGTTTAGCCAGCGCTTCGGCCTGAGCCTTAGTGTGAACCATGAGTGGCGAACCTTGTTCTGACCACACTGACGCATAGGCTTCAGCTGAGCGTTTGGGGCGAATATTCAAAATAACGCCGTTGAGGATAAACCACCAAATCAACCGCGGCACTTCTACCACCCGGGGATCAGACAAAAACTCTTTCAGATAGGGTTTCAGCGCCGCTTTTGTTGGCGCTTGAGGCGTTCCCAGATTGGTAATTAGCACGCCTATCTTGTCTGACTGACCGTGGGTAAACCCGGCATTTCCAGTGAATTTCATTGATTACTATCTCGCTGTTATTACTTACTGTTTGGGCATACTACGTGGCGTATACCCAAACAGACTACTACGGCTGATAATAAGTCGCGGCGCCCGGTCCGACCGGCATCCCCAACACAAATACCCAGATGTAAAACAACAGGGTCCAGCCAACAATAAATACCATACTGTAGGGCAGCATCATGGCAATCAGCGTACCCATTCCCACATCTTTCTTGTACTTGGCGGCCATGGCCATTATCAGGCCAAAATAGCTCATCATCGGCGAAATAACATTGGTAACCGAATCACCTATGCGGTACGCCGCCTGAATGACTTCGGGCGCAAATCCCACCAGCATCAGCATGGGCACAAACACCGGGGCAGTCACAGCCCATTGTGCCGACGCACTGCCCAGTGACAAGTTAACAATGCCGCACATCAAAATGAACAGGAAGAATACTTCCGGGCCATCTAAACCCAGTTGCTGCAGCAGCGCTGCCCCTTCAACCGCCATTACCGTGCCCAGATTGGTCCATTTAAAGAAGGCCACAAATTGCGCAGCGAAAAACACCAGCGTAATATACAGTCCCATTGAGCCCATGCTCTTGGACATGGCATCGATAATGTCTTTGTCGTTTTTCATCGTGCCAGCGATACGACCGTAAACAAACCCCGGTACGGCAAAGCTGATAAAAATAAATGCGACTATGCCCTTAAGAAACGGCGAGCCTGCCACCGCGCCGGTTTCCGGATGACGCAGGATACCGTTTTCAGGCACCACAGTTAGCGCTAACACTGCACATACCGCGACAAATGCAACACCCGCCCATTTCAGCGCGCGAATTTCCTGTGCTGTCGGCGCAGCCATTTTTTGCTCATCAAGCTTCACTGATGCGTCGTTTGCATCGTATTTACCTAAACGAGGCTCAACGATTTTCTCTGTTACCAGCGTACCCATACCAGCAATCAAAAACGTGCTGATGAACATGAAATACCAATTCACTTCTGGGCCGACGACATAGTCGGGGTCGATCATGTGTGCTGCCGCTTCGGTAATACCAGAGAGTAACGGGTCAACCGTACCCAGCAACAAGTTAGCGCTATATCCGGCAGATACCCCGGCAAACGCCGCGGCCAAACCTGCCAGTGGATGACGCCCCAGAGCGTGGAAAATCATCGCGGCAAGTGGGATAAGGACCACATAGCCCAGCTCTGATGCGGTATTCGAGATAATCCCGGCAAATACAATCGCGAAGGTCACCATGCGCTTGGACGCGTTCATTACCAGTGCCCGCATTGCAGTAGACAGTAAACCTGAGTGCTCAGCTACTGAAACACCCAGTAGCGCAACCAATACCGTACCAAGCGGCGCAAAGCCGGTGAAGTTAGTCACCAGGCCAGTTACGATGCGCTGGAGCCCTTCGGCGCTCAGCAGAGAAATAACTTCAATGGTGCCATCTGGCGAACGCCCTTTTGCGCCCTCTGGGCGCGGGTCGATAACGGATACCTCAAAATAACCGAGTATGCCACTCAGAATAACGATACCCACTGCCAGAAGGGCAAATAGCGTAACGGGGTGCGGCAGGAGGTTTCCCAGCCACTCTACCGTCGCAAGAAACCGAGAGAAGAGCCCTTTAGACGGCGTCGATTCTGTCGGTTTAGTTGTGTTTTCTAAACTCAAAACAAGTCCTCTGTCGTTTTTTATTATGATGTTGCTTTTATGCACTGACTTTATTTGTCTTTGTCAGGCTATTTTAAAGGCGAAGTTTACCTCAATTCGCAGCATTTGGGCAGAGAACCAGCAGTATTTGCGGCAGTACGCGATTTATTAAAGAGCAAAAATAGTGTTATTCGATGTTGTAAAGCATATCGTCTGGGCTTTGCTGCCTCCAACAAAAAAAAGCCGATGCAATGCATCGGCTTTTTCGACTTGATTTATTGGCGCGTTGGCAGCTTATTTGCCGCCGCCAGTGCGCGACTTCATGTAACGGAAGAAGTCACTGTCCGGCTCAACAACCAACACATCATCTTTGCTGTTGAAGCTGGAGCGGTAGGCGTCCATGCTGCGCAGGAAGCCATAGAATTCAGGATTCTTTGAATAAGCTTCAGCGTAGATTTGCGCTGCGGTCGCATCACCTTCACCGCGTAACTGACGCGCGTTACGTTCAGCATCAGCCAGCATTACGGTAACTTTAGCTTCAATGTTCGCCTTGATAACCTCAGCCTGCTCCTGACCTTGTGAACGGTGTTCACGCGCCACACCAGCACGCTCTGCACGCATACGCTGGAAAATAGAGTTACTGACTTCAGTTGGCAGGTTGATTTGCTTCACCCGAACGTCAACAATTTCGATGCCCAGTTCGTCAGACGACGTAGAGGCTTGTTCCATGGCGCGTTCCATTAACTCGGTGCGCTCACCAGAAACAATCTGCGAAATAGTCCGGCTACCAAACTCTGTTCTTAGGCCGTTGTTCACCTTTTGCTTAAGCAGCGCTTCAGCTTGCAGCTTGTTACCGCCGTTTGTAGACAGATAGTAACGTGCGAAGTCTTTGATGCGCCATTTCACATAGGAATTCACGATCAGGTCTTTCTTCTCCGACGTTACAAAACGGTCTGGTGAATCATCCAGTGTTTGAATACGCGCGTCTAACGAGCGCACGGTATCAATAAACGGCAGTTTGAAGTGCAGACCTGGTTCAAACACTTTGGTTTGACCGGTTGTATTGTCACGCTGAACTTTACCGAACTGAATAACAATGGCGCGCTGGCCTTCTTTCACTACGAAAAGTGACCCTGAGCCCATCACCACCAGCGTGATGAGTAATGCAATAAATAAATTCTTCATCAGTGCTTATCTCCCACCACGAACGCTGTCACCGCGTAAACCAGACGACGTTGTTGGCGTTACGCGCGTACCGCTCGTATTGCCACTGTTCACGTTCTGCAGGCCTTCCAGCGTGTTGCGCATACGGTTTATGGTTGTACTGCTGGAGTTCTGACCGTCCATAATCTTATCGAGCGGCAGATACATGATGTTGTTACCGCCTTCACCACTGTCTACCATGATCTTACTGGTGTTAGAGAACACCTGCTCCATGGTCTCAAGGTAAATACGCTGACGGGTAACTTCAGGCGCTTTTTCAAACTGAGGCAGTAATTCACTGAAGCGGGCAACCTCACCCTGCGCTTCCAGAATCACACGCTCTTTATAGGCCTGAGCTTCTTCGTTCATACGATTAACCTGACCACGTGCACGTGGTTCCATTTCACGGGCATAGGCTTCTGCTTCACGAATGAAGCGCTGCTCATCTTCTTGTGCGGCAATCGCGTCATCAAAGGCGTCTTTCACTTCTTCAGGCGGACGCGCATCCTTGAAGTTCATATCAACAATAGCAACACCAATGTTGTACGGTGCCAGGATGCCTTCAAGCTCTTCCCATACGCGTTGACGGGTAACTTCACGACCGTCGGTTAGCACGTCATCCATGCTCGAATGACCTACAACATAACGAATGGCGCTGTCCAAAGCCTGACTCAGGCTCATTTCCGGGCTGGTTACGGCAAATGTCCAACGGTACGGGTCAACGACCCGGTACTGCACTTCCATCTGTACACTCACCACGTTCTCATCTTCGGTAAGCATAGAACCTGAAGATGACTGATAGCGGATAGATTGCACGTCTACCGGGATCACAGTATCGATAAAGGTCGGTTTCCAACGGAGTCCTGGCTCAACCTGAGAATGGTATTGGCCGAAGCGAAGTACAACACCCAACTGGGCTTCGCGAATGGTGTAGAAACCACTCACCACGTACACCACGATAAGCAAACCAACAATAAGTGCTGCACCAACACCGCCGAGTTTCTTACCGGAACCGCCGCCGTCGCCACCGCCCATCTTACCGAGCTTACCAAACAGATTTTTAAACACGTCATCCAGATCGGGAGGCCCTTGATCACGGCCGCCACGATTCTTCCACGGGTCGTTATTCTTATTACCACCCGGCTCATTCCAAGCCATGCTAATACTCCGTAAAAAAAAATTATTATTTAATACTGAATTCTATTCGTTTTAGATTGCAAAACCTACGGGCGTTGCACGAAGTCATTCATGATTATGTACATTTCATCGCAATTATAGGTGCTAAAGCCCTAACGCTGCATTAATGCTTTACTACAAACTGTGACAAACTGTTATCTAACCGCTTTTCCAATCGGTTCCAGTCTGCTGCAGGCATACGAACATCAACCACCCAATCACCCTGTGAGTCGTAGGATTGCTCAGCAATACAATCCAACTCATACAATACACCGCGCAGGCGGCTTTGTGCAGGTGGAATTTTCAGGGTGTAACTCACCATGCTCTGCGCTAAACATTCATTGAGGGCAGTTAACAGGAGTTCAACCCCCACACCGGTTTTAGCTGATAACCACACGCGAATCGGCATGCCGTTTTCGTCGCGGTCAATTTTGGGTTCAACTTCTTCCAGTTGATCGATCTTATTACACACAATCAACTGTGGAATATCGCCGGCCTCAATTTCCTCTAATACCGCGTTCACTTCGTCCATGGTCTCGAGGTAATTGGCGGCTGAATAATCCACAACATGCAGCAACAAATCGGCTTCCTGAGTTTCTTGCAATGTCGCTTTAAATGCGGCAACCAAATCGTGTGGCAAATGCCGGATAAACCCTACGGTGTCTGCCAGGATAACCGGCCCTAATTCCTTCAGTTCGACTTTGCGCAGTGTTGGGTCCAGTGTGGCAAACAACTGGTCAGCTGCGTATACGTCCGCATCGGTAATGTGATTAAACAGAGTGGATTTACCCGCGTTGGTATAACCCACCAGCGACAAAGTAGGAATTTCAGCGCGTTTCCGGGAGCGACGTCCCTGTTCGCGCTGTTTAGCAACTTTTTCAAGCCGCCGAAGAATAGTTTTGATGCGCCCGCGAAGTAATCGTCGGTCAGTCTCTAACTGCGTCTCACCTGGCCCGCGAAGACCAATCCCGCCCTTTTGACGCTCAAGGTGTGTCCAGCCTCGGATCAATCGGGTAGAAATGTGACGAAGTTGCGCGAGTTCCACCTGAAGTTTACCTTCGTGAGTTCTCGCACGCTGAGCAAAGATATCCAGAATAAGGCCTGTGCGGTCGATAACCCGGCACTTACAAACAGCCTCTAGATTACGCTCTTGAGAAGGCGATAGAGCGTGATTGAAAATAACCACATTCGCCTCATGTGCTTTCACAGCAGCAGCTATCTCTTCGGCCTTACCGGTACCAACAAAGTACTTTGGCTGCGGAGAACTGCGGGAAGTGGTAATAACATCAACGGGGTTTACACCAGCCGACGATACGAGAAGTTCCAGCTCAGCTAAGTCTTCACGACTGTCTTCGTCGGCAAAATTGACATGAACAAGTATAGCCTGTTCACCGGCTTCATAACGGTCAAACAAGCGTGTTACCTTTGCAATTACTCACTTTTGTTCTCAGCGTCCCCTTGAGCACTTGGCATTGTAATGGCACGAGAAGGCACAACAGTAGAAATAGCGTGCTTATAGACCATTTGGCTTACAGTGTTTTTTAACAGGATAACAAACTGGTCAAATGACTCTACCTGCCCTTGGAGTTTGATACCGTTAACCAGATAAATGGAAACGGGAATACGCTCCTTGCGTAATGCGTTTAAAAATGGGTCTTGTAATGATTGCCCTTTAGCCATTTCAAATCCTTAGTTTTTATTATTAAACCGACAAATTTTTCAATTTGTCCCAGCGCTTTTGCTTTATATCACACTTCCTTAAATCAAAGTGTGACTTTTGCAGTAATTTTAGTCAAATTATCTTTAGCAAATGTGTCAAGCCAAGTTAACTCCGACCAGCCACGCAGCCAAGTTAACTGGCGTTTAGCTAACTGCCTTGTCGCAATAATACCTCTATCGCGCATGTCTGCATAGCTTAGCTCACCGTTAAGGTATTGCCACACTTGCCTGTATCCCACCGAACGAATCGATGGCATGTCCTCATTTAAGTCGCCGCGTTGATATAATTTTTCGACTTCAGCGACCAGCCCTTGCTCCAACATTAAGTCGAATCGCTGGGCTATACGATCATGTAACACAGCACGGTCCTGCGGCGCAATGGCAAATTGTTCTATGTTATACGGACAACGTGTAGTTGCCTGTTGCTGCCAGTGCGTCAATGTCTGCCCACTACTGCGATACACTTCCAGCGCCCGGGTCAGTCTCTGCGGGTCATTGGGGTGAATACGGGCAGCAGCCACCGGGTCGATCACAGCTAATTCATCATGCAAGACCTGCCAGCCTTTTTCCTCGGCTTCACGGGCAATGTCGTCGCGAATCTTTGTGTCCGATTTAGGTAGGGGCGAAATTCCATTTATCAAGGCATTAAAGTACATAATTGTCCCACCTGCCAGAATTGGCAGTTTACCTCTACTATGAATTTCACCAATCAGGCGTGTCGCATCCTTTACAAATTCAGCAACGGAGTAGGCCTCATTGGGCTCAATAATGTCGACAAGCCAGTGTGGCGCAATGGCCATTTCTTCGGGTGTGGGCTTAGCCGTACCAATATCCATATGACGGTATACCAGCGCCGAGTCGACGCTGATAATCTCTGCGGGTATGTGTTTGGCTAACTCCAGGGCAAGGCCCGTCTTTCCTGAGGCCGTCGGTCCCATAATGGCCACTACCGGGCCAGTTTGACTCGTCATCGTGTTATTCTTTTTCTATCCACTGCATTAGCGCTTGTTGCGATTTTTTCGCACCACAAGCCTTTAGTATGTCCGATTGTGAAGAAATCGCCAGTTGGTCGAACCAGCGCCATAATGTATCGGGTTGATATGCCTGCGCGGCCAGAGAATTCGCCAGCGCAATAGTAAGTGACTCAACACTGTCAGGCTGCGCTTCGCAAATCTGCGGAAACAATGCTGCCCAGGGTAATTGACGCAGCGGTGCTGGCACTTTCAACAGGCGGGTTTTGCCAGCGTTACAGTGCAATTCAAAAGCGAACTCCTCAAGCACAGCAGACGCAGCAGAATTAACAGCCTGACTGACACTGACTGGCATCAACAAAGGCTGAGCAACCAGCTGACCTTCCAAGATAGCTGCTAGCCAAGGCTGATAGAGTGAGTTTACCGATAATAACCAGCACTGTTCGACACCTGAATCAGCATAAAGCCTGGCAGATTCACCCAACGGCAAAAACGCAATGCCATTGCTACCAGCCTGAACAGCACTGGTAACGGCCTCATCTGTAGGTGTCATCAACTGCTGATAGTTTTGCTGATAGCCTGCACTTACCTGCGGCGATCCGGCTGAGTATGGCCGTCCTGACACGCCCCGGCTACCGGCACTGCCTGCTACCCTCGCCCTGTGTGACGAAGTTGGCCCGGATTGATTGGGTTGGTCGCTTTGCCCCGTGAAGGCGGTTGGTGATTGAGACGGTGACGCTGGCTGAAACTGGCTGTCCTGATGACTTTCCCGAACAACGGGTGACAGCGGACGAATATAATCGTGTCCGGTATCTTGCTGTATGTCATGATCAACTGCGAAGTCACTGCTTTCGCTCAGCGCATCACACACGGTCTTACAAATAAAGTCATGAACCAGCCTGCCTTGCTGAAAGCGGACCTCGTGCTTGGCAGGATGCACATTCACGTCGACTTCACGTGGGTCAATGGTGAGGTAAACCACAAAGGCGGGTTGCTCAGCACTTCCCAACACCGAATCATACGCCTGACGCAACGCGTGCAATATCAATTTATCGCGCATACCGCGACCATTAACAAAACTGTACTGGCAGTCATTGCTGCTGCGAAGCTGGCGAGCGTCGCCCAGCCAGGCTTCGAGCTTAATAGACGCATAGTCACACTGGGTGTGAATAGCTTGCTGCACAAACTTTTGTCCGCACACCTGCCCGACTCTTACCGCCAGATCGTTTGAGCCGGCAAAACGCTTGGTGACCTTGCCATTGTGGCGCAACACAAACGTGACGTCCGGGCGGCTAAGGGCAATGCGTTTGATCACCTCTTCAATGTGCTGATATTCGGTTTTTTCAGTGCGCAGAAACTTACGGCGGGCAGGCGTATTATAAAAAATATCCATCACGTCAATGGTTGTGCCGTCGGGGTGGGCCGCAGGCTGGACCTGCACTGCCATATCACGCCCTTCACAACACGCTTGCCAGGCCTGCTCTTGGGCTGCTGGTTTGGACGTCAACGTCAGACGGCTTACCGCAGAAATACTGGCAAGTGCCTCACCGCGAAAACCCAATGAAAGTATTTGTTCCAGATCGTCCAGTGTAGATATTTTACTGGTGGCATGTCGCGACAGCGCAAGTTCTAGCTCGTGCTTTGCTATGCCACTGCCGTTGTCCCGCAGTTTAATGCGCTTGTGTCCGCCTTTTTCGATATCCAGTTCAATGCGATTCGCCCCCGCGTCCAAACTGTTCTCAACCAGTTCTTTCACAACGGAAGCCGGGCGCTCGACAACTTCTCCGGCAGCGATCTGGTTGGCAAGTCGAGGTGGCAATAGCTGAATGGGCAAGGGCGGTCCTGTGTATTTTGCTTGAAAACTTGTGTAACGGCGTGCGGCGTAAATCAGGTACTGGGAATGGTAAGCACCTGCCCGATTCGCACCATGTCGCTGGTGAGGTTATTGGCACGTTTGATACTGCTTACCTTCACGTTGTAACGCTGCGCTAGCAACGACAGCGACTCGCCACTGCGCACTTTATGGGTGCGATTTTCCGCTTTCCGAGACGCCCACAGTGTACCATCCGGCGGGGTTTGCTCAAAATAGCGTTTTGTGGCGCTAAACATGGCATCAGCCAATTGCTGACGGTATTTAGACCAGTTGAGATTCTTCTCTTCCTGAGGATTTGAGATAAAGCCGACCTCAACAAGAATCGACGGGATATCCGGCGCGGTTAATACCGCCAGGCTGGCGGCCTGGGGCGATCTTTTGTGCAGTCGGGTTACGCCTTTTAACTCACTGATGACCTTCTTGCTTAAGTCATAGCTGGTCGACATGGAGTGGTCCATAGACAACCCCAGAATGGTTTCCGCCAGATAGCGCTCGGACGCGTTGTCTGAAATCACCTCGGCTGCGCCACCTAACAATTCGGAATGTCGCTCTGTTTTTTCCAGCCAGCGACCTAATTCACTGTCGGCCCGGCGCATAGACAACACCCACACCGAACCGCCTCTGGGTTCAGGCTGTGTGAAGGCATCGGCATGAATAGAAATCAGTAAGTCGGCTTTGTGCTGACGCGCCACTTCCGGGCGTTTGTTGGGTGAAATATAGTAGTCACCATTACGCGTCATAACTGCCCGCATACCGGCTTCTTTGTTAATGCGATCTTCCAGCATTTTGGCAATGCTAAGGGTAATATTCTTTTCGTAGGTACCGGCAGGCCCAATTGAACCAGGGTCTTTACCACCATGACCGGCATCTATCGCAACAATGATATCCCTGTCGCGACTGGATTGATTCATATCGAGCACCACACCACTGCTTTGTGGGGCCGAGTCGAGTAAATCTACCACAAGTCTGTGCCCCAGGTTGTCGGCCGGAGGCACGGCGAACAGCGACGTTTCTGCTTTGCGGGCGAGTTCAATCACCACGCGCGTAGAGGCTTTATTTTTGGGCGTTGAGTAGCGAACCTTGTTCAGTAAGCTGCCCGTGTTGTCTAATTTTAGAGGGGTGTCACTGCGGGTATCAGCCAGGTCGATAACCAGTCGATGTGGATTACTCAACGTAAAATAGGTGAATTCGGGCGCGTTTTTCAGATCAAATACCACCCGCGTGCTGGCGCTGGTTGGCCATACCCGAACGTCTTTGATGTCGTTGCTTGCAATAGCGTTAAACGCTAGTAAGCACCAACTTAGTAGTAATATTAATTTACCGCGCAACATGACAAGCCCTGGTCATCAATTGTAGTTATTCAGGCTGTGTAATCCAATGGGTACACCGTCTTGCCAGCATTCCGGCCAGCCGTTAAATGCGTTTACACTGCTGCAAAATCGCCTGTCCCGTCTGCGATTCCGCGTTCACACTGAAACGACGTCCCGTACCATTTGATTCTATACTAATCACTAAATCCGCCGGTGCCAAGCATTGGCCCCCATTTTGCGGCCATTCGATCAAACAGATTTGATTCGTGTCGAAATAGTCCCGGATACCCATAAACTCAAGTTCTTCCGGGTCTCCCAAACGGTACAAATCAAAATGATACAGCGTTAATTTGCCTAACTCATAAGGCTCCACCAGCGTATAGGTAGGACTCTTAACGTTGCCTGAATGGCCAAAAGCGCGGATAAAATAGCGGCTAAACGTCGTTTTACCCGCCCCCAAATCGCCCTGAAGATAGATGATTACGCCTTTCGCTAGCTGCGACGTTGTGGCCGAAGCCAAATCAGCAGCAAGTTTCGCCGTATCGTCTTCACTTGCTGCATAAAAATCACCGTGTGCCGTGGTCATGGTTTACTTTTGCTTCCCAAAGCGGCGTGCAGGCACGCCTGTTACTGATTGATTAGCGCTCGCACAGATTCAAACAGGTCGCTGGCAAGCATGCCGCGCTCACCGTATAAACGCGCCACTTCATCACCCGCTTTAGCATGGATAGATACACCGTATTTGGTGGCAATATCTTTACTTAGCCCCTGCGCAAGCAAAGCCCCAAGAATACCACTTAATACGTCGCCCATGCCAGCCGTGGCCATACCAGGGTTGCCGTGCTGACACACCCAGGTTTTGGTTTCATTATCAATAATGGTACCTGCGCCCTTTAACACACAAGTAGCATGGAATCGCTGAGCACATTGTTTCACGCTGTTAAAGCGATCCGCCTCGACTTCATCTACTGACATATTCAGTAGTCTCGCGGCTTCGCCAGCATGTGGGGTAAGAATACAATCGGTAATGGAGTACGACAGTGCATGCTTGCTGAGTAGATTTAGCGCGTCTGCATCGATCACCATGGGTTTTGGGTGAGTCTGACAGTGCTTCATAGCCAGTTCGAATGCTGCCAGCGCCCAGTCGTCCTGCCCCAAGCCAGGTCCAATAACGACACACGATGCCCAGTCCAGTGCTTCGTGCAAGTTATCACAGGTTACCATCAGCTCTGGTCGTCCGGCACTCACCTGTACCGTTGAACCTTCATGACAAAACACTTTCACCAGCCCGGCACCTGATCGCAACGCTGCCTCACCGGCAAGTCGAATTGCGCCAGCTGTGCCGCGGTTGCCGCCAATACACAACAACCGGCCATAGGTGCCTTTATGGCTGTGAACATCACGCGGGGCCAGCCCCTTAAATTGCTCAATATTCAGCAACGAACCACACGAACGCGCCAGTTCAACAAACGGCTTACCGATACCTAAATCGTCGAATACCAGGGTACCGCAGGACTGTTTGCCCGCCCCGGTAGTCAGACCCGGTTTAATACCGACAAATGTCACGGTGACATCGGCTTCAACGCAGCGCCCTAACGACTGACCGGTATTGGCGTCTAGCCCGGATGGCACATCAATACTAACTACAGGTTTACCGGATTTATTCACCGCATCAATCACGTCAGCAAATTCATTGCGAATATAGCTGTTAATCCCAGTGCCCAGTAAGGCATCGATGACCAGACCGCATTTTGCTATATACCCTGGGTTAAACGGCTCTATCTTCCCGCCGGCATCCAGCCATTTTTGTTGCGCAACACCCGCATCCCCTTCGAGGATACGATGAGGTTCAATGGCGCAAAGTAGCACTTGCTTGCCCGCTTTTTTGGCATTGATTGCCGCAATGTAGCCGTCGCCCGCATTATTACCCTGCCCGACTAAAACCAAATACACATCGGTATTGGGTAACAGTAATTGTGACTGGTGGAACACGGCCTTACCGGCGCGCTCCATTAAGGTAAACATTTCAACGCCGGCTTTTTCTGCGGCGGTACGTTCATTTTCGCGTACCTGGTCGGCGCGATAGAGTTTATATGGTAAGCTGTCGATGAGTTGGGTATCTAGCATGTGTACATGTCCGAGTTACAATCGATAGATCTTTACAAGTTGGTAGACGATATCAAGGCTTGGGCCAATGCGCTAGGTTTTCAGCAGGTTGGCATTAGCGATATTGATCTGAGTCAGCACGAGGCTGCCTTGCAATCATGGCTGGATAACCAGTATCACGGCGACATGGCCTTTATGGCCAATCACGGCATGAAGCGTGCGCGACCCGCTGAACTGGTGCCCGGTACATTGCGGGTAATTTCGGTACGCATGGATTACCTCCCTCCCGACGCCTCGTTTGCCAAACACCTGAATAATCCGGATATCGGGTATATCTCCCGCTACGCACTGGGCCGTGACTACCATAAGGTACTGCGCAGTAAATTAAAAAAACTGGGGGAAAAAATTCAGGGCGAACTGGCAGATACTCAGTTTCGCCCTTTTGTAGACTCAGCCCCGGTGCTTGAACATGCCATTGCCGAAAAAGCCGGTATTGGCTGGACGGGTAAACACAGCCTTACTCTGAACAAACAGGCCGGTTCGTGGTTTTTTCTTGGCGAGTTGTTTATTAACCTGCCGCTGCCGGTCGATGAACCTACTTCCGAAGAACATTGCGGCACTTGCACGGCCTGCATGACTATTTGTCCTACTCAGGCCATTGTTGCGCCCTATGTTGTAGATGCCCGGCGCTGCATTTCTTACCTAACCATTGAATATGACGGTGTGATCCCTGAGGTATTTCGCGAGCCCATGGGAAACCGGCTTTACGGCTGTGATGACTGCCAGCTTATCTGCCCGTGGAACCGGTACGCGCCTCTCACCGATGAAGCAGACTTTCACCCGCGGAAGGTATTACATGGCCAGAGCCTGGCGACACTGTTCAGTTGGGATGAAGGCACGTTTTTGCGCAATACCGAAGGGTCGCCGATCCGCCGGATTGGTTATACGAAATGGCGTCGTAATGTAAGCGTGGCAATTGGCAATGCCTCATATGACGAACGCTATATTCACTTGCTTACTGAAGCACTGCCTGACGCCTGCGAGATATTGCGCCCCCATTTTGAATGGGCGTTAGAAAGACAGCAACAGAAGAACGGCGATGCGCTTAGCAGGCCTCGCCAGATAACCCGGCTGGTGAGAACAATAGAGAAAGGACTACCGCGCGACGCCTGATGACGTAGCCTTGTATAATACGTTGCTACGCCTCAGACACCAGGTGCAGAATTACTTGTGGTAAGGCTTACTCAGGCGGTGTACCGCTTCAACGAACACGCCGGCATGCTCAGGTGGCACATCCAGATGAATGCCGTGGCCCAGGTTAAACACATGTCCTGTGCCTTCTCCGAATCCAGCCAGAATATCAGCGACTTCCTGCTCGATACGTGCCGGCTGCGCATACAACATTGACGGGTCCATGTTGCCCTGCAGCGCGACTTTGTCGCCTACCCGTGCCTTTGCATCGGCAATATCAATGGTCCAGTCCAGGCCTACCGCATCACAGCCTGTTGCAGCAATCGCTTCCAGCCACATACCGCCGTTTTTAGTAAACAGCGTAACCGGTACCTTGCGGCCTTCGCTTTCACGTGTCAGGCCATCAACGATCTTGTGCATGTACTGCAATGAGAATTCTTTGTAATCACGAGGAGACAACACGCCGCCCCAGGTGTCGAAAATCATCACCGACTGCGCACCGGCTGCAATTTGCGCATTCAGGTAAGACGTAACAGAGTCAGCCAATACTGAGAGCAATGCGTGCAGTGTCTGAGGCTCGCTAAACGCCATTTTCTTGATCTTGGTGAAAGCTTTACTTGAACCGCCTTCTACCATGTATGTCGCCAATGTCCATGGACTGCCTGAGAATCCAATCAACGGTACGTCACCTTTTAATTCGCGACGAATAGTGCGCACGGCGTTCATGACATATTGCAGTTCGCCTTCTGGATCCGGTACACCCAGTTTGTCGACGTCAGCCTTGCTTTCAATTGGATTTTTAAAGCGCGGACCTTCGCCGGTTTCAAAATACAAACCCAGGCCCATGGCATCAGGGATAGTCAGAATATCTGAAAACAGTATGGCGGCGTCCAGCGGAAAACGGCGCAGCGGCTGCAGAGTGACCTCACATGCTAGCTCAGCATTTTTGCACAGCGACATAAAGTCACCGGCTTCGGCCCGTGTGGCTTTATATTCTGGTAAATAACGACCAGCCTGGCGCATCATCCATACCGGTGTCATATCTACCGGTTGCTTTAACAATGCGCGAAGGTAACGGTCGTTTTTTAAGGCTGGGCGTTCAACTGTGCCACTCGAATCTGCCATGCTTATCCCCAAATACTGAAATGGATACTGAAATTGGCGGCGAGTATAGCAAGAATTCCGTTTTCATGGGTAAAAATGAAATCGATGCACGTGATTGAAAGAATTAACTTGATTTATGTCAAACTTAAAGTTAACATTCTGTTCACAAATTAAAGAAGCTCGTTTACGGGCCCTCGCTAAACCATTCCTAACCTCGCCTCGGCGAGGTTTTTTATTGCCTGTAATCAGGGCCTGATCACTGACATAAACATAAAGTATGTCAGCAACCAGACTCATAAACGCCAGCTAGCGCCGCCTGTCTTTCCCATTGTTATTTACCCGAAAAAAGTAACTCTGTCTGTTTCGCTACTGTGGAAAATTCGAAGCGTTTACTTACCGGTAGCAGCAATAAAACCAGTGACACGACCACCGGCACAAAGGTGGCAAGCAAGAAGGCTTCATATAAATGTAGCGCGGCCTCGCCCGGCAGAGGGAAGAAAAATAACCCGGCAACGATGCCGCTCAGAATGCCAATAATGGCCTGATAACTTTGATATCGCTGACTGTAAAAGCCGAAAAACACCGGAAATGCAGCAGCACAACACAATAGATCAGCCAGCAGAAACAAGTACAGAATACTCAGTCCTTGTGATGCCACATACAGCGCAATCATAGACAGGATTACCAGCAAATAGCGGGATATCACTTTAAGTTCGCTGGCAATCATGCGAGGAAACACACGACGGAGATCGACAATAAACAAGCTGTTGAGACCGCTAATTGTAGAGTCTGCACTACTCATGATTAGCGCCAGCCCGAACAGGATTATGCCGACTATCAGCCAGTACGGCGCTTCGTTCAGCACGATGGTAAACAGTGCAGTTGACCCGTCTCCGGGCAGACTCAACCCAACAAAAGCCAGACCGAACAGCCCCATTGCCGCAATAACCGGGAAGCTCAACAGCCCGCTAAACACGAAACCTTTGAGCAGGGTCCGACTGTTCCTGGCAGCAAATATGCGTTGCCAGGTGCCCTGGTAAAACAAGCCTGTTAAACCGACCGCCAGAAAAAACGTGATACCGGTTTCCAGCCCCTGGGTGTCAAAAGGGTTAAGTAGTTGTGGGGCTTTTTCCATTAAGCCATCTAAAACCGGTTTTATGCCACCCGTGTACTGCCACCCGAACAAAAGCAGAATCGCAATAAATGGCAAAATCACCAACAACTGAATCCGGTCAGTAAAAATAGATACCTTCAAGCCGCCGCCCAGGGTATACGCCAGTGTCGCAACCATCACAATACTGGCCGTGATCCAAAGCGGTATAGGTGCGACCAGGGCGACAAGCTGCGCAATACCCGTAAGGCCCGCGGTCAGCCCAATAAACATGTAAAACAGCATGATAAACGACACAAATCCATACACACCATTGCCGTATCGCACACGCACAAACTCAGTTAATGCATAGCCATTCGGCATGATCCGGCGTAGTCTCACGCCCAGCGGAACCATAAGAAAGGACGGCGCTAATGTACCCAGTGCATAGCCGGCTATCGCGCCAACGCCCCCCCAAACCGCCGATTCAGCGGGGCCAAACAATATCCAGGTGCCCATTGTGGTAGCCAGTAAAGTGGCAAACGTCGCCTGACTCCCCTGACTATTTCGGGCCACAATAAAATCATCGAGTGTGCCCTGATGTTTGCCGTTGTAGTACAAACCCAGTACCGCATAGAGCCCGGCAAATACAACCAGCCATAAAATTACAGTCGTGCTATCAAGCATATATCTATCCTTGTGTCCTTTCGGTCCGCAGGCAACAACCAGCGTAGGACTATTTGACGGCTTTTAAGCCCATTCCCCAAAACGCCGATTCCAGTTCCACCGCTTTGGTAAAGCGGGCCTGCATGGCTGACCAACGCGGCGAGCTGGTTGGTTCGTTGCCAACCCGGCGCTCAATTGCAAGATCAACGAGATGCCCGACTTTCACGCACACGTCCTGAAACTTGTCACCGCTGTAGGTTGCAATCCATTTTTCGTAGGGGTGTCCAACATAGTTTGCATCCTTCAGCAGCAGGCCAATTTCGCCATAACCAAAAGCACAGGGAGCAAGTGCCAGAATCAAATCGAGGAAATCCCCCTGCAGCCCGGAGTCCAGCACGTAGCGTGTATATGCAATCGTCTCCAAATCTTCCTTGGCATTGAAGACGGTCTGCTCATCAATACCCTGTGCGGCGCACGTTTCGATATGCAGGGAAAATTCATGATTGATCAGCGAATCTACGGTTGCGGCGCATAACCGCATTTCTTCGGGCGACTCCGCTTTAACGACCCCCAGGGCCCAAGCCCGTGCGTAATGCACCAAATAAACATAATCCTGAATCATGTAATGCAAAAAAGCAGGTTGCGGCAAAGAGCCATCGCGTAAGCCCTGTACAAATGGGTGGCCGACGTAGGCTTGCCATTCATCAATACATCCCTCACGCATGAGTGAAAAAGTGCGGCCGTAGTTCGGCAGTTCAGGTAACGTTGTCATAGTCAGTTCCATTATTGTTACGTTTTTACAGAGAGAAAAAGCGTGTTGTTACAAAGGGACATTACCCATCGCTATCAGGCGAATATCGCCTTGCCAGTAGGTTTGTAATAACCGGGCGGCACGCCACGCCGTTAAACCGGTTCTACACACAATGACTGCGCGCCTGTGCGCGTCGGGCTTATATTGCCGCGTTCTGAAATCATCCAGTGAGAAGTGCTGTACTATTGCGTCAGATTGGCGCGACGTTTCAGTCATGCCATCACGTACATCCACCACCCAATCTTCTTGTGTTATATCCCGAGGGCTGATGAAGGACAGTGTATCCTGCGTTGGTGGCTCACTGGCGGAATCGAACCGGAAACCACTTTGCTGCAGATTCTTCAAATCCACCGATAGCAATTGCCCAACGGGACTCGGCTCTATGGCCAGCAAGGTATTCAGCGCAAATTGAGCTTGCAGGCAGCCCAGTACACCAACAACCGGTCCCATTACACCGGCAGATGCACAGCTTTGTGCCTGAGCAGGTAGATCCGGGAACACAGCGCGTAGGGAAGGTCTGGTGCCGCAGAAACCGCCCACATAGCCTGCAAACGCCAGTACAGACGCGGATATCAAAGGCGTTCGTGTGCGCATACAGGCGTCAGACAAGGTGTAACTCACCGCAAAACTATCGGCACAATCCAGAACGATGTCAGCTTGATCACACAGTTTGTCCGCGTCGTCGGGACTCAAAGCACTAAAGTGAGCCTCTACCTCAAGGGCAGCATTGTGCTGAGAAACCCAGTCCCGGGCACAGGCTACTTTCGGGTTGCCAATATCAGCTTCCTTGTACAATACCTGACGGTGTAAATTTGACTCTGACACGGTATCCGGGTCTATCAGGGTCATTTTGCCGACCCCAGCCCCCGCTAAATAAGGCAGGGCAGCGCAGCCCAATCCTCCCAGCCCAATAATCAGTACGTGGGCGTTTTCCAGACGCAGCTGGCCGCTATTCCCGATTTCAGGCAAGCAGGTTTGTCGTGTATAACGATTCACGAACAGGCCTCCAGCCATTGTTTCACGCGTAACTCAGGATCAGCGTGTAAGGTAATGTCAGTGACCGCCGCGACGATATCGGCACCGGCTGAAAACGCCAAAGCCGCTCTGTCTACAGACATACCGCCAATCGCCACCAGCGGCACATCACCGACCAGGGCTTTCCACTCGGCAACCCGGTCCAGGCCTTGCTCATGCCACTTCATTTTTTTCAGAATAGTGGGATAAACCGGCCCTAGGGCAACGTAGTCCGGCGACAATGCCAGCGCGCGTTTTAGTTCCTGGTGATCATGGGTACTGATGCCAAGGCGTAATCCCGCTGCCCGAATCGCATCAATGTCTGCCGTATCCAGATCTTCCTGCCCCAGGTGCACCCACTCACAACCCATCGACATAGCCAACTGCCAGTAATCGTTAATAATCAGTGTGCAATTGTGCTGACGGCAGACCGCCTGGGATCGCCGAATATGTTGCGCAATGTCATCCTCGGGCAGATCTTTTATTCTCAGTTGAACCAGCTTAATGCCAAGTGGCACCAGCCGTTCAATCCAGTCTGCGCTATCAAAAATGGGGTAAAACGAACTCAGTGTTTTTGTCATGATTTAACTCAGCTCTGCCTGACCAAACAAAGGCGTAGACGGACATGCCAGATCACGAGGTTCCATGGGCACGGCCGACGCCGCTAACTGACCAGCGTCAATGGCCTTTGCAAACGCTTCAGCCATTTGCGCAGGGTTGCCAGCTTTAGCGACTGCGGTATTCAGCAGGATGGCGTCCATGCCAAGCTCCATAGCCTGAGCAGCCTGGCTTGGCAAACCCAGTCCCGCATCAATAACAAGGGGAATTTCCGGGAAGTGGGCACGCAGGGCGCGTAAGCCGAATACATTGTTTAGTCCCATACCAGACCCAATCGGCGCCCCCCAGGGCATCAGCACTTCACATCCGAGGCTGACCAGTTTGTCGGCGACCACCAGATCTTCGGTGGTATAGGGGAACACCTGAAAACCGTCCTCAATCAGAATACGGGCGGCATCCACCAGGCCAAAAATGTCCGGCTGCAGCGTATCTTCCTCACCAATGACTTCAAGCTTGATCCAGCTTGTATTAAAGACTTCCCGCGCCATATGCGCCGTAGTAACTGCTTCCTTAACACTGTGACACCCTGCGGTATTGGGCAGGATTTTCACATTCAGCGACTGCACAAGCTGCCAAAAGTCCTGTCCGGCTTTATTTGTGCTTGCCTCCCTGCGCAGTGATACCGTTGCAACACTGGCTTTGCTGCGGGCAAATGCATCCGCAAGTATGGCCGGCGACGGGTACTGAGCGGTACCCAGCATGAGCGGAGACGACAGTGACGTGCCATAAAAGGTTTTGGTCATTGCGTTATCCTCCTTGCATTGGGGCGAGAATTTCAACTTTGTCGCCGGTTTTCAGCAACGACGTTCCACGACTGTGCTGGGCAACAAATTCACCATTTACCGCGGTAGCGACAACCGCATTTTCATAACCCAGTTCAATAAGCAATGCCGCGAGATTGTCTGACTGGCACAGCACCGGCGTACTGTTGACAAGAATATCTTTCATAACGTACTTAACTCTCAGGGTTGACCGTGAGCCACTCGGGCTCTTCATTGTGTATCAGGTAGTTAGCCACCATTTCTGCCAGAGCCGGGGCCAGTAAAAAGCCGTGTCGGTAAAGGCCATTTGCGCGAATGACGTTGCCACAGCGATGTATCTGAGGGAGGTTGTTGCTGAAGGCCGGACGACTATCGACACCGATTTCAAGAATGTCGGCCTCTGCAAAACAGGGGCTGATAGCGTAGGCCGCATTCAGCAGCGCCATGACCGAGCGCACCGTGGGGTGCGAGCTGGCTTCGCTTTCAATTTGTGTTGCGCCCAGCATAAAAACGCCATCGCCGCGGGGCACAATGTATAAGGGAATGCGCGGATGAAGCAGACGAATAGGCCGCTGAAACTGTAATTCAGGGCATTTCAGGATCAGCATTTCGCCCTTTACACCGCGCAGACCATGCACATCTGGCCGCGCCTTGGTGCCGCGGCAGTCGATAACTGTGCCCTCGGTGGCCAGCGCTGCTATATCCGCATCGTCAACCATAAAGTGAACGCCCTTTTCGGCGAGTTGCTGACGCAGTGTTTGAATAGCGTGTCTCGGGGCAAGATGTGCTTCATCGGCATAGTACAGGCCCTGAGTAAAGCGATTCTCCAGGTCTGGTTCCAGCGCATTGATTTGCGCTTCATTCACTGGCTGAAACGCAGACGTAAGCTGAGCAAACCGGCGTAATTCAGCCCGGTCGCGCGGCATAGCCAGTACCAGCGTACCTTTGCGATGTACCAATTGCGTGTGCTTTTGCCACCAGTCGGCGGCTTTGCTGCCGAGTCGTACAACCGGTTCTTCTGCGCTTTCTGACTCACAATACGGCGCCAGCATTCCGCCTGCCCACCAACTGCAAGACTGTGGACCCGGCTCGGGCGCACGGTCGATGATCTGAGGAATAATCCCGCGACTTACCAGTTCCGTCGCAATGGTCAAGCCTGCCACACCAGCCCCGACAAGGGTGACTCGGGAAATATCAGGCTTCGCCATGCTGACCCCACATGTGGTGAAAGTGATGTACCGGGCCGTGTCCCTGCCCTATTTGTAATGTGTCGGCCTGAATGATGGCCTCATGCAGGTAGGCATTAGATGCTGTCACGGCTTGCGCCATAGACATGCCTTTGGCCAGACAAGCGGCGATGCTGCTCGAATAAGTGCAACCTGTTCCGTGCGTATTGGTGGTCGCGATTCGGGGGGTATCAAGCGTTATGACTTGCTCATCTTGCAGCAGCAATAAATCTGAACAAACGTCTTCGGTGCCATGACCACCTTTGATCAGCACATTTTTAGCTCCCAGCGACAACAAATTGCTTGCCTGTAAAACAACAGGCATGGCGGTGCTAGAATCACCCAGCAAGGCTGCGGCCTCGGGCAAATTAGGAGTCAGTAAATCGACGCGCGGGATCAGTGCGGATTTTAACGCGCTTACCGCGTCTTCCTGTAATAACCGGTCGCCGGATTTGGCTACCATCACCGGGTCCAGTACAACCAGCCCCTTGAAGTCACGAATGGCATTGGCGACGGCTTCAATGAGCGAGGACGAAAACAACATGCCTATTTTTATAACGTCCACCTCGATGTCCGATAGCACGGCGTCGATTTGCTTGGTAACGACATCAATGGGAATAGGGTGAACGGCAGTGACATGCTGCGTGTTTTGCGCCGTAACGGCGGTAATTACGCTGGCCCCGTAAACGCCGTGGGCAGAAAAGGCTTTGAGATCGGCCTGGATACCCGCGCCCCCGCCACTGTCGGAGCCTGCGATGGTTAATGCGATAGGTGTTGATTGTGTTGTCATCTATATCACCAGAAAAACTGAGCGACATAGGAAAAGAATGCGGGATCGCACGCAAGGAGACACGTGTGATCTTATCCGTTCCCTACGCCGATACTAATCGGATCAGGTTCACCGGGTTGATAGACACTATCTCTCAGCCAAAGCCGTAGCAAAGGCACCCCGACGGAATGTGCAAAAAAGATAATCGATTATTTTGGGGATTACAAGCGCAGTATTCGGTGCTTAGATTAATTTTACTGGTGATACGGTGAGGCACTACCCGCCCCACCGCTTGCTCGAAAGGCGTATTAGCTGGCGTTCTTCAACCTGGACAAATTTTTCAGACAATTACAATAACGCATTGATAACCTGTTCGATTTGCTCTGGCGTATTGTATATGTGCGCAGACAACCGGAAACCGCGTTTGCGCACATCAAAATGCACATTTAACGCATTGAGCCTGGCTTCTATTGCTTCGCGATTTGGCGGATTCACAACCAGAGTACCGGTTCGATATTGATCCTCATCAGGCGAAACCAGCCACGAGGCTGGCAGGGCATCAATGACTTTTCTGGCCAGCATGACGTTGTGCTCACGCACCTTTTTTACGCCAATATTGCACATCTGGTCAATGCTGTTTTTCGCAATGGCATACGGCAACACTGACGGTGTTCCGCCCCAAAAACGCAGCGCGGAGTCTGCGTACTCAAAATTGTGAATGTTGAACTCAAATGGATTCTTATGGGAGAACCAGCCAATATCGACGGGCTCAAGCTGATTCAGTACTTGTTTACTTACCCAAAGAAAGCCTGCTCCCGGGCCGCCACACAGCCACTTAACACACGAACCGGCAACGACATCAGGCTGCCAGTCCGTGAAATCAATAGGAATAACACCCGCCGTTTGTGCAATATCAACAATACTCATTACGCCCTGCTTACGCGCGATACTGATGACGTCTTTTACCGGCACAAGCTTCCCTGAGTTGTAGTGTCCGTGGGTGATCAGAACTGCATACACCCGCTCAGTCAGATGCGTTTGCCAGGTAGCGGTATCGAGTACATCTTCATCGTCTTTAATGAACTGGACTTCATAGCCATAATGGCTCGCCTGCTGCATAACAAAGCCGATTGACGGGAAGTCATTCTCTGAAATCAGGATCACGTTACGACCGTTGTTCTGGCTGGCCGGCGGGAATGCACTCAGTAGCTTGCTTAGCCCACTGGACACGTTTTGTTGCGGGCAAAACTGACAGGCATCCGAATTAAACAGCCTGGCCAGGCTTTGCTGAAATTGTTCAAACACCGGAAACCACTGTGACCAGGGATCTGGCGTGCCGTTTTCCCAGGCATCGAAAAACTGTGCCTCCGCGACTTCACGGGTACTGGCGGGCATGCAACCAACAGAATGATTCAGCAGATATATGCCGTCTTTTTGCGTAAATAAAGATTGAATATCCATAAGTTACAGGAACCCTTTGAGTGTTTGAACATCGTTGTAACGCGTAGGAATATCGTCGCGTGGCGCAGCCGTGCGTAAGTCGTGTAGTTTCTGAAGCGCAGCCAACAAAATTTCCAAAGGCGGTCCACTGGCGGTCATATCCTGGCGTTTGGTTAATTCGTATTTTGCAGCCGGGCTTTCGATGAATCGGGAAATCAGTTGTTCGTGATGTTGTCGGGCCGTTTCGCCATGCGCCTCGCACACCGCCAGGAAAGCCTGTAAGTGCAGTTTGAACCAACTGGCGTTGCGCTCTTCTTCTGTGGCGTTTAAAAACGCATCCATCAGACTGGTTCTGCGCATACAGTCTCGCAAAATCAATTGCTCTTCCGGACGCATAAACAAAAATTTATCCACCAGCAATTGCGAATAGTAAGGGTCGTCCCCCCGGCACAAACCGAGCAACAAATCGATGACGTTGATACCCGCAAAGTCACCGGCATTCGCACCGCGATACTCATGACGGCCCACTTTGTGGGTTTTATAGTAAGGTCGTACATTGTAAAAGAAGCGGTCGACATCCAGTTCGTTAAACAACGCCGTGTTATTCTCTACTACCTGCTGTAAAGCAACGCGCGCAACATTGAGTAGATCCAGCGTAACCGGATGAGATATGCCCAGAGGCAGCGTATGCAACAAGGCTTCCGATGCGCGTACAAAGCCGAACACTCCTCGCGTGTTGTAATCGAGAAACGTCTTCTCATCTTCCAGGTGCGTAAATGTTTTGTATTTACCATTAATTGCGCGATTGTGTGTTTCCAGATGCGCGGAAGCAAATCGCGGCACTACGCCCAACGAGGCGCCCAGTTGCATGGCAAGGGCTGAGGCATTCTTCAGCGTTGAATGATGCTCATCGATTTCGTGCCTGCGGCAGGCTGCCAGTACAAATCCCACATTACCAAGCAAATCAAACCCACTGTCAAAACCTTCATCGGTATTGCCTTCCCCCAATAACGAGCGAATAAACTCACCGCTTTCTTCCAACAGGCTGGTTTTCAGATCATCACCGACATGGCTTACTTCCTCTCTGCGTTGCTGAGCAAAATAGCGATGCTCCAGCTCCGTATTGATATCGACAAACCGGGTTCGAATCCAATGATCAAAATCATTAACCAGTGGCGTGCTCATTATTGTGGCCTCTTTGACTGTTTCAGAGTGAATACTAAGCCTAAGTATAGCCCAGCCCCACTAGTCATTTAGGTCACAAGGCTCTATGATTATCAGATATATGAGTTTTTAAGTTCAATAAATTAAGATTAAATAGCATTTTATGCCAATAAATTTAGACAAAACGGATCTGGCGATTTTACGGGCGCTACAGGATGATGGCCGTATGTCGAATGCCGAGTTGGCAGAAAAGGTTCATCTCTCACCTACGCCTTGCCTACGCCGTATCAAAAGGCTCGAGCAAGCAGGCGTTATTGATCACTACACGGCCGAAATAAACCGCTCTTTGGTTGGCATTGAGATATCCGCATTTGTGTTCGTGCAACTGCAGCGCAACTCAAAAGAAAACGCCGCACAATTTGAGCGAGCCGTTGAACAACTCAACGAAGTACAAGAGTGTTTTGTGGTGACCGGCAGCTACGACTACATGCTGAGCGTTGCTACCCGCAACCTCGCGAGCTACGACCGGTTTATAAAAGAGAAACTGGGTGATATCGAAACAGTCGCCAAAGTCGACACCACCATTGTGTTGAATCAGGTCAAAAGCCGACGCCAGTTACCACTTTAACCGACGCTTCGGCTCTCAATAATACCTGTATTAAGAAGAACGCTGCGCTTTTAGACGTTCAACCAGCGTGTTCACCATTTTGCCGGCAATCGACAACGTCGGCGGCGTAGTTGGCAGATTATCAATGTGATACCAATCGGCTTCGACGATTTCTTTTTCATCAATCACAATGTCACCGCTGTCGTACTCTGCAAAATAGCCCATCATCAGCGAGTGCGGGAAAGGCCAGGCCTGGCTGCCGTAGTATTCCAGATTTTTTACCCTGACACCGACCTCTTCCAGAATTTCACGGTGTGTAGCCTGCTCAACGCTTTCGCCACTTTCTACAAATCCAGCGATAATGGAATACATGTCAGAGTTGCGATGTCTGACACTTCTGGCTAACAGGATCTCTTCACCGCGATAAATGGCAACAATGGTACAAGGCGACACCCGGGGGTAGCAGCGATGACCACATTGGCGGCATTGAACCGCCATTTCCCAGTCAATTGCTTGGGTGGGTGAACCACACTGCCCGCAAAATCGGTGCGTACGCATGAAATGCACATACTGCCAGGCTCTGGCCAGTGCTTCATAGGCAACCCGTTCTTCACTAACCAGTAATTGTCTGAATGACACACTGTCCCATCCGGGCTCGGTGATTTGCTCAGCGCCCAGATCAACCACATACAACGGCACGTCGAGTGGTAAATCAGCAGCGTTTAGTTGTCTTACCTGGTCTTTGTAATGATGAATAAAATGCAACGACTGCCATTCCAGCTTTGGCATTGTGGCCTCGCCCGCTGGCACGATGATTTGATCCTGGCTAACAATAAGCCATAGCCCAGCCTGAGCAGCACTGCTTTTAGTTAATTCCAGCACGTTGACTTTCCTGTGATGAACATTGCAGCCAAGAGTATAACCCAGCACGCTGTAACACGCAGTGGCTAAAACTTTTTTACTGGCATATTCAGCCTGTTAGCGCATCGTTCACAGAAGAAAAGCGCATGAAATCGTAAATATTAGTGTCTGTGATTTGTACGTCTGTGAGGCGGTGTTATACTCAAATAAAGTGGTTATAGCAGCGAAGGTGTCTTTGGATGTTAAATCAGGTAGAAGTCGCAAAGCAGCGCTGGGGTGGCGCAAACAACACCATTGATGGGTGGCTGCTCGGCCGTAAGCAATTGCTAATTCAATATTGTGAACTGGCAGGCGTAAACTACCAACGTCGCGAGTCGCTACCCGATGCCAACGAAGTCAGTGAGTTTTGTACCTTGCTGATGGATTACCTGTCTGCCGGGCATTTTGAGGTTTATGAGATGCTGGTGGGCGACGACACTACCGGACAACAACTCAAACAACGCTTGTATCCTTTAATCGCAGCGACGACCGACCAGGCATTGGATTTTAACGATAGTTATGCCGACAACTTTCATCCCGACCACGCCATGGAGTTTGAGCAATCCATAGCCAAACTTGGCGAGGCTCTGGTAGAGCGATTCGAATTGGAAGACGAGCTTATACAGCATATGCATGGGCTGGTTCAACAACCCGTAACCGAGTAATAACGTAGAATCAATAGCTTATTATCTGTAAAGTACAACGGGTACAGACTGACGTAAGAACATAATAACGCATGAAAAACGCAACAATTATTAATAAAGCCAGAGCATACTGTGAACAACGCGGCGCCAGATTTACGCCATTGCGGGAAAAAGTGTACGAGCTAATGCTCGACAAGCACGGCCCAACCGGCGCTTATGAACTGCTGGACGGCCTGAAAGAGACGGAATCAAGCGCGAAACCCGCTACCGTGTATCGCGCGCTGGATTTTTTACTCGACTTTGGTCTGATTCACCGACTGGAGTCTACCAATGCGTTTGTTGCCTGCTATCATTTTGGTTGTCATCACCCGGTACAGTTTCTAATTTGCGACAGTTGTGGTGACGTCTCAGAGATACAGTCAGAAGGTCTGAAAGAGACACTCGACAACCAGGCCAAACAACACGGGTTTAAGATTTCCAAACAAACAATTGAAGCTCACGGACTCTGCGCTGATTGCCAGGAAAGCGAGTCATTGGAGATGGGAGAAGAACACCATGAATGCTGAGTTTGTTAACCCGTTCATTGCAGGGTTACTCAATGTTCTTGAGACGATGGCACAAACCACGCTGTCTCCGGGCAAGCCGAAGCGAAAAAATTCCGATGTCGCCTCAGGAGATGTGTCTGGATTAATTGGTATGGTCGGCCCCGACATCAAAGGTTCAATGTCAATTACCTTCGAAGAAAAGCTGATTCTGGACATCATGTTAAAGATGGTTGGTGAGGCGCCGGAGGAAGTTGACGCAGAAGTGGCTGATCTCGTGGGCGAGGTTACCAATATGATTTGTGGCAACGCAAAACGGGATTTAGCCGAGAAAGGTTTTGAATTTGGTATGGCAACCCCCGTGGTTGTCTCCGGAAAGCAACACTCTATCAGCCATCAGGTTGATGGCCCGAAGATTATTCTGCCTTTTAACCACGAACTTGGAAAAGCGTATTTGGAAATCTGCTTTGATAAATAATTCCTGGTACTGTGAAAAAATTACTCTGTGCCCCTACTCAAGGGGTTTTCATTTAATTACTGATGAGATCACCTCTGCACTTCCGCAAATTAAGCATGTTGAAGTTGGCTTATTGCACCTGATGCTGCAACACACGAGTGCCAGCTTAACAATCAATGAGAATGCCGATCCATCTGTAAGAAGGGATTTAGAATCCTTTTTTAATCATACAGTTAAAGAAAGCTCTCCGTACTTTACACACACCTACGAAGGGCCGGATGATATGCCCGCGCATATCAAAAGCAGTCTGCTTGGATGCCAGTTAACCATTCCTGTACAACGTGGTAAACTAGCCTTAGGTACCTGGCAAGGTATTACACTTGGAGAACACCGCGACCACGCGGGCCCGCGCACCATTATTGCCACGCTGCAAGGGCAATAAACTCAACGTTGAAATATGGAGAGCTCTAATGTGGCACAAGTTTCGCATAGAGCTTAGGACACACTTTATTGCAAAACAGGAAGTCTACAATGAAAAAAACTTCAATCACTCTCGCACTGATTGCCGCAGGCTTGGTGGCTTCACCCGTATTGGCACAAGAGTCTAAGCCAAAAAACTGGGTAGGCGGTTACGGCACGTATTACAGCACTGACGCAGGTAAGCCTCAGCCAGCTGCACAAATTGATGATGGTTTTGGCATTGGTGCCGAAGCTGGTTTCCGTTTCGACGAAAACTGGGCTGCGCGTATCTCTGCTTCTTACCTGGACCTTGACGGCGCCAACGGTGGAAATGGTGAAAGCGGACCTATGATAGGTGTTGACGCTATGTATTTCTTCCTGGATGACATGTTCTATGCGTTTGGTGGTTTGTATCACCAGGAACTGGATGATGACTACCAATTACTGGGTTACGGATTAGGTAAACAGTGGGCGGTATCTGATAAGTGGAGCATCATCACAGAACTGGCCGCTTACCGTGACCTGAGTGAAAGTCTTTATGACGTGAGCGCAAAACTGGGTGTATCCTATACATTCGGCGAATCTACTCAGTCTACTTATACTGCACCAGCTCCGGCGATGGCAGCACCGGCTGATGCTGATAACGACGGCGTGATCGATCGCCTGGACCGTTGTCCTGGTACGCCGATGGGCTCGCCAGTAGACGAAATGGGCTGTGACGCTGACAAAGATGGTGACGGCGTGATCAACAGCAAAGATCAGTGCCCTAACACACCAGCCGGCACCGCAGTTGACGGTAAAGGCTGTGCGATTGAGCCAGATACTGACGCCGATGGCGTTGTAGACAGCAAAGACATGTGTCCTGACACACCGGCTGGTGATGAAGTACACCCTAACGGCTGTACCATCTTCACTGAAGAAAACGTGTCGATTGAAGTTCGCATTCTGTTTGCAAACAACAGTGCCAAAATTGAAGATACCAGCGACCCGCAAATCGTTGATCTGGCAGAGTTCCTGAACCGCTACGGTAAAACAAAAGCGGTTATCGAAGGCCACTCTTCAGCACCAGGTGCGGCTGCTTACAACAAAGACCTGTCACTGCGTCGTGCGAATGCACTGAAAGCTGTACTGGTTAAAGACTACGGTATCGATATGTCACGTTTAACGACTGTTGGTTACGGTGAAGAGCGTTTGCTGGATACAGCAAACACCAAAGAAGCGCATCACGTTAACCGTCGTATCGAAGTGAAAGTAAGTGAAACCATTTCTGTACCTAAGAAATAATCACTGACTACACTGGTTAATCATAGAAACGCCCGCTTATAGCGGGCGTTTTTTTATTTCGCAGTAAAAGACCATTTCAACTAAAAAACTATCCGACTTGTATACCAAATACATCTAATATCCTTCACTATATCCTTCAGTATATCGGTGGAGACATCCCAATGTCATTGTCTGGCAGGCTTTTTTCAATACTACTGTTGTGCGTTCAATTCATTCCTCCTGCACTTGCAAGCGACGAACAACGCTTTGCAGATTTTGGTACATGTCGTCTAAGCAGCGGAGCAAGCCTGAAGGATTGCAAAATAGGTTATCGCACCTATGGCAAGCTCAATGAAGCCAAAAGCAATGCCATATTAATTCCCACCTGGTATGGTGGCTCGTCACAAGAACACGCTTACCTTGCTGACAGCCAATACATTAATCCCGACCATTTCTTTATTATTATTGTTGATGCAATTGGCAATGGCGTATCGGTTTCGCCCTCGAATAGCCAGTCACAACCACTGGGGCAATTTCCGACTTTCACTATTACAGACATGGTATCTGTGCAGCATCGTTTGCTAACAGAAAAGCTGGGAATAACTAGTTTACATGCCATCGTTGGTCTGTCTATGGGCGCTATGCAATCCCTTCAATGGGCTGTTCAGTACCCAGGCTTTGCTATCCGATATGCTTCGATCATTGGTTCTCCTAAGCTCGCAGCATTCGACATAATAAACTGGTCCACACGGATAAAACTGATGACCTGGTACCTGGAATGCCAATGCCAAACTCCGCTTGAAGTTATGGCTGCTATGCGAATGCTGGGGCAAACACCGGCAAGTCTGACAGAGACCTTCGATGGACTGGATGTTGAAGCCGAAATAGCAAAAAGCGCAAGAAGCGCCCAGCTACCCACTGGGCCAACCTGGAACAAAATCAGACAGGCTCAGGCTATGCTTGCGTATAACATTACCGCGCAGTTCGACAACGATTTAGCCAAAGCGGCAAAATCCATCAACGAAAAGTTACTGATTATTGTCAGTAAGGGTGACCGGGTGGTAAGTCCAGGGCCAGCAACAGCGTTGGCCAGACTGACTGATGCCACACTTCTCGAACTGGATAAGGGCTGTGGGCATGCCGACCCTTGGTGTGACGCAGAAACTTTCAGTAATGCATTGCGGGAATTTCTGGCCGAATAGAGCTTATTTCACCGGTTCGGCAAGGGTATTTGGAGATTAGTATTCGTCATCAAACGCCGGGCCGGCGTAGTTGTCGAACCGTGAGAACTGGCCCTGGAAAGTTAGTCGACAGGTACCGATTGGACCGTTACGCTGCTTACCGATAATAATTTCTGCGATGCCCTTGTATTCACTGTTTTCGTGATACACCTCATCACGGTAAATAAACATGATCAAGTCGGCATCCTGCTCGATAGAGCCGGATTCACGCAAGTCTGAGTTAACCGGGCGTTTATCAGCACGTTGTTCCAGACTCCGGTTTAGCTGTGACAGGGCAACTACCGGAATATTGAGTTCTTTCGCCAGCGCTTTCAATGAGCGCGAAATCTCGGCGATCTCCAATGTCCGGTTGTCGGCCAGCGACGGTACACGCATCAGCTGAAGGTAATCCACCATGATCATGCTTAAGCCACCGCGCTCACGGGCCAGTTTACGCGCCCGGCTTCGCACATCCATCGGCGTCAGGCCGGAAGAGTCATCCACGTAGAGATTGTCTTTCTCTTTCAGCATCGCCATGGTGTTTGAAATACGCGCCCAGTCTTCATCGTCTAACTGCGCGGTACGGATCTTGGTTTGGTCTACCCGGCTCAACGACGCCAGCATACGCATCATGATCTGTTCAGAAGGCATCTCCAAACTGAATACCAATACCGGCTTGTCTTCTGCCAGCATTGCGTTTTCACACAGGTTCATCGCAAAGGTGGTTTTACCCATGGATGGACGCGCCGCTACAATGATGAGATCAGACCCTTGCAGACCACTGGTTTTTTTATCCAGATCCTGAAATCCTGTTGTAACACCGGTCACTTCTTTGTCGGTTTTAATCAGGGTTTCCAATCGGTCGATGGTTTTTCCCAACACCGACTCGATGCTCTGCGGCCCTTCCGATTCACCGGTCCGGCGCTCAGCAATTTCGAATACCTTGCTTTCGGCCATATCCAGAATGTCGGCACTGTCGCGACCTTCCGGGTTGTAGCCCACTTCGGCGATCTCATTCGCCACCCCGATTAACTCACGGGTAATGGCGCGCTCGCGGATAATTTTGGCATAAGCAGTGACATTGGCTGAACTGGGCGTATTGCGCGCAAGCTCACCCAAATAAGCAAAGCCACCGGCATCCTCTAGCTGGTCATTTTTTTCCAGCACTTCGGAAACGGTAATCAAATCAACCGGATTACTGTTGGCCAGTAAATCCAGAATAGCTTTGAAAATGATTTGGTGAGAACGGTTGTAAAACTCGGTGTCAGTAACCAGCTCGGTAACTTTATCCCAGGTTTCCGGATCGATGAGCATACTCCCCAATACCGCTTGTTCAGCCTCTATGCTGTGCGGCGGTATTTTGAGCTTCTCAACACTTTTGTCGGAACTGGAAGAAACGGCTTTCACGTAACCTGACTACCTGTGTAATTAACCAAACCCGTATTATGCGATATTTCATGCCACGAAGAAACCACAATGGCACACTACATGATGAACAATCCGTTGACCGTATCTTTACGTTACCCGTCTCTAAAAGACTTGAACATATCGAGAATACTGCCAGCATGATAATCTGAATCCCTAGCCGTAACGTACTGCCACGATAATAGTTAACCACCTATCGGAGCCCCTATGCCAGCGACATCCAAGACGTTTAGCACATCGGTAAAACGCACAATCAAACAATGCGTTTTAGGCATTTTTGCGAGTAGCGCAGCAGTCAGTGCTTTTGCCGACTCACTGGTAGACATCGAGAGTTATCCAGAACCGGGGGCGTCGCGCCCTATGCCTACATTTAAAGTAGATGCGGCCTGGCCGACGTTGCCTGACACCTGGCTTATTGGGCAAGTTCCTGGGCTAGCGGTAGATAAACAGGACAATGTATGGCTGTTGCATCGCCCAAACTCATTAAGCGGCCTGGATCTGGCTTTGGAACAATCCCCTAAAACCGGACTATGCTGCGAAGCGGCACCTCATGTATTACAACTTTCCCCCGAAGGTAAAGTGCTTAACAGCTGGGGCGGTGAGTCAATTTCACCTAAGCTAAATGGCGTGAATCAGTGGCCACAAACTGTGCATGGCCTGTATGTGGATGACAAGAATACAGTCTGGGTTGGCGGCAACGGCAAAGGCGATCACGTGGTACTGAACTTTACTGCCGACGGTAAATTTATTCGTCAGTTTGGTGAACGCAACAACACTGATGGCAACATGAGTGAATCGGCACTGGGTAACCCGGCAGATATTCATCACGACACGCATACCGGCGAGGTCATCATCGCCGATGGCTACATCAACAAACGTATCATTGGCTTCGATACCAACAGCAATGAATTCTCAAGACTGTGGGGCGCATACGGGACTGCGCCGGGCGGCGGTACCCGCGATGGTGACTTTGACGTATCACAAGCCACAGCCGGTGCCGATGGCATTAATTTAACAGCCCGCAACTTTGGCGACATTGTGCATTGCGTGACTAAGTCACCCGATGGCCGTATTTACGTGTGTGACCGCCGCAACAACCGTCTGCAAATCTTCAAGGACGACAGTGATGGCAACATGACCTTTGTTCGAGATCTGGTTATCTCGGGGGAAACCATGGGCCTGGGCACCGCTACCGACGTGGCGTTTTCGCCTGACAACAAATACCTGTATGTTGCCGACATGATGAACGGCCGTATCTGGGTTCTCTGGCACGACACCTACGAAGTCCTTGGCAGCTTTGGCCGTAACGGCCGTTATGCTGGCCAATTTACCTGGTTGCACAGTGTAGTGAGTGACAGCAACGGAAATCTATATACGTCCGAAGTCTCTACCGGACGCCGGGTACAGAAGTTTGTGTTGGTGGAGTAATGGATGAGTTTTATATACGTTTTTGAAGTATAGGGTACGAATAGGTAATAAATAGATGAGCTCAGGAAGCTTTGTTCACTTAGTGACGTTTGTTTGTGTACTCTATAAGATGAATTTGGAAACGGATGAACTTTCAAGGAACGACTTATGTTTAATAATCACAAAAAATGTGTTTTTACGGGAACAGTTTTAGCGCTTTCCTCCACAATAGTACTCAGCGCGGAAGCCGCCTCCACGTCCTCCGAGCTTTTTAAACAGCCTGAAAAGTATCCGGCTAAATCAGTCAAAGAAAGTCGCCCGGCCTGTGTTTTTACTGAAAATCCAGAATACGAAGCACCTTTATGGGTATGTGGTGTACCGATTGAGAATATCGCTCTGTCACAAACGGGATTGGGCGCTGATTCGACCCGCGCTTATCTTGATGCACTTCAGAGGCTGTTAAACTATTTTGGCACCTTAACGTCAAATTTAACGAAGGAAAATGACGATAAAGATTTTGAAAACTATACAGGCGCAAACTTCACAATTGATGAAAGCCTGTTTATGTTTACCGAATACTCAATATTAAAAACTGATGAGCAGGATAAGTTTGGCCGGTTTTATGAGACGTTTTTGACTACGTTAACAGTGCAAGGAGAGCTGACCCTTTATAACGAGGTTTCCACTATAGGCATACTTAGCGATGAAGGGTTACCTGATACGATTAGAAACTCAATTATTAGTGGTTTGTCATTTACGAAGGGGAAGTGCGATTTAAATTACACTTATTTTGAAACCCACTTAAACGATTACCACTTTGCATCTCAAAGTACCGAAGACCCGAATGGTTGTTCTTTTTCGGAAGTGGTAGATTATTTTGACGAGAGAGGTATTCATTTAACCAGGCATATTCAGGGCCCCAACAACGGACATGCCTATGTTTTGCTTAGCATGGATGAAGCTACCTACATAGCAGCTCAAGAAAGTATATATAGCTCTTTGAACGGACACTAGTTTCGTCTTTCCACGGTTAACAAGTTAGGTGAATAACAACGCAAACAAATCGCTCCCCCCACTATTCGTGAAGACTTAAACAATTACGCTATAATTCAAAGCTACTGTTCATCAACTCATAATGCCACCCCAATTGGTTAACCAATTTAACATTATTGAGTACGAGGTAGTCTTTTTTCACACTCTGCAATTTTTGAAAACACACAACGTGACGGAATAACCAGAGTTTAGATTCTGAAACTATACCAATTTATGCATATACTGCGGCATGGACGGGTAAGTGATGGAAGTGTTAGGATGCTGCTTTGTAAGCCTATACGGAGCGTCAACTTTGCACTCACTCTAAGTGATTTAAGCGATTCTCCCCTTCCGCACCGATCATCCCACCTTAAAAAATTTTGATAAATTTTAATTAGATAGATGAGCTTCAGCATTCGAAAGTCGACGTCCTGTGCACCTAGCCCCACCCGTTCAATGCAATGTTTCAACCACTGACCAACTCAACCTCCCTTCCCCAAAACGCCATTGGTAAAATAATTTGGTAATAAAAACCGACCAATTGGTTGCCAATTTGGTAACAATCAAATATATTGATGACACAATTAAATAACAATTAAATAACAGCAACGGTTCTTAGTTGCTCGAAACATTAACATCGGAGAACTCCATATGTCGGTGAAATCAGGGAAACACAAGGACGATAACCATCAGCAAAAAACCTTCAGGCTTTCACCAGTTACCAAGTTGGTAAAAGCTGCGGTTATCGCCTCGGTAGCCAGTTCAGTCGCGTTAACAGCAACGGCGCAAGAAGCTGAAACGGAGACCAATGCTGAAGACAATGTAGAGGTTATTGACGTTGTCGGCTCACGAAAAACGATTCAGGATCAAATTGCCATTAAACGTGAGTCTACAACGGTACTTGATGGTTTATCTGCAGAAGATATTGGCGACCTTCCAGCGCTGTCAATTGGTGAAGCATTGGAATCTATCACCGGTGCTTCTTCTCACCGTGAAAACGGCGGTGCGACTGAAATCACAATTCGAGGTTTAGGTCCGTTTCTTAGCGCAACGCATATCAATGGTCGGGAAGCAACGAACGGTAGTGGTGACCGCTCTGTTAACTTCTCTCAATTCCCTTCCGAGTTAATGAAAAAGGTCGGCATCTATAAAACGCAAGATGCATCAATGATCGAAGGTGGTGTAGCAGGTGTCATCACCTTAGAAACGTTAAAGCCACTGGATTTTGGTAAGCAGCGTTTTCAGACTGAATTTAAGCTAAATGCCAACCCGGACGAGTTTAATGTCGATAACTCACTACATAGTAAAGTAGGTTATCGGGGTACCGTAAGCTACGTTGACCAATTCGAATTTAGTAGTGGTCAGGAGCTTGGTTTATCAATCGGTATTCAAAGGCAGGATATTAGTCAACCGGAAGCTGAATACCGCAGTTCCAGCCCAACGGGCTCCTCTTTGTGGGCCTGTTTGAATGACCCAACCAATAGCAACGAAGGTTTCTTCCGTAGCTCAGCTGGTGATTGTGAAGATCAGGTCGCCGGCAGCAACAATCTGGGCTATCAAAATAGCATAGATCCAAACACCGGACGAGCCCAGGACGCAGGAACACCTTACGCGTGGACAGGTTCTAGCCGAAGTTTCCGTCAGAATGAAACATCAGACGAACGGGATGCACTATTCATCGGCTTGCAATTCAGACCTTCAGATAGCTGGGATATCAACTTTGACGCCCAGATTTCTGATCGCGTCCAGTCGGAAGCCCGTCACGATTTACTCTTTTTGCAAAAGCGTGTCACCCCTGGTGTAACCGGTGAAAACCTGATTACAAACTCAGTCGGCGGAATTCTTCACTGGGAAGGTGAAGAGCGCTTCGAGTCAGCCGGAGAGCAATTCTCTCGTGAAGAGAATTATCGCGGCTATGGCTTGAATATCGAGCACTTCGTCTCCGATGTGCTATCAGTCAGTGCCGATTTCAGCTACTCACAAACTAAAAGAGAAGAGTTACAAATCTCTAACCGGGGTCGCACCAGTGGCCGCCCGTTTTTCACTTGGGATATGGGCGAATATATCCCTAACCTGACGGTGACTGATTTCGATGTAACGGATATTTCTAACTTTACTGATAGCTTGCGTACTCGATTAGATCGCGAAAATGTGCGAGATAACGAAATCATGGGCGCAAGACTGGACTTTGAATACTTATTAGGCGGAGACACCTTTAGTAGCATTCAAGGGGGCCTCAGACGGTCAGAACTTTCCTTTGTTCAATTTGGCGGAAGTAACGGTAACGGCTCAAGAAACGAGTACAATTTAGATGAAAGTGTTACCTCTGCCATTGATGTGCTTGAAAGTTGCCAAATAGACTTCCCTGAAACCAGCTTCTTATCAAATGTCTCTGACGGTGATCTCATTACGCATGTGGACAGTTCAGGCAACGTTGTTAGCAGTGGTACAGGGTCCTCGTGGGCAACCTATGACAATGTATGCTTCTCTCAGGCAGTGGCGTTATCTGAGGGTGCCGAGTTTGGTTATCCAGAGGTGGTGTACGAAAATTCCGGCACAATAGACGTAACGGAAAAAACCACCGCAGCTTACCTAATGGCAAGCTATGACACCGAAATGTTCGGTAAATTCATTCGTGGTAATTTCGGCGTTCGCGTAGTAGACACAGAGGTAACGTCTATCGGCTTTAGACAGGCTGTCGAAATTACGGCTGATGAAAACGGTATATTCCAGCTCACCAGAAGCCCGGACAACATTGAACGCGTTGTAGGCGGCGGTGATTACACCAAAGTCTTACCCAGTTTCAATCTGGTTGTAGACTACACCGATGATATTTTGTTAAGAGCCGGCATTTATCGCGGTATGTCTCGTGCTAACCCCTCTGATATGGGTTATAGCCGAGACTTTATTGAGGACCTGGGCGCCGACCCAACCACTATCAGCGACTTGCTGGTAGGCGTTAATGGCTCAGGCAACCCAGACCTTCAGCCGCTTATGTCCTGGAACTATGATTTAGCTATTGAATGGTATCCAAATGAAGATTCAATCTTTGCTTTCGGTTTGTATCACAAGCAGTTTAATGGTGGCTTCCAACAGCAAACACAATTGGAAAATTTCATTGTTAATGGTGAAGCAATCGCACTCCCCATCACCAACTCGGTTACCACTGACGAATCAAGCAGTCTGACAGGTATTGAAATCTCTGTTGCCTACCGTTGGGAAAGTGGTATCGGCGTTAAACTTGGCTATAACTATGCAGACACTGACTTCGAGTTTGAAGACAGTAATTACGGTAGTACGTTTGAGACCGACTTAGACGGCGTTACTACACAACTTACAGAAGGCATTGTTCCTCCTGGATCTGTTCCTGGGTTTTCTGAGCACGTATTTAGCGGTCAGGTTTACTACCAGATTGGTGATTTCGACACCGCACTTATCTACAAATACCGTAGCGAATACTTCCAGCCTTATACAAGCAATGGCACACGACTTCGTTTTGTTAACGACGTAGGTGTGTGGGAAGCCCGCGCATCATACAAAATCAACAAAAACCTGCGCGTGAAAGTAGAAGCCATCAACTTGTTTAGCGAACCTCGCTCAGATGACTTCTATGTACTTGGCAACACCGGTCAGGTTAGCGATTACGGCCCGCGATTGTTCGCCGGTATTAGCTTCAAATACTAATGATGTGTAGCAGCGGATTCTTACAATTCGACAAGATTTAAAACAAACAATTTAAACATCAGGGACATGTCAACGCCACAAAAACGCGTTTGGCATGTCCTCTCAAGTTTGCCAGGTGTACGTATTTGCCCTCTCAAAAAAAGTAGCACAACACTTGGGAATGGAACTTTCAGGAGTAGAAAGCATGGTTAAAAAGTTATTTGTACCCGTCATAGCCGCAACTGCCTTAGCGGGCTGTTCAGGCAGTGATGATGCAGAATTAGACAAAAATAGCCGAGGAAGTATTACCATATCGGGAGACGAATTTATTGCTGGCGTTACGCTTACTGCAACGGCAAGCGATCCCGATGGCATTATCGAAGATACACTGAAATACGCCTGGTCTACTGGCGCTACCGGCCCAACTTACACCATTACCGAGGCTGACGAAGGTACGGTAATTTCTGTCTCTGCCAACTATACAGATGAAGCAGGTTTCACCGAAGGGGTTGGCGCATCAACATCAACGGTAAATCCTACGCTGAATGTTACAGCTAATGTGGTTAAAGGTCCGGTTAGTGGTGCTAGTTGTGAAATTTTTGCCGTTGACGACACTGGCGTAGCAATAACGCCAGCTCAGGCATCAGCAACGTCCGACGAAACCGGAAGTGTGACATTCACCGACGTGCATTTTGAAGGAACTGGCCTGGTATCTTGTACAGGTGGAACCTACCTTGATGAAGCCACGGGCAACACGCTAGACGCTCCAGCAATGCGTTCAGTACTGAACGTTGTAGAAGGCGATGCAGATACGCCAGCGCCTACCTATGTGGTATCACCGTTAACTGAAATAGCTGTGCAAGGCGCAGCGTCAGATTTAAACACTTATGCTGATGTAGCGGCGGCTTATCACCTGCGTTTCGGTATTCGTTTTGACGCTTCCGAGGTAACACCCACCGCTATCGGTGTAACACCATTGGGGGCTGAAGGCGCTGAAAATGCCGACAGATACGGTTCAGTGCTTGCCCTCTTATCTACTCTAGATGCCAACGATCCAGACAACGATATGGCTGCACTACTGGCTGAACTTGCTACTGATTTGGCTGATGGGGCATTCTCTCAAGACAATCTTGATGCACTCGAAATGGCGCAAATCAGCCTACAAACGACATCGGCTGTAGCAGGTGATGTAGATTCCTCAGTTCTCGACCTTGTTGGCGCTGCCATTGGTTACAACAACACGCCGGTAGCCGCCATCATTGGTGGAACGTTAGCAGGCACGGTTGAAAATACAGCAACAGCTCCTCTCATTGGCTTTGTGACGGTAGATGATCCTAACTTCTTGGAAGATGCCATCGTCGCACAAACTGATGTAGCGCTTGATTATGGCTCATTCAGCATTGCTGAAAATGGGGAATGGTCGTATACCGTTGATCTTGCAAATGAAACCGTGGCCAATCTGAAAGTCGGCAACTCTGTGCGCGATTACGTCACTATTGAATCTGTGGATGGCACCACAGCCGAGATTTCCATTCGCGTGGCAGCATTGACGCAAGTCGTAAAAATCTCAGATACAGGTAGTGACACTGGTGAAATCAGATTTAGCGTAGACAACCTGCGTCAAGGCAAGTTAATGGCCTCTTTCTCAAAAGAAGAAGCCCTTGGCAGCGATGGTAACATTAAAGATGCTTACATTACCCTCTACGGTAGCTCAGGCAGTTCAAGTGAGTCTCTTATCGACTTGCGCATTCAGGGCAATCAAACCGATAGCTCAGGCTTAGCTATTGAGCCTCGCTTCTTAGTACGAAATACGGATAGCGATGCCTACCCGGGTTCAATCGTTACCGCCCCCTTTGTTGAAGAGCAGTTCTACGACGTAGAAATTACCTGGAACATGGACAATGCCGAACAGCTGACCGTGAGCATTAACGGTGAAGTCATCGGTGGCGGCTCGTTCTCGACAGCAGCCGTTGTTGATTCTGACTTTACAGATTTAGATCAATGGTTCGCCGATGGCGTAAAAACTGTTCAGTTCAGATTTGGAGATAACGACAGAACCATTCCTTTTGGCTCGTTCTATGTTGACAACATTGCGGTATATTCAGATACAGACGGTACTAGTGCGGTATTTGAAGACAACTTTGAAAATTACGCGGTCGGTGAAACCCTGGACGGCGATACCAGTCAATACAGTCTGGCAATCTACTCTGAAGTTGTGGTATTTGACGTAGGTGATGGCGAAGCAGAGCCAACGCCAGCGGTATTCTTTGACTTAAAAGGCGCCACAACAAGCGATGCGGTTGACCCGGCCACGGGCATGGTCAGTGTGCTCGACCCAGATGCTGGCGAAGCATTCATTGTACCGGCTTCCACCGTGAGTACTTACGGTATGTTTACCATCATGGAAGACGGCTCTTGGACATATACTTTAGATACAGCCAACCCCACCATCGCAGCACTGGTTAGTGGTGAACGCGTAACAGATACCATCACAATATCTTCTGTTGATGGCACCACTGCTGAGGTTGAAATTACCATATCGGGTGTGGGTGGTGACACAGGTGGTGCTAATAAGGTTGCGGTGATTAGAGACACCGATGCAAGCGACACCGGTGAATTGCGCTATGCCTTAGGCGATGATGGTCCGCTTGCGGCTGGCAGAGTAACGGCTTCTGTTATGCGCCTGGATGATGATTTCGGTGACGGCGATGCCTTTATCACACTGTTTAACTCAGCAACAAACAACGACGGTGCTATTCTGGACCTGCGTATCAGAGACGATAGCTTTGGTGTGCGCAGCCCAAGTGATGTAGATACCTCAGCTGCAACTGTCATTTTGGGTGAGTTCATGGATGTGGTTATCACCTGGGAATACCCGGAAGGTAATCTGGAAACTACCCCGCTGGTTACTGTTGAAATTGATGGTGTTAGTTTCACAGCTGAAGGCTTCACCCCAGATAACAACGCAACGGGCGGCGTTACGCATGTAGCCTTTAGATTTGGTGACAACAGTGGCGTAAGAGCTGACACTGGCACGTTTACCATTGATGACCTTGTTATTTACTCCGACACCGATGGTACGACTGAAGTCTTCTCTGATGATTTCGAATCCTATCTTGATGGCGATTCACTGGATACAGACAACCCTGCCTCTGTGTACAACTCAAGCACCTCAGAAGCAACGGTAGAAACCATTGGTGATGTTGGTGGCCCGGGTACAGAGGGCAACAAGTTTGCTGAAATCCGCGATACAGATGCTTCTGATACGGGTGAACTAAGATATGCGCTGGGTGATGACGGCCCGTTAGCACAAGGTCGATTTGAAGTAGCAATTAAACGTCTTGACGATGACCTGGGTGACGGTGATGCGTTTATCACATTGTTTAACTCAGCCACAAACAACGACGGTGCTATTCTGGACCTGCGTATCAGAGACGATAGCTTCGGACTTCGCAGCCCAAGTGATATAGACACGTCTGCCGCTACTGTCGTACTTGACCAGTTTATGAATGTGGTTGTGACATGGGAATACCCTGAAGGTAATCTGGAAGTGAACCCATTGGTTACCGTTGAAGTTGATGGCGTAAGAATGACCACCGACGGATTCACACCAGATAATAACTCCGTAGGTGGCGTTACACACATTGCCGTTCGCTTTGGAGATAACAGTGGAACAAGACCAGACACAGGCGTGGTATCGGTAGATAATTTCACAATCTACTCAGATACCGATGGTTCTACGCAGGTATTTATGGATGATTTTGAATCATACCTTGAAGGTGATTCTCTTGATACCGACAATGCAGCATCGCTCTACAACTCTTCTACCTCTGAAGCTGTGGTAGGCGTAGAATAAGTAGCGTCCAACAACGAAAGTAAGGCGGGAAACCGCCTCAAATTAAGACTCCCCTCTATCGAGGGGAGTCTTATCTTCTAAAACTGCTCCCCACTAATGACATACCAATTGCTAAGTTCGACCTCGCCTGTCTATTAACGTATATAGTAAGTTATCTTCAGTCAGAACTAACCGGCTCACTGATGCCTTTTACAGATAATGTCAGAACGCCTTTTTAGCCTGCACGCATTAAAAAAGGGAGCATACTGCTCCCCCTGTTCAAAACAATCATCCGCGATTACTTGTCCAGCGTGATCCGGCCATTCACGGTAGACACTCTGACTTTGCCTTCACCGCTGCCCATGGTGAAATCAATCCAACGGCCCGGGCCATATTTTGACTTTTTGACTTCGGTGTCATTCAGGTTGTTAATGATCTTGCCACCTGCATGCGCTTCTACTTCAAAACGGGCAGATACATCAGACTGGAAGGATAATTCGATACGACCGCCTACCGAGTCCACTTCTACTTCGCCCCCTTTGGCCAGCGTCATATTAACTTTTGCATTGCCGTTTACCGACGCCATCGACAGTTCACTGACGTTGCCCAGCATCAGCTTGGAGTTGCCATTCACTGTTTCCAGTGAGATCTCTCTGCTGTTACTTTGCAGGTCAATCTCGCCGTTCACGCTGGTTACTTCCAGGCTGTCTTCACTAACGTGCTGCACTTCCATATCGCCGTTCACCGACTCAATCACAAGGCTACCCGATACGTTAATCACCTCGATATCACCATTAACCGACTCTACGTTCACGCGGCGAGCAAGGTCTTCCAGCAAAATGTTGCCGTTCACAACTTCCACTGACGTACCGCCTTTCACCCCACTTACTTTTACATTGGCATTCACGGTTTCATAAGACAATTTGCTGTTCACCGGTACATAAACTACCAGGTCATCTTTTGAGTCGTCTTTGTCTTCCCAGCGATAATGATTGTTCTTCACCTCAACATCGATGACCACGGTATTACCACGTTTTTCAAAGGTAAATTCTTCAGTTAACTCGCCCAAGGTACCGCTTACCCTTACCTGATCCTTGTCCCAGGTTTTGATTTCGGCTTTACCGTACACGTGCTCCATTTCCACCGTTGGCGAACTGCTGGTGTCGAGCGTCTGATCGACTTTTTGCTGTGCCCAGGCCATTCCTGATACCGCCAGCACGATTGCACCTACACCAACTCGGCGCAGCAAAGATGAATTAAACGTCATATTCATGATCTATCCTCACAGTTAAATTTGTTGCCATTTGGGCGCGTGCACTCGCTCAATCAGGTCAATCTGTTGTTGATATACAGTTTGTAGCATGCGAAGCAAGGCTACATTATTCGGGTCGTGTTTAAGCGCCGACTTTATTGCGGCAGCCGCGTCTTCCAGTTCCGTTAGCTGGCTCTGCCAGTTATCCGTAAGCGCAGGTTTGTCCTGGTACGTTACCAACAGTGACGATTTCTGGCTTTCGTATTGTTCACTCAGTTGCGCAATTAACGCTGCGCTGTCGAGTCCAGGCTCTACCGGACCTGATAAACTTGAAATACTGATCCACACAGCTACGGCCGGCACTAAGATACTTGCCGCTACTGCGCCGTATACCCAGGACTTAGGCTTAGCCTTGTCCGTGGCTGAAGGCTGCTGAGTAATCGCCAGTTCAATGCCCTGCCACAAATCGCGACCAGGCTGTACGTCTTGGGGGAGCGACGCTAGCTGTTGCTGTAAGCTGTCTTGTGATTTATTGGTCGTCATCACCTAACCACTCCTGTAATAACTGTCTTGCCCGATGAAACTGCGCTTTACTGGTACCTGATGCCATATTCAGCATGTCGGCAATGTCCTCGTGCCGGTACCCCTCTATGGCATGTAATACAAACACCCGCCGGGCCCGCTCGGGCAATTTCAAAATACATTTGTCGAGTTGCGATAAGTCTAACGACTCACTCGCGGTAATTTGTTGCTCATTCGCACTGTCGAGCCCGAACATACGCTGAAACCAGCCTCGCTGTTTGCGCATATACGATATCGTTACGTTGGCTGTTACGCTGTGCAGCCAGGTTGAGAACTGACTTTTCTGCGAAAAGTTAGCCAGCTTCTGCCACACCTGAACAAACACTTCCTGGGTAGCATCTTCAGCGAGTGCCGCATCACCGGTCAGTCGTAAACTCAGCGCGTACACTTGCCCCACATACTTTTGATAAAGCTGCTGGTAAGCTTGCACATCACCTTGCATCGCTGCCTGCAAGTGCTGCTGTAATTGTTGTTGCGCAAATGCGTCGGTAGCATCCACTACATTTCCCTGGCCGACTGTCATGTCATTGGGCTCTCTTTCGTTATTTTCTTGTTGTTACAGGGCATTAGTCGCAACGTTTTTAGCGAAGGTTTAAAACGCATTTCATTTTTTTTCATAAAAAAGTCCGCTACCATAATAACCGTTAATCTATAAAAAAGGATGCTGCTGTGATTGTTTCTGCGTTGTATGCGGGGCAACCTGCTCCACTTGGCCCCCGAAAGGCACTATCGGCGATTTGCAAACAGCCGGTGGACAAACTCACTGTGCATGTTGATCGCACCGACGAAGACCAACAAGCCAATTTGCGTTTACATGGCGGCCCTGAAAAAGTTCTGCATCAGTTTAGTGTGGCAAGCTATGACACCATTAAAGCTCAGTACCCTGAACTGGCAGACAAGCTGCTGCCCGGCAGTATTGGTGAAAATATCTCAGTAGACGGCATGACTGACGAAAATGTGTTTATTGGTGATGTGTACGCCTTTGGCAATGTCATTGTTGAGGTAGGCGCGCCTCGAGCGCCATGCAACAAAATTAATCATCGCTTTGAAACACCCAATCTGGACCGTTTTACGGGAAATCAGGGCGTAACAGGCTGGTACTACCGCGTAAAACAGACCGGCGTGATTAATGTGGGTGATGCAGTATCGTTACTGGAACGGACTGACAATACCGTTAGCGTTGGTGAACTGATGCGTACTGTTTATAACCCTGAGTATTTTAGTCACGCCGCAGAGCTTGTCGACATACCGGTATTAGATGACGAATGGCGGGGTAAATGTGAAAAGGCTGCCGCAAAAGCCGCTAAATAAACACCCTTCCGGTAAGGTGCCCGTGTTTTGCTACGGCACCTTGCTGTTACCCGCATTACAGAAAACATTATTTGACCAGCATATTCATCCCCGACCCGCTACACTGGTCGGCTGGCAACGCCTGCTCAGCCATGACGGCTATTGGTTTATCACCCCAAACTCCAGTGCGAGGGTTAAAGGCAGTATTCTCTGGCTTACTGCGCCACAACTTGCCATTTGTGATGACTGGGAGGACGTGCCTTACTACCACCGGGAGTGTGTTCGGGTAAAACGAGGTTATACCCGAATGACGGTGTTTGCGTACACCCGACGAGGCGCAAAAGGCAAACCTTTCACAACATCCGGTTTAACCCGCCATTCGCTCCCCCGAGTACTAAACATTGCCGATAGAGCCTTTAATACGAATTCGAATCCCCTTGCCATGAGTCCGGGCCCGGTCACTATTTAACGTTGCAAATCGCTTCACGCACGCGCTTTTATTGTCTATTATTTGAACAATAATTACACAGGACAATACAGCATGGACGTAAAAACAATGATTGATGCCATCCTCGCCAAAGAAGGTGGCTATGTGAATCACCCGGCGGACAGGGGTGGCCCTACCAACTTTGGGATCACTCAAAAAACCTTGTCTCGCTATCTGGAAGTCGTCGTGACCGCGGATATGGTAAAAGCCATGGATATCGAAACCGCCCGTGATATCTACGAGCTTAACTACTACCGAAAACCCCGTATCGACAAGCTCCCCGACGCCTTACAACCCTTCTTGTTTGACTCCGCGGTAAATCACGGCCCCCGGCGCGCTATAAAGTTCCTGCAGGAAGTGTGTAACGATGCCGGCTTTGGGCCGTTATCGGTAGATGGCTTAATGGGACCTAAAACCAAGGCGCAGGCATTTGCTTGCCTTGAAGCGCTGGATGAATGGATGCTGGTTGCACTGGTAGAAGAACGTCAGATGTTCTATGTAGAAATTGTTACCAACGACGACACACAACTGGCATTTCTGAAGGGTTGGCTGGCCCGGGCAAGAAGCTTCCTGCCTTATCAGGCCATCGCATAAGGAGGCAAACATGAGCAAGTTATTGGAAAACCCGGTTTCAGCTATTGCCACATCGGTGTCAAAAGGCGTCGAAACCGTTGCGGGTGTATTTACCACGAATAAGGAAAAGGACGCTCAGCGTTCAGCCGACGAACAAATGGCGTTGTTACGCGCTTATCAGGCTGAGTTTAATAAACTGGAAAATCGCAATTGGGTCGATTCACTGGCAGACGGATTTAATCGACTCATACGTCCTATGATCGTATCGCTGATCCTGTTTATTTTTGTGGTTGCTTATATTTCACCTTCTCACCTGGCTGAAATAACCCTCGCCATCAGCGCCATACCCGACGGCTATTGGACCTTACTCAGTGTCATTATTGCTTTTTATTTTGGTGGCCGAATGCAGTTAAAAAGTCAGCAGTTCCGGTTTAGCGAAACTCAGGCGCAAGCTGTCAAAGCGCTGATTGAAACCAAGGCTGAATTCAGAAAGCTGGAAATTGACAATGATGAACCTGACCGGTTAATAGGCGACAGCGCGGCAAAGGATAGCGACTTTGACAAGAGTCGCGCAGCACAAATTAACACAGTGGTTGAGACCGCGCTGCAGCATGCGGTTACCGATCCTGGCGACGACAGACAAAAAGCCGCGAACAAAGAAGCGCTTAGCAACAAGGTTTCTGAAATGCTAAACGAAACACCGGAAACCTTAAAAGCTCGCCGAAAGTTCGGTCCTCGAAAACTAGGCCGGCGCTAGGTTTACATTGCTATGTACTAATAACTCTGTGCTTGGCACTGCAGACATAAAAAAACCGCGCCTGAGCGCGGTTTTTTCAAATCGTTTAGCAATTATGCTTCAGCGATAATTACAACTTTAGCAGTTGCCATTACATCTGAGTGCAATTGCACGTCGATGTCGTATTCACCAGTTTCACGCAGAGTACCAGTAGGCAGTTTAACTTCTGCTTTAGCTACTTCTACGCCAGCTGCAGTAATTGCATCTGCGATGTCACGAGTACCAACAGAACCGAACAGTTTACCTTCTTCACCAGCTGGTGCAGCAATAGTAACTTCGCCCAGTTCAGCAATTTTAGCAGCACGTGCTTCGGCAGCAGCCAATTGCTCAGCAATTTTCGCTTCCAGTTCAGCACGACGCTGTTCAAATTTTTCAACGTTCGCTTTAGTTGCAGGAACTGCTTTACCCTGTGGGAAAAGGAAGTTACGTGCAAAACCAGCTTTAACAGTGACAGTGTCACCCAGACCGCCCAAGTTGGCGATTTTATCCAGTAGGATGATTTCCATCGATGCTACCCCTTATTCTTCGCCAAATTACTTATGAGAGTCAGTGTACGGAAGCAACGCTAAGAAACGCGCACGCTTGATCGCACTAGACAGTTGACGCTGATATTTAGCGCTGGTGCCGGTAATACGGCTAGGTACAATTTTACCG